>Ga0137415_10001813_pt1 | contig 21245 bp, 20 predicted proteins | sample CZODoug3_1_1_16f_FD_183082 | JGI IMG/M metagenome (GOLD analysis project Ga0137415, IMG submission 183082) | Vadose zone soil fungal communities from Angelo Coast Range Reserve, California, USA - CZODoug3_1_1_16fungal (Hybrid Assembly) | ecosystem: Environmental > Terrestrial > Soil > Vadose...
ACGTTGACCGACACCGCCGGGGTATTGACGCTGACCAGCGGAATGCCGCGCTGGCCGGTGCGCGGCAGCACATAGGCTCGCCCGGTGAAGCGCACGAACGGCTTGCGGTCGCGCACATAGATATTGAATTCAGCTGATTTCGGCAGGCTTTCCTTGACGGTGGACGGCAGCCCGGCGCGCAGATTGATGTTGTAGCGCTCGCCGTGCTTGAGGCCATCGACGCACAGCTGCTTGCCTTCCGACGACAGCGCCGGCTTGTCGTTGCCCGCCAGCGCCAGGAACGGCGCGAAGTCGGTGCGCTTGGCAAGATCCTCGGAGAACTGGAAACAGGCGCGCGGCGACGCGGCGTCGGAATCGACGGTATAGTCCAGCAGCCGGAAGCCATACTGGTCGCGCATCTTTTCATATTGCCCGCGCACGTCGGCGACTTCGCGCAGGTCGAGCGAGAGCCGAAACGCATCGAGCGCCGGACGCCACAGCTTGCGCTCGGACATTGCGCGGCCGAGTACGGCAAGCGCGTCGGCCTCCTCCGCGGGATTGCCGGCGCGCTGATAGGCGATGTAGGCGGCGGTCGAGGCGCGTTCGAGCAGAAAGGTTTGCTCGCTGCTGTTGGAGGGCCGGATCTGGAAAATAGTGCGGGCCAGCCGCAGCCAGTTGGCGCTGTCGTCGGGCGCCGTGGCGGCGATCTGCCCCAGGACTTGCAGGCCGTTGCGGAAATCGCTGCGTTTGAAGGCGGCATCGGCATCGGTTCGCAAGCTAGCCCCCGACCTGGCAACCGATCCGGCTTCGCTCTTGATCTGGGCCTCCAGCTTGATCGCCGAATCGGCCAGATCGTCGCGCCTGAAGGCCTTATCCGCCGCCTGTGCGGTGACGAGGCCAAGCGCCAGCGTTGCGCAAAGCGTTGCGGCACGAACCAAACCGATCATGATGGAGCTCCCTGCGGACAAGCGCCCGCGTCTCAAACAGAAATGCGCGAAAAGGTGACGGACTCGTGACGTTGGAGCGAAAACGGGGTAACGAAAAAGTTGTATGCGACATTGCCAAAGAGCTTGGCCGAAGAGCTTGCTGCGCCGGCAGCCACGGCGGCGGAGCATTGCGTGACGGGCGGGCCGAAGGCAACGGTCCACCGCTTAAGCTTTGTCGTCGGATCGCCAAAAAGGGTTCGGACGGGGCTTGGCCGGAAAGCGGATTTTTCATATTGGCAATGCTATGAAGGCCAGGTTTCCTGAAGTTACGGTCCCATAGCTCAACTGGATAGAGTAACGGATTTCTACTCCGTGGGTTGCAGGTTCGAATCCTGCTGGGATCGCCAATGATTTCAATGAGATGCGGGGTCTGTTCGTCTTAGATCGGTGTCTCATACCGTATTGGTGAAAACCCTTTGATATCAGACTGTCACGTCTAGTACCGCTGAGTCCGTGAGACACGGATGCTACATCGGCGTTTCGTTTTTTGTTCTCAAATTGAGCACGCTGTCCAATTTTGAACACACCGGCTCAAAGCGGGAACGGTTTGCGGGGCCGGGAATTATGGAAATAGACCATAGGCCGGACACACAACCCTTCCTACCTGGCCTCAGCGTCCCCCCTACGCTGGGGCCGTTTCTTACTATGACGCAGTTGCGGTATAAAGATTATCAAGGGGCCGTCACATTCGCCGATGGCACTTTGATAATTCAGATTCTTCACATCGACGACCTCATCACAACGGAATGCGAAAGCGCGTCGCAAGCCCAAGCCGCCTTTGAAGAATTGGTGGATGATTATATTCGCACCTGCGCTGAACTCAACAAACCCCCTTCGAAGCCCTTCAAGGGTTCTTTCAACGTTCGTGTATCTCCGGAGCTTCATCGGGCAATCGCGATGCAGGCCTCCGAAAACGGGGAGACGATGAATGCTTGGGTCGAGAGCGCGCTGAAGGAGAAAGTCGAACGTCAAAACTCTTACAAGCGCCTCTTCCGCGCCGAAGCTGTTTCGAAAATATTTGAAAGCAGTTTTAAGGGGCGTTGGAGCGCGCAAACGTTCGAATTCCGTCAGGAGACGGGCGTCCCCGTAGTCTTTACACGCGCACGCTCGTTCTACAATTAGGTTTGCCAGAGTGAGCAAGAAGTTGGTCAATCCCGCTAACGCTTTTTTGGCGGCACCGTAAAAATAGCTCCTGACAATACACGGGAAAATTTGCGAGTTGCTCTTTGCGAATTTTCCGCGGGCGAGAACATCAAGAAGTCGGAGACTGCCGACTCGACCAGCGACGAGCCTGCATACTTCGAAGTGAGGGCCTCTTATGTAATCGCTATCAGGCCTAACAAAGTTGAATTGGATGGCGATACGCTAAAGCGCACGTTTTCGGATTTGGCAAAAACATCTGCATGGTCCTTATTCCGATCATTGTTTTCTCAGATCGCCTCCCAAGGAAATACGCAACATCCACGTCTTCCCATAGATCCAGCTGCGAAAATCAAGATTGCAATCGACTGAAGCCTCATCAGCGACAAATTATGCCGACCGTCAGCGGGTTTCACCTCTCCTCATCCGGATGCACCCAAACGTAAGGCGCGGTCTGCCGCTCTTTTGCGATCGGCGAAGGGCGCCAGCATTAATGCTGGGTTTCCAGAGGGTATATTTGAACCTTAGGTTGACCACGATGACCCATGTTTGGGGCGACTGGTGCCCCCTGCCATGGAGTGTGAGCGGCGTCAGTGAGTGGGGTGTGTAAAATGCGCTCTCGTCAACAGAGCATTGCAATTTTAGCCGATAATGCAGCCAATCTCGTCATTCAATTGCACGAATTGAAGCGACTCCGTGAGCGACTCAGGAAAGCTGAACAATCTGCCCGGAGATCGCGGCCGCGGACCCGCCGGAGAAGAGCGCGAACTTAAAATAAGGGCAAGCCTCAGTTGGCGGCCCTGCTATCCGGGTTCACCTGTGCAGCAGTCCCTTGGCGCAGCACCCCGGGATACTGCGGGGCCTGAAACTAGTGCGTTCCCAGTTAGACCGCGCTTTGATGTGCGGATGGCGGACAACCGAACTATCTCCCATCTCGAGGCCGATCTGGGTGCCGTTCAAGATGCTCCGCGAGCGGATCCCGATGCTCAGCGCCATGACGCTCGACCAGCTCGGCGCCAAGATGAAATGCGATCGGTGCGGTAAACGCCCGGAGCGATACTATCCTGCGAACCAGAGCGACACGCCCGGGTTTGTTCGAAGGATTTAGATGTCCTGGGCCCGCCCCTTCGACGAGCCGATCGTTCGGGTCCGCGGGCGATTTACTTTCTTGATGTGGCCTCCTTCAGCCGATCTTTGAGCGCTTTCCTCTCGGCGGTGATCCTTGCCTCAAGTGTTGCAGTGAGTTGTTCGTGGAGCATAAACAGCTCGTCGAGAGACATTGAATCGAGTTCGCTTTGCTTCATGACAATTTCCAATTTTGGGATGCGCTATCATAAGTAGAATGCGTCCGAATATTTGAGAAACTGCTTAGCGTGTTCCATGGATGGAACTATTATTTTAAATGTGTTCAAAATGTAACATTTAATGGGTTTAAAATGTAACATCTGCCCGTTAAGGTGCTCACGCCGACTCGTGCCTAGGTCGACTTGAGCCGGCCAACATCAGTCAGTCAGTGAGTGTGTAAAATGCGCTCTTTTCAAGAGAACGTTTCAATTTTCATCGGTAATAAGACCAACCTACTTATTCAAATTTCCGAATTGAACCAACTCCGTGAGCAGCTCAGGAAAGCGTTACAATCTGCCCAGCCGTACGACGGAAGAGAATGCGAATTGAACGTTCAGCACATCCCTGAAGGCAGATAGCTGATCGCACGATCGAAGCCCGCTGCCGCCTGGGCCCACCCTGTCGATGATCCTATCCTGCTGCCGGGTGGGTGCGAGCTGGTGAGTCTGCGCGATGCCGGCGACTACATCACAAGCCTGCCGAAGGCTGAGCAGGATATCGAGGAATGGCAGACAGCGATCGGTTGCCTGATCGGCACCGCCGAAGGCCGCGACTTGCTCATGCACGCGCGCGTCGGCGTGATGAGGGCTATCAATCGGCACGTCGAGCGGGTGTTTGCTGCACCGCGAAAGCATACGCATTGGGGACGCCGGAGTGCCAGCATTAACCGGCAGCGCGGACATCAAGCTTAACACCCGACTCTCGTTGCGAGCACCGACGGAAAAGATAGCGTCTCGCACCGGATATTTCCCTGACCCACGGACGCAAAGCCGTCGGTCAAAACACTTTCCGGCCGACGGTCTTGCTTGAAACAGGGTATCGGTCTCATGATTAGATATTCATCTTACGGCAGCACTAATCTTCGAACGAACCAAACTGCACCGACCAAGCTGGCTTGCTCGCTTGCGATAGAATATCGCGAGCTACAGGACCTGCGAGAGCGGGTTAAAATGGCGGAGGCCGCCGCCCGCGACGCACCCGCGCGATCAAAAAAATCGGCCTTATCGCTCATTGTAAAATGAAAAGCCCGCCGGGCGTGAACCGGCGGGCTAGAAACCCTCCTTGCTGATCCGGTGACGCTCAGCAAAGTTTTAGAACGTCCTCAATCGCCAGCCGTCCCGCAAAGGCAGTTTCCGCTTTGGGAAGGTTGTCGGCGAAGCCGCTTTATCACCCGCAAAGTGCTATACTTGCGATCAGGCCGTGGAAAAATTCCGCGTCCAGAATGCACGCTCAAAACAGGGAGGAGAAGTATGCCCTTGTTCATCACGTATGCATCGTATTCCCATTCCGGCGTGAAGGGACTCGTCAATAAACCGTCGGATCGATCTGCAGCGGTTAAGGCATTGATCGAAAAAGCCGGCGGTAAACTCGTCGCGCTATACAATACAACGGGCTTAAACGACGTTGTGCTCGTTTCCGAGCTCGCCGATGGATCGGATGCAGTCGCCATAGGCATGGCTGTTGCAGCAACTGGCGCGCTGTCCAAAATCGAAACCGTTCGCGCTTGGACGCCGAGCGAATTCAAAGGTATCGCGGAAAAGGCCGCCCGGGTTGCCGGTGCTTACACCCCGCCCGGCGAGTAGCGCCATCCACGGCGCTTCGCAGCGCCGGTACAGGTGACCTTCCTTAAGACGGCCTCAGTTCGGCCCACGCGCGCGCGTGGGCCGTTTCTTGGGCCTCACCTCTGATGGCGATGGCCGCGCGCAGAGCGAAAAAAAGCAACTAATCAGAAGGTAGCTCCGGCTTCCGCAATGGAGCGGATATCAGCCGGTACCGAGGAGCCTCAACGCCGCTGAATGTCTCCAGGGTGTGCCCGCAGGACGGACAGACAAAACTGTCCGCCTCGCGCGGGGCCGAATGGAACTCGGTCCGCTCGTAAAGCGCTCCGCACGCGCAGGTGACTTGCGAGGTTGTCATTCGGGATTAGGCCGCCCACCCAACAAAGGTTCCGGGAACAATTCTGGACCGAGTGGCTTGAGCTTGTCTGCGCTTGGCGGTGTCGAGCGCGCGGAACACCCGACGAGGAACCAGCCCCCCTCAGTCGGGGGTTCTGCCCGGTGGTACCAAACGTCCTCCATCAGTAAAGGTGCTGTACTACCGTTTAGTAAAAACAGCGGTTTAATACCAGTTGCTCATCACCCGTCCCAGCATGGCCGCCCCGCGAGCGCTAACAGAATGTCAGTGCTGCACAGGCAATAGCGGAACTTCGATTGATTGCCTAATGGTCACCTTGCCGCTGCCGGGACCACCGACGTGGCCAAACGAAGCGGCGACGACTTCCGCCGACAAACCCTCGCGAAGAAAACTTTGATTGTTGTGATTAACAGCGGCCTTCAATCCGTCCGTGAGGCGCTTGGCGACCACATCGCCACGCTGACCGAGAGGACACTTAATCGTTGAGCCGTGTTCGGCCGCAACGGCCAAGCCTGCGCGCTCTGGAAATTTGCAAAGATCTTTCTAACCGACGACCGCAACGAAATCGCGACACACAAGTTTTCCCTCGACGTCGAACAGGCCGACGGCCACGCCAACTGGTTGTGCCGATTGCTGGATGTGCCACGCCGCCGGAATCTTCACTCCGACCGCACCGGTGAAATCGAGCGGCAGACACTGGTTGGTCAAGCGGCAGTCGATGCGCCCGAAGAAGTAATCGCGCCATGCCGGATCTTGGCCGCCGCGCGACAATTCCCAACGGGAAAAATCGAACGGCATCCAACCCTGACCGTCGATCCATGCTTCGGCCCCGCGGCTCACGGCAACATGCGCCCCGGCGGCAGCGGCATGCGGATGGACCTCGAGGTCGCCGAGATGGTCTGATGTCAGCGGCAACGGCATGCGCAGCCGCAGAGCGGCACCGGCCGGCAGAGACCGCGTATTGAAAGTGCGCCGCAGTTCGACCGTGAATTGATGCGGATCATCGTTGCGCATGTCAACCACGAGCTGCCGGGCGGTGCCGACCACCCGCTCGCTCCAAAACGCATCACGGCCGTCCAATCCGGCTTGCTTGACAAAATTGAGTACTTCGCACGGATCGAAGTAGCGTCCGCCGTCGGCGTCGCGCCGGACTCCCAAGCCCAATGCGATCCAGTGCTCCAACGCCTCGCGCGTCCGCGCTCTTCCCGGCGATCCCTCGCCGCTCTCGCAGGCCCAGCCTGCGAGATGGCACATGTCGAGGATGCTGGCTTCCGAAACCGTCCGATAACGGTCGCCTGCATGCATGCTCGGTTTCGAATGACCAATTCAAACGTGCGTGAAATGACGGCTTGAATCCTTATGCATCCGGTGTCGCGCATCAGCCATTTTCGGAATGGAACAATATCGGTCGTCCGCCTTTGTTTGAAACACATCAGGATTGCACATGCCCAGCAGCCGAACGGGCAAATGAGATAGGCACAGCAAAGTGACGGCCCCAGCGCGGGGGGCAAACTGAGGCCGTCGGGGCTTGGGTGTCGCGACGGGCGCGACATCCAGTGAACTGTCAAAGCTGATGACCGTTCCGAGGCCCGCTCATTATTTTACACTTCGAGATCGTTACGTTAGCTTGGCGGGGCCCAGGCCCGGGCAACAAGGGGATGGCTATGATTTCACTTCTGATCGGTATTCTGATTATTTGCGTCGTCGGCGCGATTTGCTTCTGGGCCATCGACAAGTTTGTCCGCGATGGACGACTTGCAAATCTTCTCAAGCTGCTCGTGGTGCTGATCTGTCTCGCTTCTATCCTTCAGCGGGTTCTGCCGCTGGCGGGAATTGGTGGACTGTAGCCGCCAAATCCAACGTCAATATCCCCGTGGCGCTGCTCAGCGAGCGCCGTCTTTCCTCCCAGCCTTTGTCCCGACCGGGATCGCGGCCGGGCGGAGTTTCGATGGTGCGGTAGGGCCGCGCCAGGCAAGCGCCCATATTGGCGTAGCCCGCGCGTGCCGGACGGCGTCGATCGATAGGATCGCCTCTCCCCCGCGATGACACACCGCCGTGTGCGCCGGCTTCGCCGGCAGCTCCCTTGTCCCGTCGTCAACCATTGATCGGTGGATAGCGCGCGGGGCAAACCTGAATCGTATTGCGCGGCCGCAGGCGTTCCGAAACAGTCCGTTTGGGGAATGCAAGTGCGGGACGGGGCTATGAATCAACAGGATTCGGGATTCGATTACCCGCGTTATCGAAAATTGCTCGCCGAAGCGGTCGACGAACCGAAGCGGCTGGCGCTCATCAAATTGCTGATCGACGAGCGTGCCAGAGACAAGCTGGCGGCACAGGAGACGCAGCGCCGCAGTGACATCATCCACAGTCTCATCGCGCCGCGACCTCCGTCACGTTCAAACGCAGCATGAGCAGCTTGCGCTTCCGGCTGCCAACGTCGTGCAGCGGCGTCGGCAGAATGCCAATATAGACAATTTCGCTGTCGTCGAGCGCCCAGCGGCCCGCTGCTGCTCCCATATCGCTCCCGCCGCTCTGTGCGATGTAAGCCATGACCGAAGAATCGTTCAGCGTGGCGATAATGCGGGCGCATCGCCTTCCCCGGCGTCGCGAAGCAGCGGCAGCAGATCGACGAGATCGCAAGATGGATGGAGCTGAATTGGGGGGATAAACCGCATTTTTCTTGTTTCGGATGGGGGTCGTTAACCGAATAATTGTTGGCTTCCCGGCCCGGGCGGCTGTACACCGCTCCAGATCAAGGAGGCGCCTTTGTTCGGCGCCGATGCGACCATTCGTCCCACACCAAACGTCCCACACCAAACCATGAAAGCGACAAGGCCCGTTCAATGAGTGGATTCAAGGAACCCAGCTTCGCAGACCGGCAGAAGGCGGCGCAGGAAGCCAGGCAGAGCATCCTGAACAAGTTTCGCGCCAAGCCTGGTCTCGACGATCCCGCCGTCAGGCAGCGGCAGGCTGAGCGCGAGGCACAGGCCGCCGACCGGGCCAAGGCGAGGTTAGCCCGCGAGGCCGCCAAGACCGAGAAGAAGGCCCGCGAGGCCGAGGCCGCGGCGGAAGCCGCAGCACAACTCGCGCGCGAAAAGGAAGAGGCCGCAGCCCGAGAACTGGCACTTGAAGCCGAGCGCAAGGCCGCCCGCGACGCGCGCTATGCTGCCCGCAAGAAGCGGAAATAGCCGACGATTTCGGGAAGCATTGCTCGCGGGCCAGGCAGGCCCGCCCCCTGAGGCGAACCTGCCGGAAAACGACGTAACGGAGCTTACTTCTTCATTCCGTCGTCTTTCTTCATCATGCCGTCCTTCTTCATTCCGTCGTCCTTTTTCATGCTGTCCTTGGACATGGTGTCCTTCTTCATCGTGTCCTTGGACATGGAATCTTTCTTCATGCCGTCGTCCTTGCCCATCTTGTCCTGGGCGAAGGCGGCAGGGGCCAGCGCCAGGCTGAGCGAAAGAGCGGCTGCCGAAATTCCGAGCGCGATGCGGGTGCTGATGGTCATTTGATGGTCATTCCTTTGAAAACCGGTTTTGAAGGCGGCTGATGCCGCTACCTTCAAAACGATCCCGCGATAGAGTTTGTTACCCATCGCTCGAAAAATTTCCCGGCTTGAAAAATCTCTCAGAAAAAGCTTTGGAAGCGCCCTCTACCTCCGGTATAATTCGCCGTCTAAATCGGTGGTCGGTCTTGTTTCTGCCGAATCTTCCCGCAAGTGTGCGCCGCACCAAGATCGGCGCCCCGCCGAATTCGGTCTCGACTATCCGACTAGAGAAAATTCGGGCGGAGACGGGCTAATATCCCCTCAACGTCGGCTCGAGCATTTCATGCACAATACAACCCGGGAGATATCCATGCTGACACGCCGCTATGTCCTCGCATCCGCGCTCGCCGCGCCCGCCATCCTACGTTTCGGAACCGGAACAGCCCATGCCGCAACGACCTTGAAAATATCGCACCAGTTTCCCGGCGGCACTGTCGACAAGGGTGACTTCCGCGACCGGTTGACGCGGGTGTTCGCTGCCGAGGTGGCCAAACGAAGTGGCGGCGAGATCGCCGCCGAGATCTATCCGAACTCGTCGCTGATCAAGACCAATGCGCAATTCTCGGCGATGCGTAAAGGCGCGCTCGACATCAGCCTGTATCCCCTTCCCTATGCGGGCGGCGAATTGCCGGAAACCAATATCGGCCTGATGCCCGGACTGGTCTCCACCTATGACCAGGGCCTGCGCTGGAAGAAGGAGCCGGTCGGCAAGGCACTGACCGATTTCCTTGCCGACAAGGGCATCATTATTCTGACCTGGATCTGGCAGGCCGGCGGCGTCGCCAGTCGTTCGCGCCCGGTCGTCGCCCCGGAAGACGCCAAGGGCCTCAAGATTCGCGGCGGCTCACGCGAGATGGATATGGTGCTGCAGACAGCAGGTGCTGCGGTGCTGTCGTTGCCGTCCAACGAACTCTATGCGGCGATGCAGACCGGAGCCTGCGATGCCGGCCTCACCTCCTCCACCAGCCTGATTTCATTCCGGCTCGAGGAAGTCGCGAAAGCCCTGACCTCGGGCGCCGGTGCGTCCTACTGGTTCATGCTGGAGCCGCTTTTGATGTCGAAATCCATTTTCGACGGGTTGCCGAAAAAGCAGCAGGATATCATTGTGGCCGTCGGCTCCGAGTTGGAGGCCTTCGGAAAGAAGGGTGCGCAGGACGACGATATCGAAGTCGCCAAAGTCTATGAAAAGGCCGGCGCGAAGGTCAGCCCGCTTGACGTCGCTACCGTCGGCAAATGGCGCGACATCGCGCGGGATACCGCTTGGAAGGACTACGGCGCGAAAACCGCGACCGCGGCCAGCCTGTTGAAGCTCGCGTCCGACGTATCCGCATGATGCATGGTCCAGTCAAGGATCAAAATGACCGTACGAACGCCGCCGCGGGCAATGCGCTCGTGGCGGCGCTCGAACGCGCTCTCGGTTTTTGCAACAACGTCATCGTCGTCTTCGCGGCGGTCGCGCTGGTGGCGGCCTGCATCGTCCTCAGCCACAGCGTCCTGACCCGCGCCCTGTTCCACAGTCCGAATTACTGGCAGGACGAGGCGGCGGTGTTTCTGCTGGTCGGCGCCACCTTCATGACGGCGGCCTATGTGCAGGGACAACGTGGCCATATCGGCATCGAGGCGTTTGTCGGACTGCTGTCGCCGATGGTCAACCGTATCCGGCTGTGGCTGGTCGATGTCGCGAGCTTCCTGTTCTGTGCATTCTTTGCCTGGAAATCGTGGACGCTCGCGCATGAAGCCTGGGTCGACGGCCAGGTTTCCAACTCGATGTGGTCGCCCCCGCTGGCGATCCCCTATGTCTTGATGGCGTCGGGCATGACACTGCTTTGCGTGCAGATCCTGCTCCAGATCGCGATTCCCCTCTTCAGCAGGCCGGCACCCCGATGACCGTCGTAGGAATTGGAATCAGTTACGGCGTCGCGACCCTGTTTGCGATGTTTTCGGGAATGCCGATCGCGTTCGCGCTGGGCGCGGTCGCGGTGGTGTTCATGGGCATCTACATGCCCGCGGCGTCGCTCGATACCGTGACGCAGAACGTCTACGAGGAAATGGCGTCGATCACGCTGTTGTCGATCCCGCTTTTCATCCTCAAGGGCGCAGCTATCGGCAAATCCCGCGCTGGTCAGGATTTGTATTCGGCACTGCACGCCTGGCTGCATCGCGTACCCGGCGGGCTCGGCGTCGCCAACGTGTTCGCCTGCGCGTTGTTCGCAGCGATGGCCGGATCGTCGCCCGCCACCTGCTCGGCCATCGGCTCCGCCGGCATACCGGAAATGCGCAAGCGCGGTTATTCCGGCGGATTCGCGGCCGGCATTATCGCCGCCGGCGGCACGCTCGGCATCCTGCTGCCGCCTTCAATCACAATGATCCTGTTCGCGGTTGCGGCGGAAAAGTCGCTGGGGCGGCTGTTCCTCGCCGGCATCGGACCCGGCCTGCTGCTGGTCTCCTTGTTCGGCGTTTACGCGGTGATCCACTTTCGCAAGGAATTTGCCGCGGCGAGCGCCATCTACGCCAAGACCGGCGTGACCTCGGCCATTCTCGCGCGCGACGATTTCACCATGGCGGAGCGCTTCAACGTGCTGCCGCGGGTGCTCCCCTTCGTGCTGTTGCTGACCGGGGTGATGATTGCGCTCTATGGCGGCTACGCGACGCCTTCGGAAACCGCCGGGCTCGGCGGCCTGCTCGCGCTGGTGCTGATCGCGGCCATCTACAGCGTGTGGCGGCCTTCCGATCTGGCGCCGATCATGAAATCGACGATCCGCGATTCCACCATGCTGATGATGATCATCGGCATGTCGCTGCTCTATACCTACGTGATGAGCTATCTGCACATCTCGCAATCGGCCGCTGAATCGATCGTCGCGATGCATCTGCCGCGCTGGGAATTGCTGGCGGCGATCCTGCTCATGGTGGTCGTGCTCGGCTTCTTCCTGCCGCCGGTATCGATCATCCTGATGACCGCGCCGATCATCCTGCCGCCGCTGCGAGCGGCCAATTTCGATATCATCTGGTTCGGTGTCGTCATGACCATCGTAATGGAGATGGGGCTGATTCACCCGCCGGTGGGCTTGAACATTTTTGTCATTCGCAACGTTGCACCCGACATCCCCTTGAGCGAAGTGATCTGGGGCACGCTGCCGTTCGTGCTGCTGATGATGCTGGCTGTGGTGGTGCTGTGCTTCGTGCCTCAGATTTCGACCTTCCTGCCCGATCTGGTGATGGGACCTGACGGCGGACGGTGAGGATGCCTCATCCTGAGGGCGCGCTCTTCGCGCGCATCTCGAAGGATGAGGCATTATCGGTCTCATGGTTCGAGACGGCGCAAGAGCGCCTCCTCGCCATGAGGAGCTACTTCACCGATCGCTTGCTCGCATTGATCGCCGCCGCGACGCGGCTCACCGGCGGTCGGCCGATCAGGCGGCTGATCTCATTGGTGGCCGCCATCAGTCTTGGCATATCGACCCCGGTCGCAATCCCCATGCCCTCCAGCATATAGACCACGTCCTCGGTGGCGACGTTGCCGGTTGCGCCGGGCGCGTAGGGGCAGCCGCCGAGACCGCCGGCGGCGGAATCGATCACGCGTGCGCCCTCCTCCATCCCTGCATAGAGATTGGCCAGCGCCTGGCCGTAAGTGTCGTGAAAATGCATCGCCAGACTAGCCATCGGCACGACGCCGGCCACGGCGCGTAGCAACTGCCGCGCCTTGACAGGCGTGCCGACGCCGATGGTGTCGCCGAGCGAGACTTCGTAGCAGCCGAGCTCCCATAACACCTTCGCAACATTCACCACCGCTTGCGGCTTGACCTCGCCGTCATAGGGGCAACCGAGCACGCAGGAGACATAGCCGCGCACCTTGACACCGTCAGCCTTGGCGCGGGCGACCACCGGCTTGAAGCGCAGAATCGATTCGGCGACCGAGCAATTGATATTGGCGCGCGAAAAGCCTTCCGAGGCCGAAGCAAACACCGCGATCACTTTGGCGCCGGCCTCGCGCGCAGCTTCGTAGCCTTTTTCGTTTGGCACCAGCACATGGAATTCGCTTGTGGGGTGATGGTCGACAGCCCGCAGCACAGAATCCGAATTCACCATCTGCGGGATCGCCTTCGGCGACACAAAGGCCCCGACCTCGACGGTATGCAGGCCCGCGCCGACCAGCGCCTCGATAAACGCGATGCGGTCTGCAACGCTAACCGGCGTCTTTTCGTTTTGAAGGCCGTCGCGTGGGCCAACTTCAACGATGCGCACAGAATCGCTCATGCTGATTTCACGAAGCTATCGGCTCGACTTCTGCGAGTTCGACGCCCTCCTGCACGATATCGCCGACCTTGCATTTGATCATTTTCAGCACGCCCGCGAACGGCGCGCGCAAGGTCTGCTCCATCTTCATGACCTCAAGGGTCAGGATTGGCGCACCCTTCTCCAGCGTAGCGCCCTCCTCGGCCAGCAACGCCACCACCGTGCCCGGCAGGGGGGCTATGATCTTGTCTTCGCCGACCTGCTCTTCGTCGTCGCCGCCGAACGGATCGACCCAATGCAGGTCGAACCGGCCATTGCGGGTTCGCAGATATAGTTCATGGCCTTCGATCACGGCGACGATCCGGGTTTTCATGCCGTCGAGCGTGAGATCGAACCCGCCATCGTCCGTGGACGAGAACGTGAAGGCAAATTCGCGCTCGCCGATCGACAGCATCGCGGGGCCGTTGCCGTATTGCAGGCTCACGTCTTGCTCGGTCTCGCGGGCCTGCCGGAGCGTGAACAGCCGTCGCCGCCGGCCCACCGGCGTCCAGCCCGAGGTTCGCCATGGCGAATACTGATCGCTGCCGGCGGCTTTGGCTTCTTCGCCGAGAATTGCCGCTACCGCCGCGCAAAGCTCGAGATCATCAGCCGCCCGAGGCGCCGGCGTCAGGTTCTTCAATTCACGTTCGATGAAGCCGGTATCGATCGCATTGGCGCGCACGTCGGGATGCGTCACCAGCGCCGACAGGAACGGAATATTGGTGACGATGCCGCGAACATCGGTGTCTTCGAGCCCGCGGTTGAGCCTCTCAATCGCGGCGTCGCGGGTCGGCGCCCACGCAATCACCTTGGCCAGCATGGCGTCGTAGTGCGGTGAGACCGCATCGCCCTCGCGATAGCCGGCATCGATGCGCAGGCCGTTCGATTGCTCCGGCGTGCGCCAGGTCCTGATACGGCCGACCGACGGCATGAAATTCCTGTACGGATTTTCGGCGTAGACCCGCGCCTCGATCGCATGTCCGCTCAGCTTGATCTGATCCTGTGCCAGCGGAAGTTTCTCGCCGAACGCCACCCGCAGCTGCCATTCCACGAGATCGATGCCCGTGATCAGCTCGGTCACGGGATGCTCGACCTGCAACCTCGTGTTCATCTCGATGAAGAAGACATCCTTGCCGTTGGAAACGAACTCGATGGTGCCGGCGCCGACATAATTTACCGCAGCGGCCGCCTTGCGCGCGACGGCGCACACCGCCTCGCGCTGCGCGGCGTTAAGCGTCGGCGACGGCGCTTCCTCGATCACCTTCTGATGCCGCCGCTGCAACGTGCATTCGCGCTCGAACAGCGACAGCAGATTGCCGTGACTGTCGCCGATAATCTGCACCTCGATGTGGCGTGGATTTTCGACGAATTTCTCGATCAGCATGCGATCGTCGCCGAACGCGGCCTTGGCCTCGCGCCTGGCGCTGACGATCGCGGCGGCAAGCTCGCTCGCCGAACGCACGATGCGCATGCCGCGGCCGCCGCCGCCCGCGGAGGCCTTGACGAGTGCCGGAAAGCCGATTTTGTCGGCGGCCTTCTTCAGTGTCGCCTCGTCCTGCGCTTCGCCGTGATAGCCCGGCACCAGCGGCACGCCAGCCTTCTCCATCAACATTTTCGAGCCGGATTTCGAGCCCATCGCCGTGATCATCGCGGCGGTCGGGCCGACGAAGACCAGGCCTGCGTCCGCGCAGGCTTGCGCGAATTCTGCGCTCTCTGACAAAAATCCGTAGCCGGGATGCACAGCCTCGGCGCCGCTCTCGCGGGCCGCTTCAATCACGCTCGCGATGTTGAGATAGCTGTCGCGGGCCCGCGCCGGTCCGAGCAGGACAGCCTCATCGGCCATGGCGACATGCATGGCGCCGCGGTCGGCCTCGGAATAAACCGCAACCGTGCGCAGGCCCATCGCCCTTGCGGTGCGGATCACGCGGCAGGCAATCTCGCCGCGATTGGCGATCAGCAGGGTGCGAAATCGCCGGTACTGTTTGGAGCGATCCATCATCACATCCTGAACAGGCCGAAGCGGGTCGGCTCGATCGGCGCATTGGTTGCGGCCGAAAGACCAAGGCCGAGCACCAGCCGCGTATCGGCGGGATCGATCACGCCGTCATCCCATAGCCGGGCGGTGGCGTAATAGGGATTGCCCTGGCTTTCGTACTGCGCGCGTACGGGGCTGCGAAACTTTTCCTCCTCCTCGGCCGACCACGTATCGCCCTTCGCCTCGATGTTATCGCGACGCACCTGGCTCAGCACCATCGAGGCCTGCTCGCCGCCCATCACCGAGATCCGGGCGTTCGGCCACATCCAGAGGAAGCGCGGACTGTAGGCGCGGCCACTCATGCCGTAATTGCCGGCCCCATAGGAGCCGCCGATCACGACGGTGAATTTCGGCACGCCCGCGGTCGCAACCGCCGTCACCAGCTTGGCGCCGTCGCGCGCGATGCCGCCGGCTTCATATTTCTTGCCGACCATGAAGCCGGTGATGTTCTGCAGGAACACCAACGGGATATTGCGCTGGCAGCACAGCTCGATGAAATGCGCGCCCTTCAGCGAACTCTCGCTGAACAGGATCCCGTTGTTGGCGATGACGCCGACCGGATAGCCCCAGATATGGGCGAAACCGCAGATCAGGGTCTGGCCGTACAGCTTCTTGAATTCGTCGAACTCCGAACCATCAACCAGGCGCGCGATGATGTCGTGCACGTCGAATGGCTTGCGCCCGTCGGCGGAGACCACGCCATAGATTTCCTCCGGCGCAAACAAGGGCTCGCGCGGCTCGCGCATGTTCAGGTTGGCGCGTGCCGGCTGCTTCAGCGTGGCGACGATGCGGCGTGCGATGCCGATCGCATGGCTGTCGTTCTGCGCATAGTGATCGGTGACGCCGGACTGCCTTGAGTGCACGTCGGCTCCGCCCAGCTCTTCCGCAGTAACAACCTCGCCCGTGGCCGCCTTCACCAACGGCGGCCCGCCGAGAAAGATCGTGCCCTGATTACGCACGATAATGCTTTCATCCGACATCGCCGGGACATAGGCGCCGCCGGCCGTGCAGGAGCCCATCACGATCGCGATTTGCGGAATGCCTTGGGCCGACATCTGCGCCTGATTGTAGAAGATGCGGCCAAAATGCCGTTCGTCCGGGAAAATCTCGTCCTGCTGCGGCAGAAACGCACCGCCTGAATCGACCATGTAGACGCAGGGCAGATTGTTCTGCCGCGCGATGTCCTGCGCGCGAAGATGCTTCTTCACCGTCATCGGATAATAGGTGCCGCCTTTGATGGTCGCGTCATTGGCGACGATCATGCATTCGCGGCCGGATATCCGCCCCACCCCGGTGATGATGCTGGCGGAATGTACGTCGCCGCCGTAGAGGCCGTAGGCCGCAAGTGGCGACAATTCGAGGAACGCCGTGCCCGGATCGACCAGGAGGTCGACGCGCTGCCGCGCCAGCATCTTGCCGCGTGAGGTATGGCGGGCGCGCGAGGTCTCGCCGCCGCCGCCGGCGACCTGATCGAGCTTATCGCGGAGTTCGGCGACCAGCGCGCGCATGGCCTCGGCGTTGCGTGCAAAGTCGGACGAGGTGGGGTCGGTCGTGGAATGAAGCGGCATGGCCTTCAGCGGTTTATGGTGCGCCGCAATCTGGGCATTGGGGCTCGCATCATGGTGTCATTGCGCTGCCGCCTTAGGCAACCCGGAACTTTCGATCCCGCGGGGATTGCCCTGGGATCTGCCTTCGCCGATCGCGCCCCTAGTGGGTCCAGGGTTCGCCGCGCCGGAATGCAAAATTGTCGGCATAGGCGGCTTGCCGGCGCGCGGGCTCCTTCGGCTCAATCACCTGATAGGGAATGCCCTCGCGCTCGCAATAGGCCACGGCGTCTTCCTTGGTGTCGAAGCGAAGGGTGAGTTGCTGCTTCATGTCGCCGGACGAGGTCCAGCCCATCAGGGGCTCGATCGCCCGCGGCTGCTCGGGCTCATAATCGAGCTGCCATTCCCTGGTCTTGGCCTTCCCCGATTGCATCGCGTTTTTGGCGGGCTTAAAGATACGTGCGGTCATGGAAGTCAGGGCCCCGTGAGATATGCGACATGGAAGCGCGTGGTGGAAGCGTCTAGTATAGTATAGAATCACCTTTCGGGAATTTGACCGGTGATTCCTGCCGCTGGATGTTAGGCTTTCCTGACCGGTATAGTCATTATGCTGCGCTGTGACAATCTTGGCCGGTCGCGCGGCTGCCCCCTCGCCTGCTGCTCGATCCTGTCGAAAGCATCCCTTCGAAACGGCACCCATGAAGATCAACGCAACCCTCCCTGAAAAAGGACGCGACCTGCGGCTCGATTTGTTTCGCGGGGTCGCAAACTGGGCGATTTTTCTGGATCACATTCCCGACAACGTCGTGAACTGGATCACCACCAGAAACTATGGCTTCAGCGATGCCGCGGATCTCTTTGTTTTTATCTCGGGGTACACTGCGTCCTTTGTCTACGCCCGGATGATGATCGACCGCGGCTTTATCGTCGGCGCCACCCGCCTGACCAAGCGCGTGTGGCAGCTCTACGTTGCGCACGTGATCCTGTTCGTCATCTATATCGTCTCGATCGGTTATGTCGCGCAGCGTTACAGCGATCCGGAGATCATCAACGAATTCAATGTGGCGGGGCTCGTTGAAAACCCGATCGAAACGCTGCGTCAGGGATTGCTGCTGAAATTCAAGCCCGTCAATCTCGACGTGCTTCCGCTTTACATCGCGTTGATGGGACTCTTCCCGCCGGTGTTGTGGATGATGCTGCGCCAGCCCGGCCTGACGATGCTGGCTTCGGTTGCGCTGTGGCTCGCAGCCCGGCAGTTCGGCTGGAATCTGCCGGCCTACCCCGCCGGTACCTGGTACTTCAACCCGTACTGCTGGCAGGTGCTGTTTGTGTTCGGCTCCTGGTGCGCGCTCGGCGGGGCCAGAAAGAATATCGCAATCATCAACGCACCCATCACGCTTTACTTTTGCCTTGCGTACCTCGTCCTGGGGCTGGTGATGACGATGGCCGGCAAATTTCCGGACTTCGGCGCGCTGTTCCCGCACTGGCTCTATGAAACTTTCAACCCCAACGACAAGACCAATCTCGCCCCCTATCGCTTCCTGCACTTTGTGGTGATCGTGATTTTGGTCATCAGGTTTGTGCCCAAGGACTGGCCGGGCCTGGAATGGCGGATATTCGATCCGCTCGTCGTCTGCGGCCAGCAATCGCTCGCGGTGTTCTGCGTCGGCGTCTTCCTCTCCTTCGTCGGCCATTTCGAGCTGATGATGAGTTCCGGTTCGTTGTTGGCGCAGATTTTTGTCAGCGTGACCGGAATAGCGATCATGACGATCGTCGCCTATTACATCTCCTGGTCGAAGCGGCAGGATAAGCCGCTTCCCAAGCCGGCTGCCGCCAAGGTCGGCTGATTCCGCGTCGCGGTCAGCCGTATCCGCCGATTCAGGCAGGCCGCGTGCCCGTCATGACCATAGTCGCGACGTCGGTATAAATGCCGACCAGCGGTCCGATGACTTTATGGAGCGCCGTCTTCGAAATCAGCGTGTCGTGCAGTACCAGATTGTCGATCCCGGTGGTCAGGAAGCAGATGACCGCGTCGCGCGGCGTCTCCACGATCGGTTCGCCCTTGACGTTGAACGACGTATTGATCAGCACGGGAACACCGGTCAACGCCTCGAACTCTTTCAGCAGGCGATACAGGACCGGATTGGTCTCTTCACGAACGGTCTGAACCCGCGCCGTTCCGTCGACATGGACGATCGCCGGAATCCTGTCCCGCCATTCCGGGCGGACATTCTTCGCGATCAGCATGAACGGCGAATCCTCCTCGCCTTCGAACACTTCCTTTGCCCGTTCGGCCAGCACGATCGGCGCAAACGGCCGGAACGCCTGCCGGTGCTTGACGCGGCTGTTCAGGATATCCTTCATCTCGGGCTTGCGAGGGTCCGCAAGCAGGCTGCGATTGCCGAGCGCGCGCGGTCCGAACTCCGAACCGCCCTGGAACCAGCCGATCACGCGCTGTTCGGCGAGCAGTTTTGCCGTCTCGCGGCAGATATTCTCGCTGCGAACTGCTGACGTCTGAATGCGAACGAGAAATTTTCCGGTGGCGTTGTCAATGTCCTGATCGCTGTAGCGCTTGCCTACATAGGAGTGGTCCATGACAAACGAGCGGCGCTGCTTGAGAATCTCGAGATAACCGTAATAGGCGCAGCCGATCGCTATGCCGTCGTCACCGGCTGCGGGCTGTATCCAGACATTCTCGAATCCGGACTCCCGCGCGACCCGCCCGTTGGCCACGCAGTTCAGCGCGACGCCGCCGGCGATGCACAGATTTTTTGCGCCGGTGGTTTCGCGCAGCCACCGGGCGCGGGCCAGCAATACATTTTCGGTATCGTCCTGCACCCGCCAGGCAAGATCCTCCCAATGCCGCATCGATGGACTGGCTTCCCAGCTGCCGCTGTCCATCACGTAGGGCTGCTTGAAGTCTGTCGTCCAATGCGGAACATGCAATATGCCGTCGTTGAGCTCGAGCAGATGTTTGACCTGTTCGCGGCGGCCATATGGCGCCAGCCCCATCAGCTCGCCGCATTTGTTCCAATCGCCGAAAATGTAGGTCGAGGCGCGGCTGTAGAGCGCGCCAAGTCCAGGCATGTTGTAAAATTCATCGCTCAGGAAGCCACGGTCGGGTTCCATCCATACCTTCTTCAGGCATTCGATCGTTGCACCGCTGAATTTGTAATAGCTCTCGGACTCGCGGGCGAGAGGCGTAGCGCCATCGGTCGATGGATAGGGTTCCACGGCGTCAGATCGATAGCTGCCGACGCCGTCGACAATCATCACAGCGCCATCTTCAAAGGGCGACACGGCAAACGCGCTGTAGGCGTGCGCCAGATGGTGGGATATCGACACGACCTTGTCGGAACCCGTCAGATACAGCGGATGTTTGGCAGCCTCGGCCCGTTCATATTCGGGAAGGAACCCCGGCATGTCCTGATAGACCAGCCGCTCTTCCATTTCGGCAACCGGAAGGATGTAGCAATTGCGAACGATCAGATCGACATCCTCAAGCGTGATGCCCTCGGCGTTCAGGCAATAATCGATCACCTCCTTGTAGAAGCCAGTGGCGTGCTTTTCGCGCGTGATTCGCTCCTTGGCGATGGCAAATGCGATAGCGCCGTCGCGCAACAGGCAGGCGCTCACGTCATGGTCATAGGTATTCAAGCCGAGAACGTAGGTGTGTTGTTTTGACATCGGCACTCTTGGGAGGGATTGGCGGAGGGGATGATCGAGGTGATTGTCGGGCTGCGAAGTTGGACTAGCCTTTGCCAACGCACATTTGCCAGTCACATTACGGAGTCACATTTACCGAGTCACATTTTTGGCGGATTGCGTTCATTCATCTTGCGTTCATTCATCGAGGCCAAAATTGCGCGATGCACAATATCAGCAAGCACTGCTGCGATGCTTGAACACTTCTTCACTTTCTACCGGCAACGACTGTAACTTGACCTCGCTTGCGCTTGCCCATAGCATCCCAAAAAAGCCGTAAGATCACTATCAAGAACACTATATTGCAAACGATCTTAGCATGCGCTGGAACGGAAGGCAGGCCTTACAAGTTCGGATGAGGCAAGTTTAGAAGTTTTGGTGATTGGAACTACCGGGAGATTCTATAATGGCTAAGAATATCGCTACCGCACGCTATACTATTCTCACGCGCTGTCTGGCGGCGTTGGCTTTGATGTTCGTCTACGTTGCCAGCACGTCTGCCGTCCTTGTCGGTGCGACCACTACATCGGCACAGGCCCGAGGCGGCGGTCGCGGCGGCGGTCGCGGCGGCGGCTGGGGTCGTGGCGGCGGCTGGGGTCGCGGCAGAGGCTGGGGTCGCGGCAGGGGCATCGGCATCTATGGCGGCTATGGCTATGGCGGCGGATGCTACTTCAGCTACCGCTGGGGCCGCTACATCTGCCCGTACTGATCCAGGTTAAATCGGCGGAATCGTTACGCACGATCAGGACAGACAGAAAAATCAGGTGCGTCGGTCA
>Ga0137415_10001814_pt1 | contig 21242 bp, 18 predicted proteins | sample CZODoug3_1_1_16f_FD_183082 | JGI IMG/M metagenome (GOLD analysis project Ga0137415, IMG submission 183082) | Vadose zone soil fungal communities from Angelo Coast Range Reserve, California, USA - CZODoug3_1_1_16fungal (Hybrid Assembly) | ecosystem: Environmental > Terrestrial > Soil > Vadose...
CTTGCGCGCCTCGAAGGGCGACGGCGTGGCACATCCTTCGAGGCTCGCCGAAGAGGCTCGCACCTCAGGATGACGAGCACCGTCATTGCGAGCGAAGCGAAGCAATCCATTCTTTCTTTGCGGCTCTATGGATTGCTTCGTCGCTGCGCTCCTCGCAATGACGGGCTACGCGGCTACTCCGTCTCGAAATCCCCCGCCTGCGGTGGCGCCAACGGCGTGAATTCGCAACGGTCGGGCTTGACGTCCAGCAGTGGCGTCTCGTCGAGGCAATCGAGGCCGCGCACCAGGATCACATTGCCCTCGACGCCGACCAATTTCACGATCGACGTGCCAATCGGGTTCGGCCGCACCGGCGAGCGCAGCGAGAAGGTGCCGCGGGTGTTCTTGTTGTTCTTCGGGCTTTGCAGCACGAGATCGCGGCGCGACTGATGCAGCCAGTAGATCACTTCTAGGTTTGAGTAGAAGTCGACGCCCTTGATCGCGGGCACCCAAGGCTCGAAAATCTCGAGGCGGCACACCGGCCCGTCCTGACGCCCCTGCCGCGGCGTCAGCAGCCGCGAGGTCCAGGGCGTGCGGATGCGGCCGATGAACACCAGCCCGGCATCGCGCGCGGCCGGCATGTCGACGGCAATTTCGCCGTCGCGGATTTCACTCTCTCGAACCATGTTTCAATCCAACGAAATGTTCAGTGCCTTGATCACACCAGCCCAGCGCGCCTGATCGGCCGCGATGAATTTGTCGATCTCCGCCGGGCTGCGCGGACGCAGCGGCGCAAAGCCGATTTTCTGCAGCGAAGCGCGAAATACGTCATCGTTCAAGGCCCGGTCGAGGCTCGCGCTGATCTTTTGCACGACCTCGTCGGGCAGCTTCGACGGCGCCGATATGCCGTACCAGACGCTGACGAAATAATCGGGATAGCCGCTTTCGGCAATGGTCGGAACGTCGGGCAGATCGGGGATGCGTTGCGCCGAACTGACCCCGAGTGCGCGCAGCATTCCGGATTTCACCGGCGGCAGCGCGGTGCCCACCGTGTCGAACATCAACTGGATATGGCCTGACAACAGATCGCTCAGCGCGGGCCCGGCGCCCTTGTAGGGCACATGGGTCATCTCGATGCCCGCCATCTGCTTGAACATCTCACCGGCCAGATGAATGGTGCCGCCGGTACCGGCCGAACCGAAATTGAGCTTGCCGGGATTCTGCTTGGCGTAGGCGACGAACTCCGCCACCGTCGTGGCCGGAACCGAAGAGTTGACCTCCATGATGACGGGCAGATCGGTGATCACCGCCAGCATGCGGAAATCTTTGGCAGGATCGTAATTCAGCTTCTTGTAGAGCAGCGGATTGAGCACGAAGATCGACGCCGCCGTGACGAACAGCGTGTAGCCGTCGGGCTCGGAACGCGCCACCGCTTCGGCCGCGATTGCGCCCTGCGCGCCGGCCTTGTTCTCGACGACCACCGTTTGCTTCAGATCGCGACCGAGATAGTCGCCGACCAGGCGGCCGAGCACATCGGTCGGGCCACCCGCGGCATAGGGCACCACCAGCTTGATCGGGCGCGTCGGATATTCGGCAGCCCGGCTTTGCGGCGCCGCTACTAATCCGAGCACCAGAGCAGTCAATGCGCGCCACTTCATGCCGTTTCCCCGTTTTTCTTGTTGGAACGCGACAGTACCGGATTGAGCGCCGGCTGCAATCAACCGAGCCAAGCGGGCCGCTGGCAGATCAGCCATCCGCCTCACCCAATCAGACGGTGGCGTCGAGTCCCGGGGGCGCAACGCCGGTTGAAAATGACGCGAGAAACATCTTGCCCAGGATGTGCTTGGTCTCCGGCGTGCCGGGCTGAAGCCGCCCTTCGCGGATGGCGCGCTGGAAATCCAGCGCTGCCGGAGCCGATAGATCGCTATCCAGTCTGGTCCAGGAGGCTGCCGCCGAAGCGCTGAACAGGACACCCGCATAATAGAGACGCGTGAGCGCGCGTATCAGTTCGAGCCTGATACGGAGGGCCTCGTCTGGCGCGCGGCCGAGCCAAGCCTGCAACAGCGCATCTTCCAGTTCGCTTGACCGCGCCAGATTATCGAGCACGATCGCCACGTCGACCAGCGGATCATTTCGGTACGCCGACTCCCAGTCGATCATCCAGAGGCGTTCGCCATCGAACAGAATGTTGCTCGGTACGGGATCGTTGTGGCTGGAAACCGACCAGGCCTGATCCCAGACATAGGCGTCGCGGATATCTGCAAGGCGTTCGGTGTGTCCATCGAGCACGCCGGCTGCAAACAGGCCGGTTCGGCACACATGAGCCCACAGCCTCGCCACGAGGTCCGGATAGTGGACGAAGCTCGGAAAGACCGGCGTAGCCTGCACCCGCGCCAACAACTGGCCGAGTGCATTCGCCAGCGCGCGGGGCCCGCCCGGATAGGCCTGCAGCGGCTGCTGTTCGATGAATTCGATCACCGCGACCCGCCCCACCTCGTCGACATATTGAATCCGTGGTGCAATCCCTGCCTCGGCTGCGATGCGCATGGAGATATATTGGTGCGGATTGCGCAGCGGACTTGCTGACCCCTCGACCCGCAACAAATAGCGCCGGCCGCCGGTATCGACCCGGAAGGTCGACGCGCCGGAGGCCCCACCCGCAACGGGCGTGATCGCGCCGATGGCGGCGGGGCCAAAGGCGGCACCGAGCGCCGAGCGCACGGTTTCGCGGCGCTCGGCGGGGAGTGCATCGAAAGGATCTTTGCTCACGAGCGTTCCTTACACCACACAGCGTGTGATCGCCGCGCTTTATTCCAACGAGCGGCCATCCGGCGTGAACCGCCCATTCACCCCCTGATCCCCATGTTCCGCAGCACAAAGCAGGCCCCGCCGGCACGGCGGACGCGGTTGCAGAGATCGTCGGCAGCGAGCCGCGTGTCGGCGCCGATCCGCACCTGATAGAACAGCCGCGTGCCGCGGCTGCGCATCACCGAGCCCAGCAGGCTCGGGTCCTGATCGCCGATCACAGCGCTCAGGCGTTTCATGGCGCGTGAATACATCGCGAGCGCCTTGTCGCGGTTGAAGCCGGCGGCGAGCTGGACGCCCCACAGTTTGGCGGCGGCGAGCGTGATGTGCTGTTCAAGCCCCGCAACAAAGGGATTCGGCGCCCGCTTCAACAGCGCCATCAGCTCGCGGCAACTCGATGTCGACGCCGGTTCGGGCATCTTGCCGTTGCGGCCGGCCGCGGCCCAGTCATCGACGCTCGAGCCCGTGATCGCAAACACGTAGTTACGCGTTTCCGGCGGCATGTAGCCGGAGCCGGCGAGCCAGTCCTGAACCCGCTTCGGTCCGGCATTATAGGCGGCTGCCGCAAGGCCGAGATTGCCGAACTGATTGCGCAGCTCGTTGAGGAATTCGGCGGATTTCGGCAGGGCCTGTACGGGATTGAAGGGATCGAGCAGCCCGCGCTCGTTGGCGGTACCCGGCATGAACTGCGCAATGCCCTGCGCACGCTGGCCACTACGCGTCACCGGCCCGACCGCATCGGATTGAAAGCGGCTTTCCTGCCAGATCACACGCGCGAAGAATTCGAGCGGCAGGCCTTCCGCCCGCGCCGCCGACTCGATCATCAGGCACATCGCCTCGCGGGTGTCACTTTCGCGCGCGGCGTCGTCAGGCTTTTGCTGGGGGATAGCAAGTTCCTCAACGCTCGGCCGCGCGATGCCGGTCATTTCGGGCGCCGGGTCCCCGGCCATTCCGGGCGACCGCGACAGCAGCGTCGCGGCAAGGCAAACCACAGCGCGAAGCCCAAGACCTGTCCGCATTGCAATTCTGTTTCCGCGCAGCCGCGCTTGACCCGGAAAGTCGTGGCCCAGCTATCGCCGACAATGATGGCGTGCATGTCGGAGCGCAAGAGATGACGGCGCCCTCGAAGCAAAGCACGGTTTCACGTCCGGGGCGTCGAAGAAAATCCCCGAAGAGCGTTCGCAAAACCGGGCCGCAACTCTTTTTGCGGCGCGGTAACTGACCGGAATCCGATCGATCGCGGCGAAGGTCGATTTACGTTAACGGCAACAACCGCAAGCCCGCAGCCTGCTTTTCCCCTCGAAGGCGAGTAGAGTCTTGCCGTTTGATTGGAGGATTTTCAATGCTGGACCGGCGCCAAAGCGTGCGCGACAAGGTGATCTACGGTGGCGTTGCCGAGTTCACCGAACGCGGCCCTACCATGGACTGCGTCGTGCGCAACATCAGCGAACAAGGTGCCTGTGTCGAATTCGACAGCAGCGCAAAACTTCCCGAACAGATGAAGCTGGCGATTGCGCGCAAGGGCCGCTCGTTCCTCGCCCGGATGATCTGGCGTCACGCCAACAAGGTTGGCCTCGCTTTCCGGATGATGACCGCGGACAGCGATCTCGACGAGCGGCTGCGCCGCAGCGAAATCAAGAAGCGGCAGCTGCAGCGGCAGATCAACGAATTGCTCGGCGAAGGCTGAGCCTCACCCGCCCCTCGCAAAACAAAAAGGCCGGCTGGTTCAGCCGGCCTTCTGTATTGGATCGAAGCCTCGTCAGACCTTGACCAGCGGTCCTCGTGAGGCCGGGCCCTTGGAGCCGCCACCGGGCCCGCCCGGTTTCGGCTTGCGCGGCAGGTTGCGCTTGCGGGTGCCGGGCAACTTTTCCGGCTTCGGCGTCACCGGACCCTCGACGAATTCGAAGCCGATCTTGTCCTTGGCAGTCGCCTCGTCCTTGATCAGGACGACACGGACGTGGCCACCGCCCTTGAGCTGGCCGAACAGCACTTCATCGGCCAACGGCTTCTTGATGTGCTCCTGGATGATGCGGGCCATCGGGCGCGCGCCCATCTGTTCGTCGTAACCATGCTCGATCAGCCAGGCCTTGGCCGGCTCCGACAGTTCGATGGTGACGTCGCGGTCGGCGAGCTGCGCCTCGAGCTGCAACACGAACTTCTCGACCACCATGCCGATCACGTCGGCATTGAGATGGGCGAACGAGACGATCGCGTCCAGCCGGTTGCGGAACTCGGGCGCGAACTGGCGATTGATCGCCTCGTGGTCGTCGCCTTCCCGCTTGTTGCGGGTGAAGCCGAAGGCCTGGCGTGCGAGATCTGCGGCGCCCGCGTTGGTGGTCATGATCAGGATCACGTTGCGGAAATTGACCTGCTTGCCGTTGTGGTCGGTGAGCCGGCCGTGATCCATGATCTGCAGCAGCACGTTGTAGAGATCCGGATGCGCCTTCTCGATTTCGTCGAGCAGCACCACGCAATGCGGGTGCTGGTCCACGCCATCGGTCAACAGACCGCCCTGGTCGAAGCCGACATAGCCCGGAGGCGCGCCGATCAGCCGCGACACCGTGTGCCGCTCCATATATTCCGACATGTCGAAGCGGATCAACTCGACGCCGAGCGACGCCGCGAGCTGCTTTGCCACTTCGGTCTTGCCGACGCCGGTCGGACCCGAGAACAAATAGGAGCCGATCGGCTTCTCAGGTTCGCGCAAGCCGGCTCGCGCCAACTTGATCGACGACGACAGCGCGTCGATCGCCTTGTCCTGTCCGAACACCACGCGTTTCAGCGTCTGTTCGAGATGCTTGAGCACCTCGGCATCGTCCTTCGACACGCTCTTGGGCGGGATCCGCGCCATGGTCGCGATCGTGGTCTCGATTTCCTTGATGCCGATGGTCTTCTTGCGCTTGTTTTCCGCGACCAGCATCTGCGCCGCGCCGGATTCGTCGATCACGTCGATCGCCTTGTCCGGCAGCTTGCGGTCGTGGATGTAACGCGACGACAATTGCACCGCGGCTTCGATCGCCTCGTTGGTGTATTTCAGCCGGTGGTAGTCCTCGAAATAGGGCTTCAGGCCCTTCAGGATCGCGATCGCGTCTTCCACCGTCGGCTCATTGACATCGATTTTCTGGAACCGGCGCACCAATGCGCGGTCCTTTTCGAAATGCTGGCGGTATTCCTTATACGTGGTCGAGCCCATGCAACGGATGGTGCCCGAGGCCAGCGCCGGTTTAAGCAGATTGGACGCGTCCATGGCGCCGCCCGAGGTCGCGCCGGCGCCGATCACGGTGTGGATTTCGTCGATGAACAGGATGGCGTTCGGATGCGCTTCCAGCTCTTTAAGCACCTGCTTCAGGCGCTCCTCGAAATCGCCGCGATAGCGCGTGCCGGCGAGCAGCGTGCCCATGTCGAGCGAGAACACGGTGGCGGCTGCCAGCACTTCCGGCACCTCGCTGTCGACGATGCGTTTGGCCAATCCTTCCGCGATCGCGGTCTTGCCGACGCCGGCCTCGCCGACGAACAGCGGATTGTTCTTCTGCCGGCGGCACAGCACCTGGATCGCGCGGTTGATCTCGGCATTGCGGCCGATGACGGGATCGATCTTGCCGTCGCGCGCCTTCTTGTTGAGGTTGACGCAATAGGTCTCGAGCGCCTCGCCCTTCTTCTTGGAATCCTCGTTGCCCTTGGTCTCGGTCTCCTCGTCGACGCCGCGAACCGGGCGCGCTTCGGAAACGCCGGGGCGCTTGGCAATGCCGTGGCTGATGTAATTGACGGCGTCGTAGCGCGTCATGTCCTGCTCCTGCAGGAAATACGCGGCGTGGCTTTCGCGCTCGGCGAAGATCGCGATCAGCACATTGGCGCCGGTCACTTCTTCGCGACCCGACGACTGCACGTGGATCACCGCGCGCTGGATCACGCGCTGGAAACCGGCGGTCGGCTTGGCATCGTCGGCGCCATCCGTCACCAGGTTTTCGAATTCGGTCTCGAGATAGTTGACCAGACTGGTCCGCAGCTTGTCGAGATCGACGCTGCAGGCCCGCATCACCGCGGCCGCATCCGAGTCATCGATCAGCGACAGCAGAAGGTGTTCAAGCGTCGCGTATTGATGATGACGCTCGTTTGCAATCGCCAGCGCACGATGCAGGGATTGTTCAAGGCTTTGGGAAAAAGTTGGCATTCGCGTCCTCTATGGCCCCCGGTCATCATGATCGCCATTACCCGGTCAGGCAACAACAACCTTTGTCGTCCCCTGTCATATAGTCACATACGATCGTGGCGAAAGGCCGGTTCCGCAAGCGTCGTTTTCCACTAAATTCCTGCGTCACCACGCTCCGCAACCAGCCCCGCAAACCAGCGGCGATGCCGCTCCCTTCCATCGGGACAAACAATGCAAGACCCGTTCCGATTTCGGCGGGCCGACGGATTGGCGCGCGCTACTTCTTTTCCATCACGCATTGCAGGGGGTGCTGGTGCTTGCGTGCAAAATCCATCACCTGCGTCACCTTGGTCTCGGCGATCTCATAGGTGAACACGCCGCACTCCCCGATCCCGTGATGATGAACGTGGAGCATGATCTTGGTCGCGGCTTCCGCGTCCTTCTGGAAGAACTTCTCAAGCACGTGCACGACGAACTCCATCGGCGTGTAGTCGTCGTTGAGGATCAGGACGCGATAAAGGTTCGGTCGCTTGGTCTTGGGCTTGACCTTGGTGATAACCGAGGTCGACGGACCGCCGGTGCCCCCGTTGCGGCTCGGGTCATTGCTCATTCGGGTGGCAGAAGCGGCGCAAGACGCCGAATTGGACGACCAGGCTTTGCAAGTTGACTGCGACATGGCTCAGGCGTTCGAAATCCCCAGGGAAAACCAGACAGCGCACAACGGTCGTCTCGCGATCGCCGCAGCTGATATCGCGGAACTTCCAGCAACGCTTTCCAGATCGCCGCTCCCGGTCCGATCCAGCGGCTGGATCGGCTTAGGAAATATGGGCTCGGTGCCGGCCGCCTGCAAGCGCCTAGACGCTGCCCGCGCGCGGCCCGTGACCCGTCCGATTCCCGGCTCGGCGATCGGCTGAAGGTTAATCATTTCTGGCGGATTTGACAAAGGAAGCCGGCACCCGGTTCAGCCGGCATTGAGGATAGACCGGGCTTTTGCCTGCCGTTTCATCGGTTGGACGGGCTTTGACCGATTTTTACACGGGCCGGTTTACCAGCTGTTTAGCCGCGCGCACTGAGAAAGGGCCACACAATGGGAGCACGGTGAGACCATGCTGGGTACAGCCTTCTTCAGTCGCGTTCGTTCGGCCGCACGGCGCTTTGCCCGAGCCGACCAGGGCAACATCGCGGTGATCTTTGCCATCGCGGCGGTGCCGATCATCAGCTTTGTCGGTGCCGCGATCGACTATTCCCGCGCCAACAGCGCCCGTTCGTCGATGCAGGGGGCGCTCGATTCGACCGCCCTGATGGTGGCGAAGGATTTGAGCAACGGCACCATCACGACCTCGGACATCAGCACCAAGGCGCAGGACTATTTCAACGCGCTTTACACCAACCCGGACGCCAAGCCGTCGGCTACGATCACCGCGACCTACACGACAGGCAGTGGCACGACGCCCTCGACCATCCTGGTCACCGGGTCCGGCTCCGTGACGACCGATTTCATGAAGGTCGCCGGGTTCCCGAACCTCAATTTCGGCACCAGTTCTACCTCGACATGGGGCAACACGCGTATGCGCGTGGCGATGGTGCTGGATAACACTGCATCGATGGCCCAGAACGGCAAGATGGCCGCGCTCCAATCGGCAGCCAAGAGCATGATCGATACGCTGTCTGGCTACAACAAGCAGACCGGCGACGTTTATATCTCCATTATTCCGTTCTCAAAGGACGTGAACGTCAACACATCCAATCTCACCCAATCCTGGCTCAGCTGGACGGAATGGGAGGCTGAACCTCCCATTCTTAGCAATAACTATCCCAGCAATTGGAATACGATCACGGCCGGATCGAATTGCCCGTTCACGAATAGCAAGCAGGGCTTTACGTGCATGGACCGGCCTGCGACCTTGAGCGGAGCCAATAGCGCGAACACAATACCTTCGACCGGGACGTATGCAGGTTACATCTGCCCCAGCATCGATCACGGCAAAAAGTTACCCGGCAAGACCAGCGTCTACTACAACGGGTGCTACACAACCACTACGGTAGCGGGAACTACCGTTGCCACCGGCTCGGGCGCAACTTGCGGTTCAACCAGCAACTGCACGTGTTCAGGGAGCGGGCAGAACAAGGTTTGCAGCACGCCGACGACGTATTCTCACCTTTGGCGCGGCGATGGTACCGCGGCAACGGCGGCAGCCGCGCCCGACCACAGCACCTGGACCGGATGTGTCAACGATCGCGATCAGGACTACGACACGAAGAACACCGCGCCATCATCCGGTAGTGGGACTCCGTCCACGCAATTCTACGCCGAGCAGTGGGATGGTTGTCTTCCCGCCACCGTGACAGCGATGAGCAATCAGTGGAGCACTCTCAAAACCCAGATCGACAATATGTCTCCAAGCGGCAATACCAATCAGGCGGTTGGGCTGGCATGGGGATGGCTGTCCCTGAGCACGACAAACCCACCGCTTCAGGCACCGGCAAAAGACACCAATTACGTTTACAAGGACTACATCGTCCTGCTGTCTGACGGATTGAACACCCAAAACCGCTGGAGCGCGACTCAGTCGGACATTGACGCTCGGCAGGAACTGCTGTGTGCGAACGTCAAGGCCGATAAGAACAGCAACGTCACAATATTCACGGTTCAGGTCAACATCAACAAAGCTGACCCGCAATCGCAGGTGCTGCAGGATTGCGCGAGCGGCGCCAGCAACTTCCAGATGATCACGACGGCCAGTCAGACCGCTGATGCGTTCCAGAATATTCTCACACAGATCTCGAAGCTGCGCGTCGCGAGGTAACGCCGCCCTCGACAATCGGCGCATGAAAAAAGCCCGGCCTTTACGGCCGGGCTTTCGTCTTGCAATCGGCAGATTTCACAGGTGATCAGTGCGAGGCTGCCGGCGTGAACTTGGCAACCAGGCCTTCGTACGGCTTGAAGGTCTGCTTGGCGAGATCGCCGTAAAGGCCCGCAATCTTCTGCGACTCGGCGACGAAGGTCTCATAGGCCGAGCGCGCGTATTCGGTCTGGGCTTCGAGCGCCTTGTCCAGCGACTTCACGCCGGAGAGCTTCTCTACGAACGATTTGGTGTCTTCGAACGACTTCTTGGCGTAGTCGCCATAGGCGGTGGCGATCGCCTGGACGCCGCTCTGCAGATTGCTCGCGGAAGCTGCGACCGATTCGAGATGCTCTTTACCGTAGCTCTGAATGTCTTCAATTTTGACCATCATGGAGTCCTTTCCCAGACTTGAAACGTGCAAACCCATCGCCGGAAGGTTCCGGGTCCCCTGACACCGCCTTAAGATAGTGCATTGCACAATATAAAGTCAAGGAATCTTGTGCGCTGCACAAATATACCAGCTTTGCCTCAAAATCCGCGGGACCGCGCAACGGTTGCTTAAGCTTTTGGAAACTCGCGCCGCCTAACCTGATTCCCGGACTTGTTCGCCTTCCAACAGGCAGTCTGAAAACTGTTTGTGAACAGTATCTTAGCTAGAACAGCGACCTGAGCGGTCACCGCGGGCGGAAATTCGGCCCGGATCGGCGCGTCGAGCAGGGGAACATCAGCGGCCGTTGGGCACAATTTCGCCTCACGAACCGGTGATCAAGATAGAAATTGGGACGGGGAAGTAAATGCTTCGTACAACCTTGGCTTCCTCGCGCGTATTGCGAGTCTGCGTGCTCGGGCTCGCTACCGTCACGACCGCGATATTGATCACGAGCGACAGCGCCGAAGCGCGCCGCTATCGGCACCGCCACTACGTCCGCCATCACGTCAGCCACGAGGCGCGCGAAAGCTACAGCCCGCAATTCTCCTCGATCATGGTCGACGGCAATTCCGGCGCGGTGCTCGCGTCGAACAATCCCGACGGCAGCCGTCACCCCGCCTCGCTGACCAAGATCATGACGCTCTATCTGCTGTTCGAGCGCCTCGACGCCGGCAAGATGAAGCTCGACACCGAAATGGACGTGTCCGAGCACGCCTCCGAGCAGGCGCCGACCAAGCTCGGCCTGCGTCCCGGCCAGACCATCAAGGTCGAAGACGCCATCAAGGGCCTGGTGACGCGTTCGGCCAACGACGCCGCCGTGGTGATCGCGGAAGCGATCGGCGGCGACGAAAGCGATTTCGCCAAGCTGATGACGCGCAAGGCGCGTGCGCTCGGCATGAGCAGGACCGTCTATCGCAACGCCTCCGGCCTGCCCGATGACGATCAGGTGACCACGGCGCGTGATCAGGCGACGCTCGGCCGCGCGATCCAGGAGCGCTTCCCGCGCTACTATCGTTACTTCTCCACCACGGTGTTCAATTTTCGCGGCCAGTCGATCCGCAACCACAATCACCTGCTCGGCCATGTCGAAGGTATCGACGGCATCAAGACCGGCTACACCCGCGCCTCCGGCTTCAACCTCGTGAGTTCGATGCGCCGCGGTAACCGCCATCTGATCGGCGTGGTGTTGGGCGGCCGCAGCGGCGGTTCGCGCGACGCCATCATGCGCAATCTGCTGGCAGAAAATCTCGAGAGAGCCGCGACCACGCGTACCGCCGCCGCGATCACCGAGCGCAACACGGCCGATGCCAACGCCGATGTGGCGGAAGCCGAAGCGGCTTCCCGCCCGACCGAGACGATGCAGGTCAATGGCGCGGTGGTCGCTTCCGCCGAGCCGGCTTTGGCCGCACTGCCGCCGCCGCGCCCGGCTGCCAAGGCGTCGCTGATGGCCGCAGCCGCCGCGGCCCTGCCGCCGGCGCCCGCCAAGGCCAAGTCTGAAGCCAAGTACGAAGCCAAGCCTGAACCGGCGCCGCTGACCAGCGGCGTGATCCAGACCCAGCCGATCGCCGTGATCCCCGGCTCCGCCGAGCCGATGAAGCCGGTCAAGGTGAAGACGGTCCAGGTCAAGGCCGGTCAACTGAAGCTTGCCGCGGCGGATCCCTCGCAGCCAATGACCCCCATCACCAATGCGATCCCCGCCCGCGCCGAAGTCGCCGAGACCTCCAGCGCGGTGGTGGCAAGGGCGGCCGAGACCAACAGGGATAATATGCCGCCCCAGCCAGCCAATTTCGGCACCGGAAATGGCGTACTCGGCGTGTTGCCGGCTTCCAGCGTGCCGGCCGCTTCGGCGCAGGCCAATTCCTCGCAGGCCAATTCCTCGCAAGCCAATTCCTCACAAGCCATGGCCTCCGTCGAGCCGGCCTCCCGCGCCCAGCCCCAAGCCCAATCTCAAGCCCAAACCATGCAGCAGAACGGCGCCATCAAGCCGGTCGCGCCGATTGTCCACACCGGCTGGATCATCCAGGTCGGCGCGCTGGAGAGCGAGACCGAAGCGCGACAGCGCATCGACCTCGCCCGCAACCAGTCCCGCGGCCTGCTCAGCAAGGCCGATCCGTTCACCGAACCGGTGGTCGCCAGGGACAACCGGAAACTGTTCCGCGCCCGCTTCGCCGGCCTCGAGCGCGATCAGGCCGAAGCGGTATGCCGCGCGCTGAAGCGCGCCGACATCTCCTGCATCGCCGTCCGCAACTGATCCATCAGTTCCACTGAAATCACGAAGCCGGCGCTAGCTTGCGCCGGCTTTGTTGCTTTTCGCCCACAGTTTGGATCGACGGCTGCCCAATGTGGCCCACCAGCTCCTGACGAAAACTTCTCGTCAAGAATTTACGGTTAAGTTTCCGGGAATGAGCGATCGACCACGCCGGACAACGGCGGGCGAAACGGGGCGTCGGCCAGAGTCAAAGACAGAAGCAACTCGCGGTTCGTGGCGTGTGGTAGCGTTGCCGGAGTTAGCTGAGATGCGTGCGAAGCAGAGTATCCTTGGCCTCGTTTACACGGGCGGCGAGGTACGTCGACCCCCCCTGATCGGGATGCAGTTTCTTCATCAGGGCGCGGTGCGCCCGACCGATGTCGTCACGCGTCGCTCCCGGATGCAGGCCAAGGATCTGATAGGCCTCCTCGTCCGTCATTTTGCCGCCCGACGCCGCGCGACGCTGCCCCCCTGTCCCGTCGCCCTGCGCGTCCTGACGCCAGGCGGGAAAGCGGCGGTCCAGATAGCCTTCAAGTAAAGCGACGCTCTCGGCGTCGAAGCCCGGTATCATCGCCAGCAATTGCGGCAGGTCGAACTCGTCGAGCGCGTGGCCGGCATTCGGCCCGTCCACGATCTGGCCCCTGAGCCCGCCGCTGTCGTGATCGAGGCTCATATCGAGATATTGCGAGCGCACGCGCGAACTCTGCCCGGGCGAGCGCTGCGCACCGCCGCCGAAGATGCCGCCGATACCGCTGAAGCCGGTTGTCCCGAACGGCGACCAGCCGAGCAGTCCCGCGCCGAAAATGCCGAGCGGAATCGCCACCGCGAGTTCGCCTCTGAAACCGGTAAAAGCCGCGACCGCCAGCGCCAGGACGCCGCCGACGATCTTGATGACACGTGCGAGCACGACCGGATTGGCCGCGCGAAACATCTGCAGCAGCGAATACAGAACGATAACGGCGACAACGCCGGCGATCAGGGTTGGCATGACCTCTATATAATCGCATCCGCCGCAAAAAGCATGGCGGCCTTGTCCCTCACCGCAGCGTGAAAGCGCCGTGGCGTCGGCGCCGGCAACTTATTAGTCTGCATTCGACCGCGGTCGATGGGCCCATGGGGGTGCGCGATGGCAGCTGACGGACTGACGACCCTTCGCAGCCATTACGGGCCGAAGGAAACCATGGATCGGCTCGAGGCCGAGGTGGCGGCCCGCGGCATGACGGTGTTTGCCCGGATCGATCATGCCGAGGGCGCCGCAGGCGTCGGACTTCCGCTGCGGCCGACCGAGGTCCTGATTTTCGGCAACGCCAAGGCGGGAACGCCGTTGATGCAGTCGGTGCCGACGGTTGCAATCGACCTGCCGTTGAAGGCGCTGGCTTGGCAGGATGCATCCGGCAACACCTGGCTTTGCTACAACGAACCCGCCTGGCTCGCCAACCATCACGCGCTACCAAACGAAACGGCGACGGTGATCGGCAACATGTCAGCGGCACTCGATGCCGTGGCGAAAGCGGCAACTTCGTCGCCGTGATATTTTGCGCCGTTGTCGGCGCTACTTGATCTGGCCGATCAGTTTGGCGGCGCCGCTTGCGCTCTTTGACAGCCGCAGCAACGCCTCGCGGCCGCCGGCGGCGTAGGCTGCGGCGGCGCGCAACAGTTCGCGCAATTGCGCCGCCGCACCGGGATCGAACCTGCACCACGCGCCGCCCGTCAGGCGCGCGATCTCGCGAAACGCCTGCTCGGCCACGGCATCGTTGCCTTCCTGGAACATGAAGACCGGCACCTTGAGCAAGCCGAGTTCGCCGGCCTTGGCACAGAGGTCGTCGACGGCCTCCTCCATGGCGTCGCCGACGAAAACCACCGCGCGCACGCCCGACGCCACCGCCTCGCGGCGCGCTTCCGACAGCACCTTCCCGATCTGGGTGTTGCCGCCCTGGCAATCGATCTTGCCCATCAATTTGGCGAGTTGCGCGCTGTCGGAGATCCAGCCCGTGGCGCGGCATTCGTTGAAGCCGCGATAATAAACGAGACGGATGTCGAGACTGCCGAGCGAGGCCGCCTCGCGAAACATGTCGGCTTGCAGCGCGCAGGCCATGTCCCAGGTAGGCTGCCGGCTCATGGTGGCATCGAGCGCGAACACCAGCCTACCCTTCGCGCCCGCCCGATTTGGCGACATCGCATGCGCCTTGGCAACGAAGGCGGCGATATCGTCCGAAGTGGACGGCTTCGTCTCCGGCAACCCCGCCGTCTTGCGCGGCTCAGCCGTAGGCGTCGAGGACACTTCGCTTGCAGATTTCGGCTTGATCGGTCCGTCAGCCATGAGCGCTCGCAATTTCAGCAAGCACTATGTGGGACGGTAATGGAGAAGGGTCAATGCGCTCGATGATAATCCGATGCAGATCAGCCGGAGCGGATCAGACGAAGACCTGCCATTAGGAACGGCCTGCCGCTAGTTGGTCATCGGCTTGTGGGCGTTGCTGGCAACCGGTCCGGGGTTTGCGAGAGGAACCGGTCCCGGGCTGCTGATCAGAGGGTTAGGCACCTCTTTGGTCGGCACCGGCGAAAGCGAGCTGTTGTCGCTGTCTTCAAGGAATCTGTCGAGCATGGACTGGATCGACGTCTTGGCCGCGTCAGGACCGGTATCGCGCATATCGTCATGATGGAAGCCGGTGTCGACCACGGTGATCCCCGCCTTCTCGCATTCCGCCGCGTCAGGAACGACGCCGGGGTCAGGCTTGAACTGCGGATCCTTCGAGCGGAATGAAAGGATCTTGAACTTGCCGTCGGTCAGGAACGGCACGCGCAGATTATCCAGCGTTACGACCTTCTTGATCTCGTCGGGATATTGCTTGGCGAAATACATCGTGATGTCGCCGCCCATCGAATGTCCGACCATGGTCAGCCTGTCGTAATCGGCGTTGGGCTGGACCTTCTTCATTTCCCCGACGGCAAAATGGATGTTGGCAACGCCGCGCAGGATTTGCGGCAGACGGCCGACATAGAGCTCGCCGACCTTGGTCACCATGGGCGGATCGGTCGCCAGATCATGCTGAGGGCTGATCACCAGATAGCCGCGCGCAGCGAAAACGTTGGCCAGGAATGAATACTCGGTGTTCTTGACCGTGTTGCCGTGGTTGAGGATCGCGACCGGCAACGTGATCAGGCCGGCATCGGCCTGCATTTCCTTGTCGCGGCGAACAGCGATGTCGACCGAGACCGCACGGTTGTCGCGCGACGGATCGTTGAACGTGATTCTTTCGTGACGAATGGCCCACTTGCTGGCGGTGAAGTACGCACCAGTGACCAGCACGGAAAGTGAAAGCAGAACGGTAATTCCACGTTTCATGTCGTCCTCGGTGCGCCCGCCATTTAGGGCCATTTTGGGCTGGAGATTCTGTGGCTCCTTGTTCAGCATACATGTCACGGTGACGTGACAGGAAGTCCAAATGTTGTGAGTTGGCCGCCTGATCGTTGTGCGATGCACCTATCCATTGGGCAGTCGCAATACCCCCCCAACCGATCGTGACCCTTTACCCTAAGACGGTACCTCTCAAGCTTCGGTTCGGCGGTTCTCTAAAAGTCTAGGGAAAACCGGGCCAGCCAGGGTTTGTTCCGGATTCTTGTCCCGGCAATGGCCGAAATCTCCGTAAAAACCCGGAAATTCAGGCTGCAGTATAAATCACGAGCTTGAGCGCCGGATCGTCGTTGGCCTGGAAGCTCGCACTGGGAGGCCCCGGGCTTGGACTGCCCTACCCTGGATCGTGCGCGACTGCATCAGCATCCACCGCGTCTGGATGTAGCCGCCGGAGGCTACCCTCGGCCTGGTCGGCCTGATCCGCTCCAGCCTGCTGGCGCTCGACCAATTCGAGGCCACGAGCTTCGACCTCGACCACGTCAATGAAGCCATGGTCCATCCCGCCGCCAATGGCGGACCGTTCAGGATGACGGTGCTGCGGCCCTCCTGGGGAACGGCGTCAGACGCCGATGATGTCGTGGACTTCGAGCGGCTTGTCGACCTGGCTGAACCATTCCGCGCGGTTGGCGGCGCGGCGGCGGCCGCGTTCGTCGAGCGGCAGCTTCAGCTGGCGCAGCAGGCTCATCACCTCCTCGCGCGCCGTCACATGGCCGAGGCTCGGGCGCATTCCGAGCGTCGCTTCGTCGATGTCGTCGAGCGCGGTCAGGCCGCGCGGGAAGAACGCGCGGTAGACCACGCGCTCGGCGAAGCCGTCGATGGAGCGGAAGCCGAGCCGCAGCGACAAATCATTCAGCCCGTTGGCGACCAGCTGCTTGTTGCGCGAGCCGAGCATCGACAGCCGGTTGCGGACCACGATCCAGTCGGTAGAGGCACCGTCGATCTGACGGCGCTTGCGCCTGACGTCGCGCACCATCTCGGCATAGTGGCTTTCGCCGGTCACCGAATAGTTGGCGGGATCGACGGTGCCGAGCACGTCGAAATCGAGGAAGCTGTCGTTGATCGGCGTCACCAGCGTATCGGCCATCGAATGCGCGAGCCGCATCAGATAGCTGTCCGACCCCGGCGTATCGATCACGATGAAGTCGAACTTGCGCTCGACCGTGCTGACCGCATCCATGAATTGCTGGAACTCGGTATTCTCATTGTCGGCGATCTGCATGGTTTCGCCGAGCTTGATGCAGAAATGCACGGGGATCTCGAGATCGAGCCCGGTGCGCCGGGCCCACGCCCGGCGGTTATTGATGTAGTGGGTAAAGCTTTGCTGGCGGCAATCGAGATCGATGGTGGCGACGCGCTGACCGGCTTTCATCAGGGCGACAGCGATGTGCAGGGCGGTGGTGGATTTTCCTGAACCGCCCTTCTCGTTGCCCAGCACAACCACGTGCGCCGAGCCGGATTGACCATGACTAGCCTGCACTAACATCGCTCAACCCCCATCGATATCTTCAAATCACGCGCGGCCGCGGTCAAGTGAAATGCATCACACCTCCGGGGAATCGCTGGCTGTCTGCCTTAATCATGAATCCATCCGACGTTGCGGCTGCGTCAGCCGGCCGCGGCCAGCTTCGGCTCACCCAATCGGGTGAGGCAAACGCCAACCACGTCAGGCGAACGCTGCAGGAGCCGCCTTGGCGGCAACGCCTTGGGCTTGGTAAGGTCGATAGACCCGTCACAAGGGCCGAGCCGAGGCCAGCATCCCCTCGCCTCCAACCCCCTCCAAGAGATCGAGCCCAGATGTCGCGAAGTCCCATGGTCGTCCGTACCGTTCCTGCATTGCGCCGCGCCCTCGATGGCCTGCGCGCCAGAAAGGCCACGACTGCGCTGGTGCCAACCATGGGAGCACTCCATGACGGCCATGTGTCTCTGGTGCGCCAGGCCAAACGCCGCGCCGCAAAAGTCATCGTCTCGATCTTCGTTAACCCGACGCAGTTCGCGCCAACGGAAGATTTCGGTTCGTACCCGCGCACCTGGAAGGCCGACGTTGCAAAACTCGCCGCCGAGAATGTCGACCTGATCTGGAATCCCGACGTCAAGGCGATGTACCCGGACGGCTTTGCCACCCGGATCCTGCCGGAGGGGCCGGCGACCGTGGGTCTGGAAGATCGCTTCCGGCCGCATTTCTTCGGCGGCGTCGCCACCGTGGTCGGCAAGCTGTTCACCCAGGTCCGGCCGGATTTCGCGATCTTCGGCGAGAAGGATTTTCAGCAATTGCGGGTGGTGACGCAGATGGCGCGGGATCTCGATCTCGGCGTCAAGGTGATCGGCTCGAAGACCGTGCGCGAGCGCGACGGCCTCGCGATGTCCTCGCGCAACGTCTACCTGTCGCCGGAACAACGGCTGATCGCGCCGGTGCTGTACCGCGCCATGCAGGAAAGCGCCAAGCGGCTGAAGGCGGGCAACGATTTCGAAGCCGCGATGGCCGGCGGCCGTGAACTGATCGCCAATGCCGGCTTCGCCCTCGACTATTACGAGGCCCGGCACGCCGAGACGCTGACACCGATCGCCTCGGTCAAGGACGGACCGGTGCGAATCCTGGTCGCGGCAAGACTTGGCAAGACGCGGCTGATCGACAATCTCGGGGTCTAGGCCGCCCAGCACCTTGACATCTAAGTGGAACAATCAGCGCCCTGCTTGCGCAGCGCTACTCCCGGATGGAATATCGCCGAAGGATTTGCCGGGGAAGCCGTCAGCATGGGCGCATCGTCCGTACGCGCGATTATTTTCGGCGGGCTGATGACCGCTGCGGCTGCCGGTTTGGCGCAGGCGCAGACGCCGCAACGGCCGCCCGTCGGCGGCATCGGTTCGCCGCCCGACGCCATGATCTTTTATGTCGCGCATGGTGCGGCTGGCGCCTGCGGGCCGGGCTGCTCGGACTGGATTGCCGCCGAAGGCACCGTTCAATGGGACACCCACAAGCGGCTGATCAACATTCTCGACCGGCAGACCGGGCGCAAGCTTCCTGTCGTCATCCATTCCTGGGGCGAGTCCAATCTCAATGTCACGACCAGCCTCGGCCGGATCCTGCGCGGCCGCGGCATCGACACGATGGCGGGGCCAACCGACGTCGACGCCTGCCATGGAAAGCCGGAGGCGGAATGCTTCGCGCTCAAGCGTCCGGGCGGGCCGCTCGACGCCAAGATGAACGCGTCGGACGCATCCTGCGATCTCGCCTGCGTGCTAATGTTGGCCGGTGGCGTCCATCGCAGCCTGCCGGCCAGCACCAAGGTGATCCTGAGCGGCATGTTCATTCACAACCGGCTGACGCCCAACGTCTCCAAGGACGAGCAAGTAGGCGCGTCGACGCGATTTGGCGAACTGTTCCGCGTCTATCTGCGCGACATGGGGGTCGAAACGGAGCTGCTCGACATCGTCGACAACAATTCCGAAGCCCGGCGCCAGATCGAATTGCCGCCATCGGAATGGATGCGACTGCGGATCGTCACGGCTTTGTCGATGTAGCGCGCAGAAACGCCAGCCGGATTTATGCGCTAAAGCAGCCCGAGGTCGCGCAGTTCCCGCCGCATCGGTTCCGGCATCGCCCGAATCCGGTGGGTTCGTGACCGAGCCCACGGAAGAGGAACATGCAACCACAGTGGCGCACACCCCTACCCAAAATGCGGTTCTTCGTTCCATGACCGATCCACCTTCCACCGGTGAATTGGGCCGTGACGTCGCCTTCCGTCACTCGCGCGAGGAAATTTCCCGGGTTGCCTTCGCGACGCGGGCTATTTCGCGATGGAGTCCAGCGCCAGATTGAGCTCCAGCACATTCACCACCGGCTCGCCCAGGAAGCCGAGACCGCGGCCCTCGGTATGCGCCGCCAGCAGCTCGCGCACCCTGGCCTCGGACAAGCCGCGCGCGCGCGCCACCCGGGACACCTGGTATTCGGCCGCCGCCGGGCTGATATGCGGATCGAGCCCGCTGCCCGAGCCGGTCACCAGATCGACGGGGACCGGCGTCTTGTTTCCAGGATCCGCCTCGTGCAGCGCATCGATGCGCGCCTGGGCGGCTTTGGTCTCCGCCTCGTTGGTGGGGCCCAGGTTGGCGGCGGAGGAGGAGCCGGCATTGTAAGCAGCCGGCGAGGTGGCGGAGATGCGGCCCCAGAAATACTTGGGATCCTCGAAAGGCTGGCCAATGAGGTGCGAGCCCACCAATTTGCCATCTTTCACGATGAGGCTCCCCTCCGCCTTGTCCTTGAACGCAACTTGCGCAATGCCAGTGACCACCAGCGGATACACCACGCCGGTGATGACGGTCATGATGAGCAGCATGCCGGTGGCCTTTGCGAGCTGGGCGCCGAAGGTGGGGGCGCTCGAAGGCTCGCTCGGGATGGCTTGATGGGGATTCGAGGCAGCGGTGTTCATGACGATGCTCACGTGAGGTGGAGGACGACGAGGATGAGGTCGATGATCTTGATTCCGATGAACGGAATCACCACACCGCCGGCGCCGTAAATGAGGAGATTGCGCTGGAGCAGCGCGCCCGCGCCGATTGGCTTGTAGCTGATGCCGCGCAGGGCCAGCGGGATGAGGAAGACGATGACCAGCGCATTGAAGATGACCGCGCTCATGATGGCGCTGGCCGGGGTGGCCAGGTGCATCACGTTCAGCTTGTCGAGCTGCGGATAGGTCACCGCGAACGCCGCCGGGATGATGGCGAAGTATTTGGCAATGTCGTTGGCGATGCTGAAGGTGGTGAGCGCGCCGCGGGTCATCAGCATCTGTTTGCCGATTTCCACGATCTCGATGAGCTTGGTGGGGTTGGAGTCGAGGTCGACCATGTTGCCGGCCTCTTTGGCGGCCTGGGTGCCGGAGTTCATGGCCACCGCCACGTCGGCCTGGGCCAGCGCCGGCGCGTCGTTGGTGCCGTCGCCGGTCATCGCCACCATCCGGCCGTCCTCCTGCTCTTTGCGGATCAGGTCCAGCTTGTTCTCGGGGGTGGCCTGTGCCAGGTAGTCGTCGACACCCGCCTCGCGAGCGATAGTCGCCGCCGTCAGGGGGTTGTCGCCCGTGATCATCACGGTTCGTAGGCCCATGGCGCGAAGCTCTCCGAAGCGCTGGGCGATCCCAGGCTTGACGATGTCTTTGAGATGAATGGTTCCCATGACCATGTTGTTCTCGGCGACCAGGAGCGGCGTCCCACCCGAACGAGCGATGATCTCGACCCGCTCCTGGACTAGTTCGGGCAGTTGTTTTGGCGTGGGGCAGCCACACCAACTGGAAACCGCATCGACCGCCCCCTTGCGGATGCTGCGGCCGTCGACGTCCACGCCACTCATTCGCGTCGACGCCGAAAAGGGAATGAACCTC
>Ga0137415_10001815_pt1 | contig 21240 bp, 23 predicted proteins | sample CZODoug3_1_1_16f_FD_183082 | JGI IMG/M metagenome (GOLD analysis project Ga0137415, IMG submission 183082) | Vadose zone soil fungal communities from Angelo Coast Range Reserve, California, USA - CZODoug3_1_1_16fungal (Hybrid Assembly) | ecosystem: Environmental > Terrestrial > Soil > Vadose...
CACGAAAATTTTTCGCGTGCCTCCCGCCGGCAAAGGCCTGCTGAGCTTCGAGGTGACGCAGCCGGGCGACTCTTTGAAGGATGCCGAACTGACCGCAAGCACCCAGGTCAATGGGACACTCGCCACAACTAACGGCGCGATGATAGACATTCAAGGTGGAACTTTGAGCGGCAACGGAACGATCAACAGCAATTTGGTAATGAGCGGCACCTTGATAGCTGGCACACCGGGCAACCCCCTCCAGCTCAACATTAATGGAGACTACACCCAGACGGGCTCGGGTACTTTCATCGTAGGGGTCAGCAGCACCGGCAATGGCATGCTCAACGTCAGCGGAGCCGTGGTGCTGGACCCAGGTGCCCTCTTGGATATACAGCTTGCCGACGGCTTCGACCCGCAGAATGGCACCAGCTACTTCATCTTGGATTACGGCTCTGAGACCGGAACGTTCACCATCGGTGACCCGTTCTTCAACAATGGCAGCCAGGAATGGGTAATCACTTCTTATTCCGGCGGGGACGGAGACGACATCGTGCTGACAGCCGAAGCCGCCGGCCCTACCGCGACACCGGAACCCAGCACCATCCTCCTCCTGGGCGCAGGGTTGCTCGGCATGCTCGGCAACGCCAGGAAAAAGGCAACCGCCGGCGCTTGATTGCACGACTTGCCCGAAATATAAATCGCCAGCCAGGAATTTACCGCGGTTAGTTGCTGCCCCGGAACACCTGAACCTCTGGTCAGGGTTGCTCCACAACCAAACCTGTCACCATCGAGTCGTCTAATCGAAAACGTCTTAGTCCGAACGGGAACGACTCGCATGAAAATCCATTCGCTCTTAGGTACCGTGAGAATCTTTCTCCGCGCAGCCGCTCCGCTCGCTCTTCTGTGCACGTTTCCCATTCACGCCCAGGAACAACCTCCCGCAAGCCCCGACGCCCCGCCTGTCGCACCCGCGCAAGAGCAAATCAGCCCGAATGGCGACTCCGCCATTCAACCGGCCTCGCCCGCTCCATCCGAGATCGCCCTAAAAAACAATCGCCTCTTCTACGTCCTCGCGAACTACTCGACCGTCGAAAAACACGATCAGTTCGGCATCCTCTCTGCCAGAACCAAATTCAAGCTCTCCGTGAAAACCATGTCCGATCCCGTCACTGTCTCTTTCCTTGGCGTAATCGCCTTGATGGGGCAAGCCACCAACAGTGAGCCGTCCTACGGCCAGGGTCTCAAAGGCTACAGCAAACGCTACGCCACAACCTTCGCCGACAGCGGCATCGGCACTCTGATGACCACCTCCGTCTTCCCCACGCTCCTTCATCAAGACCCGCGCTATTTCCAGCTCGGCACCGGCACCAAGTGGCACCGCGCGAAGTATTCCATCAGCCGCATCTTCGTCACTCGTGCCGACAGCGGCAAGCTCCAATTCAATTATTCCGAAATCGTAGGCAACGCCGTCGCCGCCGGCATTTCAAACACCTACCATCCCGACTACCAACGCACCTTCGGCAACACTATGACCGTCTGGGGCACCGACATCCTCTTGAACACACTCTGCAACATAGCCAAAGAATTCTGGCCAGACATCCGCCGCAAGATTCACAACCACAAGCATCCATCAGACATGTGAAACTCTAAGTTCACTTGGCGAAAAGGAATCGCACCATAGCCATTCCCAACGCAAAGGCGAAGCCATACCCAAAGCTCTCTATTTGCATCGCTTTTTTGTTCCGCTTCCGTAATGCAGTCCCCACCATCCACATTCCCCCTCCCGCTAGAACGGGACTGATGACCACGCTGAGCCCCGGTATCCGGGAAGGATGAAAGAGCGGATGCGGAAAAAACAGGAGGCTCAATCCACCGGTTACTCCGCCCAGGAACACGTACCCAATTGACCCCAGCAAGGGGTTCTTGAACTCGGATGTATCAACTTCCGCCGCGAGCCCACGCAAAATCAGGGTACCAATGAACTCTACCGCGAACTGAAACACGGCCTCGCCAAAAATCTCCAGAAATATTTCGAGAAGCGCAGCTAGCAGGTCAAGCATTGGCTATGCAAGTTATTACGCTCCAGGCTCAAGCAAAATTACCGCGCCTGATTTAGGTTTTCAGGAACATCTTAAACTCGCTCACCACGCGGGAGGGCAATTCGTTGGCGATCCCCTTCGGCAGAAGGTCGTGGCCTGCCCCGTCCACTTCAAACATCGCGTGTGAGCCGGGGATCAGCTCTAAAGCGGAGTTCATTTCAGCAGTCGTGCCGAATGGGTCGCGGGTACCGTGAACGAAGAACGTGGGAGTGGTCAGCTTTGGGAAATGGCTGGTGCGAAGCTGATTCGGTTTACGCGGAGGATGAAGCGGGTATGACAGCAGGAGCAAGCCATCCGCCAATTGGGGCTCTTCCGAAACGAGCATGCTCGCCTGTCGTCCGCCGTAGGAATGTCCGCCCAGAAATACCTGACTATTTTTCTGCTCTCGCATGATCGAGACGGCGCGGCGCAGTCCGTCCCGGTCCCGCGCAGCGCCGGAGGGAGAAGGCGGTCCGTGTCGGCGCTCGCGGCGGAATGGCAGGTCGAACCTCAAAACACTAAACCCTGACTCAGCAAAAGCATTGGACATCTCTACCAACAGTTTCGACTGGCAGTCTGCGCCAGCACCATGTGTGAGTACAACGGCCTTTCCAGTGGGCCGCGCTGGCTTGTGGAGCCAGCCCTGAATGGCGGGGTCACCGTTAAGGTCTTCAAAAAGAAGAGACATGGGGTTTAAGGCTCCCTAAGAAACCGCAAAATCTCGCGCATCAACCGCTCTCCCTGGTCTGTCGCGAACAGATACTGCGCGTGCGCGGACCCATCCAGTATGACCAACTCTTTCGGCCCAATCGCCTTCAAGTAATTCGCTCGAATCTTCGGCAATCGCAGTTGGGGGTCGGAGCTTTAGCTCCGACATTTGAGCCAGCAAAAAACGGGCTTTAGCCCCTGAGGACACTCTTCCCTCAACCAGACTCTATTTATAATATAAGTTCTTAACCGGCTATCGCGTAAGCCAGACGCCACCCCACCACCTCCCTTTACAAAAAGTACAACTCCCCCTTCATCAGCGATTGACTCCCTCTCCTACCCTTCCCTTATCATTTCGCCATGGGATCCCATCTCACGTTCCACGCACGCACCCCTTCTACGAGGAGTATTCCCGGATGCCAAGTGACACCCAGAGAATCCAGAAACGGACTCCTGCTACCGTCTTTCTACAGATCTCAAGTGCGAACCAGCCATTCATCGCGGAATTGGCGTTTACTGAAAACATCAGCTTACACGGCGTCCGCGCTGTAACCGCGCGTGCGTGGAATCCGGGAGACCGCGTGCTCTTGAAGTCCTACCACGGCAGCATTCAATCGTGGGCAAAGGTAATTTATTGCCAGGAATTGGCGGAGGGACGATACGCCGTCGGTTTCGAGTTGCATTCAGCCGTCGGGACCTGGATGGACCTCTCACAACCACGGACCGTGGTAGCGTAAGCGCCGCTCGCTAAATTTACAGTAAAGACCTGACCCTCAATACCTATCTTTACCCGCTAGCATCACGTCATTAATTCACTAATTTGTTTAGCGGGAGGGATCCCATGATCCCACGTCGCTCCGCAGAGCCGACCCCGCTGACTCCCGTCGAACTCAGGCCGTTTGGCCAGACCGGGTTGCACGTCAGTGCCCTGGGTTTTGGTGGCGCCAATATCGGATTCACGGATATTTCCGACAAAACTTTGGATCGCATGTTTGGGGCCGCCCTCGAACTGGGTGTCAATCTGATTGACACCGCCGCCATGTATGGCGACAGCGAAGAAAAGATTGGCCGTGCTCTTCACGGCAGGCGGCAACAATACCTAATTTGCACAAAATGCGGACGATGTCTTCCGCCCAGGCGCAGTCCGAATGGATTCTTTATGCGCCTGCAGCGCAAGTTCCGGCGGTCGAGGGGGTTGCCGGAGAAGTACGAGTCTTTAGACTGGCATCCGCGTGTGATCGAGTGGAGCATCCATCGGAGCCTGCGCCGCCTGAAAACCGATCACATTGATCTACTGCTTCTGCACAGTTGTTCCGAAGAAACTCTGCAAAAAGAGGAAGTACTAGGCGTATTGCATCGAGCCCGCAAATCCGGAAAGGTCCGCTTCATCGGGTATAGCGGCGATGGGCCGGCCGCGCTATACGCTATACGATCTGGCCAGTTTCAAGCTGTCGAGATCTCCATAAACATCGCGGACCAGGACGGTATCGACACGGTATTGCCCCTTGCCACCCAGAAAGGTATGGGAGTGATTGCCAAGCGCCCGCTGGCTAACAACCTTTGGAAAAGTACGCAACGCCCCGATCCCGTCCGTTATCCTCACTACCAGGTTTACTGGGAGCGCCTGCGGCAACTCCGCTACGATTTCCTACAGAGTGATCGCGCTTCCGAAATTGGATTGCGCTTCACGCTCAGCGTCCCAGGAGCTCACACCGCGATCCCTGGCACCACGAATCCCGAACATCTCCTGGAGAATGCCAAATACGCAGCCGAAGGTCCCTTACCCGGCGACCAATTCGAAGCCATCCGCTCAACCTGGTCAAAAATTTCAAAGCCATCCTGGATCGGCCAAATCTGACTCCGGACTCACTCAGAATTTTCCTGCTGACAAGCGCTTCAGCGATCCGGATATATTCCCCCCTCGCGTTATTGACTTGACTCATTCGGGGCCGTAAGATGACGATGCAAAGCGGCAAACGTGGCTTTGCCGTTATCCACCCCCCGCTCAACCTTGCGATTAGGAGTTCTCATCCTTGCCGGCCCAGCTCATTTCTCATTATCGTGTGCTTGGTCAGCTCGGCAGAGGAGGGATGGGTGTCGTCTATCGAGCGGAAGATACCAGCCTGCGCCGGACCGTGGCTCTTAAATTTCTTCCTGAGCATCTCGCCAGCGATCTAGCCGTCAATGAACGCCTGCGCCGCGAAGCGCGGTTGGCTTCGTCACTGAACCACCCGAACATCTGCACCATCTATGAAGTTGGCGAAGACTCCGGTGAAGTCTTCATAGCGATGGAGTACGTGGACGGCCGTCCGCTTTCGGAATCGATTCGCGCGGAAGGACTGCCCTTTGACACCACCCTTCGCTACGGCCGTCAACTCGCCTCCGCTCTGGCGCACGCCCACGATCACGGCGTGGTCCATGGAGACTTAAAGCCTTCCAATATCATCATTACACCCGGGGGCGACGCCAAAATTCTCGATTTCGGTTTGGCACGCCGCAGCGATCCAGCGGAATTTGATCGTCAGACTCTCGAAACCATTTCGGCGGAGCACCGCTCAGGACTCGGCGGAACGCTTCGCTATATGGCGCCTGAACAGATCGACGCCAGCCCTGCCTCGCAGTCCACGGATCTCTGGGCACTGGGAGTTGTTCTCTACGAAATGGCGACAGGCTCGCGTCCATTTCTTGGCGAGAATCTCTATTTGCTTTGCACCGCGATTCTGCGTGATCCTCCGCGGCCTCTTCCGCCCAAGGTGCCCGCTGGTCTGGCTTCCATCATCTTCCGCTGCCTCGAAAAAGAACCTGCCCGCCGGTACAAGCGCGCTGGCGAGGTGCGCGCGGCGCTCGAGGCCTTAACGCCATCGCAGGAAGATATCATCCCCGCTCCTTTGCCGGCGCCTCGAAAGGTACCCTACTTTCCGCTTGCTGCCGCGATTCTGCTTCTACTCGCCGTTTTCGGCGTGTACAAATTCCGCGGCACAATTGGAATCGTCGGTTCCGCCGGCCTCGTGCCTCACCCTGTGTTACTCGGAGTCCTGCCTCCGGCTCCTAGTGGGGACCCTTCACAGTCGGCCTTCAATGACGGTCTTACAGACACTCTGAATTCTCGCTTGAGCGAGTTGAGCGCCCGGCATGCCTTCGCTGTCATTCCAATGAGTGACATCGTTGGTAAAAACGTAAAGACCGCAGACGCAGCCCGCGAGCAATTTGGAGTGAACCTCGTCCTGGCGCTCAACGTTCAACGCGCGGCAGACAGTATCCGCGTGAATTATTCCCTCGTCGATACTCGCTCACACCGGCAAGTGCGCGGAGGCACTGTTACGGCTGCCGCTGCCGATCCATTTGCCCTGCAGGATCGCGTCTTCGAAAGCGTTGCTCTGGCCATGGAACTGCAACTCGCGCCGGAGGAAAAGCAAGCTCCCGGTTACCAGAGCACGACCCAAGCGGCCGCTTATGACTATTACGTCCAAGGGCGTGGCTATATGCAGGATTACGTTGTGCCGGAAAAGGTCGAAAGCGCTGTCACTCTTTTCCAGCGCGCACTCGAGAAGGACCCCACCTACGCGGCAGCCACCGCGGGTCTAGGCGAAGCTTACTGGCGAAAATATCAACAGAGCCACGACCCGGCGTGGGCAAAGGCAGCCACCGAAACTTGCGAAAAGGCCACCAGGCAGGGCCCCCGGTTAGCTGCGGCCTACGCCTGTCTTGCGGAGGCGTACTTGGCCCAGGGGCAGTACGCAAAGGCCGCCGATCAATTTCGGCGCACGCTCGAACTCGAGCCCACGAGCGACGACGCATACGGCGGTCTCGCTGCCGCGTACGAGCACCTCGGCCAGCCAGCCGATGCGGAGCAGTCATTCAAGCAGGCCATTGCCCTCCGTCCCGGCTACTGGGCCACTTACAACTGGCTCGGCCTTTTCTACATGGATCATGCACGCTACGAGGAAGCGGTCCGCCAGTTCTCGCAAGTGGTATTGCTTGCGCCGGATAGTTTCACCGGTTACTACAACTTGGGCGCAGTTCGTATCATGCAAGGCAAGTATGCGGACGCAGTTCCACTGCTGGAAAAATCGTTGAGCATTCGCCCGACCGCCGACGCAAGTTCCAACCTGGCCACGGCCTATTTCCAAATGCATCGTTACGGCGATTCTGCGGTCCAATTTGAAAAGGCAGTTCAATTGGACCCTACGAACTATATTTTCTGGGGAAATCTCGGCGACGCGTTTTACTGGAGTCCCGGGCGGCGCCTGGATGCTGCCGATCCATATGCTCGGGCGATCTCACTCGGCGAAGAAAAACTTCGCCTGAATCCCCATGATGCGCAACTCCTAAGCAGCCTCGGAATGTACCACGCAATGCGTGGAGAGAAGAAAGCCGCGCTCGACAATCTCGACGCCTCGCTCCGGCTTCAACCCAAAAGCCCGGGTTTTCTTCTCAACGCCGGAATCGTCTATCAACAGCTCGGGGACACCAATCGCGCTTTGGATAGTCTGGAGAAAGCTGTCTCCTTGGGGATTTCCCCTGAACTGATCCGTGACACACCGAATTTCCATGCTCTAGGGGACAATCAGCGGTATGTCAGTTTGCTCGGAAATCAGCAAAAGAAATGACGGAGGTTCAAATGCATCTTTCACGCGTACGTTACGGCCTGGCGATTCCTCACATTTTGACGTTTGCGTTGTACCTCGCGGCTTGCGCAGGTTGCCAGAAAGTCCCTTTGACGTCTGGGAAGGGCCAGGTCACTTTCAATTGCGGCGACCAAACAGTAGGTGTGATTCCTGTCGATGGGACAAGTCCAAAGGATGTCTATCTATGTAAGGGTGATACGCTGACCTGGGAACCCAACGGTCATACTTTCGTCGTCACCTTCCCGAACAAATATCCATTCCAGGGCAAACCCCAAACATTCCAAAATGATCCGCAGAAACCGAACGATCCTGTTGTGTCCCCTCCTGCGATCTACTCGGGTTGGCTGGTTGTGTACCACTACGACATCTTTGTGGATGGAGTAAAAGCCACTGACCCCCAGGTCGTCGGAGGAGGCGGGCGACTTTGATTGGCGACACAACCGGTCTGCCGGAGGACGCCCGCCTCTGGTCTTAAATTTGCAGTTTTGCCATTCCTCTCCACACTCACTCGAAATTTCCCTGCGGACCAGCCCTTCAGCGATCGGGGTATACTTCTTGTCGTTCGCCGTTGCGTTTTAACCACCGGCTGCCTGCGCGCAGCAACTTCCTCGGAGGCCCCATGAACCGCAGACCACGCACCCTCGCATCTCTTTGCACCGCGCTTTTCATCTCACTTCTCGCCGCCTTTTCCTCTCTCGCCCAAACGTCAACGCCTCCCCCGCAAAACTGGCCCGCGCCCCAGGAAGGCGACTTCACCGTCCACGATTTCCATTTCCAATCCGGCGAGACGCTCCCCGAACTCCGCCTCCACTACCGCACCCTCGGCAAACCTGTCAAAGACGCCGCTGGCCGCACCACCAACGCTGTCCTGATCCTCCACGGCACAGGCGGAAGTGGCGGCGGTTTTCTTCAACCCATCTTCGCCGGAACGCTCTTCGGCCCCGGCCAGTTGCTCGACGCCAACAAATATTTCCTGATTCTTCCCGACAACATCGGCCACGGCAAATCCAGCAAGCCCAGCGACGGCCTCCATGCACATTTCCCCCGCTACGAATATGCGGACATGGTCGCCCTCCAGCACGAACTCGTCGAAAAAGGATTGGGCGTCAACCACCTTCGCCTGATCCTCGGCACTTCCATGGGCTGCATGCATTCCTGGGTTTGGGGCGAAACCTACACCGATTTCATGGACGCCCTGATGCCCCTCGCCTGCCAGCCTGTGCAGATTGCCGGACGCAACCGCATCTGGCGCAAGATGGTGATGGACGGCATCCGCCAGGATCCCGACTGGAAAAATGGCGACTACGCCGCGGAGCCGCGCGCCGCCTTGCAGATCTCCGCCGATTTTCTGATCATCGCCGGCAGCGCTCCCCTCCACATGCAGGAAGATTTCCCCACGCGCGATGCCGCCGACAAATATCTTGCCGCAACCATGGCCCGCTTCACCTCTACTCTCGACGCCAACGATTTTCTCTACGCCGTCGATTCCTCGCGCAATTACGACCCCTCCTCCAAACTCGAAACCATCAAGGCCCACGTCATGTACATCAACTCCGCCGACGATTTCATCAACCCGCCCGAACTCGCCATCGCCGAACGCGAAATCAAGCGCGTGAAACACGGCCGGTTCGTCCTCCTGCCCGTCTCCGAACAAACCTTCGGCCACGGCACCCACACCCACGCCTCCGTCTGGCAATCCTATCTACAACAACTCCTCGCCGAGTCCGCAAACCCCAATTAACGCCATCGAACCGGTTTCGCTTTGGCTCGTCCTCTGGCTTTGTTCCGCGTGGATTCGGTGAGGCGCCACCAATTGAAATCTGTTCGCCCTGCAAGCTGTAAGAATACCTGAATGTGAATTCAGGTTATTCCTCGATGGACAATTTGCAGTCTTTCCGAAAAATACAGTGATGCAAAATCAACCAGAAATTCCTCCATTCGATATTTCATCTCACAAGAAGGAAACCACTTCGGAGGCGCCCGGAAGTTTGCATCGGCGTCAATTTTTGGAACGCTTAGGTGCAGCCGCAACCCTTGCGGCAGGGGTTTTGGCCACCCCAACCGCCACTTCCGCACAATTGCCTGGTTCCCTCGGGACAACCAGCCTCGGCACCATCTCTCCGCCGCTAGGCGTTACAAATCCTCGCGTAATCCAATCGTATGATAACCGAGTGAATGCGGCGACCGCGGAAGCGCTGATACCAGTTCCTCAGCAAGTCACCAACGGCGATGAAGCCAATTTCCCTAACCACATCGGCAATTATTCCAAGGGCCTTATACACAACAACATTGGCGAAGTGGATCCCAACTCGTATCAAAGCCTCCTGAATGCAGTCGGCAGTGGAAATCCATCGGCGTTCGAGCAAATCCAACTCGGTGGAAACACACCTCTCGTCGATCCTCAATGTGGGCTTGCGTTTGATCTGGAAGGAACCGATTCGCACCAGCTCGCGATCGGAACACCGCCCTCCGTGGCCAGCCGGGCCATTGCGGACGCCGCCGTCGAGAACTACTGGATGGCGCTGTGCCGCGATGTGAACTTCACGCAATACGGAAACGAACCTTTAACCATCGCAGCCATCGCTGAACTTAACTCCCTTCCGGCATGCTCCGGCCCCAAACCGGTCACGCCCCAAAACCTCTTCAGAGGCTTCACGCCGGGCGACGTGCTCGGCCCTTACGTCTCGCAGTTCCTTCTTCAGCCATTCAATTACGGCGCGGTGCCAGTCAGCCAGCGCATGACAACCTACGTTCCCGGCATTAACTACATGACGGACCAGGTCTCATGGCTCGCCGTCCAAAACGGCCAAGGTCCTTTTGCACAAAACCAGATCGATCCCTATACCCAGCATGTCCGCAATGGCCGTGGGCTGGCCGCCTACGTTCATGTGGATGTCTTGTACGAAGCTTATTTGAACGCGTGCCTGCTCCTGGTCGATGGTGGTGCGCCTCTTGATCCGAATAATCCCTACGTTAATTCGAGGACACAGACAGGATTTGGCACATTCGGCGCCCCTCATGTGAAGGCGATGGTTGCCGAAGTCTCGCAGCGCGCCTTGAAAGCCGTCTGGTACGTCAAATGGTATGTCCACAGGCATCTGCGCCCGGAAGAGTACGGCGGACTCGTGCATATCACGAAATCCGGTCAAAAGACTTATCCGCTGCATGCCGACATTCTGAACTCCAACGCCGTTGCCCGCGTGTTCTCAGAGTATGGCACCTACCTTCTGCCGCACGCGTTTCCAGAAGGATGCCCGCAGCATCCGTCCTACGGGCAGGGCCACGCAACGGTTGCGGGCGCGTGCGCCACAATGGTGAAGGCGTGGTTCAATGACCTTGCTCCGCTGACTTCGATTCCCGCGTTCCAGATTATGCAGGCGAGTGAAGATGGATTGTCGCTCGTGCCGTACGCAGGGTCAGACAAGGACCAACTGACGATCGGCGGCGAAATGAACAAGCTGGCCGCGAACATCGGCCTGGGTCGCGTCCACGCGGGCGTTCACTGGCGCTACGACTACACAGATTCGCTCCCGTTCGGCGAGGCCGTCGCCATCTCCATGCTCAGAGACATGGGTCACAACTGGAACGAGCCCTTTGCCGGCTTCTCCTTCACCAAATTCGACGGCACCCGAATAACCGGCGTCGGCGCAAATACCTGAGCGGGTGTCGGAGCTTTCCTTCGGAAACATGCTGATCTATGGCTCTGTTAGGCGGGAAGCCTAGCGAATCAGCTCGAAGTGATCAGTCGGTTCGAGCTGCGAAAACGGAAGCCGCTATAACAGTCCACTGATGAGTCGCCACATCGTCCTTGCGTCTCACTTGGATCTCTCCGTCGCTATCGCCACAATATGTATCCACTTCTCCGGACTGTTCAATACCGCGTTGTAATCGGCATCACGGAGCGTCTGAAAAGCTGAATTCAGGGCCAGGATTTTTACGCCGGGGTATGTTGTCTTTAGCCAGGCGGCCATCTCGTTTCTGCTCTCTACGGGCGCGGCATGGCCGATGATAAAGATATCGTAGGGTTGAATCGAGTTTAAGACGACCTTTGCCCTCTCATTCCCGATCACCGTTGTTACGCGGTAACCCCGGCGCGTTAGCTCTGCGGCCCGTGCAACACCCAACTCCTCCGTGTATGCAATTTGAAACACCCGCTTGCGCGCTCGTTCCTCGGCCGGGCGCACGTTTAGCTGAGCAACCACCTCACGCGTTGGCGGGTGGATGGCGAAACATTCGTTGGTTGTGTGTTTTGCAAGCTTGTAAAGCTCCTCCCAAGCAGTTTCGAGTCCATTTACGGAGCCGCGTTGAACTATCGAACCACTCGGCAAGACCTCGAATATGTCGTATTGCAGCAAAGGTATAAGGCGTCTCTTTATTCCTTCCATTTAGGACGCTCCTGCCTGACGACTGGGCAGTGATGGAAGTCGGCAAGGAAATTCCGATCATTCACCTTCTGAACAAATCCAAAAGGTTCATCGTTGCTCAGTACGAACGTGGTGTTCCGACCGCAGCATTCAAGCATTCGAGCGCGGGTTACGAGCGGGTCCAGATAGTACGCGACCTGCAGAATGTTAGCCACTGGTTGGCTCAGCGGAGACAAACAGAGCTTACTCTGTTCGCGCGCCCACAACATATCCGTTTTCTCCGGCAGGCTGGTGGCCAACTGAATCCGCGATGTTTTTCAGCAAACCAGCGAACGCGGCAGCCTTCGCCGTTCCTTGTCGCTTGATACACCGGAGTGCGTTCCGTAGGCTCCGCACAGGCCTGGATTTTCGAAGTATGAAATCTCTGACGGAGAGGAGCGAGTCGTCGAAGTGGACGTGCAACTCACCCAAGACGGCAAGCTGGCGGTCCAGCGTTGTTTACTGTCAGCGCTTGGAAAACAACAAGTTTCCTGTCGGTTTGGAACTCTTTGCCCGACTGAGAGACTGCGCCGCGCAGCCGTAGCTCGTCCGGAGAATCATCCCAGAGGCCTTGGTGCGAGCGATTCCTGGGGTTAGGGTTCCACTTCGCCTTTCCCGGCCAGATCCTGAATTTCCTTCGAAGGCGACCCTGTCAGTCCCTCCTCATTCGTGTGTCTCGCATCGCATTGTGGGCATCTCCACAGGCGAAACTCTTTTTTCTCGAGATCGGTTTCCGCGAGATACATGGGGGCCCCATCGCGCGGACACGGCACCCTTGGCGCCGCTTCCAACGCGTTCCCGTTTCCGTTCTGGTTCAAGATGAAGTATCCGTTAGGGATGCTGTAGCAGACGAGACATTCCGGCTGCGTACAGGCATACCCAAGTGTATGTGTACCGATAACCTTGCTGTTCAATATCCTCTGATCAGGCCTCATCTCCACATGATGCTCGTAACAAAGCGGGCGAAGTTCCTTGCTTGGTTGGGTAGCAGGCATAGGCCCTCCTCTGGGACACCTCCAAAAGAGCTTCCGTCGGAGACGGTGTACGAGTGGGACGCGCCGGTCCCGTTAGATTTTGGAGTTCTGCCCCGATACCTAGTTTCATACGCCAGTACCGTGCAAGCGTCAAGAGTGTATTCACTACCTCTACTTCAATGCTCTCGAGTCTCCCTTCTCCTGTTGAATTTGCGCGTCGCTGGCTGGGTTTTAGACGCTTGGACTGAGGCAAACATCGCGCCAAATCCCTCGTGCTACGATGCTCCTCTCCCGACGAGAAGTTGCGGGAAGGAGCAACCATGAAACTCGCATTCCGCATCGCCACGTTTTCGCTGGCGTGGACACTCTTTGCCGTCCCCGTCCTGCGCGCGGCTGAATCACAGCCTTTGCAAGTCGTCATCGCCGGACTCGTTCACGGCCACGTGGAAGGCTTTCTCTCGAATTCCCTTCATCGCCCAGAAATACGCATCGTCGGAATCAGCGATCCAGATCGTGGCCTCTTCGATCGCTACGCAGCCCAGTTCAAACTCGATCCCGCCCTGTATCACGCGGATCTCGAAGAGATGCTGCGCGCCACCAAGCCGCAAGCGGTTCTCGTTTATTCCAGCACCTTCGATCACCGAAAGATCGTGGAACTCTGCGCCAAGCACCACATCCCGGTCATGATGGAAAAGCCCCTCGCCGTCAGTCTCGAAGACGCCCACGCAATCGAACGCGCCGCACGCGAGGGAAAAATCCAGGTCCTCGTGAACTACGAAACATCCTGGTATCCAAGCAACCACGCAGCGTACGAATTAGTCCGCAGCGGCGCCATCGGCGACGTCCGAAAAGTTGTGGTGCACGACGGCCATCAAGGTCCAAACGAAATTGGCGTCAGCCCGGAATTTCTGAAGTGGCTCACGGATCCCAAGCTGAACGGCGGCGGCGCCCTCTTTGATTTTGGCTGCTACGGAGCAGACCTGATGACCTGGCTCATGAACGGCCAAAAGCCCCTGTCAGTCACCGCCGTCACCCAGCAGATCAAGCCGGACATCTATCCGCACGTGGATGACGAGGCCACGATCATTCTCACGTATCCACACGCTCAAGCGATTCTGCAGGCTTCCTGGAACTGGCCCTTCGACCGCAAGGATATGGAAGTTTATGGACGCACGGGCTACGTGATTACCGTTCGCCGCGACGATCTAAAAGTTCGTCGAGCCGGAGAAAAACAGGAACAGCTCATCGCAGCCAAGAAAGTTCCGTCCCCCTACGATGATTCCCTAACCTATCTCCGCGCCGTCGTCCTCGAGGGCCTGAAGCCGGACGCTTTGTCTTCGCTCGAAACCAACGTCATCGTGACGGAAATCCTCGATGCAGCCCGCCAATCCGCCGCAACCAGCAAAACCGTGAACCTGAAACCGTAAGACGGTTTCAAAGCACACGCCATGACGCGCCATTTCCTACTTGAGTTTCCTTAACGGTGCGGTGCTGTTTTTCTTGCTAACGATCGCGAGTTGGTGCCGGACGGCAAAGTCTTAGGCTAGTTCGGGCACGAACCGATTATTACGCAAGAGCTATACGCGCCACTTGAATGGAGGACCTTCGAATTGCAAGCCCACACTATAGCCACCGTTCTGCTGAGGATCACAATAGACGACTCGCGCGTGCTTTGGAAACTCGCCTATCAAGGGGGTAACCAGCGGTACTTCGCCAGGGTGCCAGCATCGTTTGGTGAGCACTCGCGCGCCGTGGGGACTGACATCTTCGGTGACGGTGTGTTCGCGAGCCCGCGGCTCGTCCAAGTTCGCGAGGTAGATCTGAACTTGCACGGGCTCGCGCCCCTCAATTCTCGCATCGAAACTCTTCAGACGAGGAATCTTTCGCTGCGTACTGCGATAATCAGCTTGCTCGGCTAAATTCTCGATAGGCTCGATTCTTCTTGGAGATTTCATGCCCTGCCTCCGCCACTGGTTGTGAAAGCGACGCCGCTCAATGGAATGTCCAGGCTATTGCTCTGCCGCTTTCAATTTGAGGGAATTTCCACAACAGTTATCATGGAGCGCACTAGTTGACAAGTTAGGAAAACACCGGAGGTACGATGCAGGTGATTCCTTTAGCCGGACATATTTATGCCAGTACCCACTTGTCCGATAAGCGCGGGCCTTAGTGGACATCTGCCCAGCAATCAGTTCCACTTTCCCACTACCCGCTTTTATCCGGCTTGCGCGATCTAAGAAACTCCATTACGCTGACTGAGTCGCCAGCGGTGGCTCCCCTCCTCACCCGCTATCGGTTGTTCAACTTGCAATTCAAATTCCTGTCAACGAAGGACGACGTATGACGCGCAAGAACACCTGGGTGAGATTTGCCGTGGCAGTAGTGCTGACTTTGCCCTTGGCTGCCTGCAAGGACACAAAAACTCTGCAAGAGAACGAACAATTGAAGGCCCATGCGGCGGAACTTCAAAAAGAGAACGGCCAACTGCAAAACGATCTGGAAGCAATGACGGCTGACCGGGATGAGTTGAAGAAAGAGAACGACAAGCTTCAGGCGCAGCTCAAGGGCCAGAAAACGAAAAAGAAAGCCGCGAGTCGAAAACATCGTCACAGCTAAGCTCACGGCAAATCAAAGACCCGCCGAGGAGTTGGAGTGCGTCAACCGGCTTCTGGGTTTACCATAAGAAAGGGAGAGTAAGAGCATGAAATCATTTGAGGTGCAATTTCGCTATCAAGATCGAACGGAAGGAACCGTGGAATCAACGGTCAAGGTTGACGCGTCGAGTCTTCCGGGAGCGGTTGGTAAAGCAGTACGCGAGTTCGTCAAAGGCCTGGACCGCAAACAAAGATTCGATATGAACAAGAACGGCCTGGAAATTTCGGCGAAGTCTGTCGGCACCGCAACGGAGGAGCCAGCAGACAAATCCGCAGAGGCTGCCGCCGGCTGAGACGTCACCCCGACTTCGCGTCGGGATGCCGCGGCGTCCAATCCTTCGGCGGAAACGCCACGCGCCAGAACGTTTCATTCGGCAGCATGAACTCGACCCCCGCCCGAGTTGCCTCGCCGGGAGCCTTGTCCACGTGGGCCACAACACACTCCAGCGTCGCCTTTGTCTGCATGTTCGACAGCGTGAACCGCTGCCCCCGGTACACTGGCCCCGCGATCGAAATCAAAGCTCCATGCGCGCTGATCGCCAGTGTGTAAGTGTCTTCTTGAAAGGACCGCGCGCCGCTTCCCTCGCCTGAGACTCGCACCGGCAGCCTCATCAGCACCCGCTGGCTCCTGCGCCGATTAGCCGCCAGCCACGACACTTCGCGCGACTCGGTAATCCATCTGTTCAGCGTTGCAAGCTGCTCCGGCTCCACCACGGTAAACATCAGGCCCATGCCCTTGCCCGGCTGCTTGTAGACGACTCTCGCGTGGGCCGCAAACGATTCCGCGCCTTTCGTGATGCGCACATCCGTCACTGTTCCCAAAGCAAATGGATTGTCCGTGTCCACGTTGCAGCCTTGCTGGCTCAAATCGCGCACCCGCGTTTTCAGCCGCGCGCCGGGCTCCTCCGCGATCACCTCAACGGCGGCAGTAAACGCATAGCGAGGATGAGTCCGCCGGTCAGCCCCGGTTTTCGCCGCGGAACCGGGAGCCGGCTCTTCCCTATCAGTGGACTCCACGACAGGACCAGCAGGATTCTCGCTCACCTCCGGAAGGTCAGCAGGACTCGCAAAATTCTCCAGTTCATCCTGTATCTCGACGGGACTCGCAAGCCGCTCGGTTTCTTCCCGAAGACTGGCAGGGCCCGCAAGGTTCTCCACTTCAACCTGAACCTCGACAGCACGCGCCGCCTGCTCGGTTTCAACGCGGACTACGCTCTGGTCCGCAGGCTTCGAGCTCTGCTTGCCCTTCCGCTTTCCTTTGCGACGCTTCGTACTCATAACATCCTCATGCTACCAGTGCCACCCGGTCGTTTTAGGATGAATATATCGCCCTGCCACTCGGTCTGTGCCCAATTGTGCCACTCGAAGTTTGCGTGTTCCAGTACCAAGGCACTCGGTAACCGCGGTCGAAGTCCCCTTGCCCATAGGGGGAATGACTATGTGGTTTGACCAGGAAAGAAACGCCCGAGGAGGCCCTGCAGTTTTCAGTCTTTCAGCCTCAAAGATCCGGCACACCGTGGACCCGCATCGCTCGCGGCCTGAACTCAGCGCGAAGAGCCAGCGCATTATCATGACCCGGCCGCGGCGTCCTGGCTGAAGCTTTGCAATGGAAGACGATGAGTGCCGACTCCGGATCGATCGTGGCCCGGCCCTCGATTTGCCTCGGGAAATGAAACTCAGCGCGCTCTTCTTCCCGCTCGGTTCCTTCGAAAAAGCCCACGCTTCCGAGGTCGAGTGTCATCCCGCTCGCCAGCTCCAGGAACACGGAGTCGTGCAAATCTTCCTTTGCGTCCTTCAGAATCCGCAACGGTTCGCTTCCCTCAATCACAAGCACATGATCCGGCAACTCTTCCGCCAGCAGCGGTTTCGCGGCCAGCGCGGGATCGCTCAACTGGTGGAGGCGCTGCTCTGCCAAACGGATCGTCCTCGACGACCACCAGATCACGGGAATTTTGGGTTGAGGTTTGCTGCGGCTAATCTGAATCCCCGGAACCGGATTGGAAGTATTGCCATTTGCCGGGCTGTCGCTCACTAGTCCGGTCTGGGGGTCCGCGTAGCGCCCGGTAACTTTCCGCTCCAGCTTCGCTCCCGCGGGACTCCATGGAGAATCCTGCAAAATCCGCGAAACGTCCGCCAGATTCCATTTTTCCGGCGCCTTGTCCCATGGCGACCCACCGGGCGAAGCGGACAACGCCAGTAAGCCAATAAGAATAATTCGTGTCATCATCGGCCGAACCAACCCTAACCGATGTCGATGCCAAGCTTATCAACCAAGTTGTATCCTAACACCGACGGTATGTCTCAATGTTCGGTTAATTCCTTGTAGCACAGGCTTCAGCCTGTGTTCTTTCTTTTCTCTTTTTCTTCCGTTGTCATCCCGAACCCGCGTCCTCTGCGGGTGAGGGATCTGCTTTTCTCTCCCGCCTAGCCCACCATATACGAATCAACGGACAACTTCCCCGTGCTACCATTCTCACTTCCTGACGGAATCTTGCGAAAAGGAGCCGCCATGAATCCATCCAACCGCTGGCCCGCCCTGCCTCTATCCGAATGGAAAGACACCTACGCCACCCTGCACATGTGGACGCAAATCGTTGGCAAGGTCCGCCTGGCCCTCTGTGCCCCAACAAACCATTGGTGGAGCACCGCTCTCTACGTCACTTCCCGCGGCCTCACCACATCGCCAATCCCTTACGAAAAAGGCATTTTCGAAGTCCACTTCGATTTCATCAATCACGCTCTCGAAATTCAAACCAGCCTCGGCGATACCAGAACGTTCCATCTCGTCCCGCGCACCGTCGCCGCTTTCTATGAAGAATTCATGGCCGCGCTCCACTCGCTCGGCATCAACGTAAAAGTGTGGGAAATGCCCGTCGAAGTTCCCCGCCCCGTTCGCTTCACACTCGATAAAAATCACGCCTCTTACGATCCCGAATACGCGCATCGCTTCTGGCAAATCCTCGCCACCATCACCCCGATCCTCGAAAAATTTCGCGCCGGCTTTGTCGGCAAATCAAGCCCAGTCCATTTCTTCTGGGGCAGCTTCGATCTCGCCGTCTCGCGTTTCTCCGGCCGCCGCGCGCCCGTTCGCCCGAATGCGGACGCCATCACAAAAGAAGGTTACTCGCACGAAGTAATCAGCGTCGGCTTCTGGCCCGGCGATGGAGAAGTCATCAAGGACGCCGCCTTCTACGCCTACGCCGCGCCTGAACCCCCGGGCTTTAAGGACAGCGCCATCAAGCCCGCCAAAGCCTTCTACAACCCCGAGAAAAGCGAATTCTTCCTGATGTACGACGACGTTCGCCTCTCCAACTCTCCCGAACAATCCCTCCTCGATTTCTGCCAATCCACCTACGACGCCGCAGCCAATCTAGCCCACTGGAATCGTGCCGAACTGGAGCGCCCCACCGCCCACACCGGCGCTGGCGCATAGCGTCCCCTGTTCCCAGCTTAGCGTGCCGACGCTCCTACTTTGGAGTGCGGTGGCTCTGCCACCGCTTTTGAGCCTGCAGCCTCACCTCCCAAACCGTTCCGTCTTCGGCTATCATTCCCCCCGTGAACTCCACCAGCGAATCCCCCCAGCACTCCCGCCGCCGCGCCTTCCGCGATATCCTCCTCTACGGCCTCTCCGGCGGCCTGCTCATCCTAATCCTCAAGCTCACGGAATACCGCTTCCTCGTCGTCGAGCACTCCGTCGAAATCTACGGCGCCTTAATCGCCGCCCTCTTCGCCGCTCTCGGCATCTGGCTTGGCCTCACCCTCACTCGAAAAAAAACGTCCGTCATCATCAAGGAAATCCCCGCCCAACCCACCGAACCCTTCGTCCTCGACGAAGCGCGCCTCACCCAGCTCGCCATCACCCCCCGCGAACTCGAAATCCTCGGCCTCATCGCCGCCGGCCTCAGCAATCGCGAAATCGCCACCCGCCTCTTCGTCAGCGAAAACACAGTCAAAACTCACTCCAGCCGCGTGTTCGAGAAGCTAGGTGCCAAACGCCGCACCCAGGCCGTCCAGATCGCCAAAACCTCCCGCCTCATTCCCTGACCCACCCGAAAGCATGATTTTGGGGCTCGCCAACGCAAAATCATCCAAAAGTATGACGACATCCCCCGCTTCTCCCGATACACTTCCGTCACCTGAACGCAGTTTTCCTTCTAAGGGGAGCCTCGATTCTCATGAAAAAAACCGTACTCACCTTCGGCCTCATCTCCGGCGTCATCATCTCCGTCCTTATGGGCGGCTCGCTTCTCCTCGCCGACAAGATCGGCTCCGGCCACAGCATGGCTCTCGGCTACACCATCATGGTGGCGTCGTTCCTGCTAATCTACTTCGGCATCCGCAGCTACCGCGACAACACCCTCGCCGGCCAAATCTCCTTCGGCCGCGCCTTCGCCTGCGGCATCCTGATCACCCTCATCACCACCGTCTGCTACGTCGCCATGTGGGAGGTCCTCTACTTCAACTTCATGCCCCACTTCATGGACAGCTACTTCGCCGCGCAGATTCACAAGGTCCAGTCCTCCGGACTTGACCCCGCCACCACCGCCGCGCAGGTCGCTGCCATACAGCGCTCTCAGCAGCTCTACCAGAACCCCTTCGTCAACATGGCCTACACCTTCATGGAGCCCCTGCCCGTCGGCCTTATCATTACTCTCATCTCCGCTGCCATCCTCCGCCGCAAAGCCCCTGTCGAACCCACCGCCGCTCCCGCAGTCATGACCACATAAATCAAAAGGCCGGGGCGTAAGCCCCGACCTTCCGTTTTCTGAACTGTCAGCCTACTTCCCATGCTCCGGAGCCTGCGGCTTCCACTGCCGCCCCAGCTCCGCCGTGTCCTTCACATCGGCTGCCGCAGGGTTTTCGGCCTTCTTCACCTCCACCCCAAACACATAGCTCGCACCGAACAGATTGCTCGTAAAGAACACCATCGTCTTGTCCGGAGAGAACCGCACATTCGGCTCCTCACGATAATCGTGGTGACTCATGTTCACTAGAGCCCGTTATTAACTTTACGTGAGCTGCCGGGCGAGATTTGCGAGCATGAGGATGGCGAATGCGAGGTAGTGGAGGCTGGCGAGGGTTTGCTAAGCCGCTCGTAGTCTCTGGCCAGACGGCGGAAGCGTGCGGCCCAGGCAAAGCTGCGTTCCACCACCCAGCGGCGGGGTAGAAGGACGAATCCACGCTTGACCTCGGTATGCTTGACCACCCCCAGTTGAATTCCGTGTTTCTCCGCTGCCTGCGCCGCATTTTCGCCGCTGTATCCCTGATCGACATACGCCAGTTCGATGTTCTCCCCCGTAATCTCCTGTATAGCTTCAGCCAGCGTTTCCACTTGTGCGCGGTCCTGTTGGTCGGCTGCCGTAACGTGAAGGGCGAGCAGATGGCCCAGCGTATCCACTGCCGCATGAACCTTCGATCCTTTGCGGCCCTTGGCCCCGTTGTAGCCGCCGCGGGCACCCGATTCGGGGGTTGACTGCAGTGTGCGGCTGTCGAGAATCATGGCCGTGGGCTGGCCCTTGCGCCCGGCAAACTCCCGCAACAGAATGCGCAGATCCTCCACCAGGATCTCGAAGCACCGCGCATCCATCCATCGCCTCATCTGCTGGTACACCACTGCCCATGGAGGCAGATCGTTCGGCATGAAGCGCCACTGGCTTCCGGTCCTGGCAATATAGCGAAGGCCGTTGAATACGTCCCGGAGTGGATATCCCGTTGCTCCGCATCTTCGCGGCAAAGCTCAGCGGATTGTTCAGGCGGCGAAAAGCAGATCGCGAATCCGACGACGAGATGCGGCTGCACCTGCAGTTCCTCAC
>Ga0137415_10001817_pt1 | contig 21228 bp, 40 predicted proteins | sample CZODoug3_1_1_16f_FD_183082 | JGI IMG/M metagenome (GOLD analysis project Ga0137415, IMG submission 183082) | Vadose zone soil fungal communities from Angelo Coast Range Reserve, California, USA - CZODoug3_1_1_16fungal (Hybrid Assembly) | ecosystem: Environmental > Terrestrial > Soil > Vadose...
CGCTCTTCCGCGAATCATTGTTGCCACTCAACGGGGTCGGCTACGGTCTCGGGGATGCTCTCGGTCTTGTCTTGAGCTGGGGTCATTCGCAAGTCTCCCGCATATCGGGGAAGTCGGATTATTCATCGAGTGACTGGAACCAAAACTACTAAAGGGCAATTTTCGCAAGATACTTATGAAACCGTCTAATTCAAAGGAGGGGCCCCGTACGCCCAACTCATACTGATGAGCTCTCCTCAGTTTGTAGTCTTCAGCGATTTCGTATAGTTGGCACACTCCGTCCAGAATCTTTTTCACATCGGTGGTTTGATAATCTGACTGAGTTCTGGGCGAGAATCTAAGGCGGTCTCCCCGGCACGAAGCTGGGATAACGCTATATCGCAACTCGATATTATCGGCTGCGACCGTCATATGCGTTTCTTATTTGGACTGGGAAGGACTCACCGCGTACCCATGCTAGGACTAGCGGTAATTCTCCTTTTTGTTAGCGGATCCCTGAACTCTGTCCCTAGAATACACGCTCCTTCGTATTCAGATTCTGGAATTCGGGGCACGGCTGTTTCTGGCTCCAGTACTCGTTCTTTCCACCATCCGATTTCTCCTGCTGCCGGACCATGTGCAGGGGACATCAACAGCGACGGGAGAGTGGATTTTGTAGACCTTAGTCTTATGTACGCCGCATTCGGCTCGAGGCTAGGCAACCCGTACTATAATCCAGCAGCGGACTTCAACCACGACGGTCTTGTGGACATCGCGGACCTCACAGTAGTCTCCTCTAATTTCGGCTGTGGAATCTCCCAGGCACAGCCATCCATTATTCCAAGTGGTGTTCAGGTCATGCTTGATGCAAAGAACACGGGACAGACAGACGTAGACTCGACACTTGGGCCGAACAAGGTCGAAAGTTTGAACACTGTCGGTCAGACGTTTAGAGTGGGAGTTGTCGTCAACGCATCCTCAACAATTAAGATTCCAGGAGTCTACGTGTGGCAGTTCGTGATCAACCATAACTCAACGATCCTGGTGCCACTAGCCAACCCTAACGGCGGTGGAGGACCAACGTGTTCCTCCTACCCTGACTGTGCAGATAATACGGCGTATCTTGGTGCTCAGACATCCAACTGTCCCTTCGTGCTTCCAACAGGAAGCGGCATTACGGGTGGTTGCAACTGGAACTCTTTGCAAGCCACATCACAAGTGTTCTCAAGCGTCAGTGTCGGAATCCCAACACCGGGCGCTGTCTTGGTCGGATTTACTTTCACTTTGTCCCATCCACCCCCGCCGTCCACAAGTTACGGAGTAACTATCAATCAGAAGACGTTGCTCGCCAGCGTAGCCTTCGAGCTGATTAAGCAGCCTTCGCCTAACACGACCCCCCTGTCACTATCATTGATTGAGTTCACGGATAGTAATGGGAATCCCATCGGTACAACCAACACGCCTCAATTCCCGGACACGATAACAATCAGCGACGCTCCGCCAGTCGCATCTTTCACGGCTGCACCGCTTCCCTTTGCCGACCCATCATGCCGCCTAGTTACGGGCTCACCCTGCACCCCGCAGGCTTTCAAGTTCGACGGCTCAGCGAGCACTGACTCGGACGGGTTCATTTGCGCTCCAGTCGGTTGCACCTCCAACAATGCCGCAGGTTACTACTGGGACTGGGGCGATGGAACCCAGGATTTCACCGCTGGTGCGACTTTGCCAAACTGCGTTGCTTTGATGATCTGTAACCAGGGTGTCATCGCGATTCACGACTTCGGATACACAGATAACCAGACACATGGATACCCAGATACTGCGGGCTTGTACGCCAATTGTCAAATTAACGGGTCAATTAATCCAACAGCTTGTACGCCTAGTGTCATCTTGACACTCCGTGTCGTCGACAATTCTGGGAATACTGGTGCCGCGAGGTCCAGATTGAGCACTGTGATAGTTGATGCTCAGCCGAGCCACACCGCCGGGTCGATCAATTTGCATTTTCTCCAAGGAGACGTTAACGATGATTGTAAAGTGGACATCGCGGACCTTCAAACCGTGGGGGCAGCGTTCGGCTCCGTGGTCGGGCCACCGCCCTCAGGCAACTGGAACCCGAAAGCAGACCTAACCTACGACGCGATAGTAGACATCGCTGACCTAGCAAGAGTTGGTGCACACTTCGGCAATGTTTGCCCCTAGTAGCCGGGGGATAACGGCGTAGACGTTGGGGCAAGAACAACGAATTTCAACCTTCGGCATAGCTACCTAGGGAGGGACCGTTGGCTGGCGAGGGACCTTTCTGCCGTTGGCGATTTGAACGTATAGCACAGTGCTCACCAATGATTCAATCCGGAACCAATTATCTGGTTTCGAGTATTGGAGAAAGTGCTTGTCACCGCGTCGAAGCTGCGGAAGTTAAAGGCCATTGTTGTGTCGTAGATCATCGCCACCAATCCAGAGGGAGCTGCACTGGGGTGGGTGAAAGGGGCCAACGTTGGACTTGTAATATTCCACCACAGGAAACAGGCATCCGGAATGTTCCCGATATGGCATCTCCACGGAACATGCTTCCGTTACTATTACAATCGAAGCCTAAAGACGACTCGCTTACGCTGAAAACTATTCGTTCTCCCCAGATGGCCCGCTTCCCAAGCCCAAGAATCCTAGAGGACCGGCAGCCTGAAACCAAAGGAAAAGCTTTGCTTTTAACTTCCGACATTTCTCAAATATAGCAAACCGATCCGTAAAGAATTCTTTCGGCACGAAGCTGCGTCTTGTGCTTGATCTATTCTGTGGCCATCTGAACAATTTCTGCCGGGGCTTTGCTGTTCGAGGGGAGTCCCATTATTCCGCCGGTAATGCTTAGGGCGTCTATTCCGTGTGGAGCGAGGAGCTCGGCTACTCTTAGCGACGTAGCACCTACCATGCAAACTAGCAGAACCTTGTCTTTATCCGGAATCAGGGTCTTCAAGGTCTCAGGAAGTTTTTCGGTAGATATCAGGGTCTGAATGTCCTGTGCTCTCGCGATTCTTACTTTGTCTGGTTTGAGTCCGAGGCTAGAAGCGATCAGTTCAACCCCCTCGGTTTTTGGTGCGAACGCAGTATGAGTCCAGAGAACGGTCCCATAATTCTGGAGATTGGATCTCGCTTCGTCAATGGTCAACTCGTACCGCTTCTCCTCAACAAACGCGCCTAGGCTCTTCTGATATTTTTCGACGCCATCTGCGAGTATGACGACGAATCTTTCGCCTACTCCATAATTCAACATTTGAAAAGTAGCGTAGAGCGCAAGGGCACTGCTTTCTCCGATATTGTATCCCTTTCTTGTGAAATATCTGAATAATGGTTTGGCGGCTTCAAAGTCGACTTCATGCTGTCCAATGTACTGCTGGGGACGGTAGAATTTTAGTCCGATGGATTTGTCCTTTGTTCGGATGCCGGCAACGTCCTGGTTGCTGAGTGGATAGACAATGTGCAAACTTTTCTTCCCATATTTCTTCTGGGTGTAGTTGCTTAGTCCGGTTGCGGTCCCTCCGGTTCCGAACGTCGTGACTATTCTGAAATCTTCCAGAGAGTATCCATTCCGGATTAGTTGTTGATCTATCTCAGGCCCGGTGACTCTCTCATGGGCGAGCATATTGTACTCGTTATCGTACTGTTCTGGACAGAAGCCGTTGTAGATCTTTGCAAGATGCTTTGCCAGCCCGATAACATCCTGGCGCGCTAAAAGTTGGAGTACTCCTGGTAATGACTTGTCATAGATGAACGTGTCCAGACCATACTCTGACAGTTGCTGACGAATATTCTGAGCAACCGTCTTGGCCAGCAGAATGTTCTGATCCATTTGGAGTCCGGGTGCGGGGCAGATGTCCACGTCCAGATCGATCGTCTTCACTCCTTGCCTTTCCAGCTCGTTGATCACTCCTTCCTGGAGCTTCCTCGAGACCAAGGTGATGACTTCTAGGCCCAGGCTTCCGAGCATTCCGAGCGCTAGGCCGAAGTTGCCCGATGTTGCTTCGAAAATGATCTGTCCTTTACGTAATCGTCCGGTCTTTATCGCGTCCTCTATTATCTCGACCATTGGACGGACTTTGACAGAGCCTCCAAAGATCTGGGCGTCTAGTTTCCCATAGACCCTGACTTTTCCTGGTAAGTCGAGGCCGTACTCGGTCCGAGCACATTCTACTAGGTCATTAGTGATGTCTATTAGTGGAGTTGGGTTTTCAACATTAGGTCCTTTTCCTCTTTCGTCCCAGTGAGGGACTTTGTTCTTTATCTGAGCGTTGAATTCGGCGAGCAGGTCTTGATCCGGCTTTCCATTGTATCCCGGCTCTTTCTCAGGCAACCTGGTCGCGTGCATTATGGATACTGATTTAAATGACGTATGTTATAATCTTGCGTCATGCAAGGCTACCGTGCCCCAAACGTCCCCAACATTAAGGTAACCCCTGAATTCGTTAGGGATGAACTCTTGAACTGTTTCGAGAGTGCCAACCGAGAATTCGCAAACTTGCTGAAGATGCAGGTTACGGATGAAGCACTGAAGCAACAGGTGAAGACGTTCGTTTCTACTGTCTTCCAACAATGTGGGGTTAGCTATACGAATCCGACCAGGCAGGGTATCGAGGTAGCCATCAAGACTTGCAAGGATAATGCTGAGAAGATGATGGGAGCGCAGGGAGCAGATATTATCCGGCATCACTATGCCGAGATGATGAAACTAGTCAATAGGCTACACTAGCTTTAGTCACGAGAATAGAATCGATTCTGAGGAGCCAAGTCGCGCCCCATATTCGATGCCCAACGGATGTGCTACGTTCACTTTGGCCTAGATGCCACGCCACCGAGTGCATATTTCAGACAATTGGCGGAAGGGAGTCTTGCAACCTTGCTGGCGTTAGCCGGATGAGACTGCACAAAGACGAGTGAGAGGTGATGAAGTGGATAGTTTGAGGCGGACTTGGCAGTTCGGTCTAGATTAATCGTCGTCTTCATCATCGCAGGCGGACTGGCCCGAGCTTGTGTTCTGTTTTACCTCAAAGCATCCGTGCACCGTTTTGCTTGTTCCTAGAATCTTCTTATCATCGAGTATTCCGTCGTTGTTTGTGACGATGCCGTACTTTAGGCTGGCAGTTAAGCAGTAATCACCAGGGACCGTGAGGACCGAAGTCTTGACAGTGATATCGTTCCTGGTTTGACCTGGATTGAGTAAGAAGGAGGCGCTGGTGATTTGGCTGGTTGTCTCGTCTGGGTTCCGGATGGACACATCGACCCTTACCAGCAGTTCCTTATTGCTCAGGTTGGTGACATGAGCATTGAAGGATTGCACATCGCCAGCGTCGAGCTCATCCTGGAAATGTATGCCTTGACCGCTCAGCTTTGCACCTAGGACCGTGAACGTGAAGGTCTTTGCGCTTGCATTGTCCGGTTTGAAGCTGGGATCACCGATTGTGGTGGACGATGGGCTATAGTATATTGTCGCGGTGACAGTGTAAGTTCCGGGTATTGGTCGGAACTGGACGCTGAATCTGGTGTCGTCTCTGCCGTTAATCACCTGACTAGGCGATAACTGCACGACTTGAGTGTAGAGTGTCATGCTTGTCCCGCCGGGGGTTGTGATGCTGAATAGGACATACACGTTGACTGTTATGTTACCGTCGTTCTTGCCCAAGGCAAAAAGGGTCTGTGTAGCATTCAGCTGCAGGTTCTGGATGCGGAATAGCGGGGCTGCTCTGTATCCAATAAGTTTAGCATGGCCACCTGTGAGTGCGACTTGTGTGACAATGCTGAGCTGGAAGGTTCCACTGCTTGCGAGATGGGTGGTCGCCGGAGCATAGATGGCGGTGAGAGTGTCTGTTCTTGGCACCGTCCCGCCTGGTGTGTATGTTACTTGGCAGGTTGTGGTTGCGGTTGTGCCAGTTAGGGTGCATGGTGAACCGGTGAACGTGCCTGTTCCACTGCTCGTGACTGTAACTTGTCCGAGGGGTGGGATGAAGCCTCCGACGTCCGTGTCGGTGACGGATATCGTGCATATGGCCTGGGAGCCTGTGCTTACCGGTGACGGGACGCAAGTGAGGCTCGTAGTAGTAGATCGAGCATTGACTGTTAGGTTGACAGTGTTACTCGGGCTACCAGCGTGAGCTGAGTCTCCTCCATAACTTGCAATGACGGGCAATGGGTTAAGGGCGAGATTTGTCGGCATTACTGGTACCGAGCATGCTGCGGATGGTCCGGTCGCTGCTTGCAACGTACAGGGTCCGCCAGGATTGAAGGTTACTGTGCCCGTCGGGACGGTTGCTGAAGTTGTGGAGGTGTCGGAGACTGTTGCTGTGCAGGTTGATGACTGGCCTACTACGATGCTTGACGGGTTGCAGGATATGTTTGTGGTCGTTGGATGCGTTACGACCTGTACCGTTACATTTACGGTAGCAGTATTGCTACTTCCAGAATGGGCACCATCGGGCACGTAGGTGGCTGTGATGGTGTCTGTGCTGGCCGTTGTTTCGGTTGGAGTGTACATGACTGAGCATGAGGCTGTTAGGCTTGTCGTGCTAGGGACTAATGTGCAAGGTGAGGTTGCGAATGTTCCTGTTCCACTGGTTGTGAAGCCTACTGTTCCAGTTGGTGCAAGCGAGGGCAGACCGGGGCTTACGGCTGAGTTGTCTGATACTGTTGCGGTGCATGTTGTAGCTGTTCCAGAGTTAACTGATGCGGGTAGGCATGTTACGGTGGTTGCGGTTGGGCGGGCAGTGGCTGTGAGAGTTGTGGAGCCGCTACTGGATGAGTGAGTGGTGTCGCCTGGATAGCTAGCCTGGATACTGGATGTGAACGCGACCAGCAGGGCAACGGGCACCGTACATGTTGCTGTTGCCCCGGTGCCTGACAGGTTACAGAATCCATACAGTGTTCCTCCGTACTGTGTCGCAAGGCTCAATGTGATTTTGCCTGTGGGCATTGTGGCTCCACTGGTGGAGGTGTCTGTTACGGTCGCGGTGCAAATACTCGTCACTCCGGCGAGTACCGGGTTCGGACTGCATGATACTGTGGTTGTTGTCGTATGAGTTGTGGGCAAAGTTACCGTGACCGTTGTGTCCGGGCCAGCGCTGCCTAGGTGGACCTCGTCGCCACTGTAGGTTGCCGTTACGGTTGCAGTCCCGGGGTTCGTGGGGACGAGCGTGAGCGCGCCCGAAAGTGATGAGAGTATGCACGGGGATGTACATTGTGACCACGAGGCACCAGTTACCGCCATGGTGATAGTTCCACCCATCCCTACTTGGCCCAGGGGTGATTGGGGAGATGTGTCACTCGCGACGACACTGCAACTCGAAGTCTCAAGGGTTGATATCGAGGACGGGACGCAAGAGAGACTGGTGCTCGTGGACCGTTTAGTGACGGAGACGGTTGCAGGAGTTGCAGTATTGCTACTACTGCTGTGGCCACTGTCGCCCGAGTAAGTGCCGATGATACTGTCGGATCGTGGAAGAGCATCCGTCGCTAGGACATATGATTGGGGTATGTAATCGACGGAACAGGATGCAGAAGCAGCGGTTCCCGCGAGCGTGCATGATGCGCTAGGGTTGAAAGTACCGCTTGCCGCGCCATGGGTAAATGCTACAGTGCCTGTTGGAGTGATCGCGCCACTGCTGGTGGTGTCTGTCACTGTTACCGTGCACGTCGTAGGTACTCCGAGGGCAACTGTCGACGGCGCACACGCGACAGTGGTTGTTGTCGGGTGTAATACTACCGCGGTGACCTGTAGGTTGAACGTGTTGGTGCTTGTCCCGTGGGATGCGTCGCCACTGTAGGTGGCTGTTATTGTGTCGGTTCTCGGTGCCGTACCAGAAGGTGTGATCGTCACTTGGCATGTCACCCTCGTCCCTGCGCCGGATAGTGTGCATGGAGAGGTTGCTATCGTGCCTGCTCCACTGCTTGTGATAGTCACGGTTCCGGTTGGAGTGGTTGCTGTACCAGCATCATTGTCTGTTATTGTTGCTGTGCAGGTTGTGGCTGTGTTTACTGTGACGGGTGATGGAGTGCAACTGATGCTGGTCGTGGTTGTACGTGGGTTGACCGTTACGCTAGTGCTGCCGGTGCTTGTAGCGTGGGTCGAGTCACCGGGGTAGGTTGGAGTTATTGGAAATGGTCCTACAGTTGGAGGTGTTACGGCGAAAGAGCAGGTTGCAACTCCCATAGTTGTTGTTCCCTGTAAAGTGCACGTAAATGCGGATGGTAGGAATGTTAGCGCTCCGGTTGGTGTCGTCGGAGTACTGGATGTGTCGGTTACGGTTGCCGCACAAGAAGTGGTTTGTCCTAGATCTAATGTCATTGGTGTGCAGGTGACAGTCGTGGTTGTCGGGTGGAGGTTGCCAACGATGACTGTTGCCGTGTTAACGCTAACATCATGGGTCGTGTCGCCAGCGTAGTTGGCGGTTATAGTCGCAGAGCCCGTAGTAGTGGATGAGAATGTGACTGAGCATGATCCGCTTGTGAGCGTGCAGCTTGTTGTTGTGCCGAAGGTGCCGAGGCTGGCTGTCCATGAAACGGTGCCGGTCGGAGTGGTTCCGGTTCCAGGGGATGAATCGGCTACTGTGGCCTTGCAACTACTCGTCTGGCTTGTTGTTATCGTGGATGGTGTGCATACTACTGTGGTGCTTGTTGTGCGCTTAATGACATTTACAATAGCGTTTGAGCCGGCGACACTTGTCACGTGTATTGTGTCGCCTGGATAACTGGCGGAGACGGTGACTGTACCCGTCCCTGTGGGGGCAGTCAAGGTAGTCGTACAAGTTGCAATTGTTGGAGCCCCCGTCGCTGCTAGCGTGCAAGGTGTAAGGCCGGCCGGTGTTAGAGTCACTGTCCCGGTCGGAGACGAGCCAGTTCCTTGGCTAGTATCAGTGACAGTTACCGTGCAGCCTATTGTCTGGCCAATGACTACCTGAGTATCACAGCCTATGCCAGTGGCTGTGGATCGGAGGACAACGGTGATAGGTGTGCTGCCTGAACTGGCCGAGTGTATAGTGTCAGTGCCTGGAACATAGGTGGCCATAATTGTTAGGGGTCCTGCAGCTGTTGGAGTTATGCTGACAGAGCAGCTTGCGCTGTTTGCAGTTGGCGTGCCCAATGTGCATGTGCCGCTTGGAGTGAAGTTGACAGTTCCGGATGGAGCGGTGGCTCCAGTTGTGGTTGAGTCGGTTACTGTGGCCGTGCAAGATGTGGCTTGGTCGATTGCAGTAGTAGTGAGAGTGCAGGACACCGTGGTCGTCGTCGGATGTGCAGCGGGTTGTGAGATGTTGACTGTCGCGCTGCCGGTGCTTGTCGCGTGGGTCGTGTCGCCTGGGTAGTTCGCTGTTACTGTCAAAGGTCCGGTTGCTGTTGGGGTTATGTTGATCGTGCACATTGCCGATGTGCCTGTTCCAGTCAGCATACAGGTTACGCCGTTGACGGTGAATGTCCCGGTCGGAGTGCTGCCTGTGCCAGTGTCAGTGTCTGTAACGGTCACTGTGCACGAGAATTGTGTTCCTACAGTTCCATTTGCTGGACATGAGACGATTGTGTTGGTCGTGCGTGCGTGAACTGTAACGGAGAAGGCTATGCTTGGACCACTGCCAGTGTGAACTGTATCCCCTGCGAATGTGGCTGTTACCATGAGTGTTCCTGGGAATGGCGTCGATGCTTCTGTGGCAGAGCAGGTTGCAGTGGCACCGGTGCCGGCTAGGGTGCAGATTCCTGTTGCAGGAGGATTGAGGGTCGCGGTTCCGGTCGGGGTGATTGCTGTGCCGGCGGTGGACGAGTCTGTCACACTAGCGGTGCATAGCGTGGTTTGTCCGATGTCGATCGTGGCTGGTGAGCATGTTACGCTGACTGTTGTTGTGCGTTTGTTGACTCCGACACTAGTGGGTGTCGCGGTGTTGCTGCTTCCGGCATGACTGGAATCGCCGCTGTAAGTTCCGACTATGCTTGCGGTGCCCGATGTTGAAGCAGTAAATGTACTGGTGCAGGTGGCGGTTCCTGCAGTCGTGCTTGCAGTCAGGTTGCAGGTTGTGAATGTGCCAGTCACTCCGGAAACACCGAGTGTCAGCGTACCAGTGGGCGTACTGACTGTTCCACCTGCGGTGTCAGTGACTGTCGCGGTGCATGTTGATCCCTCGTTGATGAGAACGGGTGAGGGAGCGCAGGTGACACGTGTTGTGGTGGTCCTCAAATTGACTGTTACAATCGCGGCGGCACTCTGGGGACTCGCGTTATGACCAGTATCGCCTGGATAAGTGCCGGTTATGCTAGCAGAACCAGTAGTTGATGCGCTAAAGGTGGTGTGGCAGGTGGCCGTTCCAGCTGTAGTGCCCGCAGCCAGACTACAGGTCGTAAATGTGCCAGTAACGCCGCCAACAGCGAGTGTCACAGTGCCAGTAGGAGTGCTGACTGGAGCGGTGGAATCAGTCACTGTTGCGGTGCAGGTTACTCCTTGATTGAGGAAGGCGGTCGAAGGACAGGTGACAGTCGTAGTAGTGTTGTGTTTTACAGCGGCAACGGTCACCTGAACACCTAGGGTTGTGCTGTTGGTTCCACTGAGGTTGTCTACTGTGGTGAGTTTCACGGTGAAGGTGGTTGTTGCGGTTGGATTGAAAGTGTGAGTTGCTGTTATCCCAGTAGCGGTATTACTTGCGCCACTGGTCGGGTCGCCAAAGTCCCAGGTGTAAGTCTTGATACCATCGTAGGCGCTGTTGCCGTTTGTGTCGTAGATTATGGGTTCGGTTGGATCGATTATGCCGTTAGCATTCGTGTCCTCCCAAGAAATCTTGCCATCTGCAATAATGGTCTGGCCGGCCGGAGTGATAGTTGGACCTGCCAAAATGTCACATGCTCCAGCATTACACACGCTGGCGCCGGTGGCGTCGAGACTTCGCACCACGGTGTCGACACCAGGATCAAACACTCCGTTGGCATTATTGTCAACAAACCCGACTGGACAATTGAGGCCGCTGATGGTGAGGCAAGTAGCATCTCCGGCATTGCTGCTTGTTAGCGCGATCCCGCCAACAGGTGCTGTACCCCTCAGTAGAGGCTCGTCAGGATATGTGCTAGTGGAAGCGTCAAAATTGACGGCAGTACCTGAACTCGGATTTGCAGGTGCAAATGTGAATTTCGGTTGAGATCCCAGCTCAACCAGATGAAGGTTCGAGAAAGTGTGTTGCGGGGCTTGGTTAACGATCGGAAGACCGTTCCTATCCCTTGCCGCGCTAGTGTCACCCTGATTGTCAACCACTCTTAGAGTAACATTGAACAAGCCAGGCGCACTGCGAGCACCTTTCATACCATAATCATGCGTGGCAGTGGTTGCAGTTGTGTTAAGGATCGAACTCCCATCCCCGAAATCCCATATTCGATATCTGAAGGTATCACTCGGGTCGGCATCGGTACTCGTATCAGTGAAACTGTAAGCAGTCCCGGTATGGGCGAATGTGAAACTTGCAACAGGCGGATTATTACCAATAGTATTAGTCGTCTGCCCACAAGATGTAGTAACCGTGCAGGTTGCGGTCAACGGGGCAGGCTGAACGCTAAGATCTGCCGAGCCAGAATCCCGGAAGCTAACGTTGCTTATGGTAATTACTGCTGGGGCTTTGCTTACGATCGCGAAGGCAACGTTCGCTAGAACAGTCTTAGCATTGATTGCTGCAATCTGAACACTAGGCGCAACATACGTGAAACCCACTAGTATCTGTCCAGTATGGACACCAAGACAGGCTGGATTAGGGACACCCCCCGAGGTCCCATTCTCACAAATAGAGATCGCACCAGTACCGCCTCCTGCAGTGCCCGGACCGAGTGATACCGCCTTAGCCCAGTCAGTTCCGCTGTTCCCCGCAGTTACATCGTTGATCTGGGTTCCGAAGTTGACAGTCTTGATGCCACAGTCCGGATGACCCGAACAAAGGGTCACACCTGAGTCGGATGCCATCGCCGGATCGCCGAGAGGCGTAAGGATTGTAGGATCATAATTGAGCTGGAACTGCCAGGCAAAAACGTTCGCCAAAGTTGCCGCGCCAGTTGTGTTGAGTATGGCCCCGACTCTGAAGGTTGTAACGCTCGAGGCTGCTGGGCTAATCACGGTATCGCAGAGTCCGTACTGCCCATAAGTGTAAACTGTCCCAGAGAGCCCTGTGTCGCATGTCGCCGTTGACGGTCCTTTTGTTGGGTTACTGACAGGGTCCAATGATACCGTTAGGCATGGGATTGTAGCGCCCGTGGTAAACGGACAAGTGGATGCAGTAGTCGCATGTGCGGGTAAGACTCCGGGGAAGACGAATCGGTTGGGCCCGAGTTGTGTTACGGTCCCAATGGTGCCAATAAGAAGGAGTGTTAAGGCGAGTAGCAGTATCTTCTTGTGAGAATTCATTCTAGCCGTTCCTCGTTCGACAATACGCTTGGTCTCTCAGAATTGGAGCAGGTCCTAGTACAACAATGTAGTTGGAATTTCAAGGACGAAGACAATGATCGTTTTCCCCTTATAAAAAACGGTTTGTAGACCCTGTCTTCCCTTGGATTCTTTTGGGTTGCCGTAGATATTTTGTAGGGTTTTCTGCAACAGTTCAGGTGGAAATTTATTTCTCTCTAGCTTAGCAAACGAGTCGTTAATCGGATCCTTGCTCTAGATTGGCATTGAAGTTGTCCGTCTAGGAAGTATTCAGTCGTTATCTAGGGTAATGCTTTGCCGAAGTCGGCGGCGCATATGCTTAGGTCGGTTATGTCGATGACTCCGTCACGATTCAGATCTGCATCCGCTAGATAGTTTGCGCCACCGACTCTAGCGCCGAACCGAGAGCTGACCATGGACAAGTCAGCGATATCCACTCTTCCATTCCTGTTGACATCTCCCCTAAAAGTGAGGAGTAGTGTGGAGTTGAGCGAGTTGTTCGAGGTCAACACCTCTCCTGCGACTGGGATCACTTTTATGGTCACAAGATATCTTCCAGGGGTCGTGCCCGTGGAATTCCATGAGAAGGTCAAAGTTGTAGTCTGCCCAGGCGTAAGCGTGAGGGGGAGGGTTCTTGTCAGGCTTGAGTTTAGGTAAAGATTCACTTGGGAGGATTCGCTGAAGGCTCCAAGGTCTGTCACCTTGACAGAATAATTGATCATTTCTCCAATTCTCGGGTTGACCAAGGGCGGAGTGATCGAGACTATTGCTAGATCATGTATGCTGAGGGTTTTGCCAAAGTCTGCCCCAACTATTGAGAGGTCTGCTATGTCGATGATGCCGTCATTGTCCGGGTCTGCTGAAGCGAGGTAGTTTGGACTGCCCTGTATTGCCCCGAAATGCGCAGACACCGTAGACAAGTCGACTATGTCCACCCTGCCGTCCCGGTTGATGTCTCCGCGGAATGACAAGGGTAACGTGACGTTATTGGAATAATCGTTCGCTATTAGAAACTCGCCGTTGACCGGGAGAGTGTTTGCTCGAACCACATAATTACCCGCTGCACTGTTGCGGGTGTTCCATGGAACACTAATGATTTCTGTTTGTCCAGGGCTTATGTTGAATGGCGTGCTATACACTTGAGTTGAGTTGGGGTAACATTTGACCTGTGAAACTTCAGGGTAGTCTCCCGGATCTGATACTGTCACGTTAATGTTCACTGTATCACCAATCCGACTGTACGGATACGATGGAACTGCTATTGAGTTCACCGCAAGATCGTGGACCTTCACAATGTCCGAGGTTATCAGGTAGAGGTTGTTACTATGGTATGGATTTCCCTGTTTCTGGTCGGAGCTGTAAACAACCCAGAGCCGTTTAGTATTGGTCTGGATCACGAAAGGTTGAAGGTCTTGACTATTGAGATTCGGTGCTAGCGTCTGGTCAGGACTCCACGCAAGACCACTATTTGTAGAATTCCTGTAAAAGAGATCATACTGATAGGTCGGTACGCCTGATACTGTGCCGTTGAAGACATTTCGTGACCAGAATAACCAAATGGTCCCATTCCTGTCCTGCGCTATCGACGACCAATCGTCATCGACACCGGCGTTTGTTAACTGGGCTGGGGTGGTCCAGCTGGTTCCGTTCCAAATTACATCATTGAGGACGTTGGACGAGCCGGTTCCAGTGTTGGTGCTGTAGATTACCCAGACCTTTCCGTCATTCATTTGAACAATGCTGGGGAGTTTATCTTCGGCTGGGGTGGCGACGAGAGGAATCTCAAGTCCCCAAGTGCCATTGAATATCTTATAGTAGATGTCTCCTCTCCCGTTGGTGGTTGTGCATCTTGTCCATGCTAGCATGACGCGCCCATCATTGAGCCGTGTCATCGCTGGATTCACATCGTCCCCGGATGTCGCTTGAACCAAAGGTGTTGGATTAGTCCATTTACCGTTAGTGTAGCTTTCTGTATAGAGAGAGTATGCCGCCCCCGTGATTAGGCAGCCGGTGCCTGGCATCCCTCTCGACCACGCCAGTATGATCGTTCCATTGGCTAACTGGACAAGGGCTGGAGAGATGTCGTCGAATGCTCCGTTGCTGTTAACTAGAGGTACTTGTCCACTCCAGCCGAAGCCATTGTTTACCATTAGGTAGATTTGGCCGTATCCGTTGCTGACTTTTTCCCAGACGAGCCAGACTGAGCCGTTGTTCGACTGTAACAGTTTTGGGAAGATGTTAGTGTACGGATCCGTACCAGGTATAGCTCCTGTAGAACCCCAACTGGTTCCTTGAGCTGGTTGGACTTCTCTATGTCCAATAATGAGTGCCATCAGAACAGTGACGAGGAGTATAGTGGCGGTACGTTTCATCTTACTCCTTCATTCTGTCCAATTACCATGTTGAGAGGATTTTAGGTTCCCGAAAAAAATGGGGAGGTACGCCGCCCTTTACGGGCGGACGATGAAGCTGAAGGTTGCGTTGTTGTTCGGTGGGCTTGTGGTGAAGGATCCGTCGTTGATTGGAGGTTGTGTGGATGAGTTGCTGAAGTAGACTGTGGCCTGGATGAAGTAGGTGCCTGGTGATGTGGGGAAGAAGTTGGCCGAGAATCTCGGGTCTTGGTTCCCGTTGATCTGTTGACCTGGTGTCAGCTGGACTATTTGTGTGTATAGTACTTGGTTGACTCCGCTGTCGCCGGTTACTGTGAACTTGACGTATGACCAAACTGTTTGGTTGCCGTCATTGACAGCGAAGGCCTGGATGGGGTCGGCTCCGTTCTGTAGTAGTCCTTGTTGTGAGATGCTGAACTTCTTCCATTGTGTCCTGAGACCCCATTGGAAGAAGCTGACGTGGCATCCGTTGCAGCCTGTGACGACCGGTGAGACGGTGATGCTTGCCTGGGCCGATCTTGATAGTCCTGCGTTGTCAGTGACTGTCAGTGTGACTGTGTAGGTGTTGGCTGTATTGTATACGTGGCTTGTGGTGACGCCTGTGCCGGTTGTGCTGTCGCCGAAGTCCCATGCATAGTTTGTTATCGTCCCGTCGTCGTGGCTGCTCGAAGCGTCAAACATTACTGTTTGGCCTACTTGCGGGTTAGCTGGGGTGAATGTGAAACTGGCCTTTGGTGGCTGGTCCGTGATCACGTTGATGTTGAAGGTGCTGTGGAATGTCAGTTGGAAGAAGACGTAGTAGTTGGAACCGTTGGTTGTTATGGTTACGCTGGAGCTTGGGAGCGCGGTGCCGTTGACGATCACTTGTATTGAGCTGATGCTTGGAACCTCGCTGACTGGAATGGTCACGTTGAAGAAGGCTGTCATTCCAGTCGATCCTGTTGCGGTGAAGGCGACCGCTGTACCGTTGAAGGATGTGTTGGTAACTGTGGCGTCGCTCTTTACGGAGCAAGAGCTTGCACCGCAAGTTGTACTAGTCGTGGTCGTTAGAATGAACATCACGTTCGTCGAGTGCGATAGTGAACCACTCATTCCTGTGACCGTCACTGTATAGTTGCCTACTGAGCCGTTGCAGGAGAGCATTGACGTTCCTGATCCGGTGATCATGGTTGGAGTGAGCGTGCATGTCAGGCCTGTGGACGGGGTTATGGATTTGGTCAAGCTTACCGTTCCGGTGAAGCCATTCACCGCGGTAACGGTTATTGTGGATGTGCCAGTGCTGCTTGCGTCAAATGTTACTGATGTTGGGCTGGCACTGATGTTGAAGTCGGTCACTTGTACAGTGGCAGATCCTGAGGATGTGCTGTGTATCGAGTCTGGGTTGTAGGTGCCGGTGATGGATGCTGTTCCTGTTGTTGTTGAGCTGAATGTGACCGAGCATGATCCCGCTGCTAGCGTGCATGTTGGCGAGCTGAAGGTTCCAAGGCCAGTAGACCATGTTACTGTGCCGGTTGGAGTGGTCGCAGTTCCTGTGCTTATGTCCACGACAGTTGCGGTGCAAGTTGAGGATTGACCGACTAGTACGCTGGATGGCGTGCATGTTACTGTTGTGCTGGTGCTGCGTAGATTGACTGGCAGGGTTGCCGAGCCACTGCTACCTGGGTAGTTGGTATCGCCGCTGTACGTGCCTGTGATTGTAGCGGATCCAGCGGTTGATGCTGTGAAAGCGACTGAGCAGGATGAGACCTGGCCTGAGCCCGCGACCAATGTGCAGCTGGCGGAGCTGAACGTTCCGGATGGGCTAGCAGTGAAACTGACCGTGCCTGTTGGCGCGGCAGTGGTGAGACTTGAAATTCCTTGTACTGTTGCGGTGCAAGTCGAAGCCTGACCGATAACCACAGTGCTAGGTGAGCAAGCTATGGTCGTTGTGCTCGCTACTTGGACGATTGTGACGTTTGCTGAGCCGTTGCTACCGCCGTTGTGGTTGGTGTCTCCACCGTAGGTGCCAGTTATGGTTGCGGTTCCCGCACTTGTTCCTGCTGTAAATGTTACTGAGCAGCTACCTGAGGCTAGGGTGCATGTTGTCGAACTGAACGATCCGGCTGCTCCTGCGCTGGTGAATGTGACTGTGCCGGTTGGTGTGATTGCAGTTCCGACATCATTGTCGGTTACGGTCGCAGTGCATGTTGTCGAGGAGCTAGTCTTGATGGATGATGGACTGCATGCTACAGCAGTGAGAGTACTGCGCTTGTTCACTGTGACCATTGTGCTGCCAGTGTTGCCGCTGTGGTTCGAGTCGCCACCATAGGTGGCTGTGACCGTTAGTGGTCCGGATGCTGTGGGTGTTATGCTGACCGAGCAGGTTCCACTGGACAACGTGCATGAGCCACTGGGGCTGAATGTGACTGTGCCGGTGGGTGTTATCGGGGTTCCTGCTGCAGAGCTGTCCGATACTGTCGCAGTGCACGTGGTTGCCTGGTTGATCACGACTGTGGATGGTGTGCAACTGACGCTGACACTGCTGGTTCTCAGATTGACTGTTACTGTTGCAGTTCCAGTGCTTGTAGAGTGGTTAGTGTCGCCATTGTATGTCGCGGAGACTGTCAGGGTTCCTGCCGGGGCGGATGGAGTGATCGTTACTGAGCATGTTGCAGATGATCCGGAGCCGGATAGGGTGCATGTTCCACCTGGAGTGAATGTTACAGTTCCAGTGGGCGTAATCGCTGTTCCTGCAGCGGAGCTGTCCGCAACTGTTGCAGTGCAGGTTGTAGGCTGGTTGATCACTACTGTGGACGGTGTGCAGTTGACCGTGGTTGTTGTGGATCGTTTGTTCACAGTGACTATTGTGCTGCCCGAGCTGTTTTGGTGAGTTGAATCCCCTCCGTAACTCGCCGAGACGGTGAGTGGTCCCGATGGTGCGCTTGGTGTAATGGTTACAGAGCATGTGGCTGACGAGGATGATGCTGTTGCCAGTGAGCAAGTTCCACCGGGTGTAAAGGTGACGGTTCCTGTTGGAGTTGTAGCTCCGGACACTGATGTGTCAGTAACTGTCGCAGTGCAAGTTGTAGGCTGGTTAATCACCACGGTAGATGATACGCAGCTGACGGTTGTGGTTGTCGGGTGCAAGACGCCTATGATTACAGTGGTTGTGCCTTGGCTTCCAGCGTGCACTGTGTCGCCGCCGTAGGTTCCTGTGATTGTTGCGGTTCCAGTGGTTGTTGAGCTGAATGTTACCGAGCATGATCCCGCGGATAGTGTGCATGTTGTCGAGCTGAACGATCCTAGGCTGGTGCTCCATGTGACCGTGCCTGTTGGAGTGCTGGTTGTTCCGGGCGATGCGTCTGCGACTGATGCGGTGCAGTTGCTGGTCTGTGATGTTGTGATTGATCCGGGCGTGCACACGACCGTTGTTGTTGTTGCTCTTGGATTAACTGTGATCGTATTGCTGGCTGTGGGGGTTCCTGCAAGGTGGATCGTATCGCCGCTGTAAGTTCCGGTAACGGTCGCGGTTCCCGCAGTGCTCGGGTTGAATGTTATAGAGCATGATCCACTCGCAAGTGTGCAGCTGGGCGAACTGAGTGTGCCCGATGCTGTTCCGCTTGCGGTGAAGCTGACGGTGCCTGTTGGAGTTGTAGTTGGAGCCGGGGATGTATCAGTGACTGTGGCGGTGCAGGTGGATAGTTGAGCAATCACGACTGGTGTCGTGCATGAGATTGAGGTTGAGGTTGTCCTCTTGTTGACAGTGACAGTTGTTGAGCCTGAACTGGTGCTGTGGCTCGAGTCTCCACTGTATGTTCCTGCGATCGTTGCAGTTCCGGACAGTGACGCGGTGAATGTTACAGAGCATGAACCTGCGACCAATGTGCATGATGGGGCACTCAAGGTGCCTGTTGCAGTGCCAGTGGCAGTGAAACTTACTGTTCCAGTTGGGGTTGTCGGTGTGCCGGACGTGTCGGCTACTGTTGCTGCACAGGTTGTGGCCTGGTTGATTACGACTGGGGATGGACTGCATGCAATTGTTGTGCTGGTCGTGTGAAGCGCGTTGACCGTTACCGTTGCTGTTCCGAAGCTGGTTGTATGGATTGAATCTCCACCGTAGTCGCCCCTTACCGTGGCTGTTCCAACGGTGGTTCCAGTGAATGTTACGGAGCAGCTGCCGCTTGCTAGAGTGCAGGTTGGTGAGCTGAATGTGCCGCTACCTGTTCCTGAGACGCTGAATGTGACAGTTCCTGTTGGGGTAGTAGTTGGAGCGGGGGATGTGTCTGTGACCGTGGCTGTGCAGTTGCTGGTTGAGCCTGTGAAGATCGAGTTGGGTGTGCATACGATGGCAGTGGATGTCGCGCGTTGGTTGACAGTGACTGAGGTTGTGCCTGAAGTTGCAGCGTGAGTTCCGTCGCCGCTGTAGCTGCCCTGGATGGTTGCAGTCCCAGCTGTTGTCGGTGTGAATGTGACCGAGCATGATCCACTGACCAGTGTGCACGTTGGGGAGCTGAATGTTCCAGACGCTGTTCCGCTAGCTGTGAAACTGACAGTGCCTGTCGGTGTGCTTGTCGGTGCTGGTGAAGTGTCGGTGACGGTTGCGGTGCAGGTGCTTCCCTGGCTAATCACAACGGGTGAACTGCATACGACCGCAGTCGATGTTGCCCGGAGGGTTACGGTTAGGGCAAACGTGCCACTGCTGGCATTGTGAGTGCTATCACCGTTGTATGAGCCGGTTATTGTGTCCGTACGTGCAGTGGTTCCTCCTGCAGTATAGGTGACTTGGCAGCTGGCTGTCGTAGAGTTGACTGTGGTCAGTGTGCAGGGTGACGTAGTGAATGTGCCGGTCCCACTACTTGCGAATCCGACTGTTCCAGTGGGTGTTGTGGCGCCTGTGCTCGATGTGTCCTTCACCGTAGCAGTGCATGTTGCTGCATTATTGATCGCTATCGTGGACGGAGTGCATGAAACTGTGGTTGTGGTTGGGTGAACACCACCGATGCTTATGGAGGCCGAACCTAGACTAGTCGCATGTACCGAATCTCCACTGTAAGTGCCTGTGATTGTTGCCGTTCCAGCTCCAGTAGATGTGAATGTTACGCTGCAGGATCCGCTTGCTAGTATGCAACTTGCAGGGCTGACCGTTCCAGTACCTGTCCCGGTGACTGCGAAACTAACTGTCCCGCTTGGTGTGGTCGCTCCTGCCCCATTAGTGTCCGCAACTGTTGCGACACAGTTCGATGTTCCTCCAACTGTGACGGTGTTAGGTGTACAGACAATTGTCGTCGATGTTATGCGTAGTGTTACGGTAACTGTTGTGGTCGCATTGGCAGGGGCGTTGTGGTTCGTGTCTCCAGCATAGCTTGCAGTGATCGTGTCGGTCCTAGCGGTTGTTCCGCCGGCCGTGTAGGTCACAGAGCAAGATGCGGTGGCTAGGGACCCGGACAATGTGCAGGGCGATGTTGTGAATGTGCCAGTTCCTGAACTGGTGAAGCTGACAGTTCCGCTCGGTGTAATTGCAGTTCCGGGCGAATTGTCAGTGATCGTTGCAGTGCATGTCGAAGCCTGGTTGATGGCTACGCTGCCGGGTACGCAGGCTACACTGAAAGTGACGCTGCGTTTGGTTACGGTGACAGCCGCAGTGCTAGGTCCGCTGCCAGAGTGAGCAGAGTCTCCGCCGTATGTTCCACTTATCGTGTGGGTTCCAGTTCCAATGACTGTTGGAGTGTATGTTACGGTGCATTTGCCTGCGCTCAATGTGCAGGAGGCAGCAGGGCTGAATGTTCCTGTGCCACTGCTTATGAAGCTGACCGTTCCAGTTGGAGTAATTGGTGTTCCAGCGGCCGACGTGTCAGTGACTGTAGCTTGGCATGCTGTCGAGTTGTTCACTACGATAGTGGCTGGTGCGCAAACGATTGTTGTGCTAGATGTCCTCAGGGTTACTGTGATGTTCGAGGCGGCACTTGTGCTGCTGGCATGTGTCGAGTCACCATTGTATGTTCCGGTGACTGATGCGGTTCCTGCCGCCGATGGTGTGAATGTGACAGAGCATGATCCACTTGCCAACGTGCACGTGGCCGTACTGAATGTTCCGGCTGCACCAGTCGATGCGAATGATACAGTCCCGGTGGGTGTGCTCGTTGGAGCCGGAGATGTGTCAGTTACTGTTGCAGTGCATGTCGAGCCCTGGTTCACGACAACTGGAGATGCGCAGGAGACGACGGTACTTGTCGATCGTAATGTGACCGCTACAGTTGCTGTTCCTTGACTAGTTTGGTGAGTGCCGTCATTGTTGTAGGTGCCAGTTATTGTGTCTGTCCGAGCTGTTGTTCCACCCGCGGTGTATGTAACAGAGCAACTTGCGGTTGTGCTGTTTACGGTTGCTAGTGTGCAGGGTGACGTAGTGAATGTGCCGGTCCCACTACTTGCGAATCCGACTGTTCCAGTGGGTGTTGTGGCGCC
>Ga0137415_10001818_pt1 | contig 21227 bp, 22 predicted proteins | sample CZODoug3_1_1_16f_FD_183082 | JGI IMG/M metagenome (GOLD analysis project Ga0137415, IMG submission 183082) | Vadose zone soil fungal communities from Angelo Coast Range Reserve, California, USA - CZODoug3_1_1_16fungal (Hybrid Assembly) | ecosystem: Environmental > Terrestrial > Soil > Vadose...
CCCGACCATGGGATACGGAGCGCTTATTGTCGGCTTCACCGTGGTTATCTTAGGTGGAATGGGTAGCATTCCGGGCGCCATGCTAGGGGCTCTGCTGATCGGCGTTGCAAACGCTCTCTTTGAAACCTTCGTTTCGGTGTCGTGGACGCCGCTTTGGGTTGGGGACTAGTAATCGCCACGCTTCTTTTCCGCCCGCAGGGACTGCTGGGGCGAATCCAACAGCATCGGCATTGAGATGGCGATCCAAGAGTTCGGACCGGCGATGGTGGCCAAGAGGCAACTCAGCGCCATGGACAAAAGGATATCGGGGCAGAGGGCTCTCGAGGCCTTTTATTGCGCATGCGCAGCAGGTGGGATCGCGGCCTTTGGCCTCGCATTTACCGACCCGTTCGTGGTGACGCTGGCTGGCTATACCTGCGCCTTCGCGTTGTTCGCGCTCAGCATAAACATCATCCTTGGTGGAGTCGGCGAGGTCCCCCTAGGGCAGTGTCTGTTTTTCGGCATTGGATCATATGGTGCAGCCATCGGGATCGGAAAGCTTGGGCTATCCTTCGAGGTCGCCGTCGTTGCTGCTCTCGTGTTCGCGGCCGTCTGCGCCGCGATTATCGGCGTTATTACCCTGCGTTTGACGGGAGCCTACTTTTCGATCGTCTCTTGGGGATTGACCGGCGTTGCCATGGTTGCGGCTGCTAACCTGGATCACATCACGGGGGGACCCCTAGGACTATTTGGCTTCCCACCGATCACGGTCGGACCCCTGCAACTTGGCAATCCGCAGGCCTATTTCTTCGTGACCGCAGCGATCCTTTTGGTGTCGATCCTATTCCTCGTGGCGGTTCGGCGATCTCCTTTCGGCGCGGCCATGGATAGTGTGCGCCAAAACCCGCATCTCGCCCGCGCCGTCGGCGTCGATGTCGCGCGTATCAGGCAGAAGGCCTTCATGCTGAGCGCTCCATTTGCTGCGCTCGCCGGCGCTCTCAGCGTTCCCTATACCCAGATCGTTACTCCCGATGTCTTCAACGTTGCGAACACAGTCGACGGTCTTCTGATGGTCCTACTAGGAGGAGCGCGGCTCGTGATCGGACCGGTGATCGGTGCGGCGATGTTCACGCTTGTCCCACAAATTATGAATCTCGATCCGAACGTGAAGATCCTGGCATTTTCGTCGATGATCATCCTGATCATGATGCTTGCACCGGGAGGGCTGCACCAAATCGGCGTTACGCTACGAGATCGATTGGCGAGGAAGAAAGATGCCGACTATACTCGGTGAAACCCCGTCCGTTTCAGCAAGAGATATCGTTAAGCGGTACGGCGGCGTCACTGCGTTGAACGGGGTTAGTCTTGATGTGAGAGAAGGCGAAATATTCGGTATCATCGGTCCGAACGGTGCTGGAAAGTCAACCCTGTTCGATATCCTTTGCGGCATTACCGTGCCGTCCAGCGGCTCCGTCCGTATCATGGGACGCGAGATTGCAGGTATCCCATCTCATATCATTGCGCGCTCAGGCGTCGCTCGCACCTTCCAAAGAACAGCGGTGTTTTCCGAAAGCACGGTCCTGGAAAATCTTCTTTACGGCCGTCACACAAGCTTTCGGCACGGCGTGATGGGGCGCATTCTCGGAAGCATCTCCTACATGCGGGACGAGCAATCGTTCCTTAGTCGTGTGGAGGAAGTGTTGACATTGATCGGCCTCGCCGGGGAGCGAAGCCGTAAGGCAGGCGTGCTCGCTTACGGAGTACAGCGGAGGCTCGCGATCGGCATTGCATTGATGGCCGATCCTAAGATCATGTTTCTCGACGAGCCGGCGGCCGGCATGAACGGTCGCGAGACGACGGACTTCATCGCGCTGATACGCGCAATCGCTCCTAGCCGCACGATTCTAATCGTCGAGCATGATATGGCGGTGATCCGGCAGTTGTGCGGCCGGGCGCTGGTGGTTGTCGACGGCAAACCTGTCGTGATTGATGAGCCGAACCACGTGCTCCGCTACCCCGAAGTCGTCTCCGCATATCTGGGAACTGAGGATGACTAAGGAGGGCGCGTTGCTCAACGTCGAGGGAGTGTCGGCGGCCTACGGCAAGGTTGTCGCCTTGCGCGACGTATCGTTGTCCGTCAAGCCTGGTGAGATCGTCGCAATACTCGGCGCTAATGGAGCCGGCAAGACGACGTTGCTAAATGCGATTTCAGGCATCTTGCCGATTTCTTCGGGGAGTATCGAGTTTGACGGCCAACGCATTGAAGGGTGGAAGCCTTGGTGGCTGAGCCGTGCGGGGATCAGTCACGTTCCGGAAGGGCGTGAGATCTTCCCGTCGATGACCGTCGAAGCAAATTTGAAGATTGTCGATGCATTTGGCAGCGGCCCCGCCTTCGGAGTCGAAGATGTGTTGAGCATGTTTCCTCGTTTGCGAGAGCGCCTGCGGCAGGCTGCCGGCAATCTCAGCGGAGGCGAGCAGCAAATGCTTGCTATCGGGCGAGGTTTGATGGCTCGCCCGCGACTAATTCTCTTCGATGAGCCGTCGCTCGGGCTGTCCCCATTCTTGACGAAATTCGTCCTTGGCGCGATTGGGGCGCTAAGAGACCAGGGTCTTTCGGCCCTTCTCGTTGAACAGAACATGCGAGCGGCCCTGAAGATCGCGGATCGTGCCTACGTGCTGAGGATCGGCTCGATCGTACGACAAGGCTCCGCCAAGGAAATTGCGGCCGCGCCGGACATCCAGGAAGCCTATCTCGGCGCATAGAACAATATTGTTTCAGAGAGAAACCCGGAAAGAACACATGCAACGCCGCCGCAATCTTCCGCTTGATGGTGTAACCGTCATCGATCTCGGCCAAGTCTATCAGGGGCCTTATGCGACCTATCTGATGGCCAAGGCCGGGGCCAAGGTGATCAAAATCGAGCCGTTGGCTGGCGAACCGGTGCGTCAGCGGGATGCCGTAAGCCGCGGCTCGGGAACGCCGTTCGCGATGCTCAACGGTCACAAGAAATGCATCACGCTGGATCTGAAGGCGGAAAAGGGCAAAGACATCCTCAAACGCCTGGCTAAGGGCGCCGACGTTTTGCTGGAGAATTATGCGCCAGGCGTGATGGACAGGCTCGGTGTCGGCTGGACGATTATCCACGAGCTCAATCCACGACTGGTCTACGCAACTGGCTCCGGCTACGGAATTTCCGGCCCCGACAAGGACAATCTCGCCATGGATGTGACCGTCCAGGCCGTATCCGGGCTTATGAGCGTTACGGGCTTTCCTGAAGGCGCGCCGGTCAAGGCAGGGCCTGCGCTCGTCGATTTTCTGAGCGGGATCCATCTCTATGCGGGTGTGATCACGGCTCTCTACGAGAGGCAATTCACCGGTACGGGGCGTCTCGTCGAGGTAGCGATGCAGGAGACCGTCTTTCCTACGCTCGCCTCGAATCTGGCTTACATGTACGATCTGGGCAGTGCACCGCCTCGCACCGGAAATCGCCACGGAGGTCTCTCAGCGGCACCGTACAACGTCTATCCTGCAAGCGACGGCCATATTGCGATCATCGCAACCAGAGACAAGCATTGGACGAGTTTACTGCAGGCGATGGGGCGGACCGATCTTCTGGAAGATCGACGCTTCTCCGACAAGGTCTCCCGTGTCCGAAACATTGATGAAACCGACCGAATAATCTCCGACTGGAGTTCGGCGATTACCCGCGAGGAGGCTTGCGCCGCCCTTAGCAAGTGGAGGGTGCCGTCCGCGCCCGTCCGCGACTTAGTTGAGGTGTGCAACGACCGGCACATGCATGCCCGCGGCATGCTGGAATGGCTCGATCATCCCCAGTTCGGAAGGATTGTGATCCCGGACAGTCCAATCCGCATTCACGGTGCTGATCGGCTGCCTGCCGCGGTGTCTTCCAGGCTCGGTGAGAACACCGTCGAGGTACTTTCATCGATGCTCGATCTGTCCGAACGGGAGATTGCGACCCTTCGTGCCGAAGGCGTGATTGGCCCCGCTGCCTGAACAATATTGGCTGTGACCCCGGATTGCCCTTTTAGAGAGACTGGCCATGTCGTCTTCGGAAAGTTTAGTTGTCGAGACAGCTGCACGCATGTTTGCAAATTTGGCGGATCCGCAGACGATCGTACAGAAGCGCAGTGATGCATGGAAGAATACTCTCTGGTCCTCGCTGCAGGAAATCGGTCTCAATGTCGCTTGGGTCTCAGAGAGCCTTGGCGGCGGTGGAGCTTCCTTAAGCGAAGGCTTTGACGTCATCCGGGAAACTGGCCGCGCTGCTCTGGCCGCGCCCCTGGCCGAAACACTGCTTGCCGGTTGGCTACTCGCTTGCGCTCGCGTAGCCGCTCCAAGTGGTCCCATGTCGGTTGCTCCCGTGCGTCCGAAGGACCACCTCATCCTGGATGAGGCCGGCCGTATTAATGGCCGCGCCCGCAGGGTCCCGTTCGCGCGCGAAGCCGAGCATCTCGCCGTGATCGCGTCCGGACCTGATGGGCTGGTTGTTGCCTTGGTACGCAGAACGGATTGCAAGCTCAATTTCGGCGAGAATCTGTCTGGCGAGCCTCGCGACACGGTGGAGTTCGAGAATGTTCTGCCCATGGCCTGCGAGAAAGCGCTAGAACTGGGGCAGCGTGGAAAAGACGCGCTCCTATTTATGGGCGCGGCTGTGCGCGCTCAGCAGATTGCCGGCGCCCTCGACAAGGTGCTTGAGCTTACGGTCCGATATTCTATGGAGCGTGTCGCTTTCGGAAAGCCCATTTCGAAATTCCAGGCGGTGCAACACAATTTGGCGCGTCTCGGCGGCGAGGTCGCCGCAGCTGCGGCTGCAGCCGCGTCTGCCGCAGATGCGATCGCGGAGACGGGGCTCGACGGCGAGGCTGCGCTACTTGAAATCGCGGCGGCAAAGATACGCAGCGGCGAAGCCGCCGAAGCGGGCTCGGGCATCGCACATCAGGTGCACGGCGCAATTGGTTATACGGACGAGCACGTCCTTCATCGGTTCACATTGCGCATGCTGTCTTGGCGAGACGAGGTCGGGGACGAGACGTTCTGGTGCCTCAAGCTTGGCGAATTCATTGCAGCCCGAGGCTCCGCTGAACTCTGGCCGTTGCTGGCCTCCCGCTGAAAGGAGACGCTTACGATGTCAGTTCTTCACTTTGACGCGGCGCGTCTACCGGCGCATTGCCAGGAGTTGCGCAAAGAGGTGAGAGCATTTCTCGCGAGCGAGATTGCCGCTGTTGTGTTCGACCCGGACAGGGCGGAGGTTGGTTCGACGAATGCAGATGCGTTCGCGCGACACGTGGGAGCGCGGGGATGGATCGGCATGACCTGGCCCAAGCAATATGGAGGCCAGGAACGCAGTTTCCTGGAGCGCTATGTGGTGACCGAGGAAATGAGAATCGCGAACGCCCCCGTTCGACGCTTCTTCGTAGCGGATCGACAGAGTGGTCCGACGCTCATCCGCTACGCGAACGAGAAGATCAAGCAGGACATCCTTCCTCGCATCGTTCGCGGTGAACTTTGCTTCTGCATTGGAATGAGCGAGCCCAATTCAGGGTCGGACCTTTTCGCGGCGAGAACAAAGGCGAGTAAGACGGAGGGAGGATGGTTGATTAATGGAACGAAGGTGTGGATCAGCAGCGCTCACCATGCCGATTACATGATCGGCTTGTTCCGAACGTCTTCGTCGACAAAGGAGAACAGACGGCACGGCTTAACGTCTTTCTTGGTCGATATGAAGACGTCGGGTATCACATGCAAATCGATCGGACAGATGAGCGGTCAACGAGACTTTAACGAGGTCATTTTCGAGAATGCGTTCATTCCGGATGACCATGTGATTGGGGAGGTCGATGGCGCGTGGAAACAGGCGACCAGCGAACTCGCTTACGAACGATCCGGACCAGAGCGGTTTCTTGAGACCTACAGGGCGCTGCTCGCTTTCGTGAAGGTGGCCGGCGAAAGGCCCGACGTCCGGATGACCGTCGGACTTGGTCGGCTTGTCGCCCAGCTGCATACGCTCCGTCGCATGTCAGTGTCTGTCGCCGGGATGCTTGAGGCGGGTCGCGAACCCATCGTCGAGGCCGCAATCGTGAAAGATCTTGGCACGGTCTGGGAACAGGGCCTACCCCATCGCGTCCGCGAACTTGCGGCGTTTCTCGATCTTGACGAGGAAGATGAGGATGCGTTTCAGGACAATCTCGCCTTCGAGTTGAAGATTGCACCGAAGCTTACGATCCAAGGCGGTACCACGGAGATCCTTCGCGGTATTATTGCGCGGGGGCTTGGTCTTCGCTGATCGCAACGACGAGAAGAAAGAATAGGAGTGCCTATGAGCGAGGATATCCAGGTCACAAAGCAGGGACACGTCGCGACGATCGAAATACAGCGTCCGCCGCTGAATTATTTCGATCTAACTCTTATTCGGGATATCGCCGACGCGCTCGATTGCATTGACGCGGATGCCGGTGTCCGCGCAGTTATTCTCGCTGCTCAAGGTAAGGCGTTTTGCGCCGGTGCGAACTTCGATGGGTCTGCTCAAGATGCGGGGCGTACAGGGGAGGCCCGAGATGGCGGCCATCTTTACATCGAGGCTGTCCGTATCTTCCGTAACAAGAAACCTATCGTAGCGGCCGTGCATGGTGCTGCGATCGGCGGCGGGCTCGGCCTCGCAATGTCAGCGGATTTTCGCGTAACGTGTCCTGAGGCTCGCTTCTCCGCGAACTTTACCCGTATCGGCTTCCACCCAGGGTTTGGCCTGACCGTTACGCTACCCGAGGTGATTGGCCAGAATGAAGCCGAACTTATGTTCTATACGAGCCGACGAGTCACCGGAGAGCACGCATTGACGATGGGGCTCGCGAATGTCCTCGTTCCACAGGATCAGGTGCGTGCTGCGGCTCTTACTCTCGCCAAGGAGATCGCCGAGTGTTCGCCGCTTGGGCTTTTGTCGACTCGTGCCACGATGCGATCCGGCCTGGCCGATCGTGTCAAGGCGGCGACGGACTACGAACTCTCTGAGCAGAACCGCCTGCGTCAGACCGACGACTTCCGCGAAGGGGTCAAATCGACTGCCGAGCGTCGCTCCGCGAATTTTATCGGTCGATAAGCGAGGAAACGGTGGGATGACCAAGGAAGTTTCAACTCCGGATCGATTTCCGACGGGTAGCTGCGACTGTCATGTTCACGTCTACGGGCCCTTCGATCGCTTTCCTGCGGAGGCTGAAGGTCATTTCGCGCCGACACGGGAGTTTCCTATCGAATTGCTATTTGACGTCTGGAACTCCATAGGCATATCCCGTGGTGTCATTGTCCATGCGAACAATGCGGGGTTGAACAACGAAGTTACGCTTGATGCGTTGAAGCGTTTTCCCGATAAGCTGCGAGCTGTCGCGATCCTCACACCGGATGTGACCGATAAGCGTCTCGACGAATTGACGGACGCCGGCTTCAAAGGGGTGCGGATCAATCTGTTGCGCCAGGACGGTCACCCCGTCGCCTCAGGAGGGATGAACTTAGACGACCTAAGGACGCTTGCGCCTCGGATCGCCGAGCGGGGCTGGCACACGCAGCTTTGGATCGAAACGGGGGATTTGCAAGACCTTGCGCCTGATCTCGAGAAGCTTCCTCTGGACTTCGTGATCGACCATCAGGGCCGGACGACGGCGGACAGGACGGTCGAGTACAAAGGATTTAAGTGGTTCTGCGAACGACTGAAGAGCAGTCGGTACTGGTGTAAATTATCTGGCGCGGATCGGAACACGCGCATTGGTAGCCCGTATGCCGACACCGAAGAGTTCATGCGAGCACTTGTTGCTGCCAACCCCGACCGGTTGGTGTGGGGCACCGACTGGCCGCATGTTGGGCATGCAAGCGGATCGATCCCGAAGGAAATGGTGTTGGAGGATCTATTCAAACGCTGCGTACCCGATGTTGGTGTTCGCCAAAAGATTCTCGTCGATAACCCTGTACGTCTCTACGGATTTTGAGGTTAGTTTGCGAGCAACCTTTCTTGGAAGGCTGAAAGGTGGCAGTTGGATCGAGGCCGCTATCGACATTGACGCCCCGATATGTGGTCACCGTGACACAGCTAACGACGTTGTAATAGCGTTGGTTGGAAGCGGAAACTCTTCGCGGCAAGGTCTCTACGTCACTTAAGAGAAAGAAGATCGTGTCCGGTGAGATAAGCTTTGGCCCGCACCAAACGACGACGGAACGATGCGTCGGTGTCAGGGAGTCAGCAGGGCAGGACTGATTGTGAGCGCGGGTCGACAGATTGCGTCGCGCGAATGAATACGCAGGTTTTCGCACCAAAGTGTGCTGCATCGCACTATTTCTCTGTCGCAATCCCTTTCTGCCAGGTCGACGGATTACCCCCAAACCCGCGTCGCGCCCGCTTCTCAAGCCAGTACCCCATCTGTGGCGGAACGGCGCTGAAAGTGGGATCAGCGCCGAGTTTTTGCGCCGCATCCATAGCCCAGTTTGGATTGTGTATGAACTCGCGACCAACCGCGATTAGGTCAGCTCGCTTTTCCTGAAGAATGGCTTCTGCCTGGTCGCCGTGGATGATGAGGCCCACCGCCATCGTCATGATGTCAGCCTCGCGCCGGATGTATTCGGCGAATTGCACTTGGTATCCATACTCGTTAAGCCGAAAGAAGTTCGGTACTTTGCTGTTCAGGCCGCCCGTGCTGCAATCGACAACGTCGACGCCCTTGCCCTTTAGAATGCGGACCAGCCGCGCGTTCTCGGCCGGCCCCCAACCGGCTTCGTCTTCGATCGACAGACGGACGAACAATGGCTTCGAGTCCGGCCAATGGCTACGGATAGACTCTACGACCTCGATCGCAAATCTCATTCTGTTTGCTTCGCTTCCACCGTATTCGTCGGTTCGCTGATTTGCCTCGGGGGACAGGAAAGAATGTATCAGGTAGCCATGAGCCGCGTGAATCTCCACGACATCAAAACCTGCCTTGTCGGCCCGAGCTGCAGCCCGTCCCCATGCGTCGATGGCATCAGGGATTTCGCTGCGTTCCAACGCTCGAGGAGCAACGTAGCCCTTACCAAATGAGAGCGGGCTAGGACCGACAATGTCCCAATCATCGGCATCTTCGACCTGGGCCAGTTCCTCGACGGAGAGTGCGCCGTCGCCTTCCCAAGGCCGCATGGCCTTGCCTTTCCGGCCCGTGTGCCCAAGTTGAATGGCGGCAATTGCTCCATTCGATTTGATGACGTCCGCCATGGCTTGGAGAGGGCCGATGAATTTGTCATCCCAGATGCCAAGGTCTCCTACGGTACCACAGCCACGACGTTCAACCTTAGTGGATTCCATAATTACCAGTCCGGCTCCGCCTGCAGCGAACTTGCCCACGTTGGTCAAGTGCCAAGGCGTCGGAAAGCCACGCTCCCCAGAATATTGAAGCATAGGCGGAACGACGATCCGGTTCTTTAGCTCCACGTCTCGAAGACGTAGTGGCGAGAATAAAAGTGTTTTGTTCATCTTGGCCTCCCTGAGTCTGGGAGACTACTGGCGAGGTTCGCGCATGCCAATCCGAGATCCTCTACGTGTCGCATTTTTATGGATATGAAAACGCCAATCTCCTCTCGCATCGTTGCGGGCCGCAGTAAGCACTGAGAATGGCAAGCGGCGAGGGCTCCCTGGCGACACGCAATGCTTTGAAGCTGTGTGGCCCGATGGTTTTGCGCAGTAGGAAGAAAAGCGTTATTTGAGGTTGAAATCTCCGGTGAAGCTCATCGTCTGAACGAGCAAACCCTCGATGCGTGGATAACTGATAATGTAGAGGGATATCGTGTGCCGTTAATGATGGCTGCTGCACGACGTTTCCGCGTACGAAACGTCTGTTTCAGGAGTCCCCGGAGACGCCCGATGATCTACACATTCCCAGGATTCCTGACGACAGGACTAGCCATCCGCCAACTTCCAAAGGTCTGAAAGAATTCGAGTAGACGAATTCATGCCAAGCCGCATCAGCATCCGTTGTTGATGCTCGGCAAATCTTGCCTTCAGGAGCTGAAGCAGCTCGTTCCCAGGCTTTGTAAGATGGATACAGCGCGCGCGTCCGTCGCGGCCATCAACTATCCTGCTTGCCAAGCCTCTCCGTTCCAACTCGTCGATGATTGGCACCATCCTCTGTCGGACAACGCCCAAAGCTGAAGCCAAATCCACTTGGTTGATGCCGGGATTATCGGCGGCAACAGCGAGCACCGAAAACGCGGTCGTCGTCACGCGATATTCGCCAAACGAACAAAATATGTCGTCGAACACCGACATTTGCGCACGCCGTATCGAGTATCCGATCGTTCCCTTGAGGTAGGACATGTCTATTGAATTGGACGTTGCGAAAATACTTCGGTCGTCGGATGCCTGAACATGAAGGGGGACGCGTTCGGCTTTGAGGGCCACTTTAGGACCCTGCTTTGTCTGACGTCTGGTCACATGTGCTTCCCTAATTAAACTCCTCCTCTTGTAGAGATGGACGGCAGTCCGCGCCAGCCTCGGCGGGGGGCTTGCGCAAATTAGGTTACGGTGTTACCAAAATAGTCTATAGCGTTACCTAATTGGATAATGCCGGAAAGGCACGAACGGAGGAAGCCGATGCTCGCGCCGAACCGGGCAGCTCTAGTGTTAAATGGGCCGGTCGCCGCGAAGGCGGGCTATCTCAACCTGCGAGAAATGCTGTCGTCGGCCGCGGACCAGGCTCCGACGCGGCACTTTCTGGAAGAGTTCACGCGGGGAGAGTGGAGGGCTCTTACCTATCAGGACGCGCTGAAAAAGGCGTCTTTCGTAGGGCGAGCGCTGATCGCGCGTGGGCTCAGTCGAGAGCGGCCGGTGGCTATCCTCTCCCAAAATTCAATTGAGCACGCACTGATCAGCCTCGGCGCAATGATCGCCGGCATACCGGTGGCGCCGATATCCGTTGCTTACTCTCAGCTTGAAGATACGACACGCCTCTCCACCATTCTCGATCTACTTACGCCAGGCCTAGTATTCTCGCAGGATGCTGAGGTGTGCGCGCGTGGACTTAACTTGGCGCGCGAGTTCGGTCTTCCGATCATGGTGGCCAGCGGTGCCTTGAGTGACGCTCCGGCACTCGATCAGCTGTTCGTGGAGGGACAAGAATCTTCAGTCTCGCTCCCTAACCTTGCATCGAATACAGTTGCCAAGGTTTTGTTTACGTCCGGATCAACCGGCGCGCCAAAGGGCGTCATCATAACTCACGGAATGATGTGCTCAAATCAGGAGGCCATTCGAGAAGTATGGAAGTTCCTGACTGATACACCACCCGACATCGTGGATTGGCTGCCGTGGAACCACGTATTCGGCGGGAATCTCGTCTTCAACTGCGTTCTTAGGAATGCCGGCACGTTGACCATCGACGGCGGTAGACCGCTTCCCGGTCAATTCCAACAGACCGTTGAAAACATCAAACGTCGCCCTCCAACGATTCATCTTTCGGTACCCAGCTGCCTCGGCGAACTCGTGCGCGCCATGCAGGCAGACGACGAGCTGTCGGAGCGATTCTTTTGTCGTCTTCGTGCCGTCTTCTCCGCTGGAGCCGCACTGCCGCGACCTACTTGGGACGCGTTGCATGATCTTGCGCGCGACCACGGTCGACCGGACTTCAAGGTTTTCATCGGTTGGGGATCGACTGAAACGACTCCGATGGTTTCCATCACGCCGGAAGCTAACACGCACTGCACCAATCTAGGCGTGCCCATTCCCGGGGCGGCGATCAAGTTGGTGGCAAGTGATGGCATGTCCGAATTGCGGGTGCGTGGACCAATGGTAACTCCGGGCTATTGGCGCAACGAGGCCGCAACCGTAGCCGCTTTCGACGAAGAAGGGTTCTACCGGATCGGCGATGCCGGTCGGCTACTTGATGCTGCGGATCCAGCTCAAGGTATTCTTTTTGATGGGCGCGTCGCGGAAAATTTCAAACTGACGACCGGCACTTGGGTTGACGTCAGTAAGGTGCGGGTGTCCGCCATAGCAGCCGCAGCTCCGATCGTTCAAGACGCCGTCGTGACGGGGCAGGATCGAGACGAGGTTGGATTGCTTATATTCCCCAGTCTTGCTGGGTGTCGCAACGTTGCCGGCATGCCGGAAGGCTCTCCGGGAGAGTTGATCAAGCATAGGGCGGTGCGGGCCCAGGTTGCGGCCGGCTTGGCCGAACTGGCGCAGGCGCGCTCCTCGATGCGTGTGGCACGCGCCATTCTCCTATCCGATGTGCCGTCGGTCGAGCGCGGAGAGATCACCGACAAGGGATATCTGAACCAACGGGCGATCCTGTCTGGACGGGCGGCGCTCGTCGATCAGCTCTATCAGGACCCGCCGTCGGCTGAGGTCATCCTTCCGGCGTCCGTGTAGTCCTCAGGAGGAACAAGATATGTCTACCGAGATTTTCATTGTCAGCGCTGCGCGTACGGCAATCGGCGCATTCGGCGGGAGCCTCAAGGACAAATCGCCGACAGCTCTGGGTGCGATTGCGGCAAAAGAGGCGATCCGTCGTGCGGGTCTTGAAGCCGGGGAAGTAGATCATTCCGTGTTCGGAACGGTCATCCCTACGGAGGCCGCGGACCTCTTTCTCGGTCGTACGGTGGCCATCGAAGCAGGCATGTCAATCGAATCGCAGGGCCTGACCGTCAATCGTCTTTGTGGTTCGGGCGCGCAAGCAATCATCAGCGCCGCTCAGATGATCAAGCTCGGCGACTCCAAGCTTGCGATCGCGGGCGGCGCCGAGGCGATGAGTCGAGCACCTCATTCGATCTCTGGCATGCGTTATGGCCAGCGGATGGGCGATGGGGTCGTCTACGACTGGCTCACCAATACACTCGCCGATCCGTTCGGCCACGGCGCAATGGGATGCACTGCGGAAAACGTTGCCGAACTGCATCAAATTACGCGCGAGCGCCAGGACGAGTTCGCGTTGAGAAGCCAGACGCGGACGGCGACCGCTGTGGCGGAGAAGCGGTTTAGCGAGCAGATCGTCCCGATCGAACTGCAGACCCGCAAGGGACTGGTTGTCTTCGATACCGATGAGTATCCTCGCCCCGAGACCAAACTGCAGGACCTTGCCCGACTTAGCCCAGTGTTCCGGAAAGGAGGCACGGTCACCGCGGGTAATGCCTCCGGCATCAACGACGGCGCAGCGGCGGTTTTGCTGGCGAGCGAGATCGAGGTGTCGAAGCGAAATCTTATCCCAATGGGGCGGCTGGTCTCGTGGGGGATCGCGGGGGTTCCGCCAGAGATCATGGGCGTCGGTCCTAAGCCGTACCCATCGCGCTCGAGCGCGCCGGCCTTAAGCTCGACGACATCGATGTCATCGAATCAAATGAAGCTTTCGCAGCGCAGGCTCTTGCGGTGATGGACGGATTGAAACTTCCGCCCGAGAGAGTCAATCCGAACGGTGGCGCAATAGCTCTGGGCCATCCTCTGGGAGCGACCGGGACCATTTTGACGATCAAAGCCTTGTACGAACTGCGACGGACGAAGGGACGCTACGGCGTAGTTACCATGTGCATCGGCGGAGGACAGGGCATCGCGCTAGTCGTTGAGAGCCTTCACTGACGATCCGCCGCTCGAAGTCGGTTCACCTAGTTCGGAAGACCCTCCAATGAACGTCACAATTCTTCAATGCCTTGCAACCGCGGGTATGCATCTCCGCCGGCGCGATCATGCCCGCAACGTTGAACCGGGCGTTCGAGGAGCGCTTCAGGACGCCGCTGCTCGACGGCTACGGCATCACCGAGACCGCCACGATGGTCACCATGAACTGGCTCCGCGGCGAGCGGCCGATCGGTTCGTGCGGATTGCCGGTGCCGGGTCTCGCCGTGCGCATCGTTGACCCGTCCTCGCAGGAGGACGTTGCCTTCGGCGAAGAGGGAGAACTGATCGTGCGCGGGCCGAACCTGATGAAGGGTTATCACAACAAGCCCGAGGAGACCGCGGCGGCGCTGCGCAAGGGCTGGTACCACACCGGCGACCTTGCGAAGTCGGACCCGTCCGGCTACCTGACGATCACTGGACGCATCAAGGAACTCATTATCCGCGGCGGCCAGAACATCGCGCCGGCCGAGATCGAGGAAGTCGTCCTCCAGCATCCGCACGTGACCGATTGCGCGGTGGTCGGCATCAGGCACGCCACGCTCGGCGAAGTGCCATGCCTGTTCATCGTGGCCAAACCCGACGAGTTGGATCTGAGCGCGTTGATGGATCACTGCAGGACGCATCTGTCATCCTACAAGATTCCCGAAGCCACCCACTTCGTTCCGGAGATCCCGCGCACGGGTTCGGGAAAGATCATGCGCTTCAAGCTGGTCGAGACGTTGAACCGGAGTTCCTAAGTCACGGAGCGGGGGCCCATGGCTCCGAAGGATTGGGAATCGTAAGTGAGCTTGTAACGCATGTCGGCGGCGACGATCGGCGCCTTGCAACTGTCGCAAACGACCTCGGCGTGGAAGTCGTGTCCGCAGGCGAGATGCTTGAGCAGCAGAGGAGGCTTTCCCTTTGCGAGCCAGCGGTCGCCCCATCCTAGCACCGCGATGAAGGGGCCATAGAGATCGCGCCCTATGTCGGTGAGGAGATACTCGTAGCGGTCGGGCGAACTCTGATATTGCCTGCGGTGGAACACGCCGTTCGCGAGAAGGCGGGATAGCCGGTCGGTGAGGATGTTCGGGGCAATCTCAAGCTCGGTCAGAATCTTGTCGTAGCGCCGATTGTCGAAGAAGCCCTCGCGAACGACCATAAAACTCCATTTGTCGCCGATGATCTGCAGGGCGCGCGAAACCGAGCTTGGACGTCCGAGCAGGAAGCGGTTTCCGTCGGAGGCGCGTCTGGTATTGCGGCCGGCCTTGGCGGGATGGCGGCCGGCACCCGGTCCGTCCCGGTACGTCACGTCCCGCGCGCCAACGCCTTTGCCGCAATGGGAGCAGACCACCAAAGGGTGACTGTCGCAGCCGCAGCTCATGTGCACCAGGGTCAAGGGAGGGGGCTTGCCGTCGGCAAGCCATCGGTCGCCGAACTGCATCAGGGCGATGAAGCTCGGATAGAGATCGAAACCCATCTTGGTGAGCCGATACTCCTTGCGCTGCGAGGAGCCGGTCGCAACCTGGCGGAAGATGGCGAGCTGCGTCAGTTTCCTCAAACGATCCGTGAGCGTCGCCCGCGGCAAGCCAAGCGCCGAACGAAACGCCTCGAAGGTCTGAGTTCCGAAAAATGCCTCGCGGATGATCAGGAACGCCCATGCGTCCGAAACAATGTCGAGCGTGCGCGCGACCGAGCAGTTCCGTTTGCGTCGCTTCGCGACGCCCGACTGACTCCCGACCGGCCTCGGAGGGATCGAAGCGCAACCATAGCGAGTCTTGCGCCGGACCTGGACGCGCCAGTTTCCTGATGCCATTTGTGTGAAGGTCGCCACGCGTGTGCACTCCGACTTTCGTGTGCACTATGTGTGCACCGAGAGGTCAAAACGGGTACAAACGTGTGCAATTTCGTCTAGTTTGAAGTGCACACGTTCGCTGTTCATCCCATTGAGAGAGTAAGATAAACTGTTGAAATATCAAGACTATCGCTTTTCCGTGGCACCCATGATGGATTGGACCGACCGGCATTGCCGGGTGTTCCATCGTCTGATGACGCGTCGGGCGCGGCTCTACACGGAGATGCTGACGACCGGCGCCATCATTCATGGCGATCGTATCAGGCTGCTTGGCTTCGACGCCAGCGAGCATCCGGTGGCGCTGCAGCTTGGCGGTTCCAATCCGCGCGATCTCGCGACCGTCGCCAAGATCGGCGAGGATTTCGGCTATGACGAAATCAATCTCAATGTCGGCTGCCCGTCGGACCGGGTGAAGGATGGCCGATTCGGTGCTTGCCTGATGGCAGAGCCCGAGCTCGTCGCCAGCGGCGTCGCCGCGATGAAGCGCGCGGTCAAGATTCCCGTCACGGTCAAATGCCGAATCGGCATCGACGATCAGGATCCGGAAGCCGCCCTCGACCTGCTGGCGCGCGGCGTGGTCGCCGCCGGCGGCGATGCGCTGATCGTGCATGCCCGCAAGGCCTGGCTCAACGGATTGTCGCCGAAGGAAAACCGCGACATCCCGCCGCTCGATTACGACAGGGTCTACCGGCTGAAGGCCGCTTTGCCTGACGTGCCCGTCATCATCAATGGCGGCATCGCAAGCCTTGCTGAGGCGAAGCGGCATCTCAGCCACGTCGACGGCGTGATGCTGGGACGGGCGGCCTACCAGGAGCCGTGGCGGCTCTTGACCGTCGATCCCGAATGTTTCGGCGAGGCGGCGCCATTTGCCACGATGCGGGAGGTATTGGCGGCTGTCATGCCGTACGTCGAACAACAGCTCGCGATGGGGACGCGGTTGCATTCGATGACGCGGCATTTCGTCGGCGCTTTTCACGCCGTGCCGGGCGCACGCGCCTTCCGCCGTCACCTCGCCGAGAACGGGGTCAGGCCCGGCGCAGGTGCCGCCGTGCTGCGCGATGCGATCGCGCTAGTCGAAGGCGGTGCGATTGCGTCGATTGCGGCTTAGCAAATCAGGGTAGCCGTGCAGCATCAGCTTGTCGGCGTGAACGCCCCAGCTTTCCAGCCGGTCCAGAAAGCTCATGCCGAGCAGGTTGGTCTTCATCTGCCCGCGCGGCACGACCAGCGCCGGAACTGATTTTTCGACCAGTTGGCCGACGGCGAGCCGGTCGATCGTCAGCCGTGCCGCCCTGGTGTGGCCGCCGGCGGTTTCGACATCGACATCGTATTCGAGCATTTCAAGCGGCAGTCCGATCGCCTTCGCCGTCTCCCAGGTCAGCACCACCGAGGTCGCGCCGGTGTCGATCACCATCGGCGCCGTGACGCCGTTGATCTTGGCCCGCAGTGCGAATTCGCCGCCCTGGCCGCGTGAGATCTGCACGGCTGGGGCAGAGGCCATGCTGCGCCGGCGCAGCATTTGCGAGACCTGCTCGCTGGCGCGCGCGATCTGTTCCGGATCGCCATAGGCGACGACGGCGCCGGCAGTGCCGGCGAGCAACAGCAAGGCGAGCAGGGCGCGGTTCACGGCGCGCCTCCGCTGCACATCCGCGCCCGGTTCAAGCCCGCTTCGGAGGAGCTTCCATCAGCTCGAGCCCGGCATCCGCCATGCGTGCCGGCAGCAGCCCCATCACCGTCAGCCGTTCCGCGCTGTCCATCCTGTGCCAGCGCGCGATCTCCGGCAGCGTACGTCCGCACCCGAAGCAGAGTTTGGTTTTGGGGTCCATCATGCAGACTGCGATACACGGCGTTTCTGTGCTCATTATCAGATAGTGAAACGGTTTTATTCGCTTGCGCAAGCGCTCCTGCTACAACCCGGTGCCGGCGCTCATGATCGGTCTGTTGCGCATCCTGCGCCTGTCGCTGGCGGATGCGGCGGTCTCGGTTTCCGGCTGCAGCGGCGGCGCCTCGTCCGACATCGGCGCGAGCGCCGACATCACGCGCTCCGGGGGGAGGGTGACGATGACTTCGGTGCCGATCCGCAGTTTCGATTTCAGCGTGAACGTCCCGCCATGCATGTCGATCAGGCTCTTGGCGATCGGAAGGCCGAGGCCCGCACCCTGTTCGGCCGACTTGATCGAGTTGGAGCCCTGGCCGAAGGAAGCCAGCACGATCGGAATTTCATCCTCGGCGATGCCGCTTCCAGTGTCCTTGACGCTCAGATATTGGCCGCCGGATGCGGTCCAGCCTGCCTTCAGCCAGATCTCGCCGCCTTGCGGGGTGAACTTGATCGAGTTGGACAACAGGTTGAGCACGACCTGGCGGATGGCGCGCTCGTCGCCCCAGATCCGCGGCATGCCCTGCTCGAACACCTCGTGAATGGTGATGCCGCGGCTCGACGCGCGCAGTTTGAGCAGATGATGGCAGTCGGCGACGATGTGGACCAGCGACACCGCCTCTTCGTTGAGCTCGTAGCGGCCGGCTTCGATCCGCGACAGATCGAGAATCTCGTTGATGAGATTGAGCAGATGCACGCCGGAATTATGGATGTCGGCGGAATATTCCTTGTAGACGGTCACGGCGTGCGCACCAAAAATTTCACTCTTCATCACCTCGGAGAATCCGAGGATCGCATTCAGCGGCGTGCGCAATTCATGGCTCATCTGCGCCAGGAATCGCGACTTGGCGACATTGGCGGATTCGGCGCGGTGGCGCGCCTCATCCGAGATCGCCTTGGCCTGCTCGAGTTCGCCGATCAGCGCGTCCTTTTCGGCACGCGCCTCCAGCGTCGCCAGCGTGGTCGAATGCAGGCGATGGGCGAGCAGCGCGAAATAGCCTTCGGCGGCGAGCGCAAGCACCGCGAGCGCGTAATTGTCGAGGGTGCCGCTCACCGCGAAATCGAGCGCGATCCCGACCGTCACCGGAGCCGTGGCCGCCAGCGCCGCGATCGGCAGGCTGGCGGCCAGCATGCTCGATACCGCGATCACCAGCAGCATCAGGAACATCATCAGCGTGTTGGAGGTGACGTCGAGGCCCGCCGGATGGACCAGGATCGCGGTCCAGCACAGGCCATAGAGCAGGTCGAGCAGGACAAATCGCGTCCGCCATTTGCGCGTTGCGGCAACGGAAGGGGACTCGGCCAGGAACCTCGCGCAATTGCGGATGATGGCGGCGTGGATGCAGAGCATGCCGCAGGTCCATGCCGCCGCCGACACCGGCTGCACCCAGACACCGAACAGGATACCGGTCGCAACCGCCAGCAGCATGACGACATAGGACGCCGACAGGCGGGTCCGGGCATATTGCCGAAGCAGTTCGGTGTCGAAAGCCGGGCGGGTTCCGCTGGTCGACGTTAACCGATCGCGCGCCTCGCGCACCCGCTGCGCAGCGGCACGGCGGCTGTTAACCGGTGCTGCGACCTGAGGTTCGGCCGGAAGCTCGACAACTTCAGGCTTTTCTGCGGGATTACTCATCAAACAACACAAATCCTGCCCGCGAACCGCGCGGGCTTTTTTGCATTGTCTATCTCTGAGCCTAAATCCTTAAGCGATGCCTTAAAGAGCTAAAGAAACTCCTTAACGGGAGGTTAAATTAACCTTTGATCGCGGGTTCGATGCGGACCCGGTGGCGTCGCCCCGGAACGACGGCAATCGCATATTTGCCGTCGTTGCGAGGGCGATGTACCCGGACTTGACAGACGTAGCAAATCATTCTATTCCCGCCTTCGACAGGGCGGTTTGGCTTTATCCCTCGGATTAAGTTGTTTGGTTCCAGACGTGGGCAGTCACAAAATTTATAACTGGTGGTGGTGGCATAGTGATTTGCTTCCCTTGCTCATCGTCAATCAACAGCCTCAGATGATCGGGGTCGATATAGAAACAAAACTGCGAACTCCTTTTTATGCCAAAAACATCTTTGTAGATGGATTCTCCGGCAACGTAGACGGCAGCTGTGCCTTTTTGCAATTCCGCGACTATTCCTGGCGTCAAAAGATCAATCGAGACACAATCGAAGCTATATTCCCCTTGAGGATAGATGGTCTGCTTGCTGTGGCGTCCGATATCTTCGGGTTCTGCGGGGACTCCTTCCATTTTGGCGTCGTCAGGCAAAGGCAATGTGCCGACAGATACCGAACCGCTAGTTTCGCATTCACTGGCTGGTGTCCGTCCCGCATTTTTCAATTCCACAATAATTACGATTGGTTCGGTGAGATTGAACATTTTGATGCGCTTGACGGAAGGGTAGACATAGGCCCGCAATTCCCGCTCAGAATGTCGTTCGCCGGAGAGCCACAAATTGCTCGTGGAACGCCACAAAGTGAAAGTGAAGATCGCGATAAAGATAGTGGCTACAGCGGTCGCGGCATCGCGGTATTCGTAAACAACGTGACCCGCGCATCGAGCACAGATAGCGGAACGATCTGCAATCGTGAGGGTGAGTTTTGGCAAATTTTCTTTTGCTTGTTCGCTCTTTGCGGCGGTCTGCTTCTCTATGCAGGAATGAAAGGATGATGACGTTGATAGAATCCAAATCGAACCTAGCACAAGGACTAGAGCTAAGACGTATCGGAACGTTTTCAGCATCCCTCAATCGCCGTTCCGAAAATGTCATCGTTAAAGCGATTATTGTACCGGAACTGGAACTCCGCAACGTAAAGGTGCAGGTATTTCTTGCTAACATTGTGGAAAGTGCCAACGATTCTACGCTTGAAGATGCTCCAGAAGCCTTCAATCGTTTGAGTGTGAACCGCGCCGACAACGTATTGGTGCTTGGCATGGTCAACAGTCGAGTGCGGGAATTTTTCGCCGAGATGATGATAGCCCACCCATTGATCGGTGCAGAGCAAGCTTACTTTTTCCGAGACGGCTTCATTGACGAAAGCCTCCAAGGTCGCTTGCTTCACGTTGTCGATGACGCGGGCGATGACGTTGCCCTTGCGGCGGACAGCGCCGACGACAACGGCTTTGCCGGAAGCGGTCGGACCCGGCTTTCCGTCGCGTTTTTTCCAATGCCGGTTCTTGGCCTTGCCGCCGACGAATGTTTCGTCAACTTCAACGATGCCGCCCAACTTGGTTTCGGGTTCGATCAGGGCAGCGCGGATTTTGTGGCACATGGAATGCGCCGTACCGTAGCTGCCGAAGCCCATGACGCGTTGAATTTGGAGGGCGCTAATTCCCTTCTTGCTAGTCAGCATCAAATGGGTGACGCGGAACCACTCGCGGAGCGGCTTGTTCGTGTTTTCAAAAATGGTGCCAGCGATATGCGAGAAGCGATAGCCATTCACTTGGCAAGCTTCGCATTGCCAATGATGGCCGGATGCCAGCGCGTAAACTTTGGCGTTGCCGCAACGTGGGCAATGAACGCCATTCGGCCAACGCCGTGCGATCAGATAAGCGCGGCAGGCTTCCTCATCCGTGAACGTCGCTTCAAATTGAGCGATGGTCATTTGGTGGACTGGTCTGGGGCGGCGCATGGCGTTTCCTCTCATCATGAAAGGAATATAGCGTGCCCAATCCAATAAGTCAAGTCCGGGATAATCGCCCTAATTTGCTAGGACGAGTGTCCTAATTAGGACAGCACCCAGACGGGGGTACTGTCCGTATTTAACCCTAAGTGTCCTAAACTGAATTTCGCAGTGTCCTAATTTGCTGTGAATGCTAGAATGTTCCCACCGGGGAACGGCGCTCCATGCAAATACTCAAACGATCAGTAGAACAGTTATCCTCGCCGATCTGTGAGGCCTGCAA
>Ga0137415_10001820_pt1 | contig 21224 bp, 20 predicted proteins | sample CZODoug3_1_1_16f_FD_183082 | JGI IMG/M metagenome (GOLD analysis project Ga0137415, IMG submission 183082) | Vadose zone soil fungal communities from Angelo Coast Range Reserve, California, USA - CZODoug3_1_1_16fungal (Hybrid Assembly) | ecosystem: Environmental > Terrestrial > Soil > Vadose...
CTGCCGATCTTGTCCCGAAGCCGGAAGCGATCGAGATAGTCGTCGAGCGGGAGGTCGGTGAGCCCGTCGCTGTAGTTCGCGAGAAAGACGTCGTCGTCGGCCAGATAGGGCTGCACGGCCTTGAGGCGCTCTCCAATGTTTGAGGACAGGCCGGTATCGGCGAACGTGATCTTCCAGTTGTCGATATCGCGGCCGTACAGCGTGACGTCTTTGCCTCCGGTCAGCTGGAAGTCATTGGACAGACACTCATCGTAGTTCAGGAAGTACTGCTTGATGAGGTCCCCTCGATGGCCGAGACAGAGAACGAACTCGGTATGGCCGAAGTGCGCGTAGTATTTCATGAGATGCCAGATGATCGGCCGCTGCCCGATGTTCACCATCGGCTTCGGGATCGTTTCCGAGTACTCGCGCAGCCTCGTGCCGAGACCTCCGCAAAACAGGACGACTTTCATGGTCGTGTCGACTCCGTTGACATGGGGTTGCGGCCGGCGGGCAGCCTAGAGCACTACCTTGCGACAGTAGAACGCTTCTGCGTATCGCCCGGGAGCTTTGGACTCGACACCACGGATTCTGAGCAGTGCCTGGAAGGCATCGGCCGTGAACCAGTCCTTGTCTCGCTGGGTCGCGAAGCTCTCCAGGATGAAACGAATCTTCTTCTGGCAGATCGCGTCGTCGAGATGGACGAAGAGATTCGGAACGCCGAGGTCGCCGTCGTACTTCAGGATCTCGTACTCGAGAATGAGGTGATTCCTGTACGTGTTCCAGGTCAGCTCGGAGATGAGACGATGATCCTGATGCAGATCGTGGCGTGCGTGCGTGAAGATGATGTCGGGCGAGCTCCCCGCCGCCAGTTCCTCGAAGAACGCTTTGATGTCTTCGCCGATATACGGGAAGAAGCTGGTTTTGAAATTTCTGACGATGACATCGCGCTTGGTGGCGCCAGCGAGAAAACGCTCGGCGGCGGCCTGCGCTTCCTGGTCGCGAGCCCCGCTGGAGCCGACGACCACCCAGCGGACCTCGGTATGGGGGTGTTCCGACAAGAGACGCAGCATCGTTCCGCCGCACCCGATCTCGATGTCGTCGCTGTGGGCGCCGATGCAGAGCACACGGACGGCCCCGCCCGATTTCGAAGCGAGATCGAACGTCAGCATCGCCCCGCCGGAGCGGCCGCCCGGCGCGCGGGCAGGCGTCGGCGATCGGGGGTGACGAGATCGGCGTGGCGACGGACCGTCATGGTGCAGGGACCGGGTCGCGCCGGAGCGAACGCAGCAGGCGCGCTGGCGATCCGACGACGATGGCATTAGCCGGCACGTCGCGCGTGACGACACTGCCGGCGCCGATGAGCGCGTTTTCTCCTATGGTGACGCTCGCGAGAATCGTGGCGCCGGAGCCGATCGACGCGCCCTGCTTCACGAGTGTCGGCTCGACCACCCAGTCTTTCTCCGTCTGCAGGGCGCCGCTTTCGGTGACGGCACGCGGATAGGAATCATTGATGAAGGTGACGCCATGGCCGATGAACACACCATCCTCGATGGTCACGCCCTCGCAGATGAAGGTGTGGCTCGAGATCTTGCAGCTCCTGCCGACCCGGGCGTTCTTCTGAATCTCGACGAAGGCCCCGATCTTGGTGTGGTCGCCGACCTCGCAGCCGTATAGATTGACGAACTGCGAGAGTTTGACGCCTTCGCCGAGCTTCACGTCGGGCGCGATGCAGCGATAGTCGCTCACAGCGTCACGGTCTTTCCGCGCTCCTTGAGCGAGCGATCGGCGGCCTCGAGCAGCTGGACGACGCGCAGGCCGGCGACGCCGTCATTGATCGGCGTCTCGTTCATGCGGACGCAGTCGACGAAGTACTTCAGTTCGACCTTCAGGGCCTCGGCCTGCTCGACGCGCGGCGCCCACATGTCGCCCGAGCGGTAGCTGACGAGTAGATCGTAGAGGCCCTGCTTGGCGTGTCCGTTGCCGTTCATCTCGACGCCCTTGTCGTAGATCTTGAGCTTCTCGTCGGCTTCGAGATCGTTCCAGACGAGCATGCGCTTCTCGCCGCCGATCAGCGTGGTCCGGATCTTGACCGGCGAGAGCCAGTTGACGTTGATGTGGGCGATCGTGTTCCCCGGGAAGTACACGGTGATGTAGGCGACGTCCACGAGGCCGTTCAGGTGCGCCTCGCCGGTGGCGATCACCGCCTCGGGCTTCTGCTGGATGAGGAAATCCATGATCGACAGGTCGTGGGGTGCCAGGTCCCACACCACGCTCACGTCGTGCTGGAAGAGGCCCAGATTGACCCGCGTCGAATCGTAATAATAGATGTCGCCGAGCACGCGCTCGTCGACCAGCTGCCGGATCTTCCTGACGGCGCCGGTGAACAGGAAGGTGTGGTCGACCATGATCGTGAGGTTTCGCCGTGTGGCGAGCTCGATCAGTTGCTCCGCCTGCGCGGTGCTGGCCGTGAACGGCTTCTCGATGAAGATGTGTTTGCCCTGTTCCAGGGCGGCCTTGGCCAGCTCGAAGTGCGTGTGGACGGGCGTCACGATGGCGATGGCGTCGATCTTCGGCGAGATCATCAGCTCGCTCGCGTCGGTCGTGGTTGCGACGTCGGGATACGCCTGGGCCACGCGCTTGAGCGCGCCGGGACTCCGGTCGCAGACGCTCGCGACTTCGCAGCCGTCGACGCCGCGCAGATTCCTGACGATGTTCGGGCCCCAGTAGCCGTAGCCGATCACACCGATTCGAATCATGGTCTTGCCCTCGAGGTCGAAGAATGAGCTGGCGCGAGCACTGAAGAGGGCGCGGTTAGTGCGCGCCAGAACCAGAGAAGACCGCACGGGGCGTGCGAAGTAGAATCTTCAGATCCAGGCCGACCGACCACGTCGCCGCGTACTTGAGATCGAGGCGGACCATCTCATCGAAGCGCAGGTTGCTGCGCCCGCTCACCTGCCAGAGGCCGGTGAGGCCGGGCTTCACTTCGAGCAGGCGCCGGCGGTGCCACACGTCATAGGCATCGAGCTCATACGGGATCGGTGGGCGGGGCCCGACCAGCGACATGTGCCCCCAGAGTACGTTGAGGAACTGGGGCACCTCGTCCAGGCTCGTCTTCCTCAGAAAGGCGCCGATGGGCGTGAGCCGGGGATCCTTCGTCAGTTTATACACGGCCTTGCCGTTTCCATCGGACGGTTGCGGATCGATGCGGCCCGCGATGAGTCGCGTGACGTAGTCTCGGTGAATCGCCGCATCAGTCGCCGCATGCATGGAGCGAAACTTCAGGCATGTGAACGGAGAGCCATACTGGCCGAGTCGACGTTGCCGGAAGAGGATGGGCCCCGGCGACGAGAGCTTGATGGTGATAGCGATCAGAAGGAAGACCGGCGCGAGGAGGATGAGCGCCGTCAGGCTGCCGAGGAGATCGATGGCTCGCTTGATGATCTGGGACGCTTTCCTCGTCTCGTCTCGACGCACGAGATCCGGATACAGTCGCGCGACCCAGAGTCCCGGATCATCGGGTTTCCAATCATCGGGAAAACAATGGAACGTCATGTTGATCTGGACAAACTGTTCGTCGCTGAGGACCGCCCGCAGAGCGGCCGTCATCTTCCCACCGAGTGCGCCAAGGATGGAGTCCTTGGTGGCCGTACCCAATTCCGAGAAGATGACCCCGAGCGCGGAATATTCTCTGTGCCAGCCGGCGATGTCCGTCTCGCGGATCGATGAGCGAATCACCGATACCGTCTTGTTGACGAGAAGGTCGCGATTGCCGCTTCGAACAGGTTCGAATTCGAGCAGCATCAAGACAAACCGCTTGCGCGAGCGTTCGGCGCGCTTTCGCTCGACGCAGAGCGCCTGAAGAAACGCCGCTTCGGGCAGGACTCCGTGGGCTTCAGGCGCGAAGGCATTCGCCGAGAGAGGCCTTCCGCGTCCGCCGGGTGGAGTTTCCTTGGCATTCGAGAAGAAGGACATGTGGGGCCGCTCTCAGAGCCTCACCAGCCGACCGCGCGCGGCATCCGGAACGGTGTGCCGCGTGTCGACGATCAGCCGACCGTGTCGCGCCACCGCGGCGTAGTCGAACTCCGGGTGATCGGTAAGCACGAGCACACAATCCGCGGCGCGCAGCTCCTCCTCGGTGGCCTCGACGGCCTTGATGCGCGCGCCATCCACCCAGAGCGCCGGCACGTGGGGATCGGCATACGTGACCTCGGAGCCCTTGCGGCGCAGCGCGGCGATGATCTCGAACGCCGGGGATTCCCGCGTATCGCCGATCCCGCGCTTGTAGGCGACGCCCAGCACCAGGACCCGCGCGCCCTTGAAGGGGAGACCGCAGTCGTTGAGCGCCTCGGCGACCAGCGTCAGCACATGCGCGGGCATCGAGCGATTGATGTCGTCGGCGAGCGAGATGAAGCGTGCCTGGTAGCCGTTGAGACGCATCTTCCAGGACAGGTACAGGGGGTCCACCGGAATGCAGTGGCCGCCGATACCGGGGCCGGGATAGAACGGCATGAAGCCAAACGGCTTGGTGGCCGCGGCGTCGATGACCTCGCGCGAGTCGACGCCGAGGTACCGGCACATGACGGAGAATTCGTTCGCGAGCGCGATGTTCACGTTGCGGAACACGTTCTCGTAGAGCTTGGCCAGTTCGGCCACCTTCGGCGTCGAGACCTCGTGCACGTGCGGGACGATCTCGCGGTAGAGGCTGGCGGCCAGGCGCCGGCACGCGTCGGTGGTGCCGCCCACGATCTTCGGGATGTCGCCGACCTTGAAGCTCGGGTTGCCCGGGTCGATGCGCTCCGGGGAGAAGGCGAGGAAGAGGTCCTCGCCGACTGTGCCGCCCTTGGCCTCGAACAACGGCAGCAGCAGTTCCTCGGTGGTGCCCGGATACGTCGTGCTCTCCAGGATGATGAGCTTCCCGGGGTGGAAGCGCGCCGCCGCGTCCTTCGACGCCGCGATGACATAGGAGATGTCGGGGTCCTTGGACTTGCCGAGCGGCGTGGGCACGCAGATGATGATCGCGTCGCTGTCCGCGAGGACGGCGGTCTCCGTGGTCGCCTGATATCGGCCGGCTCGGATCTGCGCCTGCAGTTCCTCGCTCGGAACGTCCGGCACATGCGACCGACCGGTGGCGAGCGCCGTCACGCGATCGAGGTCGCTGTCGAGGCCGGCGACTTGGAAGCCGGCCCTGGCGAACGCGATCGCGAGCGGCAGGCCCACGTAGCCCTGGCCAATGATGGTCAGGCGTGCGGTGTGCGTCGCGATGCGACGGGCCAGCGCTGCGGCGTGGTCGACGACGGCGGCTGGGGTGTCGGACATGAGAGAGGCTCCTCCTACTCGACGGTGACGCTCTTCGCGAGATTTCGCGGCTGATCAACATCACAACCCCGGAGCACTCCGATGTGGTACGCGAGCAGCTGCAGCGGCACGGCGGTCAGCACGGGCTGGAGCCATTCCAGCGTCGGCGGCACGGCAATCACGACGTCGGCCTTCGCGTGGATGTCCTCGTCTCCCGCCGTCGCGACCGCGATCACGATGCCTTCGCGCGCCTTGATCTCCTCGATGTTGCTGGCCATCTTGTCGTACGTCTCGCCGCGTGGGGCGATGGCGACGACGGGCATGCGCGCGTCGACGAGGGCGATTGGGCCGTGCTTCATCTCGCCTGCCGCGTAGCCCTCGGCATGGACGTAGGAGATCTCCTTGAGCTTGAGGGCGCCTTCCAGCGCCAGCGGGAAGTTGAGCCCGCGGCCCAGGTAGAGGAAGTGGTCGCGGTCGACGAAGCGCTCGGCCACCTGGCGGATGGCCTGGCTCTGCTCCAGCACGACCGACAGCAGCTCCGGCAGTTCCCAGAGCCCCTTCACGGTCTGGCCGACGAGCGCGGGATCGATCATGTTGCGCGCGACCCCGAGCTTGAGCGCCATGAGGGTGACGGCGACCAGCTGCGCGGTGAATGCCTTCGTCGAGGCGACGCCGATCTCGATTCCCGCCCGGGTGAAGACGACGCCGTCGGCTTCCCGCGCCAGCGAGCTGCCGACGACGTTGCAGATGGCGACCGTGCGGGATCCGTGCTCCTTCGCCTCGCGCAAGGCGGCGAGCGTGTCCGCGGTCTCCCCCGACTGCGAGATCGGCACCGTGAGGACCCGGCTGTCCACGACGGGCCGCCGGTAGCGGAACTCCGAGGCGATGTCGACCTCGACGGGCAGCCGTGCGAACGCCTCCACGAGGTACTTGCCGATCAGCGCGGCGTGCCACGAGGTGCCGCAGGCCACGAAGCACAGCCGGTTGAGCCCGGCGAGCTCTCGATCCTTGAGGCCCAGCTCGGGAATCTGGATGTCGGGTTCCTGGGGGTCGAGCCGCTCCCGCAGCGTGTTCCGCACCGCATCGGGCTGCTCGAAGATCTCCTTGAGCATGAAATGTGGATAGCCCGACTTCTCGGCCGTCTCGCCGTCCCACGCCACGGTGGTTGGATGTCGCCGGATCTGAGCGCCCTCGAGCGAGCGCAGGCTGACGCCGTCGGAGGTCACGACGGCCAGCTCGCCATCGTCCAGAACGAGGATCTCGCGCGTTCGGCCCAGGAGCGCGGGGACGTCGGAGGCGACGAACATCTCTTCCCGACCGAACCCGACGACCAGAGGAGAACTTCCGCGTCTGACGGCCACGAGCGTGTTCGGGGCATCGGCGGCGACGCAGGCGATCGCGTACGCGCCGCGCAGTTCTCGCGCGGCGCGGAGGACGGCGGAAACGAGGCCGTCACCGTGGTAACGCTCGATCAGGTGCGCGATCACTTCCGTGTCCGTCTGCGAGCAGAACCGATGCCCTTCTGCGGCCAGCGTCTTCCGAAGCTCCCGGTAGTTCTCGATGATGCCGTTGTGGACGACGGCCACGCGCGCGTGGCAATCGACGTGGGGATGGGCGTTGGTGTCCGAAGGCCGGCCGTGGGTGGCCCATCGCGTATGTCCGATGCCGAGTGTTCCGCTGAGCGGATCGGAGGCGAGCAACGTCTCCAGCGCGGCTATCTTTCCCGCCCGCTTGCGGATATCGAGAGACGCTCGGCCGACGGTGGCGATTCCCGCCGAGTCATACCCCCGGTATTCGAGCCGTCGGAGGCCGGGAAGGACGAACGAGACCGCCTCCCGGTGGCCGACGTAGCCGACGATTCCACACATCGCCGTCAGTTCCTCAGGCGGTCTCGAGGGCCGTGCAGTCGAGCTGGACGGCGATGCTTCGCCGGAGCAGGTTCACCGAGACCACGAGCAGGCCCTTCTTGTGATTCATCCTGATCACGATTCCTTCGACGTCGGCGAGCGGTCCCCGGGTGATGCGCACGCGCTGGCCCTCGCGGAGGTACGGGTGGGGAAGCATCGGCAATCCGGAGCCCATCAGTCGCTGCACCGCATGGATCTCTGAATCGGGAACGACGTCCAGCTGATCCCAGCGCTCTCCGAGCACGCGCACCAGCCCGCGTGCCTTGGACACCTCGATGTACGATGTCTTGTCCATCGCGTCCCGCAGGAAGAGATAGCCGCGGAACAGCGGGAGACGGGACAGGCGTCGGACTCCACCTCGTCTGCACCACGCCTCGACCATGGGAAGGAAGAGGTCGAACCCCTTCGCGGCGAGCTGGTCATGAACGAGTTGCTCGCAATTGCTGTGGGTCCAGAGGACACACCAGCGAGGGACCACCACGGTGGAAACCGCTTCTGGCAAGGCTTCGCCCCCTTTGGTCGCATCCCTTTCCAGGACGCAAGACCAATGACACAGCCTGTGACGTGCTCGCCGGAACTCCGGCTCGCACGCCCCGCCCGCCGCCGACGTCAGCTCGCCTGAGCTGGCGTCAATCGTCCGAGGCGGAATGTCTCCTGTCGCTTCGGGCCGACGACCGCCTCGAGGGATACGTGTGCCTCGAGAGATGACGATCGTCGCCGTTGAAAACCAGACCGACGATCTTGGCCGGCTCCGTCACTTTCAGGGCTTCTTCCAGCAGCTTCCGGGACGTTCGGTGAGCGGTCACCACGATCAGGAAGCCGTCCACCCATTTCCCGATGACGCGACAATCCGGGACCGACACCAGTGGCGGGGTGTCGAGAACGATGTAGTCGAAGCGCCGACGGGCCTCCGCGAGCAGCTCCCCGAGCCGGGGTGACTTCAGCACCTCGTACGGCGCCGCCGGAAGCTGGCCCGCCGTCAACACCGAGAGATTGAGATGGGGACGCGTGTGCACGACCTCCAGCAACGAGAGTGTCGGATCCAGGATCGCGTCTACCAATCCGGGGCCGGCGACGTGCCCGAGACCGAGACGAGTGGCCAGGGCCGCTCCACGCAGGTCTCCGTCGACGAGGAGCACTCGGGCGGCGGGCGCCTGGGCCAGCGCCCCCGCGAGATTGATGGCCGTGGTCGTCTTGCCATCGGCGGGACCCGGACTCGAGACGGCGATGACCGAGAGCTCGGTCGACTTGTGTCGTTGCTCGATCAGGTGGCGCAGCGCGCGATATTGCTCGGCCTCGAACGAGCTCGGCGCCAGGAGGCTCACGAGATGCTCGTCGAGGTCTTCCGACGCGTCGGGGGGGAGTTCCGCTGCCGAGGGCAGGGGCGCCTCGACCACCCGCGCATAAGCCGTCGACGGTTCCTCGCTCATCGGCTTCCGCGGCGCCGCCTGTCGACGAAGTGCCTGATCGTGCTCGGCTTGCTCGAGTGCCTGCAAGAACTTGCTCATGGGATGAGGAGCCGCCGCACGGATTGCACGAGGCCCCGCGCGGTCATGTCGAAGCGCACGGCGAGGGTCACCACAGTGCTCGCAAGGGCCAGCGCGGCCGTCCCCAGGCCCCATCGGACGAGACGGTGTGTCGTCGCGCGTCGCAGTGGGCGGAGCTTGCGCGGGGAGGACGTGCCTTCCTCCAGATACGTGATCGCCTGGTTCACGGTGTGCCGATCGAGCCGGCGCTTCTGGTCCGCATAGCCGAAGACCAGGCAGTGATCGCAGACGATGCTGATGAGGCGGGGAACGCCTCCCGAGTATTCGGTGATCCGCTCGACGGCCCTGTCGGTGAACACGCCCAGGTCACGCGCCCCGGCGACGCGCAGCCGGGTCCGGATGTACTCGCGGGTCTGTTCCCCGGTCAGCGGTGCGATCTGGCAGCGTAGCTCGATGCGTTGCTTGAGCTGCTGCAGCTGGGGGAGAAGGAGCTTGGCCTTGAGCTCCGGCTGTCCCGCCAGGACGATCTGCAGCAGCTTGTTGTTCGGCGTTTCGAAGTTAGAGAGGAGGCGAATTTGCTCCAGCGTCAGGGGATCCAGGTTCTGCGCTTCGTCGAGGACGAGGACGGTGTTCTGACCGGCGCGCTCCTGCTCGATGAGGAAGTCGTTGAGCGCAATGAGCCTTTGCGAGCGCGACTCTGCTCCCTTGGCGATGCCGAGATCCTCGAGCATGAACTCGAGAATGCCGTCGAAGGAGAGGCTGGAATTGACGACAAAGGAGATCGCCGTCTGTGGATTGAGGCGCTGGCGAAGGGCATGAAGCAGAGTCGTCTTGCCGGTGCCGACCTTGCCGGTGAGGACGATGAAGCCCTTCCGCTCCTGGGCCCCGTAGACGAGCTGAGCCAGCGCCTCCCGATGCGCCGGACTCAGATAGAGAAACTTCGGATCCGGGGTGGCGTTGAAAGGCTTCTCCTTGAGTCCGTAGAAGCTCAGGTACATGGCGCGGTCCTCACGACCCACCACCCCGCCCGAGAAACGCCACCAGGCGCTCGTTTCCGTGGGCGGCGACGTACCCCGTGCCGACGATCAGAACGAGCAACACGAAGGCCGCGGCGACCCCGAGTCGCATCCGCCACCGGTGCCGCCGGAGAGCGCTCTGGGTCACGATCAAGGGAATGCTGACGAGCACCGGCACGGCACTGAACGATCGCAGGTCGTCGACGGCGTGGAACGACGTGTCGACCTTTTCGGCGAGCATCACGACCGCCATCGCGAGGCCGGCGCAACCTGCCAGCGCGATGGCAAGGAGCTGCACCCGGTTCGGGGCTGCCGGCGCGGGGTTGGAGAGCGCGGGGTCGAGCACTCGGAACTGCTCGCCCTTCTGCCGCTGCTCCATGTTCTCCGCGAGCTGGGCTTCCTCGTATCTCTTCAATAGCGTCTGGTAGAGCTCGCGCGTGCTGTCGTAATCGCGGGACAGCTCCCTGAACTCCTGCTCGCGCCGCGGCACGTTCTCGACGCGGCCTTGATAGGCCGCGATCCCGTCTCGAAGCCGCTTCTCCTCGCCCTTGAAGACCTTGATGTCCGCGTCCACTTCGCCCAGCGCCTCTTTCAGCCGGAGCACGTACGGCGTCAGCGGGGCCCGCGGGGACGTCGTCGACTTTTCATCGGGGTTGGTCTCTCGCGCCTTGGCCTCCGCAAGCTCGCGCTCGAGCGCGGCAACTTCCCCGGCCACCCGGACGACGTCGGGGTACTTCTCGCTGAACTGCGTGCGAAGCCGGGTGAGATCCTCCTTGAGGCGGGTCAGGCGGACTTCGGGGCTCTCTGGCGCCGCCGCCGGCGCCCCGGGCGCCCCCGGCAACGGAGACACGGACAGGAGCGACTCGGCCTCCGCGAGCTGACTGGACAGCGACAGCCGCCGTTCCGCCGCGCGGGTCTGGTTGTCGGCGTTCAGGCGAAGCTGCGTGTGCAGCCGCTCGAGGGTGCCGAGATTCGTCTCCAGCTGCTGGGGCAGCTCGCCGAGGTGACGGCGCTTGAACTCGCTGACCCGCTGCTCCTGCTCGTCGAGGCGGTGCTTCGTCTCCCCGAGCTGGACCTTGAGGAACTCCGCGGTGCTCGTGGCCTGCCGCTCGCGCGTCTTCAAGTTCTCCTCGATGTAGAAGGACGCGAGGGTGTTCGTGACGACGGCGACCGTGCGCGGGTCACCGCCCTGGTAACTGATCGTGAACGCCACCGTCGCCTCGCGCTGGCCTCTCGCCTCGACGCTCTTGAGATCCAGCTTCGTGTCCGCCCGCATCCGGCCGATGACGTCCTCGAACGGGACTCGCTTGCGCAGATCGGCGTAGAGCCCGAAGCGGTTGATCAGGTCTTCCAGCCGCGAGCGGCTGAGGATTTCCTGGCTGATCGTGTGGAGCCGGGTCTCGAGCGCGCTGGTCACGGTCGACCGCACGAACGTCTCGGGAATCTGCTGGCGATCCACGAGTACGGTCGCGGTGGAGCGGTAGACATTCGGCAGGAATGCGATGACGCTGATGCTGGCCGTCAGAGGGAACACGAAACCGACGATGGCCAGCCACTTCCGCCGGCTCCATACCGCCAGGACGGTGTCCAGGCCAGACCCTTTCCGCGTCTCGTCCGTCATCCTGCGATCGTCCTCGCCGCTCTTACGGCACCAAGATGATGTCGCCGGGCTGCAGGTAGAAATTCGCCTGATCCGCCTCGCCGGCGATCACCTTGTTGTAGTTGAAGGGAATCCGTGTGACCGTCGTGCCGCTCGGGCGCAGGACGACGATGCGCTGCCGCGCCGCGAATTGGGTGAAGCCGCCGGCGAGGGCGAGGACGTCCAGCACGGTGGTCGCGGCCTTGAGCTCGTACCGCGCCGGCCTCACCACCTCCCCCATCACGGACACCTTGAAGCTGTGGACCTCGGTGACGATCACCGAGACCTCGGGGTTGGGGATGTAGTCGGCGAGCCGCGTGGTCAGGAGATCGCGTAGCTCCATCGGTGTGAGACCGGCCGCCCGCACGTCGTTCACCAGCGGCAGCGTCACCATCCCGTCCGGTCGTACGGGGACGGTGCGGCTCATGGCCTCGTTCTTCCACACGGTGATGTGCAGCGTGTCCTCGGGTCCGATGCGGTAGGACTCGACCAGCGCTTGTTCGCGTCGCGGGCTGGGCTGCGCGTGGCCGGCGCTCGCGGCCGCGGCCGCGAGTGCCAGCGCGATCACCATGACCACGGCGGGCTTCGGCACGCTCGGGCGCCTCATGATGGCCAGAGCTCCGGCGGGTCCGTGCGCTCGGTGAGCGTCGGTGTGAACGACGGGCGAATGCGTGCCAGGCCGACCCGTTTGATCTTGTAGAGCAGCGCCCGGTAGCTGATGCGCAGCATCTTGGCCGCGCGCACACGGTTGCCACCGTTCTCCTCGAGCACCCGCGCGATGATTTCGCGTTCCGCCGCCAGCGACGCCTTGCGCGAGGCCTCTTTCAAGGAGATGTCGACCACCGGCGCCGAGCTCGACGGTAAACGCGGCGTGGCCGCGCCGATCGCCGTGTCCGTTCCGTTCCTCAGGAACGGATTGCCGAGGACGATCAAGCGCTTGATCAAGTTCTCGAGCTCCCGGACGTTGCCGGGGTAGTGGTGCCGCAGGAGGCGCTCCATGATGGCCGGCGGCACCGTGTAGGACTGGCGGCGGAACATCTTGGCGTACATCTCGACGAAGTAGTCGATGAGGGCGGGCACTTCGGCGATGCGCTCGCGCAGCGGCGGAACGACGATCTGGATGACGTTGAGCCGGTAGTAGAGGTCCTCCCGGAAGCGGCCCTCGGCGACGCCGCGCTCGAGGTCCTGGTTCGTCGCGGCGAGGACGCGGCAGTCGACCCTGAGCGTCGATCGGCCGCCGACCCGCGAAAACTCACCGTCCTGGAGGACGTGCAGGAGCTTCGCCTGCAGCGTGCGATGCAGGTCACCGATCTCGTCGAGAAAGATCGTCCCGTTGTTCGCGGCCTCGAACTTGCCGACCTTCAGCTTGTGGGCCCCGGTGAAGGCGCCGCGCTCGTGGCCGAAGAGCTCGCTTTCGAGGAGCTCGCGCGGGACGGCCGCGCAGTTGACCTTGACGTACGGTCCGGACCGCCGTGACGACAGCGCATGGATGGCGCGGGCGACGACGTCCTTGCCCGTCCCCGTCTCGCCGGTGATCAGCACCGTGACGTCGACGCCGGCCGCCTCCTCGATGATGCTGCGGACCTCCTGCATCCGCTTGCTGCGCCAGAGCGACATCTCCCGCGAGGTCTGGACGGTCAGGGCGCCGTTGGTCGGCGGCCTTGGCACCAGGGCCGATGTCTCCACGACCGTGTGCAGGGCGCGGTCGAGATCGGGCTCGATCGACGATTTGCCGACGAACCGGTCGACCCCCACCGTGGAGGGGCCCCGGGGATGATCACTGGTCAGGGCGATGACCGTGCCCGGGTCGCCTCGCTGCAACTTCAGGTCGGACAGGACATTGGGCGCCGTCATCGATTCGTGCTCGAGATCGATGACGGTGAAGTTGAAGCTGTCATGCGCGAGCCGGTCGAGCGCGTCCGGTATGGAGCGAACGACCACGGCCTGGCAGCCTCGGTCGCTCATGTACTTGAGCAGGATCCGTTGCATTGCCGGATCGCTTTCGACGACGAGAGCTCTTTGATCGTCCACGTGCCGACCCCGCTTCCAGCGTGCACTTCGGTTAACCGCAAGCGGGGGAGACCGATGGCAAAGGATGTGCCATACGGGGCCCGCGCGAGACCGGTCATTCGCATATGCGCACACCGTATGAAGAAGTTGTTCCTACGTCGTCCGCGCGAATTGCACATCGTGTCGGCTTTGCCGCCGTCCCACGGTTCGGGCAGTGGGGTATTGCGGGACCCAGTGTGAAGTTCGTTGGTGGTGTGAAGGGAGCGAGGAGGGATGGTTCAACGGCCCGCCGGGCTGCCGTGGAGCCTCGGGGAGACCGCCCGTCGGGCTGTCTGCTGCGTCGAGGGCGGTCGCGCGACTGAATGGCTACGGGGACAAACGGGAGTTGGGGGGCGTGAGCCCACACTCGGCGATCTTGCTCAGAAGTGTCTTGTAGCTGACCTTGAGGCTGCGCGACGCCTCGGCCCGATTCCACTTCACCCGCTCGAGGACCTCCGCGAGGGCCCGCCGTTCGGCTTCCCGGGCTCCCCGTCGCGCGATGTCCCTCAGACTCTCCGTCGTGATCGGGGCGGAAGGGGCCGCGGCGTGGTTGAGGCGTCGGCGCGCGAACAACGCCTCGAAGGCCTGCTCTCCGTCGTTGAGCACGACGATGCGCCGCACGATGTTCTCGAGTTCTCGGACATTTCCCGGCCACGGATATTCGATGAGGCGGTGCATCGTCTCCGAGCTGATCTGTTTGCTGCGCCCGTACTGCTGGTTGAACGACGTGAGGAATCGCGACACGAGGCTCGGAATGTCCTCCTTGCGCTCCCGGAGAGGGGGGATCCGGACCTCGACGACGTTCAAGCGATAGTAGAGGTCTTCCCGGAACTCACCCCGCGCAATCGCCTGCTCGAGATCGCGATTCGTCGCCGCGATGATACGCGTGTCGACGTCGATCACGCCGTGACCGCCGACGCGCGAGAAACGGAAATCCTGCAGGACGTGCAGGAGCTTCGCCTGGAGCGACAGCGGTAGTTCCGCGACCTCGTCGAGATAGAACGAACCGGTGTTCGCGTACTCGAATTGTCCCGGTTTGCGGCGGTGCGCCCCCGTGAAGGCTCCTTTCTCGTGTCCGAAGAATTCGGACTCGAGCAGGCCCTGCGGGATGGCGGCGCAGTTGACCTTGACGAAGGGCCCATTCGCGCGGTTGGAGGCGGCGTGAATGCTGCGAGCCACGAGGTCTTTGCCGACACCGCTCTCGCCGCGGATCAACACCGTCGCGTCGGTGTCCGCGACGCTCTCGATCAGGGTCCGAATCCCGCGCATCGCTGGACTGCCCTCCAGCAATGGGAGGTACTCGGTCACGTATCGAGCGGGTGACGATGGCATCGCTGCTTTGTCCGTCCCGGCCATGAACGAGCCCCCTCGATTGGTGCGTAGCCGTCTCGGGGCGCGTCGAGACGTGGCCCCTCCGCGAGCGCGGGGGGCGCGACGATTATCCACATTTTCTGCACCGTGTCACGGTGGAATAAATTACTACTAGTGCAAGGAAGTCGTACAGGATGGGTGACCAATGAAACTTTTACTGGTCGAGGATGATGCCAATGTGGCAGCGGTCCTGGCCGAGACGTTCCGAGAGCAGGGACATCAAACCACGATCATGCACACGGGCGAGGCGGCCCTCTCGCACCTCGAAGGCGAGCGTCCGGACGCGGTCATTCTCGATATCAAGTTGCCAAACATCAATGGCATCGACGTGTTGCGGGCGATTCGCGTGAAGGAGTCGACGCTGCCGGTCATCATCATCTCCGGACGCGCCACTGCCCAGCAACTCGAGGAGGCCCGTCGTCTCGGCGTGACAGAAGTCATCGGTAAGCCGGAGATCTTGAAGAACTTCACCGCGGCTCTGGCCCGAGTCGCCCGCCGCGGTTGACCGCCGTTCAGGCGATATAGAGGTGTTTGATCGGGTCTTGGATCGCTCGTTCCATGAGGCTCGCCGCCTGCCGGAGCATGTCATCGGCCACCTGGGTGGCCCGCGGGTAGGAGACACCCCCTGCACCCCACGAGCCCTCCGCGAGGTGGAGGGTGATCCGCTGCATGACGGCGGGAATGTCCCCGGATTCGGCGTCGATCAGCAAGACGACGAGCGAGGCGGGCGGCCATGGCGCGACAACGTCGGTGGCCCGCAACTGGCCGCGGAACTGGTCCATAAACGACAATTCGGTGGGAACGGCCTTGGCCGAGACGCAGATGACGGAGATGCAGTACCGTAACCGCTGAGCCTTGCGCATTTCCGAGTCTACGAGGAGGCGGAAGAGCGCAGGGTCGACGGTTCGTGCGCCTCCGCTGGCCGGAGCGGACGCGAGCGAATCGGTCATGGCAGGATCGGGCCCGAATCCACCGCAGGTGCGGCGGTGCAAGCGTCACGCCACGGGCCACAAAGCCTGAAAGAGACTCTGGGTCGCGGGGTTATCGAAAGTAGCGGTGCTGTGCGCGCGTGCCGACGTTGAATGGTCTTTGCGCAATCTGTGCATCCGATGGGGAGTCGCCACTCGTTTTTTGGTGCGACCCGCCGTCAGCGTGATGCGGGTTGCGGGCGGCGATCTATTCCCCGGATTCCAACCGAGATAGCCGTTCTTACAACGGCAATGGACCAATTGGTGACACTAACGGGCCAGCCAGAGGTGCAAAGTCCCGATTTCATAACGATGACCAAGAAGCATTGAATTTGCATGTCGACCTGGCTACATGCCTAGATTCATCGCGCGCCGATGACGGTCCGAATGGCAGCGAGTCCCCGTCCGACCGGAGCCGGCGCCCAGATCGTCGACGACGACGTCTTTCGGCTGCTCATCGATATGGAGATCCCAAAAGCTCAGCGTCTCCGCTATCTCTTTTCGGTGATATGCGTGCACGTCGAGGCCGAGACCGCGATCCTTGATGTGGGTGCGGCGGCGAGAATGCTCGCCTCGACCATCAGATCGACCGATGTCGTGACCGCGCGGGATGCGTCGACCGTCGCCCTGCTCCTCATCGACGCCGACGCCTCCAGCCTGCCCACGATCCTTCAACGCCTGGAAGTGGCCGCGTTGGAGGCCGTGCCCTGGAGCGCCGGCGGGGCTTGCTACCCGCAAACCGCCGCGTCGGCCGAGGAACTGCTCTCGCAGGCGGCTACGATGATGGCCCGAGCCAGGCAGGACGGTGGTCGCCGCTTCTATATCCCGACGACGACCTCCTGACGCGCGCCCGATAGTCTCCCGGGCTCCCCGCCGATTACAATCTTCGGCCATGCAGATCCGCCACGTTCAGGCCGACCACTACCTCATTCCGCTGCCGACCGTCCTTTCTGACAGCACGCACGGCGCCATCCGCGGCTTCGAGCTGCTGACGGTCCGGTTGTACGACGCCGACGGCGCGGTGGGCGTCGGCTACACCTACACGGTCGGGACCGGCGGCGCCGCCGTGCACGCCCTGCTCGCGCGCGACCTCCCCCCGGTGCTGGCCGGACGCGAGGCCGAGCGCATCGAGGACGTCTGGCAGGCCATGTGGTGGGCGCTGCACTACGGCGGCCGCGGCGGTGCCCAGGCGCTCGCCATCTCGGCCGTGGACATCGCCCTGTGGGACCTGCGCACGCGCCGCCAGGGGATGCCGCTCTGGCGCGCGCTGGGCGGTTTCGATCCGCGCGTGCCGTGCTATGCGGGCGGGATCGACCTGGACCTGTCCGTGGACGCGCTGCTGCGGCAGACGGACGACAACCTCGCGCGCGGCTTCCGCGCCGTCAAGATGAAGGTCGGCCGCCCCTCGCTGCGGCAGGACATCGAGCGCGTGCGAGCGATGCGCACGCACCTCGGCCCGGAGTTCCCGCTGATGGTGGACGCCAACATGCGCTGGAGCGTCGACGAGGCGATCCGGGCCGCGCGCGCGTTGCGCGAGCTCGATCCGGTCTGGCTCGAGGAGCCGACGAGCCCCGACGACGTGCCGGGCCACGTCCGCATCGTGCGCGAGGGCGGCCTGCCGATCGCCGCGGGCGAGAACCTTCATACCCTCTACGAGTTCCGGCACCTGATCGCCGCGGGCGGCGTGACGTTCCCCGAGCCCGACGTCACCAACTGCGGCGGCGTCACCACGTTCATGAAGGTCTGTCACCTGGCCGAGGCCTTCAACCTGCCCGTCACGTCGCACGGCGCGCACGACGTGACCGTGCACCTGCTGGCGGCGGCGCCGAATCGCTCCTATCTCGAGGCGCACGGCTTCGGTCTCGATCGGTTCATCGCCGAGCCGCTGCGCCTGGAGGCGGGCGCGGCGGTGGCGCCCGAGCGCCCCGGACACGGCATCGAGTTCGACTGGAAGGCTCTCGACGCCGTCCGGGCACGCTAGGTGTAGCATCCCGGCATGGAAAATCCACGCCTGAGTCGTCGCCGGTTCCTCCTCGGCAGCGGCGCCGCCCTCGGCGTCGCGGCGCACCCCCGCGCCGCCCGCGCCCAGGCGCGTCGCGGCCAGATCATCGCGGGGCTGTCCGAGCGGATGCTGACGCTCGACCCCGCCAACCACTACTCGATCTCGAGCACGTCGGTGCTGCGCCACGTCTACGATCCGCTGCTCGACGTGACGAACGACGACAAGCTCGTGCCGGCGCTCGCGACGTCGTGGAAGGCCGTGAACAACACGACGTGGCGCTTCACGCTGCGCAAGGGGGTGCGCTTCCACGACGGAACACCCTTCACGGCGGACAGCGTGCTCTTCACGCTCAAGCGCGTACGGGACAACACCAAGCTGATCAAGTCGTTCGTCTACCAGGACATCGAAGAGGTCCGGAAGGACGATGACTACACGGTCACGGTGACGACGAAGCGGCCCTTCGGCTCGCTGCCCGCGCACCTCACGATGCTGGGCATGCTGCCGCCCGGGGCGGCCGGCAACGAGGACGCGTTCTTTGGCAAGCCCGTGGGCACCGGCCCGTTCCGCTTCGTCTCCTGGACGCACGGCGATCACGTCGATCTCGAGGCCAACGCCACGTACTGGAAGCCGTCGCTCCCGAAGGTCGAGAAGCTGACGGTGCGCTTCATCCCCGAGCTCTCGACCCGCGCCGCCGCGCTGCGCGCGGGCGAGATCCACGTCATCGACCGCGTCTGGCCGGACATGGTGCAGACACTCAAGGCGACGCCGGGCATCAAGGTGCTCGACACGCCGGCCGTCGAGGCCCAGCGCTGGCACTTCCAGCTGGCGCGCGAAGCCGGCAAGGACCCGCGCGTGCGCCACGCGGTGTCGCTGGCCATCGACCGCAACACGATCATCAAGGAGCTGCTGCTGGGCTACGCGCGGCCCGTGGTGAGCCCGATTCCCCCGGGGCTCATCGGCCATATCAACCTCGGCCAGAAGCCGTACGACCCGGACAAGGCACGCGCGATCCTCAAGCAGGCCGGCTACCAGAACCTCACGCTGGACTTCGTCCTCATGAAGGACCTCTATCCCAAGCAGCTCGAGATCGCGCAGGCGGTGGCGGCGATGCTCTCCGACGTCGGCATCAAGGTGAACATCCGCAACCTCGAGATCGCCACCGCGCGCGAGCAGCGGACGGCGGGCAACTACGACCTCTTCTTCTCCGGCTGGGCGCACATGCCGCACGACCCCGACTGGTACTTCGGCCAGTGGTTCACCAGGGCCGGCGCGGAGAAGCTCACGCGCTTTGCCGACCCGCGCGTCGAGCAGCTGATCGCCGAGGGCCGCGTGCCCGATCCCCGGGTGCGCCAGCAGAAGTACGAGGAGATCGAGAAGATCCTCTGGGAGGAGGAGCCGGAGATCTGGCCGTACTACAGCGTCGCCATCTACGCGATCAGCGACAAGCTGCGCAACTTCGAGGCGCGGCGCGACTACTACGTGCTGCTGCACGAGGTCGGTATCGCCTGACGTCGCGCACCGTCGATGCACGCCTACGTCCTGCGGCGCGTCTGGCAGTCGGCGGTCACGCTGGTCGGCGTCTCGATCCTGGTCTTCGTCATCCTGCGCGTCATCCCCGGCGATCCGGCCAAGATGCTGTTGCCCGAGGGCGCGCCCGAGTCGGCGGTCGAGGCGCTGAATCGCCACCTCGGCCTGCGCGAGCCGCTGTGGGTGCAGTACGGGATCTTCCTGAGATCCGTGGTGCGCGGCGATTTCGGCCAGTCCTTCCAGTACCGGTCGCCGGCGCTGCGCGTGGTCGTCGAGCGCGTGCCGGCCACGATCCAGCTCGCCCTGTGCGCCATGGCGCTGACGGTGCTGGTCGGCGTCTCCATCGGCATCGTGGCCGCCGTCCGGCAGGGCAGCGCCTACGACTATGCCGGCACCGTGCTCGCGGTGCTCGGCCAGTCGCTGCCGAACTTCTGGCTGGGGATCATGCTGATGCTGCTCTTCGGCGTCACCCTGCGCTGGCTGCCGACCTCCGGGTTTCACGGCTGGCAGTCCCTCGTGCTGCCCAGCGTGACCTTGGCCGCGTTTCCCACGGCGCTCGTGGCGCGGCTCACGCGCTCGAGCCTGCTCGAGATCCTCGGCCAGGAGTACATCCGGACCGGGCGCGCCAAGGGCCTCGGCGAGCCGCGCGTCGTCCTGCGCCACGCGCTCAAGAACGCCACCATCCCGCTGCTCACGGTGCTCGGGCTTCAGATCGGCACGCTGCTCGGCGGCGCCGTCATCACCGAGTCGATCTTCGCGTGGCCGGGCATGGGCAAGCTGGTGGTCGACGCGATCTTCTTCCGCGACTTCCCCGTGGTGCAGACGATCCTGATCCTGTCGGCGACGATCTTCGTCGTCATCAACCTGCTCGTCGACCTGCTCTACACGGTCATCGACCCCCGCATCCGCTACGGATGAGCCGCCTGCTCCGGCAGCCGATGATCGTCGGCGGCGGTTCGATTCTGATCGCCGTGATCCTCGCCAGCGCGCTGGCGCCGTGGATCGCCGGCGCCGATCCGATCAAGCCGGCCTTCGGCCAGCGCCTGCAGCCGCCGCGCGGCCTGGGCGGCGCCGCCGCGCACCCGCTCGGCACCGACAACCTCGGCCGGGACATCCTCGCGCGGCTGCTCTACGGCGGCCGTATCTCGCTCGTGCTGGCCGCCAGCGCGGTGGCGCTCGCGGCCGGCGCCGGCGTCGTCGTCGGGCTCGCGGCCGGCGTGCTGGGCGGAAGGCTGGACGCCTTCGTGATGCGGCTGGCCGACGTGCAGCTGGCGTTTCCCGTGATCATGCTGGCGATCGCCATCGTGGCGGTGGTGGGCACGAGCCCGGCCGCGCTCGTCTCGGTCCTGGCCCTGTCGGGCTGGGTGCTCTACGCGCGCACGGTGCGGGCGGCCGTGCTCACGATCCGCGAAGCCGACTACGTGCAGGCAGCGCGGACGCTCGGCGCCGGCGACCTGCGCGTGGTCGCCGTGCACATCCTGCCCAACACGCTCGCGCCGATCCTCGTGCTGGGCTCGAGCCAGTTCGCGACGATGGTGCTGCTGGAGTCGGGGCTGTCGTTCCTCGGCCTCGGGCTGCAGCCGCCCCAGCCGTCGTGGGGCCTCATGCTGGCCGAGGGCCGCGATTACCTGTCGAACGCGTGGTGGCTGGCCACCGTGCCCGGAATCGCGATCTCGCTGGTCGTGCTCGGCGCCAACCTGCTCGGCGACGGCCTGCGCGACCTGCTCGATCCGCGACTGCGGCAGTGACGCCGCTCGCCCGGTCGTGACGCTCCTTTCTTCTTTTTGAGGCATCGAGTTCCCATCGCCGGCGTGCTTGGGCGCGTCGGCCACAGGGCACGACAATTGCTGCGCCTAGGAGCTATGAATATCGTGGCACGCTCCCTTGCCCCGATCGCCGCTGTCCTGCTCTTCCTGGTCGCGGCCGCGCCGGCGCCGGCGTCCGCCGGCCCACCGACGGACCAGCTTCGCAGTCGTGTCGA
>Ga0137415_10001821_pt1 | contig 21218 bp, 15 predicted proteins | sample CZODoug3_1_1_16f_FD_183082 | JGI IMG/M metagenome (GOLD analysis project Ga0137415, IMG submission 183082) | Vadose zone soil fungal communities from Angelo Coast Range Reserve, California, USA - CZODoug3_1_1_16fungal (Hybrid Assembly) | ecosystem: Environmental > Terrestrial > Soil > Vadose...
GCTGCCAAAACCACGCTCAATGAGAGTCAGTCTTTGCGCTTGCGGTCCTGTTAATTTTGTTTTGGTCATCCGTTGCTCCCGCTCAACATCGCCGCACTCGTCGTGCAGTTAAAAATCTGAATACTGTGAAAATATTCGCCGTTTGGTCCGTGGAATTCCCAATGGTTAAAACTGTCTTTCCAAACCCAAGCCTTTGCAATCTGCTCACGAGTGAACTTGCTGCGAACTTCTTTCATCACGTCAGCATAGAGAGTGCGGCAGAATCCGTGATTATCCCTTACTCGCTGTCAGTTTCAGCGCGGCTGCTCTCCAAGCTTCATCTTCGGTTCCGTACAACCCGGTAATCGGGACCGCCATGAAAATGACCGATTCATTCGGCAACCGGTCTCGAACAATACGGTATTTGGTTTTCCAGATGGCGACTTTCGCGTCCGGTTGCATCTGGATAACTTGCTCTTTAGCATTCATGTGATTCGATTTCCTCCCCGTCCTCATCAAACTCTTCATTCTCGGGCTCGTCGTGCGGTTGTGTCCTTCCCGGACTTCCGTTGACACTAGAAGTCGAGCGGCAGCAGCCAGAAACGGTCGCTTGTCTGATGCCTAGGATTTTCCGCCTTGCCTGAGTCGAAACCGGCGGAGGTAGGTGGGAACGGCCAGCCTTGGCTGAAGGGCTTTCCTCAGTCTTCCGGCTGCTACCAGTGATGCATGATGCTGGTCTGACTAGAAGCACTACCCTCTTCCTCGGAACTCGTCAAGACATATCTATCTGCGGGCTGGTTGGAGCATCCCTGCGCTGTAAACGCGCTCGTTCCGAGGGGAGAGCCGTGCTAGGCTCCCGTCAGCGAGGCACAATTGCCGTGGCCGCTGAATTTCTGAAAGCCTTCCAGAAGCTGGAAGACGTTCTAATTGAATCTTGGCAAGAGGGCGTAGGGGTAGGCAATCCATATACTAATACGCTGCCGAGCAGAACCTACGGGTTGGCGCGTCCGGCGACAAGTCGAATCATCTCGTGCACCAATCCGAATTGCAGAAGGGGCGGATTTGACATCTTCCAAGACATATCAGAGATGATGCGCGAAAAATTGAACACAAAGGAATTTGTAAAAATCTGTCTTGGCGATCAAGGGCCTCCGAAGGGAGGAAGACCAGGCTGGAATTGTGTCAACGCGCTTCACTATCGCCTGACCTTGAAATACAAGCTGGAATACTCGCCAGAGGGAAAATAGATGGAGCGGTTCAGTGGCGAAGAGGTGCGAAGGCTCGATTCCCAGGAGGCCACAAAAAATTGAGGGCGCATCAGCCGTTCCAAACCTTAATCTTCCAAGCAACGCAGCGAGATATAATGCGTTCGATCCACGATCGTAGCCCCGCCGCATTCCCGATCGTTTTCCCGAGGGATTGGCCTCAGAACGCGCAAAAGAAAGAAAGGCGCGGCTGCTCGCCTACGTCCGCGAGTATCCCGAAGACTTCGTCGTGAACACAAACGCAGGCTGAATCATGCAATGGAAAACTCCGCCGTCGTACGAACGCAAGCCTCTTTGTCAGCACGAGGCACAGCCTTATGTGATAAGACAATCTGCAACAGTTGGCGGCAAACGTCTAGAGCTAAGACGACGTCAAAACGATGATGCAAACAAGATGCTTGGGAGGTTCCGTGAAGAAAACGCTCACGATTTGTCTTGCCCTTTTGTTCCCGTCGCTGGCCCCTGCGCAAGAGAGTGCGCACAAACCTGAAGTCCCTGTCGACAAATGGGCCAGGAAAACAATCTTGCTGATCGGTGCGCATGCGGACGATGATGCGATGTCGCATGGCACGCTGGCCATGCTTCAGGCACACGGAAATCAAATCTACGTTGTGACTCTGACGACTGGGAACGTGGGCACACAAGACCCGAGTTTGTCGCGAACTCAGCTTGCCGAGATCCGCCGGCAAGAGGAATTGGCTGCTCTGACGGAGCTCGGCGTTCCCGGAGAGCATTACATCAATTTAGGATATGACGATGGACTTCTCGAATTTGAAGATCGCAAGGCGGTGGTGGAAAGGCTGGTGCGCTTGATCCGAACGATTCGGCCCGATGTGCTATTCGCATTTGATCCGGGCAAACGCTACCAACGCTGGCACAAGTCAGACCACCGGACGGCCGCGTACCTGGCCGCAGATGCGGCTCGGGCCGCCATGTGGCGACTCCTTTTCGAAGGCCAGATTGTGCAGGAGGGCCTCAAGGAGTACATGATCCCCGAATACATGTTTTATGACGGCGCTCATGAAGACGAAAATCTATGGGTCGACATCAGCGAGTTTGTCGAAAAGAGAGTGAGTGGAGGTGCAAAATACGTCAGCCAATTTGGACCGGGCTGGAACAACTATAAGCCTCACCTCTCGGAAGTCGAGCTGAAGCAAATGAAGGACTCGGTACGCGCCGCGATCAGAATGAAAGACGGAAGGCCGGTGGAAGGATTCCGATACTACAAAGGTCTACCAGATTCGATAGGAAAATAGCTCGCGGTGTTCAGTGCCCCGCCGAAACCGGTTTGTGCGGTTTTTGCGTTGATGATAGAGTTTGCCGATGAAACGCTGCAATGCCGCGACAAACGGAGATGGAGGCTTCGCGTGAAACGAATTGGCGTGTTTGTCACAATCGTGCTGATGGTGGGGCTCACGGTAGTGGCCGAAGCGGCGCGGAAAGCCGGTTGGGTATCTCTTTTTAACGGGATGGATCTCAATGGCTGGAAGAAAAATGGGGATGAGAAGTGGATCGTTGAAAAAGGTACGATTCTGTGTGAAAGCACGGCCAACAAATACGGCTACTTAACGACAGATAAAACATATCGGGATTTCATCCTGCGCCTCAAATTCAAAGGCGAGGCCGCTGGCAATAGCGGGGTCTTTGTCCACTCTCGAATCATCGGTATCGACCCTGAGCACGGACCGGACATTGAAGGAATGCAGGTAGAAGTAGACCCGAACACTGGTAAGCACACTGGCGGACTTTATGAAAGCGGCGGCCGCGGATGGGTGGCAATGCCAACGGCCGAAGGCGAGCGTGCGCTGAAGTCTGGCGACTGGAATGACCTGGAAGTGTCATTGCAGGGCGCTCACATCATTACTCATCTGAATGGCGTAAAGATTGTGGACTATACGGATCCAACTCCAAAATTCACCGAAGGTGTGATCGGCTTGCAGATTCACACCGGTGGGGCCGTGAAGATGAGATGGAAGAACATTTACGTCAAGGAGCACTAAGAGGTTGTGCGGTGCTTTCGAGGAGCGCACGTAGTTGGACATTTGACTGGCCATCATGAATAAACAGAATCGTCGAGCCTTTCTTCAAACTTCCGCAGCGGCCTTGGCTACGAGCTTCGGCGCTATGCGTACCGTCGCAAAGGGCGCCGTTATTCCCAGTGCTTTACCGGCTAACCTCAGCACCGCGCAAGGCTCACCCAGCGTTGCCGCGAACGAAGGGAAGAAGCCATTGCGGCTTGGTTTGATCATCGGAGTCGGTAACAATCCCGATGCTGCTATGGCCAAGGTTCACGATCTCGGACTGCCGACATGCCAGGTGTTCGTGAACGAGATCGAGGCGGAGCTTGTAAGCCGGCTGCGCCAGGCACTCGACAGATATCAGATTGAAGCCACCTCCCTCGTCGTCGGAGGACCCGGGAAAGAAGTGTGGGACTTTTACCAAGGGCCGCTCACCATCGGCTTAGTTCCACGCGAGACGCGCGCGGCGCGAATCGCGCACATCAAGAAAGCCTCGGATTTTGCGAAGCAGTGCGGGATCCCCGCCGTGCAGACGCACTGTGGATTCATCCCCGAAAATCCCAACGATCCGGTCTACAAGGAAACCGTCGCAGCAATGCGTGAGGTCGCTGCTTACTGCAAGCGCAACGGTCAAAACTTCCGCTACGAAACCGGCCAGGAAACACCGATCACGCTGGTGCGCGCCATTCAGGATGTGGGCATGGACAATCAGGGTGTCAACTTCGATCTCGCCAATCTGATTCTCTACGGTAAGGCGAATCCCACGGACGCCATTGAGCTCCTGGGTCCCTACGTCCAGGGAATCCACGCCAAGGACGGAATGTGGCCAACGAACCCGAAGGAGCTCGGGCAAGAGGTTCCCATCGGCAAGGGCAAAGTGGATTTTCCACGCATTATCACGCGTTTGAGGGAGCTCAATTATCGCGGCGCGGTCACGATTGAACGTGAGATTTCAGGTCCGCAACAACTGGAAGACGTGCGAGAAGCGAAAACATATCTGGAAAAGCTGATCGGATAGTTCGCATCATTGGGAGGAGACATGCCAGGCGATTCAAAGCAGCGAACAAACTTCTCAGACAAAGTCGATCGCCGCAAATTTCTCGGCGTAGCCGCGGTCACCGCGGGCGCAATGCTCATCAAGCCGGCGCTGGTACGAGGGACGGCCGCGAACTCCGCCGTGCGCGTGGGTCTGCTTGGTTGCGGTGGCCGGGGAACCGAAGACGCATCAAACCTTGTCGACACCGGCGGAGCCCGGATTGTGGCGTTGGCCGACTTGTTTCAAGATCAACTGGACAAAGCCCGGACACATTTCGATCAGGTTCAGCAGGGCAAAGGCTATTCTACTCTGGACGCTTCACGACTCTTCGTCGGTCCTAACGCTTATAAGGAGATTGCAGCCTCCAAGGAAATCGACGCAATCGTAGTGGCCACGCCCCCCTATTATCACCCTCAGCATCTCGAAGCTATGGTCGACGCAGGCAAGCATGTGTATCTCGAAAAACCCGTGGCTGTTGACGTGCCGGGCGCGAAAAAGGTGATTGAAATCGGTAAACGCGCGGAAGGTAAGCTGAGCCTTGACGTCGGATTCCAGATTCGTGATTGTCCCCCGTTCGTCGAACTGGTTAAGCGCATTCACAACGGGGCGGTCGGAAATATCGTCTGCGGCGAAGCCCACTATTTAACAGGTTACATCGATCGCCCGGCTTGGCCTAACGCCTCAGCCGTAGAGCATCGCTTGCGAAACTGGGTGTATGACCGCGTCCTTTCCGGCGACATCATCGTGGAACAGAATATTCACGTCATTGACATTTGTAATTGGATACTCAAGGCCCATCCGCTGAAGGCCTCTGCGACTGGAGGACGTCAGGGCCGCCCGTCGGCCGATGGCGATGTCTACGGGAATTACAACGTCATTTTCCATTATCCCGATGGCGTTGACGTCACTTTTAGCTCGACGCAGTTCGCCAAGGGCTGGTGGGACGTAACCGAACGCTTCTTTGGCACAAAAGGCACTTCTCAATCACCGTATACCGGCCCGCTCGGCATCTGGGGCGACGAAGCTTGGCAGTACGCTGCTTCCGCCAAGCCTGCCGCCGAGCCCCAGGCATTCTCGGTAACGGGAAGCTTCACTTCCAACCTGGAATTGGCCGACCCAGAAAAAAAGAAGGCCTTCGTTGAGAGCATCACCAGCGGCAATTTCCACAACCAGGCCGCCAAAGGCGCAGAGTCAGCACTTTCTTGCATGATGGCGCGTACCGCGGCTTACAAAGGACACGAGGTGAGCTGGGACGAAACAATGAAATCCACTGAGGTATGGGATCCAAAGATTGATTTGAATAAGCTGCGCTGAGGTATGCACATGCGCCAGAAATCGCGTCGCGACTTCCTTAAATCTTCGGTCACCGCCGCCTGCGCAGCAGGTCTCGGCGGTGGCGGGTTGGCCTGCTCGTTGGCGGCGAGGCCGGCCAGCGCCTTCGCACCGAATCCGCAGTCCTCCACGCCGCTCCCAATCAAGAAGGGAGTGTGGTTTGGCATGTTGCCCGCGAATCTCAGCTATGCGGACCGCTACAAAATGGCGCGAGACGTCGGCTTTGAGGTCGTGCAGGCGCCGACAGAGCCGGACGAGCGCAAGGCCGAGGAAGTCAAGAAGGCCGCCGACGCAGCCAGCATCCGCATCGACTCCGTCATGAACATGGATCACTGGAAGTTTCCGCTGTCATCAAACGATCCTGCAGCGGTGGAGAAGAGCCTTGCAGGAATGCGCACCTCTCTGCACAATGCAAAGCTCTGGGGTTCGGATGTGGTGCTGCTTGTTCCCGCGGTAGTGAATCCGCAGACGTCCTACCATGATGCTTGGACGCGCTCGCAAAAGCAGATCCGCACGCTGATTCCGCTCGCTGAGGAATTGAAAGTCGTGATTGGGATCGAGGAAGTGTGGAACAAATTCCTTTTGAGCCCGCTCGAAATGGCCAAGTATATTGAGGAATTTCAGAGTCCGTGGATCAGAGCTTGGTTCGACGTGGGCAACGTGCTGCTTTATGGCTACCCACAGGACTGGATTCATACTCTCGGCAAGAGCATCGTCAAGGTTCACGTCAAAGATTTCAAGCGCAAAGAAGACGGATACGCTTGGGTGAATTTGGGCGATGGCGACGTGGACTGGGCGGCCGTCCGTCAAGCCTTTGCCGATATAGGCTACTCTGGCAGCGTCATCACGGAACTGGAACATGGTGACTTGGCTTACCTACGCGACGTCAGCCGCCGCGTGGACCGGCTGGTCCTCGGCCGCTCTTAAATGTAAGAGCGATTTTCTTGTGATTCATAGCAAAGCAATCTGTAACGGATCACGGTCTCAAAAGAAATCCGCAAAATTATGGATAGTAATCGAACCACCAGTGAAAATTTCAGACATATACCGGCCGTTGGCGATGGGGTCGCGAAGGGAGTTTCTTGCGGCTTGCGCCTCTCTGCTTTTGCAGGTCCGCCGAAATAATGTTGTTTCGAAGCTGCCTTCCGCGCTAGCTCCCATTCGTTTTCGTGAAATTGGCGGTCAAGCAGGACTGAATTTTGTCCTTCAGAATAATCCCACGCCGCGCAAGCACATGATTGAAACCATGCCAGGCGGAGTGGCAGCTTTCGATTACAATGGCGACGGACTGACTGATATCTTCTTCACAAATGGCGCTTCGATTCCTTCCCTGCAAAAGGATTCGTCAAAATTTTTCAACCGGCTCTATCGAAACGACGGAGGTATGAAGTTCACCGACGTCACCCTCGAAGCTGGAGTTGCGGGCGCCGGCTATTCGATGGGCGCAGCGGCTGCGGACTACAACAACGATGGCCACACGGATTTGTTCGTAGCGGGTGTCTACAGGAATATCCTCTATCGCAACCTAGGCAACGGCAAGTTTGAGGACGTGACCGAAGCGGCCGGCATCAAAAGCGACAAATGGTCTGTGGCCGCCGGCTGGTTCGACTATGACAACGATGGATGGTTGGATCTGTTTGTAGTCAATTACGCCCACTGGACACCTGAGTTTGATCGCTACTGCGGCGAACGCGATCACAACCTGCGTGTCTACTGCCATCCTAAGTATTTCGAAGGACTGTCCAATACTCTCTATCGTAACCGGCGTGATGGGACCTTCGAGGACGTGAGCGTCAAGTCAGGAATAGCGGCGCACATCGGGCGAGGTATGAGTGTCGCTTTTGCTGACTACGATAATGACGGCCTCACGGATATTTTTGTCACGAACGACAATCTGCCCAACTTTCTGTTCCGCAATCGCGGTGATGGGACGTTTGAAGAGGTGGCGCTCCAGGCTGGCGTGGCCCTCACGAACAATGGACTACCGATAGCCAGCATGGGAGCTGATTTTCGCGACTACGACAATGACGGATTGCCTGACCTGAGCATCACTGCCCTGGCGGGTGAAACATTTCCGCTGTTTCGGAATTTAGGCAAAGGTGTGTTCCAAGACGCCACGCACGACAGTCGGCTCGGCCCTCTTAGCGTCACGCGCAGCGGTTGGAGCAACGGCTTCTTCGATTTCAACAACGATGGCTGGAAGGACCTCTTTACCGCCAATTCCGATGTCAATGACCTGATTGACCTGTTCCAATCCACGCACTACAAACAACCCAACAGTCTTTTCGTCAATCTTGGGAACGGAACGTTTCAAGACGCTTCGGCGGAAGCGGGTTTAAATCTCCCTCTCGCCCACCGCGGCAGCGCCTTTGCAGATTTTGACAACGACGGAAGAGTGGACGTTGTGGTGAGTGCGCTTGGGGAACCGGCGGAGCTTTGGCAAAACACCAGCCCGGATGTCAACCACTGGCTGATCCTGAAGTTGATTGGCACGCGAAGCAACCGGGACGCCATTGGTGCCAAGGTGCGGCTAGGCAATCAGTCTAATCATGTGACAACTGCAGTAGGCTACGCCTCCTCCAGTCCGGCGAGCGTGCATTTCGGCACCGGGAAACTCGAGAAGATCGAGCGAATTGAAATTCATTGGCCGAGCGGGACCGTTCAGGCATTGCGGAACATTGCAGCGAATCAAGTTATCGAAGTCAGCGAGCCACTAAAGTAGCCTCGGGCCACCGGCTGCTCTCGTTACGGAGGTGTGATCTCCACTTCGCGTTTCGCCGCATCGCTTTCAGCCGCCACAGACTGCTGCATTTTCTGATACTGCGCTAGCATACTTTTGGCGAGTTCTGGCTGGTCAGTAGTCTGATAGGCTGTCGCGAGCTGGTAATGAAGGCTACCGTCTCTATCGGTAACCAGTGCCGCTTTCAGATGAGGAATCGCTTCCATGGCCCTTCCGATTGCCAGATCGGCGCGAGCGAGCGATTTATGAGCGGCCAAGAGTTTCGGGTCGAGGCCGGCGGCGCGCCTCAGCAGAGGGATCGCCTCTTCTGCTCGCTGCAAATCGAGGAGCGTGTCGCCTGTCAGATAATTCAACTCCGCTGATGCTGGCTCCCTCCGGAGAAGGGCCTGGAACACGGGTAAGGCCTCCTCGTAGTTCTGGCCAAATTTTAGGCTGGTCGCAAACTCTTTCTGAATCTGCGCGTCACCAGGCGATAATTCCAGGGCTGCCTTCCACTCGCTGGCGGCCTCGGAATATTTTTTATGGCCATTGTAAATATGGGCTCTTAGTTGATGTAACTCCGGAGATGGGGGCAGCTCGCCAAGCCGAGTGAATGCCTGTAGCGCCAACTGATTGTATGCTCGCGAGCGCCAATAGTAGGACTCAGGCGTGTGGGCGCACTCGTGCGTAGCGACGACCTCACTGTATTGAGCGGCGCGGAAATAACACTCCAAGCCTTGCGCGCGGCAATCCGGGGGTGAAAGTTGGCGTTCCTTCTCTTCCTCAGCGTCAGCCCAATCTGAATGTCCGGTCTGGCGATAAATCTCAGCGACTTCTTTATGCAGCCCACGCATGCCCGACATCTTCTGCAAAGCCTGACGGTACAAATAGAAGGCACTTGAGAATTGATGCTCCCGTAGACGAGTTTCCGCCACAAGCGCCAACCAGTATGTGGATTCCGGAGCGGCCCTCTGCACCTCTTCGAAGGCCCTGCCAGCGAGGGATTCATAAGAGCGGCCCAGCCCGTACCAAGCCTGCGAACTCTCTGGGTTGAGTTCGGTCAATTTCCGGTATTGTTCGGCCGACTCTTCAAAGCGATTGAGCGAAAGTAGTGCGCCAGCCAGCATCAGGCGTGCTTCTCGATGATCCGGCTCAAGGCGTATAACCACCTTGAGCGCATTAGCGCCTGCAGGCACTTCACCCAATTGCAGCCGAGCAGCCCCGAGAAAGAGCCATGCAGGCGTCAGATTTGGCTCAAGCTTCACCGCCGCTTCCAACACGGGGATGGCCTTACGCCCGTCGCCAGCCATGTGCAGCGCCATGCCAAGGTTCAGCATCAAGCCCGCGTTGTTGGGCACCGCCCGATTTAGATCACGGTAGAGTGGAACGGCCTCGGCAAACCTGCCGTCTGCCATCAGTTCCCTAGCCTGTTGCGATTTGGCTGCAAGATTCTCCGATTGCGCCAAGGCGCGTGGTATCGCCAAAATCGTCGCCAGCAGAAAAAAGAGTAGCTGCCCACGTTTCATCAAGGTTTCCATGCTCCGAAGCCACACTGATTATAGGCGGATGGTTTCCTCAGCGTCAGCATGCAATCCGCTAGCAACGGAGACAAAAAAAGAGCGCAGGTTTTGAGCCTACGCTCTGAAAAGCTGCGGGGCGCGCCCACGCGCGCCCCTTTGAAGTTCCTGTCTCAGAACGCCAATCGCAGTCCCAAGCGGAACTGCCGCTCGTCGTTCTTTGCGCTTGTGATGGTCAGGAAATCGCCACTTCCCAAGCCCCCATTGGGGTTATTGAAATGTGGCGAATTGAAGAGATTGGCAGCGTCAACGCGGAATTGCAAATCGAGGCGCTCTCTGAACTTGAATGTCCGGAATAGGCTGAAATCCAAGTTTACGGAACCCGGCCCCAAGAGTGTGTTGCGCCCGACTGTTCCATAGGTATTTATTGCTGGGTCGACAAATGCACTCGTGTCATAGAACGGCTGGCCGGTCCCAACTCCACCGAGTTTCTTTGTCGGACCAACTTGGTTTGGAGTCTGCGTCTGCCCCACGGCATTCAGCGTTGCCGATGATGTCAGACTAAATGGCTGACCAGAAATCGCACTGAAGATGCCGCCCGTCTGCCAACCTGTGAGGATCGCGGTAGCCACGCCGCCGCTGTTCGCCCATTCCTTGCCTTTTCCGACAGGCAGCTCATAGACGTATGCCAATTGGAAAATGTGCGGTGTATTGTAGCCCGCCTGCGCACGATTGCGGCGAAGTATGCTGGTATCGTTCCAGGTAAGTCCGGCCCAGCCGTCGTCGTCTGTGTAGTCAATCGCCTTGGAGTATGTATAAGCGCCTTTGACCAGCAAGCCCTTCGAGAACTGGCGATTAATCGAAACCTGAAGCGCATTGTAGTTGGCGCTTAGGTAGCCCTGCCAAAAATCGGTTTCAGCAGTGCGATTCCCGAACAGAGGCTTGTTGAAAGGCTGTCCGGCTTGTCCAGTACCCGGAAGGGAAGCGTTCACGTTCAGATCGGCGAACTGATGAACCGTCTGAGTGCCGACGTATCCCACGGACACCAGGAAATTAGCGGGAAGCTTGCGCTCCACAACCAGGTTCCAGGACTCGATGTAGCCCCGCTTTAACTCGCCAGGGCCTACGCTGCGCTCCAGTGCTTGTGGAGGCAAGGGGATAACGCCGGTGCTGATGTCCGGACAGCAGATCGGCGGAATGCCTACCGGAATAGCGCCGCCTGGAAGCGGTGAAGCTAAAGGCGAAAGCGAAACAGCCGGCCTGAAGCTGTTTAGTCCTTCAAAGTTGGATCCGACCGTCAGCGGGTAAAACCCGCGGAGCGGTCGTGCCAAAGGCAACGGGTCAACCGAGATTCCAAAGCCTGTTCGCACAACGGTTTCGTTGTTAATCTGGTAGGCCAAGCCAATTCGCGGGGCGAACAGTTTCTTGCTCGTCGTTACTCCGAGGTGATCTGGATTACCTCCGATCCCCCCAAGCAGGACGTTTCCCGTGGTGAAATCGTAACGGTCAAACTTGAAAGCGCCGTTCCTGGTCATCAGCGGGTAGTATTCATAGCGCAGACCGAGCGTAGCGGTAAATTTGTTGGTGACCCTATAACGATCGCCAATAAACAGGCCGTATTGCCATTCTCGGGCCGTTGCTTTGATGAATTGTTCGCTCTTGCCCACCCCGACGCCATTTCCAGCGCCCGTGCCCAATTCGCCGGCAAGGCCAAGCTCGAACTGCGCTAGCGCGTTGAATTGGTTAGGTGCAGCTCCTCCATTGAGTGCGGTCACGCCGCCGCCGAAGTCAAATTCTCCGCGGGGGCCGGCGCCAAGCTCCGGCTGCCAATGGTTCAGATGATGATGAATGATGTCGATTCCCGCGCTGACTTGGTGCTTACCATGCGACCATCTTGCGTTGTGGGAAGTGGTGAAACTCCAGTCGTTGCGGAACGCGGGATTCCATCCTTCGGTGTTGCCAAGACTTGCATAACCCGAAATGCCAAACATCGGGAATCCGCTGCTGCGCAGATCCGGCGGATTGTTCGTACCGGGGATGCCTAGCACGTCCGATCCGATGTTCGTACCGAAGTCAGGGGTCTGCCCAAACTCGCTCATGCGCGTGAAGCCGATATTTCCGTCGACCACAAGGTTCGGAGAAAGCGTCAAGGTGTGTCCCACGGTGACTAGTTGCACGAGAGAATGGAAGTTTCCAAGCCCACCGTCGCACGCGCAATCTCCGATGGCTTTACCCAAGCTGGGCTGGCCTGTAAAGACCGACTTCATAGCGCTGTACTTGGCAAAGAGGGTGTGCTTGTTTGTCCGGACCCAATCGACTTTCCCGTCGAAATTGTTGCGGTTTAGCCTCTGCGTGGCCGAATCAAAATAATTGCTAACATTGCCAGCCCCGGCAACATTCGGCGCGGGAACTAGTGCGAGGATTTTCGCCGCGATCGGATCAACGGGAATGGCAGCTTGGTTCGCGAACGGCGTGCGACCCGTTCCATTCGCGTTTCCGGTGTGCGGGTTATAGATTACCGTCGCTGTGCCAGTGAAGTTTCCGGCGATCTCCGCCGCAGTCGGCACGGTCTCAAGTCCTGTATTACGATTATCCCGCTCAAACGTACCATCATAACTTCCGAAGAAGAACAGCTTATCTTTCTTTATTGGACCACCGAACGTACCGCCGAGATCATTGAGAATACTTTTGCCCTTCCGCGGCTCATTAGCTGGGGTCTCAAAGAACTGTCTTGCTCTCAGCGCTTGATCCTCATGGTATTCAAACAAAACGCCATGGAATTGGTTCGTGCCGGACTTGGTGATCACCGTGATCGCCGCGCCGCCAGTCATTCCCTGTTCGGGATCGAAATTATTCGTGGAAATGTTCACTTCCTGGATGGTCTCTGCCGGCGGCACATAGACGGTGTGGTGAGGCAGCCAAACGAACACGTCCGCAGCGCCGTCGACGCGAGTATTGTTGTTGTTCCGATTCGTGCCGTTGATGTTCGTTGTGAGGGCGCGTTCCGGCGTATCAGCGATGGCGTTCTGGAATTTTCCGGGCGTTGCGCCAGGCACAAGATTGATCAGCGTCTGATAGTTCCGATACTGATTGAGCGGCATGTCCAGGATGGCTTTTTCCGTCAGATCGGTGTGTAAGTCGGTCTTTTCCGTTTGCAAAGTCACCGTAGACGCTTCGACGATGACCTGTTCCGAGACCGAGCCCACCTGCAAGCCAACATCGGCGTTCGTAACCGTGTTCGCCGTGACCGTCAGATTTTTTTGCGTTAGGGGCTTGAAGCCACTGGATGTGACCTTGAGATCGTAGCTGCCAGGCGAAACGTCGGTAATCAAGTAATGACCATTCTCGTCGGCGTCGGTTTCACGCGCGACTCCGGTTGCAAGGTTGGCGACAACCACGTGAGCCTTCGGCACAGCCGCACCGCTCTGGTCCGCGATGGTGCCGGTAACCGATCCGTATAAGACCTGAGCGCTGGCGTCGTGAGCGTATAAGAGCAGCAAGAAGCTCAAACCAAACAAGAACAACAGCGAAGCACGCAATCTGATTTTCGACATTCCCACCACCTCCTTAGCTCGATCTTGGCACCCCTTGGAACGAAACGAATGGGCACTCGACATAAAACAGCATTTCAACTCGGCCATCGCCTCAGCGCGAGACATCTCGGAACGTTCGCGGAAACAACCCGGCTCGTACTCAGCAGTGCACCACTGCGATTTTGGCTAAGATGATTGGTGTCCGGTCGAAGCCCAGCATTAGGGCAATCCTCGAAGTAAAGAAAGCACCCCTTGCTCCTCGGCGTTTGAGCGGAAGCTATCAATGCCGAGAACGGTTTGTCAAGCACTTTTATTACTTTTTTGAACTAACTTGGGGCAAAATGGCTACAATGCGGGTGACTTAATTAACTTTTGTGATTTATATCAGTTCAATTTCAGCGAGAAATGTGCGAGCGGAAGGTGCGATGTATCGAATGAAACATTGCAAGACCCAACGCGAACGCGACTTACGCGTGATCGAGGCTCTGGTCCGAAGGTTCGGCGCTCTTTCTCAAGTCGAGATCCACGAACTCACTCATCTGCAGCGCAGCGCCATTTCTGGGTTGGCACGGGACTTACTAAAACAGGGAAGGCTCGTTGAGGCTGGTCGCTCGGACAACTCGATGGGCCGGAAACGGATTCTGCTTCGTCTCAACGAGGAGCACGGTTTTTTCCTGGGAGTGGGGTTCGACGATGAAGCTGTGCTCGCGGCGGTGATGGATCTACGTCCACGCATTCGCGCGTTGGTACGAGAGGCGACGCGGCTGGAAGGAGGAATGGAGGGGCTGGAGCATCAGCTTTTATCCTGCGCTCATGAGGCCATGCGGCAGGCCGGACTTAGAACACAGTCGCTTCTGGGAATCGGCATCGCCGGTTCAGGCTTGGTGAATAGCCAGGAGGGCACGATGGTAATGTCTTCGACCATCGAGTCTTTCAGGCACGTTCCGCTGCGAAGCATTTTCGAGAAAGAGTTTGCAGTGCCGGTCCTGTTGGCAAACTTCGCCAGGGCGAAGGCGGTAGCCGAGAGAACCCTCGGGGCAGGCGCGATGGCCGACGATATGATTTATGTAGAATATGGCAAGACCGGAATCGGCGCAGGGATCATCAGTGGCGGAAAGCTGATTCACGGCGCCGGGTTCGCGGCTGGAGAGCTGGGCCATACACATATCACCGAGGAAGGCCCGCCCTGTAAGTGCGGCAGCTTCGGCTGCCTCGAGGCGCTCGCAGGGGCGGCGGCGATCGAGGCGAGAATCCGGAAGGCCATTGCCGAAGGCAGCGGGTCCGAAGTCGTATCGCTGACCGGAAATGATCCCGCCGGCGTTTCAGGGTGGATGGTGCTGAAGGCTGCCGAAAAGGGCGACAAGACCTGCGCCGCCATTGTTGAACAGGCAGCGAACTACCTAGGGTTGGGGCTAGCTAACCTCGTTAACCTCTTCAACCCGTCAGTGCTAATCCTTGACCAGCGGCTCAAGCTTGCCGGGCAGGGCCTACTCCAGCAAATCGTAAAGGTAGTCAAAAGACAGGCGCTGAGCTATTCGAACGAAAACGTGAGTATCAGCTTCGGGAGCTTGGGCGCTGAGGCCAGCGTTCTCGGCGCCGGCTCAATCGCCCTCGAGAAGTACTTTGAGATTCCAGCCCTGAAGCCTCCGCGATTTCTGATCGAATCCGTTTCCGGCCCTCCGCATAGAGGTTCGCGGCTCGGGACACCCTCTATAGCGGGATCAGACTCGGTGCCAGAATTCCTCGTGTCTCGTCCACTCAGTCCTAATCGCTGATCCTCCGGCCGGTCCCCTGGCGGATCGTCATCATTCGATCCGCTTCAATCTTGTCCCAGGCTTCGGCGCGGCCGTCCGGCCAGTAGACGATCAGCCCCTCAATCCTTGCATCCTCTCCCAAGCCAAAATGCACCCGTACATCACTCGCGCTCAGATAGCTCGAATCCGTGTGAGCGCGCCGCGTGAGTTTTCGTCCGCGTTGGCGAACTTCGATCCTCGCACCAATCCCAAAGCGATTTCCGTTGGCTGCTTCCAGGCGAACCAGGAGCCAATGATTGCGATTGAGAGATTTAGTCTGGTTCAGCAACAGTCTGACCGGACCATTGTTGTTGGTGACCACAATGTCGATCGCGCCATCGTTGTTAATATCGCCGAAAGCCGCGCCGCGACTCACCTCTGACATTGCAAACGCGGGCCCCGCGACTCCGGTCATTTCGCGGAACTTCTTTTCATCACCCTCGTTGTGGAACAACTGATTCGGCTGGTTAAAGGGGTAGGGGTTTCCTCGCAATGACTCGATACGGTTCACGGCACCGTTGGCGATAAACAGATCCAGGCGGCCATCATTGTCATAGTCAAACCATTCCGTACCGAAGCCCGTATAGGGAAAGGTAGGCTGGAACAGTCCAAGTTCCACGGAGGCATCGTAAAAGTTTCCCCGCCCGTCGTTGACGTAAAGATTGCAACCTTCTTTGGTTAGGTTGGTTTTTATGATGTCCTCGTCGCCGTCATTGTCAAAATCGCCGGCAGCCACACCCATGCCGGCCTGTGGCGCGCCTTCGGCGTTATAGGCAGTTCCCGAGAGCAGACTGCTCTCCTTAAACGTGCCATTTCGTTGGTTGATCCACAGGTGAGCGGGGGCGCCGTCGTTTGCAACGTAAATGTCCGGCCAACCATCGCCGTTGAAGTCAGCGCAGACAACTCCGAGGCCAGGCCCGACGGCTGCTCCGATTCCTGCCGCTTCGGTCACGTCCTCGAACGTACCGTCGCCGCGATTGCGGAACAGACGCGCGGGCACGGGCTGGTACATCTTCGGCGTGCAATAATCTCGCTCGCCCGTAGATGCGTAACATCGTTTGTTCCCCTTGACGTTGAAATCAAGATAGTTCGCTACGAAAAGATCGAGGCGCCCGTCGCGGTCATAATCGACCCAAGCCGCACTGGCGCTCCAACGCGGGTCATCGACTCCGGCCTGCGCAGTCGCGTCAGTGAACGTGCCGTCGCCGTTATTGTGGTAGAGGATGTTGTGTCCAAAGTTTGTGACGTACAAGTCTTGAAATCCGTCGTTATCGTAATCTCCGACAGCGACTCCCATCCCGTAGCCGATGTGTCCTACGCCGGCTGTCTCGGTGACGTCTACGAACTCAAGCTTTCCGGTCTCGCTCAGCAGATTACGGAACAGCCGGTTGCCGGGCTTCCAGCCGGTCGGGGGAGGAAACTTCGCATGGCGCGGATCCTGCGTAGGATCGAAAGTCGTGCCCTGCACCAAATAGACGTCCAAATCGCCATCGTTGTCATAATCGAAGAGCGCAACGCCCGCCCCCATGATTTCTGGCATGAAGAACTCACCGGTTGCGCCGGTGAAATGGTGGAACTTGAAGCCGACTTCCTCAGCCAGTTCGCGAAACAAAGGAACAGTTGAGGGAACACTCCTGGCAGTATTCCATGGCCACGTCGCATGCCCGGCGAGTCCCAAAGAAAGCAACCTCAAGAAATCGTACCGTCCTAGGGTGCGGCCGCCTTTCGTTGCTCTCACTGTGGATTTCCGGGCCCTTCGACACGGCGGAGATCACGCTCGATGCTTGCAAGGAGTCCGGCCTGCCCTTGTGCTTCAGCACGATCGCGCGCCTCACGTAGATAGAGCAGGGCATTCTGGCGGTCACCAGAACGTGCGAGCGCGGCGCCCAGAGCGTAAACGTATCGCGGGCTGTCCTGGTCTTTCGGCTCGAGCGTCTTTGTCAGCTCCTGAATTCCCTCACTGTAGTTCTGCTGGTTCACCAACACTCGACCCAAATTGAAATGGGACTGGCGGCTGTTAGGACCATTTTCGACTGCCTTCCGGTACTCCTGCGCGGCTTCCTGCAATTTGCCCTGTCGCTCAAGGAGGAAACCAAGATCGTTGTAAGCGCCGATGTGAAATGGATCGATTTCAATCGTCTTACGGAAGGCGGTTTCTGCCTGCGCGTATTTTTCCTGGCCTAACAGAAGCACTCCATAATCGTAATAACTTTCAGCTGAGCCCGTGTCGAGTTGCACCGCGGCTTCATAGTGCTCCTCTGACTTCTTGAATTGACCCAACCGCCCATAGAGCGCGATTAGATTCACGTGCGCCTGAACCAATTTCGGATCGAGTTCCAGAGCCTTCTCGTGGGCGGCGATGGATTCCTCCAGCCTTCCTTGCCGCTCGAGTTCGATGCCCATCTGCACCTGATTCGTGGCACTCAGACTAAGCGCACGAACTTCATTCAGGAGCGGGTCATTCGACGGAGGGGCCCCATCCTTGTCTTTCTCGAAGAGGCGAACCTGTTCCTCAGCTTTCCCGTCCTGCCCGAGCGCACGATCGATCAACGCGAGAGCGTAATGGGCAGCACCGAAGTCTGGAAACAACGCGCAAGCTTTGCCGTAGGCATCGGCCGCCCCCGCTAAATCGCGGCGGGCCGCGCGAACCCGTCCCAGCCCGTAGTAAGCATCAGCACTATCAGGGTGTTGTTTCAGGATCGAACGGTAGAGTTCCTCGCTTCCCCTCCAGTCGGCGGAAGCGAGTAGGCAGGTGGCTAGCCGTAGTTTCGCGGGGACATAGTCGGGGGCGACTCGTGGAGCCCCGCGAAGCGTGGCGGCAGCGGCGTCACAGTGTCCGTCTGCGCTCTCGACTGTCGCAAGATAATAAGCCCACCGAAAAGTTGAGGGCGAGAGCCAGCGGGCACGACGGTAGCATACTGCCGCCTCTTGGAGAAGACCGTATGTCTGGAGAATCATACCTAGCCGTCCGCATGCGGCGGCGGCGCCCGGGTGAGCGCGGGCGTCAGCGTACGCTTCTTGAATCTGACCTCGGATGGCAGAAGAGAAATCGTCAAAAGAGACAGGAGGGAGGTCCGGCATAGCTGGCGCCTCTTGAGCCCCCACGCTGCACGCAGCGAGAAGCAGCGTTTGGAGCAAACATAACGTCTTTCTCATTCCTTTTTCCCACCAGATCGGGATGCTAGCATCCCTTAAAAACCGAGGTCAATCTTCTCGGCAAGCAGGGAGTCCCTTCGAGACTAAATTTTGCCAACAGATATCATCGCCAATTCTTACCCAGAATTCGTCAACCATTACTGTCACGGTGAAAATCCGCGTTCCAGATACGTTCCAGTTAGACGCAACTTTGCCGTTTTCCTGCGTTTTTGGCGCTTCGATTTTTCTATAACTTACGTGTTTTCAATGCCCGTAAGTATTCCGACTCGGCCCGCCTCCAGCAATTTTTATATCTTCTCTCGTCTGCACGCCAGGGAATGATTAACTTCCCAGATCCGGACTTCTGGACCGGAATAACTTCCGGTTAGCCTGTGACTCGGGATCAATCAGAGGTCGATAGTGACGTAACCAATCACGGCCCACTTCCCAGAACGGGACTTCTGGACCGCTTGACGAGATTCATATCTACGAGTAGCGGCGCCGCAGCCTCGTTCTTCCGTGGCTCTAATATCGCGAAAGCGTTCAATCGCATCGCTCGGCAAAGTCCCAATCCGCGATTCGTTTCACCACATCAACTTCAGCCCGAACTGAATTTGCCGGGACGCAGTGGAAGTGGCCGTAATCACTCCGGCCCATGCAGTTCCGCTCCGAATTCTTCAACGTATTCAATCACTCGACCTTCAACATCCCTAATCCGGTCGCATCCGCGACCGGAGGACCGTCGCCTACTGTTCCACCGCTCTGAAAACGAGAACTTCTTTGTCAGGGACAGATCTGTTTGCACGAATCCTGGGCCCTGCAGAATGTTGCGCCCCACGTTCCCGTAGGTCCCAGGGAGCGCCTGGAGGAACGCGCTGGGATTAAAATACCCGATGGGTCCGCCCTGAATCACTTGACCAGTGAAATTGGGATTCAAAGACGGCCGAACCGGATTGCGGGTGTCGCCGTCATTCGACGGGTTGTAAGACAACTGGGGTGTAAATGGTAGGCCAGACTGCAGCGTCTGGATTCCGCTGAGCTGCCAGTTTCCGATCAGCCATTCGACCCATTGCTTGCCATGAGCTGCGCCGGGATGTCCGAATGGAAGATCATAGGTCGCATTGATGACCGCAGCATGCCGCACGTCGAACGACGCGCAGCCATAATCGGCCTTTGGTTCAAGCGGATTCGCGACGAATGCGGGGGAATTTGTTGCGACGCTGGTGTTCATGTTGTCGCCATCATCGAGCGTCTTCGCGAACGTATAGACGCCGCGTAATTGCAATCCACGTCCTACCCGGCGTACTCGCTAAATGCTCGGCACAAACGTGGGCAGCAAACTCTTTGTCACGCTGGGCCCCGTACTCCTGCTTCATTTCATCCAGTGATTCCGTAACAATCGCACTAGAAGGCTTAAACACCCAGTTACACTCGGAGCAACCGAAGCCCTCAAAGTTCTGGTTCTCAATCCATACCAACTTGCGTGGCATTGCCGCAGTATACGCCTGATCCATGTCCAAAACAGAACAGTCTTTAGATGCTATCACATGCTTGAAAAGCGGGCGACGGGTGTCCGCTGCCCCAAGGAGTGGACGCTTCTAGTATCCAAGATTAGACACAAGCAGTCTTCTAGCGCCTTGGAATTAGCGGCTGACCAAGACGCATCGGCCCCGTTTTGTGCCCAAGTCTTCAGTTCGGTCGAGAAGCAGCCAGATCGGAGAAGATCGAGTCTTTCAAAACGCCGCTGAGCGAAGAATTGTGAACTCGCAATCTGTCGCCATACTCGATGTAGCCGAGCTTCTTGAACTTATTCATAAAGTAGCAGACGCGGCTGCGCGTTGAGCCAATCAATCCCCCGAGCGTCCCCTGAGTGATCTTCGGTATGACCGCGGTTCGCTTGCGTATTTTGTCGTAGCGGGCAACCAGCAACAAGGCGCGAGCCAAGCGTTCCTCACAGGAGCTTAAGTGTTGGTCGATCAGATCCTCTTCAATGCGGATGTTCCGTCCAAGCAAGCAGCCGATGAAATGGTCTGAGAACTCATGGCCATTATGGAGAGCGCGTGTCATCTCCTTCTTCGCGATGACCAGGAGCGTGCATGGTGTAAGTGCGGTAGCGGTCGCGGTGCGGAGCGCTTGACCCGTCATGCATTCCGCACCCAGGTAGTTTCCACGATGCATAATCGCGAGGACGGTCTGCTTACCGCGCTTCGACTTAACTGTGAGTTTTACGTGCCCTTTCTCAATGTAGAAGACTTCCTTGCCGGCGTCGCCCTGTGAACAGATCGTCTGCCCCTCACGAAATAGGGCGATAAAGCTTCTCGCGCTCATTTTTGCCAGAAACGCGGCTGGTTGAAAAGACTGCTGGCGTCTACGAGTCATTGCGGTCTTGAGGACTTCTGCTCTCAGCTTGGTGGAGTACCGTTGTAGCGGATAAATGAATAGCAGACTTGGTGTGAAATTTGTGTGCGATTTGGGACAGGTTGCAAAGTATTGAGTGATTGAAGGTAGCCGATCTACGAAATAACGGAAGTCGTGTCGGCGGATTTCTTGCTCTAGTCCGTGAAGCAAAGTGGATTTCTGCATGACCCTCTCACGACGGATCATCAAGTTAGTTCGTTTTAGTTCGTTTTATTTCACCTTGCCTCGCTTCACCAATCTCAGTTCGTCCAGATTCCAGCGCTGGAAGCCATCGATCTGCTTCTCCAGCAGGGCTCCATGCATGCTGCTCAGGATCGCACGGATTGTCGCAGTCCGCCGCGAGCCGAATAAGAGCCTCTTTGTTCTAGCCGGCGAAACTTTCTACGGCTTTCCTTTTTGCTTTTTGGCTCGATTGCCTCTGCTCCCTGCCCAGCGCCGTATTGCCCTTTTCCTGCCGTTAAGCTGTAGCTGTT
>Ga0137415_10001822_pt1 | contig 21217 bp, 16 predicted proteins | sample CZODoug3_1_1_16f_FD_183082 | JGI IMG/M metagenome (GOLD analysis project Ga0137415, IMG submission 183082) | Vadose zone soil fungal communities from Angelo Coast Range Reserve, California, USA - CZODoug3_1_1_16fungal (Hybrid Assembly) | ecosystem: Environmental > Terrestrial > Soil > Vadose...
GTTGAATACCTTTGGAGAAATTGTGCTCGACCAGGTTGTTGGCGATTAACCCGCCATTCTTGCAGTCCGAAGGAGTCTTCGACCAGTAGATACCGTTATCTTCATCGCGGCTCCGAATCCCGTTGTCGTGGACATAGCTGCCGATGATCGCATTGTCGCAGCCTTCTTCGTAGAGGCCGTAATGGTAGTTGCCGTGTCGAATCTCCACATGGTCGAAGAGGACGAAGTGTGAATTGTAATTGCTGGCGCAGCAGATGCTGACTGCGCCAAGGACGTAGCCGGGTTGAGAACCCTCAAAGATAAGGCCGCAAGGGTTGGTTGCGCTGCAGCTGGGAGTGTTATTCGGCGCGCCTTGGAACGTTACATAGGAGCCATTGACTCGCGTGGAGCCCTGGATCACGGCGATTTCGCTCGGATAATTCTTGAAGACGATTGGTTTCTGAGGAACACCAGAGTGGTGCTCCACCTGATTGAATCCCGCCGAAGCTTCGACATACTGGGGATAAATGCCGCCTCGAAGACAGACTGTTTGGCCAGCCATAGCAGTATCAAAAGCTTTTTGTAAGGTCTTCCAAGGTTCCGCTAGGGTTCCTGGCTTCTCGTCCGACCCAGAGGGGGAAATATAAAAGGTGCAGGACACACTGGACGAATCGTCGCCCGGTTTGTCCGCTGCGAGGGTGGAAATAGCTTTTCTCTGGCTCAGCACCACCCCGGCTGCAACGGCTAAAATCAAGATGAATGCGGAGGACCGAGAGCTAGAAACAAAGCCACTACTCAAGGCTCAAGCACCTCTTCTTCGGCAAATGCTTACTGGGTTATGAAGAATGAAGAACTGTTCGAGGGCGATACTCTCAATCACGTTTGGCCCGAAGAGAAAAGTTCAAGCCGCTCTGGTTCTGGAATTACGACCAGTCCAAGCCCGGCGGGCCGCTGAGTTACGGAAAGACTGTGCAACCTTGAAGAAGGGGAGTCGTGATTAGCAACTCGTTATCGCGACCTGTGGTTTATCCAAGCTTGAGATCATTTTTTCGGCTTTGGCGGCCGGTTCTTTGGCAGCGCGGTCTTTTGCAACAGCTTCCTTTGCTGCCGCTTTGAGCCGTGACTCGCGGTACCAGTCGAAGGTGAGGCGGAGGCCTTCTTCAAAGCCGACTTGTGGCGCGTAGCCAAGATACGCTCTGGCTTGCGAAATATCGGCCTGGGAATCGCGAATGTCTCCCTCGCGCGGCGGATCGTATTTCGCCTCCAAAGCTTTGCCAGTGATCTTTCTGAGCGTGGCCAGGACTTCATTGAGAGAAATGCGCCCGCCGCAGCCAATATTAAAGACTTTGCCCGCCAGATTAGGCGTTTCGCAAGCGAGCAAATTGGCGTGGACGGCGTTGTCCACGAATGTGAAGTCGCGGGTCTGCTGGCCGTCGCCGAAAACGACCGGCTGCGTGTGTTCGAGGAACGCGCTGCAAAATTTGGCGAGCACGCCAGAGTAGGGCGAACTGGGATCCTGGCGCGGGCCAAAAATATTGAAGTAGCGGAGGGAAACGGTTTCGAGGCCGTAGCATTTGAGAAACGCCTGACCGTAAAGTTCGCCGACGTACTTGGTGACGCCGTAAGGGGAAATGGGCTGCGGCTGCATGGTTTCGACTTTGGGAAGAGTGGGCGTGTCGCCATAGGCGGCAGAGGAGGCGGCAAACACGACGCGTTTGACTTTCTTTTCCTTTGCAGCCACAAGAACGTTGAGCGTGCCCTCGATATTGATGTGGTTGGTCTCCAGAGGATCCTTCACCGAATGCGGCACGGAAGTCCGGGCGGCGAGATGCAGCACGTAATCCGCTTCGTGCATGGCCGTGCGTACGGCTTCGATGTCGGTGATGCTGCTCTTGATCAGGGTAATTTTGTTGCGGACCCCGGAGAGGTTTTCTTCCTTTCCGGAAGAAAGGTCGTCAAGCACGACAACGCTATGCCCGCGTTGAACAAGTTCGTCCACCGTGTTGGAGCCGATGAAGCCTGCCCCGCCCGTCACCATATAACGCATTCGCAATATCCTCCTTTAAAGAACCTACGCAATTATTTTGGACAGCCAGTGGCTCGCGGACTTCGCCAGTTGGAGAAAGAAGGGTTTCAGGTCGTGCCAACGGCTTTCTTCGCAACGCGTATGCGAGTCGTAGAAATTGAAGAACTGAAATATGGATCGCATACTCCTGGGGAATCGCAGCCCCGGCGGCAATTCACTGCCTGCAAGCACCTTACAGAGTCTTTTGAAATCTCCCCACAGCCAGCGGGATTTGACCCCTATGACGTAGCCATTGACGGATTCGACGTCCCTGCCCGTTGCCAACTGATAGAGCAGCCAGGGGAAATCGACGCCTGCATCAATGGCTAGCTGCAACGATCCCCAGAAGCGGGCATTTACCTCCATCAGGTAGGGCGTTCCGTCCGAGGAAACTTTGAACTCGACCATGGCCACGCCGTGCCAGGCCATATGGTCCAGAAGAGTTTTTGCCATCCTCCAAGCTCCGGGGTTTTTCTCGACACTTTCGCAGAGAACGCTCACTCCACCCGAGGGCGGATTCTCCCGTAGGCGCCGGTGAGCAAAAGACGCGACCAGCTTGCCCCGGTTATACAGCGCGAAAATCCCATGCGCTTGCCCTGGGATGTATTCCTGAAGCAGGAACGGGTTGCCGCCAAAGTACTCATATTGCGCCACTGTTCTTTCCAGTTCGCGCACAGACTCTGCATACCGCACGGACGCGGCGGTACAGCGCCCATTCGTCCAGATCATTGAACGATAAGGCTTCAAGACCACGGGAAACTTCAAGTCTGGACAGGCTTGCCGGAGTGACCGCGCATCAGCGATGTAATGTGTTTGGGGTATGGTGATGTTTAGCCGCTGAGCCAGCCGCATCAAATTCCATTTGTCGGTCATCGCGTCGAACTTACGAAAATCGACGAAGGGTAATTGGAATTCCTGGAACTCTTCTCTAAACTTCAACACCGCGGCCATCGAGATCTCGGTCATAGGGAAGATCACTCGGATTCCGCGGCGCGAGCACTCGGCCTTAACTGTTGAAAGAAACGAACGCAAATCCGCAGTTGGAGAAGGGTACGTAAAGCTCTCGCTGCAATATTTTGAAGAACCAGAAAGGGTTCTTTTCGTTTCGTCGGCGACGACGACCGGCACGCCCCTTCTTCCCAGAGAACGAGTAGCGGCCAAGGCGCTCCGCGCGTTGCCATCCAGGATCAGGATCTTCTCCATACCTTGCCAGTGCTCACCATGAGCCCAAACCGGTTCTGATCCAGGAGTGCTCCTTCCGGTTAAGGGGCCCGGCGCAGTATTCAGTTCCGTAATGGCGTGGAAAAGATTGCTCATTGGCGGTGTCCCAAGCTCGACAAGCCGAAATACCGAAGAACGCCGGGTTATGCTGCCAGCGGAGGCCTAGGTTGCCGCTGGTATTCCGATCTGGAACTTAAAAAGAATTTCACGAATATCCGTTGAGTCGTTCAGTTAAGCAGCGATGAGCGAACCTGTTGGCTTCCTGCTATTGAAGGTAGCGGGATTGACCGCGGCTTTTGTCTGTCCCGATTATCAAGCCAGGCCTGGAACATGAGCAGAGCCCAAAGGTGGTGGCGAAGGTCTCTTCGTCCAGAAAGGTGATCTTCCCAGATCTTTCGGACAATCTTGGGGTGAAAATAACCGTCCTGCCTCATTCGGCTTTCGCCGAGCAGCTCTTCTGCCCACTCGCGCAATGAACCCCGAAGCCAATCCGCAATTGGCACCGAAAATCCCTTCTTCGGACGATCCATCAACTCCTGAGGAACATACTGATCGAGTAGCCGGCGCAGTATCCACTTGCCGCTGCCATTGCGAAGTTTCATCGACAAGGGAAGGCGGGCTGCAAACTCTACAACCCGGTGATCCAAAAATGGCACGCGCCCTTCCAGGCTTACCGCCATAGACGCGCGGTCGAGTTTGACCAGGATATCGTCCGGAAGATAAGTCACGGTATCGAGAAACATCATTTGCACGCAGAAGTCATGAAACTCGGTCCCTACACATCGCTGATTCAGCATCGATGACGGCGCCACTCCTCCTCGAACAGCTGCGTTGGACGATTCCCAATCCGAGACGACGACTTGATATCGCGAGAAGGAATCCTTTGCGGATAGGACCTGCGCCAATTTCTCCACCTTCTCCCCGGGCCATAACATGTTTCTTGCTGAGAGAAAACGGGGGAAAGCGAAGCCCAAAACCTGGTTCCATCGTTGAGGTTCCGCGCGCCGCAATGACCAGGCCACGGCCTCACGAAGAAAAGCGGGCGCCCGTTGCGCTGCATTCCAGATCCTTCCCCAGATGAAATACCGTTTGTAGCCACCAAATAGTTCATCCCCGCCGTCACCGGACAAACTCACTGTTACATATCGGCGAGCCAGCGCCGAGACGAGATACGTCGGAATATGCGACGAGTCCGAAAATGGCTCATCGTAAAAGTTCGGCAAATGAGGAATAACCTTCATCGCTTCCTCAGCCGAGACGTAGTACTCCGTGTGATCTGTCCCCAGGTGACGGGCGACGGCAGCCGCATATTCGGCTTCGTTATATGCTTCGTCGTGGAATCCAATCGAAAATGTCTTCACCGGCCTCTGGCTTTGCTGCTGCATCAGGGCAACCGTGGTCGAGGAATCCACGCCGCCGGAAAGAAAAGCGCCGAGAGGCACGTCGGCGACCATGCGCATCTTGACCGCATCGCGCAGCAACGCATCAAGGCAGGCGATTGCCTCCTTTTCGGAACCCTGGAATGGTTCTTCCAAGCCACGGCGAACAGCTTCTTCTGCCGACCAATAGGAATACGGCGAGGGCATGCAATGCATATTCGAGCGGGTGACCGTCAGCTTTGTGGCAGGCGGCAGTTTTTTGATCCCGCGATAAATAGTGTAAGGAGAAGGAATGCAGTTGTACCGGAGATAGAGGGCAAGGGCGTCGCGGTTCACCTCGTCTTTGAATTCGGGGTGGGCGACAAGCGCTTTTAATTCCGAACCAAACAGGAAGGTTTGTCCCATCCAGCCGTAATACAGGGGCTTCTCACCTAAACGGTCCCGAACCAAATGGAGCTGCCGCTCTTTGCGATCCCACACCGCAAAAGCAAACATGCCATTGAAAAGCGGCAGGGCTTCGTCCATACCCCATTGCTCGATAGCCGCCAGCATTACCTCCGTGTCCGAATGGCCACGAAATTTATGGCCCCTGCTCTCAAGAGTCGAGCGCAATTCATCGAAGTTATAAACTTCCCCGTTAAAGACAATTACGTACCGGCCGTTCTCAGAGTGCATGGGCTGATGACCATCCGGTGAAAGATCGAGAATCGAAAGTCGCCGGTGCCCGAAGGCAACGCCAGCGTGACGATCGACCCACACACCCGAATCATCTGGACCGCGGTGGACAAGTTGATCGGCCATCCGCGCGACCACAACCTTCATCTCCAATTCGTTTTCCGCGGAGGATGTCAAGAATCCGGTTATTCCACACATCGTTGGACTCTCCGATTCATTTTAAGCAGGACGTTGTGTGACGAGAGCAGGTTCCGTTTGTCTCGTATCGGCCAGACCCTGACGCGACCTGCAGCCATCCGCGCTACGAAAAAATAATTCCGCGCGCCTCGCCGTGCTCAGATTCAGATTGAACTCCCGCACGATCTTCTTGCGGCCAGTTATCCCCATCCGGCGACGAAGCGCCGGCTGATCGTAGAGGCGCTGGAGCGCATCGGCAATGGCGGCAGGGTCTTTGGGACGCACAAAAATCCCACAGCTCTCATCCACGAGTTCCGGAATTCCCCCGCTCGGGGTGGCAACCACGGGTAAGCCACAAGCCATGGCCTCTTTCAACACATTGGGGATACCTTCACGCTTACCGCTAGCCGTCGGAGCCGTCGCCAGCACCACCACGTCGGCGCACGAAAACTGCTCAATGACTTCATCATAGGGCCGAGCGCCCAGAAGTAGAACTTCGCCGGAGAGACCTGACTGTTTAATCTGATTATCGATTTGCGGCGCTAAGGGTCCGTCGCCAAGCAGTCGGCACTCAAAGGGAAGGCCTCGTTCTTTAAGCAACCTGCATGCTTCGACAAGGTATGTGTGACCTTTGACCTCCTCGAACCTTGCAACGCAAAGAATCCGCAGCAGCCTATCTGCCCCAGATTTGGGACGCGGTGACAAGCGATCCACATTCACCCCGCCATGAATGACGTGGATCTTCTTGCCCACGCCGGCACCGCACTTGCGAAGGATGATTTCCTTGTTGTATTCGGATACCGAAATCACGAAATCGGAGGCTTCGACTTTTTCCTTCAGCATGTGTGCGTCCGACTGAACATCCGAACCTCGAGCCGTGAAGCTAAAGGGAATTCCGCTCAAGCGATGAACAATCAGCGCGGCCACTGCCGAGTGGTACGCAAAGTGCGCGTGGACGTGTTGGATCGCTTGTTCCTCCATTTCATAAGCAAATCGAACTGCTTTGGGGAGGAACGCAAGAGCCGCACCAAAACAGCGAACGCATCCGCAGGTCCTTCGCAATACTTCGGCGACGGTCCTGAAATACCGCTCCGGATTATGGCGAATGAAGTACCAGTGGGCACGAAGGATCTTCGGAGAAAGAAACGGAAGATAGTGAGCACGCTTAGCCCACTTCTCAGCTTCCGGATGAACGACTTTGGGATGCTCGCGAAGCAGAGAATAGAGTTCGACTGTCACGCCGAGCTTCTCCATAGCCTCCAGTTCGTACAAGACAAAAGTTTCTGTAACCATGGGGAACCGCGAGACGATCTGGGCAAGACGGAGCGGCCGGGAGGCACCGGAAAAAGATGACGGCGATGACATGCTTTAGTTCTCTTCAGACATGATCTGTGCGATATCCGGGAAGCCCACGCGTCAAGACTCCCCTTTGTTTTCGGTCCCGCCAAGCGTCCAAGTGGATGCCCAACCGCAGGAGGCGCAGGCAAAAGATCGCTGGCGTGGTCCGGGGCATGATGACCGTGCGGCGCAAACGGAGAAGATCTAAGGAGTCCAACTTGTTTGGCCCGCTCAGCGTCGTGAAAGCAAGGCGAATGCCTTGTTCCCGGAGGACCGAGACAACAGTGTCATTGTGGTTGCCATTTGGATAGCAGAAGATCGCCAGGCACGCGCCGATTTCTCTTTGGAGATCTTCCTGGGAACCCTGAACCTCCTCGCGCATTCGTTCGGTCGTAACTTGCGTCATGATGGCGTGTGTTCGCGTATGAGACCCGAGTGTCAGCCCCTCCCGCGCGAGTTCGCGAAGTTGCTTCCAGGTTAAGACGCTGCCTCCTTGTACGCAGCTCGGCCCGAGTTCGGCGCAAAGCGAATCCACCAACCTCATTGCCTCACAGTCGGGAATGGTGGTCAGGTGATTCTGAATCGTGCGCAAGCTCCTGCGTTTCTGGTCTAGAGGGACAAGCGAAAGGTGGCCGAGGGACGGGACGTTTATCCTTGTCCTGGACGTTGCGGCGAATGCCCGGTAGAGACGATCCCACCAAAAGGCGCGTTCCGGTTGATTTGAGTAAGCCGTGGGAACGAACATGGTCGCGCGCAAGCGGAATTGTTTGAGGATTGGCCAGGCGATCTCTGCGAAATCCGCATAAGCGTCGTCAAACGTAATCAGCACGGCCCGCTTTGGAAGAGGGGTCCTTTTTTCAACAGCCTCCAGTACCTCGGGCATGGAAACGACCCGGTAGAAGCACGCCAAGTGCTCCATCTGCTGGGCAAACCCTTCCGGGGTCGCGCTGACGCTCCGCGAGTCCACTGCGGGAGTGTCCCGCAGCTCCGCAACACGGTGGTACGCTAGGATTCGCAACACTACTGTTCACTCCACCAGTTAATGTGCATGTGACTTAGTCGACGGCCGCGGAATCGTTCAGACCGGCGGCTTCGCTCTCAACCTGCTGCACAAAATCGTGCAGTACCGCTGCCTTCTTCCGAGCCACACCAATGATCACGCCGCGCAAAGCGGGGAATCTCTTTTCGACGGTCCTTTCGTACAGCACTCCGGCTAAGAAACTGAGCCTGCTAAAGCGCAGGTAACCCGGAGCGACGCTAAGGTGCTCGAGTTCGCAGGTGAAGCCGCAATTCTTTAACTGCTCTCGGATCGCATACTCATCATTGAATTTGTAACGAGTTGGAAATACTTCGTTCTCCGTGCGCCCAGAAGCGAAATGACGCACGTAGAATTCGTGAAACCACTGCGGAGTTACCTGAGCGGCCAGCATGGGGTACCAGTAGCGGCTCGGCGTTTGAAACAACAACAGCCCACCCGGTTTGAGAACCCGCGCAATCTCCCGATGGCAAGCAAGCGGCGCCTCGAAATGCTCCGCAACGTAGTAATGAAATACGACATCGAAGGATTCATCCGGGAAAGGCAAAGAGTCTGCGGTGCAGTGGTATGCTTTGTCCAAATATAAATTTTCTAGAACGCTCCTGTCAGGATCCGCGCCCACGTAGCGAGCGACCCTTCCGCGCAGGTCGAAGTGATTCTGATTGAATTTCCCTGACCCAGCCCCTATCTCCAACACATGGTCGGCCGGGCGGATGTTCTTCAGAAGGAGTTCTTTGAAGCGCTGGTGGCGAGAAACTGGATAGTAGCGCAACCACAACTTTTGAACGGAATCGGAGAGCCTTCCCTCGAACAACCGCGCTCCGCTTTCCACCGTAGCCATGATAGTCATTCATTCCTCTTGCGGTGATTTTCTCCGGTCACGCGGGACCCAGTTCACTGGAGGTGTCCTGCTCGACCCTGCCAAGAATGTGAATTGTGGCGCTGCTAAGGGCCATCAAGAGCCAAAAGTACCTTTGATAAGACAAGTGCGCGAAAATTGCCGAAATCAAATAAGCAACCAAACACAGGAAAAAAGCCATTGCGGCATCGGCGAACTCGGAACCCTCGTACTGCAACCTTTTCCAGACTTTCCATAGACCATGCATGATGGCCAGGATAATTGCCAAGAACGAAGCGAGCCCCAAAATCCCGGTCTCGGCCAACGTCTCAAGGTAAAGATTGTGCCCCCGGTATTTCTTCAATTGTTCGATGAGGCCCACGCGGTTGCAGTAGGCTATCGAATAGTAGTCGGAGAAATGTCCTGGACCCACGCCCAGAATTGGATAGTCGAGGAAAACGTGCCACGCCGCCACGTTCAGGGCGTAGCGCCGAACGACCGACGTGTCCGGTACCCCCGTCTGACCCTCGGTGGGCTCTTTATAACTGGCGGTTGTATTGGCAAGTAAGGTTTTGACTCCTCCCAAGCTTGCGAAGCGGAGCGAGGCCTGCGGATCGATAACCAAGACGAGCAAGATGAGGCCAAGCGCTGCCACGACAACATGAAGAGGTCTAATGAAACGAAAATAGGCCAACAACCCGAAAATAATTACGGCAGTGAACATGGCTCCTCGAGAGAACGTGAGCACCATGCCGCCGAAAATAAAAGCGCCACACGCCAGGGCGAACCACCGCAAGGCGCGCGAGCGCTCTCTTCGGAACCGCAGAGCGGCTAGCGGAAGAAGTACGACCAGCACCTGGGCATAACGATTCGGCTCGCCAATCGACCCCGCGGATCGAAACTGGACGCCCGGCGCCGAACTGGTAGCTCCCTGTGGGTGAAGATTCTCGGCATCAGCCCAGGAGATGGCAGCTCGCCTCCCGATAGGATTAAAATCGAGTTCCGCTCCCAGCATCGCGAGCCCCCCATAATTGCTCGTCTCGGTGTGGGTAACATGCTGAAAGACGGAGAGCCCGCCCATAAAACTTCCGGCGAGCAGCAAAGCCCAGGTGGCCCGTCTTAAAGTCGCGTATTCCCGAACGACGTTGACCACCAGGAAATAAATCGCCATACCCTCCAGCAGAAAGTCAGTGATTTGTGAGGAGACGATCGCCTTGTCCCGGGCAAAAAAGGAGGACGTCAGGAATACAGCGAAGTATCCCAACATGAGGTAGAAGCCCCGATCAAAAGTCAGTTTCTCCTTGCGAACCAGGAACTGGTATAGGAGCGGAATGCAAAGGACCAAACAAAGCGCAGCCATTACAACCACAACTCGCGCGTTCTGGCCTGCGGTGGAGATCGTCATTTGACCGGTCTGAACGGTGGTCTGCAGGATCGCCCGCGTTTTCATGCCGAGGACAGCGATGTTGGAGTAGATCGCGAACAAGGCAATCAGCGTTCCCAACTCCGGCCAGCGTGCGACGAGAGCGAAAACGCCGAGGACGAAGACCACGGCTAGGCCCAGGACAATGCTCTTCTCCAGGAGAAAGAAGACCAAAAATCCCAAAACAGCGCAGGGCCAGAGGATGCGCGTGTCTTGCAACGTGGCGGTATGAGCGGACATGGTTTTTCTCTGCGGTCGAAAGGCTTTTGCCGGGGGCATCGGCAAGCGCCCGGCCGGCAGCCAAATCAGATTTCTACGTAAAAATCAGGCGCATAAATGGCAGGCGAAGCAATTCGGGAAAGGTTTCCGCAATACTGAGCTTCTTCTTCGCCACCGCAAACACACACAAAGAGACGCACGCTGCATAAGGAAGCAAAGCAAAGAAACTCAATGAAGTGAGCGAGCTAACGAAAAACAGACCGCCTGCGCCCAGTGCGATCGTCAAATAAACCAAAAGATAACGCCGATCAAAGACGTGAATATCCGCTGTCGGCGATAGTCCCGCTTGCAACAGCAAGTTATACCCAATCAGCGTCACAGCTGAACCGATCGCGGCGCCTATCGTCCCATATTGCTTTATCAAAGCTGTGCTCACCACCAGGTTGGCTAACGCGGTCACAACGCTCGCGTGGATGACATAGCGCCATCTCCTGTAGACCTTCAGAGTCTGGAGATTGAAGCCGAGGATAACGTTGAAATAGCTGGCCAACGAAAGTAGAGCCAACACGGGACCGGACGGTGCGTAACGCGCCCCGTAAAGGAACATTGTCAGAGGCTTTGCGAGCGAAAAGGTAACAGCGAAGATGGGAAAAGTCAGTACAGACATCCACGCGGCCGTCTGCCAGTAAAGGCCGTTCAGACCGCGGTAGTCCGCCCTGGCGAAGAGGCGCGCTGCAAGAGGCGTGAACAAGAGTGTGAAGCTCGTAAAAACAATGTTGTTTAATTCGGAGATCGGACCCGCAGCGCGATAAAATGCGACGTCCGACATGGTCCGCAGACGGCCGAGCAAAAAGGCATTTACGGGACAGATGCAGAGGGCCAGAGCCGAAACGAGGCCGGGAAGAACGAATGCAAGCGTCTCTCGGGCGGGGATGTCTATTTCCTTCAACCGGAACCGCTGCAATAGCCTCTGTTCACGCAGAAGTTTGATGAGCATGATTCCGTAGATCAACACTCCCACTGCCCCCGCCGCGAGATAGCCGTACGCCAGGAAAAGAATCGTGCTTTTCATCCACAGGAGGAGAACCACGACGCCAAATTTGAGCCCGGGTCCCAACAAGTACCGGCGGAGGAAAATATTCCGGGTGCCCGCAAAGCTGGCGAAAAGACCATCCAGCAGCGCGTCGGCGGCTTCGACAGGGACCAGGACGATCAAGATCGAAAGTACGGTCAAACGAGGCAGAGTCTCGTGGGTCGGGAAAGGCATGAGAAATAGCGGGGCGAGCCATACAACGACTACGATAAAGACTCCAGTAGCTAGAACTGCCCCCACCGCCAGGAGAATTGTGCCGAACATCTTTCCGTACTCGCGGTTTTCCCGGTAAATCGGCACGAAGCGCGGAATCGCATCCTGCAGACCCAATGAAGCAAAGATTCGGAAAAAACTGACCACCGCCAGTCCATAAGCTAGCTCTCCGAAATCCCTTGTCGAGAGGTAGCGCACCATCAGCACTTGGGTAACGAAATTGATGCCGAGGGACAGTATGCGACCAAAAAGTAGAAGGCTCGAGCCTCGAATCTGCTTTCGGGTCGCGTCCTGTTCGCTGAGCGTTTTGACGGGGGCTGCTACGGCTACTTCCATTTTATTGGGCCGCCTTGAGTTGACGTAACTGCGAAGGCTGAACGTTGCTTGGTGCGATGCTCTTTAAGGCTTCGGGGACTCGACTCCTCCCCGTTCGGCAGTCTCGGCGGTCACGAGTTTGCATAAGGGCCGAATCGCCTGATAAAGCTCCGGGAACAAGTGCGGGTATGGAAGCCGGACGACGTAGGTCTCTTTCTCATTTAGCGCGCGGGCAAGCATTCCGAACGAATATTCGGCCGCGCTTTCTATGAACTCATTCCTGCGACAGGGAAACGCAAATCGGTAGACAGCATAATGCTGCGGGAGCGGCGTTAGCTCGTGTTGGACCAGAAAAGCCAGGCGGCGGGCCAGCTCGAAAGGAGCGATAGGCTCCACTTCGATTCTGTGATCTTCATGGTTGACGAAAAGAAATACCTTGTCCACCTGGGCGCCCGCGGAGCGAATCCTCTCCCCGAAGATTGCTGAAGGCGCCACGTTCGGCCTGAGCCGGTTCTCGACTGCAGCCGAGGCTCTCTGCAGGCTCCGGAACACAAGACTGCTTCGAGTCCTTTCGCCAGCAATCATCTTCTGCAATCCTTCCAGAACGCCGATTCCATGGGATGCGCAGCGGTTCATGAGGCTCACCACGTTCCGCACGTGGGGCAAGCTGGCAACATGCCAGTGCGAAAGTTCCAACGGCCTCACGAGCCCTTGCATTTTTTGACCGTTGCCGCTCAGAAGCACCCAATCTTCCCCGACATACTCCGCCCCCCTTGAAGCGAATCCCAGGAACGCGGTGGTTTTCCCGCAGTGTGCCCACCCGGCCATTAATATGCCCACGCCGTCGTGTACGACAGCGGAGGCGTGAATTGGGACGCACTCTCTCTTCAGGGCAGTCAAGCTGACGATGGGAATCAATAGCGGCACCGATCCGATTCGACGCTTACAAACAATCTCGCACGGTCCTCCAATGCCGTCGAAAGGGATTCGAGCCTTGACTCGTCTCGTTCCTTCCTGCAACAGAAAGAATCCGTCGTCGGTAAACGCATCCTGGTCAGTGCCCAAAAATCTTATTCCGCGGGTGGGCAGATTCTCCACAAACCGTACAGTGATGTCGGGGGCGGTCAGGGGCAGTTTGGACGGGCATCCGAGCAGTTTGCAGGCCGCTCCAAGGTCGCTTGGCGAGGGATCAATCAGGCGGATTCCCACCACGCCGTGAATGTCGAAATCCACCTTTCCAGGATGTTCAATAGCTTCAGTGTTGGGACGGCCCATCTCTCGCCTAGGAAGATCGTTCCTCCAATTTCTTCCTGATAACCATGACTGCATTTATTGAGCAATAAAAATAGGCGCTTTTTTGTGGCAGGTGTTGATCGTTGGCGCTAATTGAATATTTTGCCGAGTCTTTCTAACCGAAACCGCAGCCCGCGGCCGGCGTTCGCTTGCATGTTCCGGTATCCTTGCTCAATCAGCCCGCTGACTTCGGCATAGACGACATCAAAGGGCCGGGTGGCGTCGATCCGGATGAAGTTCTTCGCCCTGCCCCCGAGCTGAAGAAACGCATGGCGGCGACGCTCCAATTCCTTCAAAGTCTTTTCACCCTTGCGCGCGAAAAGCACCTCCGCCGGCGCATCCAAATAAATTGTGAGGTGAGGTCGCGGATAGCAATTTTCCAGGAGCCATCGGTGCAAGCGTTTGTCGGCAGGTTGTTTTTCGCCATCGATTCCGTCTAGCGTGAAGTCGTAGAGGAAGTGACGGTCATATACAACTGCGTAGCCCCCAATTTGGTATCCCCACGACAGGAGTTGCCGATAGCACTCTTCTAAAAGACGATTGATCAAACGGCCGGTCGCCCACAGCCAGCCACCCAGATCTCGCTTTGCGTTTCCCCCTCCGGAAGGCGAGTCATACCCGCTGCGACGCACTCCGGATTCTGAATTTTGTCGGCGCTTGAAGTATGCAATCAGGCGGGAAGTCGGCAGGGCGTGATTGCTTGCCTCGATATTTATCCCCATGTACAAGCATTTGATTGGGATCCCGGAAGACTGCTGGAGTCGAGCGGTTAGAGTCGTTTTCCCGGCACCATCGGGCCCAATCAACGCCACGCTGAACATACGCCCTACCCTTTGCTCTTTTCGCTCTGTCCAGCAGGAAATACGGTGCGAGCCGCAGCGGAACAACTCTTGGCGCGCATCATGGCTAAGAGAATGCCGCTCGGCGTTCGGCTCATTTTCCAAATTCCTGGGCAGCCCGTGCCGATCGCGCTCATTTCACTTCCGCAGAGCTCAATGCGCCGGTCGCGAGTGCCAACTGGCTTGCGGTAGTGTTGTTCAAAAGTCTGAAAGACCCATTCCGTGAATAAAAAGGGGAAAATTCGGAAATACCCGCCGCCGGCCGCCGGAAAGTTGAAGCCCGCGATGCGAACCGTTGGCGGGGGAATCTCCGTTAATTCTTTCCCGTTCTGACATTGGTAGACGAAAGCAAATCTTGGCGCGTCAGGGAAACCGTATAAATCGTGGTGAATCGGATAAATACTGGAGTCGTAGCGGAAGCCTTCTTCCGCGAGGATGTCCAGCGCCCACAAGGAATCCTTGGTGATTGACCACGAAGGAGCCCTATAGCCGTAGACCGGAACTCCTGCCGCTTGCTCGATTGCGTCTTTGCTTATCCGCACGTCTTCACGGAATTCCGACGGTGACAACGTACAGACGCGGCGATGCCAGTAACTGTGGCAGGCTAATTCATGCCCTTGCGCTTGTACTTCCCGAACGAGATTAGGAAAACGGTCGGCTACCCATCCCAGAAAGAAAAAGGTCCCCTTCACACCGTGGCGCTCAAAGAGATTCAGAAACTTGCGAGTATTCTCAACCACTCTTGAAGGCCAAATCCCCCACGCGCGCCGCGGAACCTCATTGGCGAACGCTTCGACTTGGAAGTAGTCCTCGACATCAACACTCAATATATGTCTGATGCGCGGGCTTTCCTTTGCTGCGTTTGGGGTCTGCAAATTGTGTAAGGCCGGTTCCGGCCGTTGCGAAATCAGGGACCGTCGTCTCAGTCCTGAACTCTGCGAAAAGTTCTGAAGCGAATTGTTCACAGATTTGCCGCCCATGGAGACCCTGAACGAAGATTCCCGATTGGCACTTGTCTTCCCCGGATAGTGTTTCACCCTGCGTTCCAGCTTCTTTCGCGCAGGAAATCCGGCAGGTTTAGCTATTTCGCCCCGCGACCGAAAAGAATCACGTTGAAAGTTGCCAGGATGATTGCCAGGTCGAGTTTGAGGGAGAGGTTTTTAATATAATACAGGTCGTATTCAAGCTTGCGTTCCGTTTCTTCAATCGTGGATCCATATTGATATTTTACTTGCGCCCAGCCTGTGATTCCCGGCCTGGCACTGTGCCTGCGCCAGTACATCGGAATCCTTTCATCGAGCATCGCGCATAGTTGCGTTTGTTCCGGACGCGGTCCCACCAGGCTCATCTCACCGCGCAAGACATTGAATAGTTGCGGGAGTTCATCCAGTCGAAATTTTCGCAATAGCTGCCCGACGCGGGTGACACGCGGGTCGTTCTTCAGAGCCCAACTCGGGCCCCCCGCTTCCGCGTCCTGGAACATCGAACGGAACTTCAAGATGGTGAACGGACGTTGACCCAACCCGACGCGTTCCTGCCGGAATAGGATGGGAAACCCCGTTTCCAGCCAGATAGCGGGGGCGATCACTCCCATCAACGGCAACCCGAGGATAATTCCAAGCAAGGACACCACAATGTCTATGCATCGCTTCGCGGCCAGGAGAGACCTAGACTTGCGAAAGCCGGAGGAGAGGAACAACCAACTCGGCGCCAGGTTCGCCAGCAGGATTTTTCCCGTCACCTTCTCATACATGCTATGCGCGTCCTCGACCTGCACTCCCGAGAACTTCAATTGCAGAAGCTGTTCGACAGGCGTGCAACCTCGCCGTTCGTTCAGGGACAGGATCACCCGGCTGACCCCCTTTTCTTTCACAATGTCACTCACCTGGTTCACGGAACCAATGATGGAGGGGTTGACGAGTGATTTCCCGATGTTCTCCCCCTTCTCATCGAGAAACCCGACAACCTTGAGGTTAAGTTCGGGGCGCACGATGAGTTCCCGCACCAGGGTAATCCCCGCCTGTGCAGTGCCAACAACGAGCACTCGCTCCTGATCTTTCATAATTCGTCTCTAAGTTTGTACGTTAGGGGATGGGCATCAAAAAGGGTCAGTGTGAGGGCCTTCCTTGCGATTGGAATAGAAATGCAGTGCGCGCCTCGCCGTTGCCGTTGTGCTTCGGCAGAGTGGCCAGTAGCGGAATTTCGAGATATTCCTTTACCTCTTCGGGCGTCCTGAATGACGGGTCGAGATATTCCATCAAGAAGCCGAATCCCATGCTGGCCAGGATGGCGATCACCACGGCCAGGAGCAGTTTGACGCCTGTCGGCAGACTCGCCGGCACCAACGGCGCCACCGGTGCCTCCGCGACCGCGGCATTGATGATTTTCCGTTGGTCAAGAGCATCCGCGATGCGGGCTTCTTCGCGCTTCCGATGATAAAGAAGGTAATTCTCCTCATTGGCTTTGGCGGACCTGAGCAAATCCTGCTGGAATACCGACTCGCCCGCCAACCGGTGAGCTCTGTTCTCAAGAGTCTTCAACGCGCCGGCCATGACCGAGGCGCGTGCCTGCAAACCGATCAAGTCCGCCTTGGCTTTCTCCATCTCTGTTTTGACCCAGGCATGCGCAGGATCCTGATCCGTTGTCTCTTCTCGGATGCCGCGTCTCTCGGCCTCGGCGATGGAAGTAAGAGTCTTGGAGATCTTTGTTTCCACTTCCTGAACCAGCGGATAGCTCGGATCATATCGTTCGAGAAGTTCGGTTCGCTTGAGTTCCAGGTCGAGGAGCGTCGTTTTCAGGTTGGCCATGAGCTGAGGATTGTCCGCCACTTTAATCTGTGTGGTGACACGCGCGGGGACAGCCCCATCTTCCGCCTCGAGCGTGCGAAGCCGCTTCTCCGTTTCCGCGATTGACGCAAGTGTCTGTTGCAGGCTGAGATCGAAATCGTTTACCTTCTGGAGTGTTACCTGTTTCTCGAAATCAGCCGAAACAACTCCCGTTTGTTGCGTGAAACGCACCAACTGCGCTTCCGAGGCCGCCAGTTCTGTCCTGTATTGCTGTGCTTGTAGCTGAAAGAAGTCCGCCGTCCCTTGTGGCCGGCGGACTGCCGTGTGCTTGGCTAGGTACAGATCCCCCAGTTCCTTAAGCACCTGCGCCGCGAGTCGCGGCGATTCGGATTGATAGGTGACTTTAATGATATCGGAGGCGTTGAGCGGGATCACCTGCAGGTCTTTCGTTTCCATTTTCAGAACTGCCTTGTAGATCCTCGTCTCCTTGTCCGGCGCCAGTCCTAGGGCTCCCAGCACCCGCAGCTCGATGGCCCCAATGGACCACGGGTTTTTGGATTCATACAGCCCGCAATCCACTACTGTCTTTTCCAGAGAATCGCGGCTTTGGAACAATTCGACTTCCGACGTAATCTCGTCCAATGTCAGATTGCGATCGGACTGGCTGACGTTCGGTTCGGTGGACACCACAGGGTCGACGCGTTCTCGTTGCACAAGGATCTTCATTTCGGCCTCATAGGTCGGAGGCAGAATCAAAATGGCCAGGATGAATCCTGCCATCAGCCCTGCGAACGCGAGGATGATCACGCGGCGGCGGCGGAATGTCATCCCCACCAGATCACGCAGCGTAAAAGAATGTTTCGGCTTCCCGTTGCCGTTTCCAATGCCGTTTCCGTTTCCATTGTGTGAGCTGTGTTTCCCGGAATTCACATTTTCCATTTGACTCCCTCCTACGCTCTCTGTGTTCCCGACCGCCAACCCTAGAACCCATTGAGACCCAGAAGCGTCCCAACGGTGGCCCCTGCGATTAGCAGGGAGATTTTTGCAAGCGCGCTCTTCCCGGCATAGAACCGGTTAACGCAAAGAAAATCAGTTTCCATCTGGTATCTGCGAATTGTTCGATTACTCTAAAAAGCGACAATTGCTGGTGGAATGTGGCCTTCGGAGTCCAACTGGCCATCGTTGTCCACTCTCTTTGATGGGCTTGCTAGAGCCTTTTGTAGAGATTTTCGGGAATGGAAAACGTGTGGTTGTTGAGCACAGCGCCTAGTATCTTCACATTTGCAGCGGTCAGATCTTCCTTGGCCGTTCGCGCAGTCTCTCGACGTGTAACCATGGACTCCAGAATCAGAATAACGCCGTCAGCGATCTGGCCGAGGAGCAATCCGCCCATATGTTGACTCGCCTGCGAGCTGTAGACCAAAACGTAGGAAAACTCGCGGCGGAGTTCTGCAATGCGGGAGCGCAAGCGCTCGGAATTCCACCCAGCTTGCAACTCCCCGGAACGAGAGCCGCCCGTGAGCACCGAGAGGTTAGTTTTCGGAGAGCAGTGAACGAATTCTCGAATCGGCCCGGATTCGAACAAGGCATCCGTAAGTCCCCGGAGGTTCTCCACACCCAGATATTTATGAAGAGAGGGGGAATGGAAGTCTCCCTCGACGACACACACCGACGAGCCTGTCTGGTCGGCCAGGAGTTGTCCCGCACGAGCGCAAATTCCGCCGGCTCCATCAGCCTGACCAACTCCACAGAAGGCCACCACACGCGGCACATCATCAGCGGGCAGCAGGAACACGCGTTGAACCAACTCTGCCTCTCCCGAACGACCAATAGGCTCGATGGGCACGGGCGGCCGCCTTACTTCTGAACTCTCTTGGGGAATGCTTTTTGACCACAGCAGTGCGGTTGCTTCTTTGGCTCGTAAAAGTACTTCAATGTTTTTGCTCATGCGTCATGTCTCCCATAGACTTGCCCTGACTATTTCGAATTCAGCGGATTCTTTCACGCCAAGAGTTGAGCTGGATCGACACTGCCTTCACACTCAGCTTGGTGCCGCACAGCCGCTTCGTTGGCTGTACCTGAGCCGAGCATCTCGATATCCAGGTCCTCCAGCACCTCGTTCAGAATCGATGCGTCGATCATGTTCTGACCATTCGCGAACCCCAAACTTAAGGCGTGGAAGCAGAGGTTGTTGATATTCCTCGGTATTCCATCGCTTCGAGAATGAATAATTGCCAATGCGTCGGCTGTGAACAGCCGTTTGCCCTCATAACCGGCGACCTTGAGCCGATGGTCTATGTAATCCGCGGTCTCGCTGGCGCTAAATTGCGTCAATCGGCTCAAAATCGAAATTCGCTGGCGTAGTTGAACCAGTTCTCGCCTGGCCAGCTTATCTGCCAATTGCGGTTGGCCGGCGAGCAGGATCTGGATCAGTTTCGTTCCGGGGATTTCGAAATTGGAAAGCATCCGTACCGCTTCCAGGACAGAGTCCTCAAGGTTCTGTGCTTCATCAATCACGACGACCACGCGCCTGCCGGCGCGCACTTCGCGGATCAAGACTTCATTCAATCTGCGCTGCATGCGCCCGAGATCATCGGTTTGGTCAGGGATTCCTAGATCGGCGATAAGCGAGCGCAGAAACTGGTGCGGATCGCTGTGTGCCTGGAACAAGAAAGCGGTGCGGGCGGAGCCACGTAAATGTTCCAGGAGGTCAAAGAGCAGAGTGGTTTTACCCATTCCTGGTTTTGCAATCAGGGCCATGAATCCCCGCTGGGATTGGATCCCATAGAGGAGCGATGCCACTGCTTCAAGGTGGGAAGGGCTGAAGTAAAGAAAATGCGGATCGGGAGAAACCCCGAATGGTTGCTCGCGTAGACCGAAGTGATCGAGGAACATTGGCTTTACCTATCGGCGGATTCTTGGAAGGGAACCACCAGCTTGACCGAATTCAGACTGACACGGCCGGAACCCTGGATTGAGCTACGTTCCTAGAGTGGCCCGGGATTGAAATACGTTCCCAGGGTGGCGACGGGAATAAAGCGTTGCATCTTCGAAATAGTGTTCTTGGGAACGTACAACATGTCGCCGGGGCGCAGATGCGCGTCTTCCCTCAAATTGCCGCTCTTGAGCATCTTCTTCAAGTCCAACCGCTGCGTTTCCGCCCAATCGTTCGAAACGCGGCGGAAAAGCCAGACTTGTGAGTGTTTAGCGCTTTCTGTGAAACCGCCCGCAATCGCCACCGCCTGCGTCATCGTCGTGTCTCCCCGCAATTCAAACTTGCCGGGATGTCCCACTTCTCCACCCACGATGAAGTACGGTTTGTCGAATTCCATGAGCCGGACCGTGATGATGGGGTTGTGCAAAGTTTTCGCGTAGGCCAGCCGAATCGATTCCGCGACGTCGGGAATTGTTTGCCCTTCCACATGGATATCGCCGACACCCTGTAAAGTGATGTAGCCGTCTGGCTGGACAGTGACTGTCTGATTCAAGTCTGGTGTCATAGTGAAATTCAGCTGCAGGACATCGTCTTTACACAGCTGGTATCGCGGATTTCGCCGGTGGAGCTCAGGACGCTCCGGAGCTTCTTGAGCAGCCGTTCTGGGCCCCCGTGCTGCGGCCGGTCCGTCGGTTGCGGAGGCCGCCGGCTTACCTTGAACTGCGTGTGCGTAAACAGCCATCGCAAGAAAAATCCCAGCTCCGAAATAACAAAATATCCTTCTTTTCATGGACATTTCTCCTCGTATTTCCGTTGCTCGATTCTCTGTGGTTCCGCCAAAACCAGCGGTCTACCGCCAATGACGAACTTGGGAGCCTCAGTCGGCACGCGGCCTTAGCGTCAAGCGGAGGCAGTGAATACTGTAGGGGATGCCTTTTTCTGTAGACAGGTCGGAAAGGGCCTTCCGCACTTCCTGGTCGCAGGCATCTTTTTTCTCTGGTGCCATGGAAACAAACTGCCCTTCGACGCGGACCCACCAGCCCCAATGCCCTTCCAGTGAATCGTAGTAGGTTTCGTAGGATTCATCGGCGGAAACCTGGCGTGGGTCGAAGGTCTCGCTGAACAAGCGAAGAGACTCTTGTCGGGTAAGCTGCGTCCGCATTCGCACAGACTCCAGAAAGTGCGCTGGACCCATGTATTTCAGGAAGATCGGGCTTGTCTTCCGAATGAACTCGTGGCCGTTATTTCTTCCGATGAAGAAAAGATCCATACGGCCATTCGGCTTGAGCACGCGGTGAATTTCCCGCACCGAGGCGCGGAGGTCGGTCACCCAATGAAAGGCAAAGATACTAAACAAATAGTCTACCGACTGAGACTTCAGTGGGATCTCTTC
>Ga0137415_10001823_pt1 | contig 21216 bp, 24 predicted proteins | sample CZODoug3_1_1_16f_FD_183082 | JGI IMG/M metagenome (GOLD analysis project Ga0137415, IMG submission 183082) | Vadose zone soil fungal communities from Angelo Coast Range Reserve, California, USA - CZODoug3_1_1_16fungal (Hybrid Assembly) | ecosystem: Environmental > Terrestrial > Soil > Vadose...
CCTCCGCGACCAGGCCCGGCGGGATCATCCCGAGGCCTTCAGCCAGGACTGAGGGCCCGAGACGCGTGGCGGCATGCGCGGCCGCGCGCGCTCGGGCCTCCGCGCCCTCGCGCTTCTGGCCTGTCTCGCCTCGCCCCCGGCGGCGCGCGCCCAGGACAACTTCGAGATCCAGGTCTACGGGTCGGAGACGGTGGCGCCGGGCACCACGATGGTCGAGCTCCACAGCAACATCGCGCTCAGGGGCAGGACCCGCGAGACCGATGGGGTCCTGCCGACCGAGCACGCGCTCCACGAGACCCTCGAGGTCACGCACGGCTTCACGTCCTGGTTCGAGACCGGCTTCTACCTCTTCACCAGCCTCCAACCCGACGGCTGGCAGTGGGTGGGTGATCATATCCGGCCCCGCGTCCGGGTGCCCGCGGGCTGGCGCTGGCCGGTCGGCGTGAGCCTCTCGACCGAGTTCGGCTACCAGCAGCGGCAGTTCTCCACCGACACCTGGACGCTCGAGATCCGGCCGATCGTCGACCAGCAGCTCGGACGGTGGTACTGGTCGTTCAACCCGACCGTCGACCGCTCCTTCGAGGGCGTGAGCGAGCGGCAGGGCTTCGGGTTCTCGCCGAACCTCAAGGTCAGCTATGACATCACCCCGACGGTCAGCGCCGGGCTTGAGTACTACGGCGCGCTGGGCCCACTGAGCGGCTTCGACCCGGTCGAGCGGCAGCAGCACCAGCTCTTCCCGGTGGTCGACCTGAACCTCGGACCGCGGTGGGAGTTCAACTTCGGGGTCGGCTTCGGGCTGACGCGCAGTACCGATGCCCTCATCGTCAAGCTGATCCTCGGCTACCGGTTCGGCGGCCCCGAGGCCGGCCCCGACGGCTACCGGTGACTTCCCGCCTCCTTAACGGCTGGTTGTAACGGTTGACAGTGAGAGTAGCACTGGTTACTCTCAACCCGACGTAGCGGCGACCGGCCGGTCGACCGCCGGGGAGGAGGGCTCGAATGAGGCGCCTGAACTCGACCGTCGCGGCGCTGGCCGCGGCCAGCCTGGCCGGGGCCGCCCTGCTCGTGGCCGGGATCCACGGGCGACCCGGACGGGCCGGCGCCGCGGAGACCACCCTCAAGCGCGTCGCGACGATCGACCTGCCGGGACCTCCGGGTCACCGCTTCGACTACCTGACGATCGACTACGACGATCACTACCTGCTCTCCGCCCATCTGGGCGCCGGCCTCCTCTACGTGATCAACCTCGACACGCAGGCCCTGGTGGGGGCCGTCCCGGACGTGCCCGGCGTGGAGGGGATCGAGTACGTTCCTGAGTTGAAGAAGGTCTACACCTCGGACTGGTGGGAGAACAAGATCGCGGTCATCAGCCTGCCCGAGATGAAGGTCACCAAAAAGCTCCCCACCGAGGCCAAGCCCGACGGGATGACGTATGCGGCCCCCTTCCACAAGCTCTATGTCTCCGACGAGCGCGGCCGGGCGGTCACGGTCGTCGATGTCCGCGAGGACCGGGTCGTCACGACGCTCTCCTTCGACAGCGAGACCGGCGTGCCCCAGTACGACCCCGTGACCCGCCGGGTCTACGTCAACCTGCAGGACCGGAACGTCCTCGCCGCGATCGACCCGCGCGGGGACACGGTGGTCGCGCGGTACCCGGTCGCCGGGTGCGAAGGCAACCACGGCATGGCGCTCGACGTCGCGCATCACCGAGCCTTTCTGGCGTGCGAGGGCAACCTCGTGCTGACGGTCTTCGACCTGGATACGCACGCGGCGCTCGCGCACCTGCCGCTCCCGAAGGGCCCGGACGTCGTCCAGTTCGATCCTGGGCTCGGACGGATCTACGTGGCGTGCGGGAGCGGCGCGATTTCCGTCTTCAAGGAGGACGACCCCGAGCACTTCCGCAAGCTCGAGGACTTCCCGGTCGAGCGGAAGGTTCATAGCCTGGCCGTCGACGTCCGGACGCATCGCGTCTACGCGCCTGAGGAGCAGGAGGGCGGGCGCCCGACCGCCCGGATGGTGGTGTTCGATGCCATCTGATACCTTCGCGAAGAGGAGCGGGCTCGCGCCGCGCGTGGTGGCGGCGTCGCTCGCCGTCCTGCTGCCGATGGCCGTCCGGGCGGGCCAGGGCACGACCAGCACGCTGAAGCCGCCGATCGACCTGGCCGATCCGGCCAACATCGAGGCCGGCCGGCAGATGTTCAACGTGACCTGCACCCACTACTGCCACGGCAAGGACGCCCGGGGCAGCGGCCTGCGGGGGCCGTCGCTCCGGAATGGCGGCTTCGATAACTGGTACCTCTACGGCCGGATTTCGGGGGGGCGGCCGCCCATGCCGGCCTTCGCCGGCATCTACACCCCCGAGCAGATCTGGAAGATCATCGCCTACATCCAGTCGCTGCGGGACTGAGCCCCGCAAGGAGGGCATCGTGTCGCGTCGTGGCTTCCTCCTGGCATTCGCTGCGTTCGGCGCCGCCGCCATCGGGCCGGACTGGCTCTTCCTGAGGCCCGAGGGCGTCAGGGCGGCCGAGACGGACGGGGACGAAGAGCAGGACGAAGGGGACCGGGAAGGCACGCGGGACGAGCAAGAGACGAAGGAGGGGGACGCCAAGCGCCAAGGCGCCGAGCAGGACGGGCGCGAGCAGCCGGAGGCGGACGATGACGACGACTAGTTGGAGAGAAACCGGGTGGGTCCCCGTGAACCGTCGGACGGGCGCTGGGCGGAGGGTCCGGGTGGCCGTCGGGCTCGCGAGCCTCGTGCTGCTCGCGGGCGGCGCCGGCCCGGCGATCGCGCAGGCTCCCCGGGTACTGATCGTTGGCCCCATCGACACCTACGGCGCGCTCGTCGCCGGCGTGTCGGAGGGGCTCCAGTCCGCTGGGTTCCGGGACGCCGAGCGGATCCGCATCGACGTCCGGAACGCTCGCGCGGGTGACGAAGCGACGGCCGTGATCGGCGCCGCGGTCGAGGAGGGCGTCGACGCCATCGTGACGATCTTCGGCCCCTCGACCCAGGCGGCGCGCGCGGCGACGACGAGGGTGCCGATCGTCTTCTGCCCGGTCGCCGATCCGGTCGCCGCCAAGTTCGTCGCCTCGAGCGAAGCGCCCGGCGGGAATCTGACGGGCGTTGCCAGCGCCGATGCCGAGGCGAGCCGGCGGAGGCTCATCGCGTTCCGCCAGGTACTGCCGGCGCTGAGGCGCCTGGCGGTCCTCTTCGACCCGGACTTTCCCCCTGACCGTGTGCAGGTGGCGAACCTGGAGCAGACGGCCCGATCGGTCGGCATCACGCTCCTGACCCGGACGGTGGCCGACGGGGACGCCGCGGTCGCGGCGCTGCAAGCCCTCGGCCAAAGCGAGGTCGAGGCGGTCCTCATCCTGAAGGAGGCCCTGCTGCGGCGCGCGGCGGAGGAGATCGGGCGCGTCGCGATCGAGCGGAAGCTCCCGATCGTCGTGGGCGATCCCGACTTGGTCGCGCTGCCGGGTGTGGTCGCCGCCGTCGGCCCGAGCCAGCAGCACACGGGGCAACTCTGCGGCGAGATGACGGCCAGGATCCTCCACGGTGCCAAGGCGGCGAGCCTGGCGGTCGAGCACCCGGTGTTCGAGTTGCTCGTCAATCTCAAGGAGGCGGGACGCCTGGGCCTGGTCATTCCCGAAGGAGCCGTCGAGCAGGCCGTTCGGGTGATCCGCTGAACGCGTCCATGGGACGCTGAGCCGGCGGCCTCGTCTGGGGTGGCATCGCGTGCGGGGGCGCGCCCGAACGACAGCGTGCGTCCTCGCGGGCACGCTCGCGCTGGCCGCCTCACCGGCCTGGGCCTACCGGCCGTTCGTGTCGACCGACGCGGCCGTCGCCGATCCCGGTTTCATGGAGATCGAGCTCGGGTACTTCCAGCTTGCCCACGAGCACCACGAAGACACCTTCTCGACTCCCAAGCTGGTCCTTAACTACGGCATCGTCGATCGACTCGAGATCGTCGGCGAGTTCGCGGCCGAGAAGGCGCCGCACGATGACTGGCAGCTCGTCGACCCCGCGCTCTTCCTGAAGGCGATCTTGAAGGAGGGCGTCCTCCAGGAGAAGGACGGGCTGAGCGTCGCGCTAGAGGCCGGCGCGCTCCTGCCCTCCACCGCCCCCGGCGAGGGCGCGGTCGGCTTCGAGGCCACCGGAATAGTGAGTGGGCAGCTCAAGCCCCTCACGTACCACCTGAACGCAGGGGGCGGGGTCGACCGGGTCGACGCGCGCCCCTTTGCGACCTGGGGGGTGATCGGGGAGCTTCCCGTCGTCCCGGCGCTCCGGTTTGTGGGCGAAGTGAACGGAGAGAGCGTGAAGCAGGAGCGCGCCAACAACTCGGTGCTCGTCGGTTTCATCTGGCAGCCGTTCGCCTCGAGGGAGCTCTGGATCGACGCCGGCATCCGGCGTGGCATCACCCGCGCCGCACCCGACTGGCAAGCGACGCTCGGGCTGACCTTCGCCTTCCCGCTCTGGCCTCGCGCCCAGCCGTAAGTGCGCCTGTCACGGCGGACCGGCGCACTGAGCGGTGACCGCGGACCGGGCGCCGACATCCGGGCCTTCAACAAAGGGTTCGGGACGTTCGTCGAGACCATGAAGGACGGGAAGGACACCGGACGCACCCAGACGATGCTCGCCGGGGGGAGGGTGCTGAGCATCGAGCAGATGTACCAGATCGGCGCCTCTCTGGAGACAGTCGCGATAGACCGCGCGAACTGGCGAGAGCCCGCGTCCTGAGCCCGCGGGGACGCGTTGCCAGAGGGGTGTCAGCCGGCGTCGGGGCCGGCCAAGCGCCTCCGGCAGTAGGCGTAGAGCGCGTCGTAGACGGGCAACTGCCGAGCCAGATTCTCGTGGTCGTCGCGGACGATCTCACGGAACCCCGAGGCGACTGCGTAGAGCCCCCACGACTCGCGGGTCAGCTCGCGCGCGCTCGTGTCGGCACCCCGGACGATCTCGGCGAGCGCGTGGAGCGCGGGGTCGTCGAGCCGGTAGACGGCGAGGAACGCGTCGAAGGAGCAGCGGTCGCCGTGGTGCCCGAGCTCGACGCCGGGCACGTCATAGGGCCTGGCGTCCTCGCGGCGCGCGACCTCCAAGACCTGGTCGGCGGGCACGAACAGGAACGTCGGGTCGGGGTCGACGAACCGGCGGATGAGCCACGGGCAGGCGATTCGATCGACGCGCGCCCTCTCCCGGGTGACCCACTTCATCGCGGCGCGCGCCCTCAGCCGGCCCACCGGACGAACAGGCCAGCCGCGCCGGCGGCCGCGATCAAGACGGGCTCGGGCACCTTGAAGCGCCACGTGGTGCCGAGCGTCGCGAGCGCGATGGCCAGCGCGGGCGAGTCCACGATCGCGCGCCGGGCGAGGACGATGCAGGCGCCCGCGATCGCGCCCGCCGCCGCCGCGGTCACGCCGGCGACGAACGCCTTCACCTGGGGGTTCGCGCTGATCCGGTCGAACCACGGGTAGGGGATCACGACGAACAGGTACACGGGCAGGAAGACGCCGACCGCCGCCGCCCCGGCGCCGGCGAAGCCGGCGACGAGGTAGCCGATGAACGCGACCGTGATCACCACCGGGCCCGGCGTCAGCATTGCGACCGCGACGGCGTCGAGGAACTGCTTGTCGGTGAGCCAGCGGTGCTGCTGGACGACGCCGCCGTAGAGGAACGGGACGATCGCGAGCCCGCTGCCGAAGACGAACGCCCCTGCCTTCGCAAAGAACCAGAGGAGCTCGGCGAGGAGGGCAGGGGCCGCCACACCCACGCAGGCGGACGGCGCCTTGCGGAGGAACGCGGGCGGCGCCTGTACGACGAGGGTTGCGACGCCGCAGAGGACGAAGAGCGTCAGGATCTCTGACTCGCTCCACGCCGTCACGACCGTCATGAGGACGAAGACCGCCCACAGGAGGCGCTCCCGGCCCAGGGTGAGTCGGGCGAGCTTGTAGCCCGCCCGAACGATGATCGCGATGACGGCGGCGCTCACGCCGTAAAAGACCGCCTGCATCCACGGGAGTCCCCCGTAGCGCACGTAGAGCCAGCCGATCGCCACCGTCATCAGGAAGGACGGCAGAATGAAGGTGAGACCGACGAGCGTCGCGCCGCGCACGCGCGAGTGAATGAAGCCGAGGCAGATCGCGAGCTGGGCCGCGAGCGGGCCCGGCGCCAGCTGCGAGAGGGCCAGGGCCTTAAGGTACTCCTCCCGGCTGAACCAGCGGCGCCGCTCGACCAGGTCCCGCTGCATGTAGCCCACGAGCGCGACGGGCCCGCCGAAGCCGAGGCTCCCCAGATAGGCGAAGTAGCGGAGGAGCGAGCCCGTGGTTCCTCGCGCGGGTGTGTCGGCGTCGGTCATCGGTCGCCTCCCGGCACCCGCCTCACCCCTGCCGGACTCTCACGTGGCTCAGCGCCTGCTTGAGCGTCTGACCGATCCGGGCCGGGTCGCCGGTCGCCCAGAAGTGCAGGAAGTACAGCGTCGGCACGCTCCGGATCAGGTGGTTGTGGAGGGCGGTCACCCGGATCCCGCCGGCGCGGAGCTCGCCGATCACGGCGTTGACCTCGTCGCCCGTCAGGACGAAGTCGCCCGTGGCCGCGACCTGCCCGTTCTCCGTCTCCTGAAAGACGAACGCGTTGGCCATGCCCATCGCCGGCGCCAGCATCGCGCCGTGCTCGTGGATCGGCTCCGCCCGCGGCACGCCGATCGCGAGCACGCCGCCGCGCACGGCGCCCGAGTGCCCGAGGCTCGCCTCAACCGCGCGCGCCCACGTCGGTGCGGGCGGCGCGGGCTCCGCCGGGACCGCGGGCGGGGGCGGGGTCGCGGTCTCCGCGATCGCGGCCCGGAGGCCGCGGCCGAGCGCCGCTCCATCGCCCGTGCCGAAGAAGTGGAGGTACATGACGTGCGGCGTCTCGAGGATCACGTGGTTGTGCAGGGCCGTGATCTCGAAGCCGTTCGCCTGGAGCGCCGAGACGACGGCGTTGATCTCCTGCGGCAGCAGGACGAGGTCGCCGTCGACGACGGTCGAATCGCCGTCGTGCGCGAAGGCGGCCCAGCCGCCGAGGGCGAGCCCGGTCTTGATCGGGGTGCCGTCGATCGTGACGTGGAGGTCGCTGCGCGGGAACGGCACCCGGTAGACGCCGCCGCCCTCGCTGCCGGGCCGCCCGATCGCCTCCGCGACCGCGCTCCAGTCGGATTCGGCCGCGGCCGGCGCCGGCAGGAGAGCGGCCGTGAAGACCAGGAACAGCAGCGTCGTCGCGCGCGAAGCCTGGGATGCTCGAGCAATCATGACGTCCTCCCTCGGGACCGGCGCGGCGCCGCCTCCCGGCTGCTGATCGCGAGTGTAACGCTTGACTTCACTAGTAGCAACGGTTACCGTGACCAGCGAAGGATGCGCTGGCTGGTCCTCCTGATGAGCCTGCCCCCGACGCCGACCCGCCACCGGGTCGGGGTGTGGCGGAAGCTCAAGCGGATGGGCGCCGTCAACCTCCGGGGCTCGGCGTGGATCCTGCCCGAGAACCCGGAGACGACAGAGCTGTTCCACTGGCTCGTGCAGGAAGTGCAGTCCTTCGGCGGGGAGGCGACGCTGCTCCGGGTCGACGGGATCGAGACGATGAGCGACGAGGCGGTCACCGCGCTCTTCAACGGCGCGCGGGCGGAGGAGTACCAGACAGTCAAGCAGGGATGCCGGGAGCTCCTGGCGCGGCTTGACCGTCTCGGCCCGGCCGGGCGCGGCTCGTTCGACCCGCTCCGGGGAAAGCTCGAGGGGCTCAAGCGCGAGCTCGACCGCATCCAGTCGATCGACTACTTCCGCGCGCCCACGGGGACGGGCGTCCGTGCGCTCTGGGAGACGACAGCCAAGCGGCTCCGGAAGGCCGAGGCGGGGCCGAGCCCGGTTGTCGCGATGGGGCGCCGGCGGACGGGGCTCCCGCCGGCGGGGAGCACGTGGGTCACGCGCCCGCGGCCGCACATCGACCGGATCGCGTCGGCGTGGCTGATCAAGCGGTTCCTCGACCCGAAGGCGACGTTCGGCTTCGCCGACCGGGCGGACGCCGCCAAGAAGGGGGTCCCGTTCGACGTGCTCGGCGCCGAGTTCGGCCACCACGGGGAGGACTGCACGTTCGAGACGCTCGTCAAGCGCTTCGGCGTGAAGGACCGGCGGCTCCGGGCGATCGCCGAGATCGTGCACGAGGCGGACCTCCACGACGGGAAGTTTGCGCGGGGCGAGGCTCAGGGGATCGATCTCGCGGTGAGCGGCCTCGTCGCGGCGACGCCGGACGACCACGAGCTGCTTGAGCGCGGCATGATCTTGTTCGACGGCCTCTACGCGACGCTCAAGCAGAAGACGTAACACGCGACGACCAACCACGAACAAGGAGGACTCAACATGCGACGGTTCGCAGTCTCGATCCTGGCTCTGCTGATGGCGGTCACGCTCGGGGCGCCCGCGCTTCACGGCGAAGAGGCGAAGGATCAGGCAGCGCTGGCCAAGGCGCTCGCGGCAGCCAAGGTGTCGCTCGAGAAGGCCCTGAGCGCCGGCCAGCGTGAGGGCAAGCCGATCTCGGGGAAGTTCGAGATCGGGGACGACGGCAAGCTCCAGCTCTCGGTCTACACGGCCAAGGGCGACGCGTTCTCTGAGGTCATCGTCGACCACGCGACGGGGAAGGTGGAGAAGGCGGAGGCGATCACGAGCGGCGAGGACCTCGAGGCGGCCAAGGCGCAAATCGCGGCGATGGCCAAGGCCCGGCTCGGGCTCGACAAGGCGGTGAGCAAGGCCGTCTACGCGAATCGGGGCTACCGGGCGGTGAGCGTCTTTCCGAGCCTGAAGGACGGGCACCCCGTGGCCGAGATCACGCTCTACAAGGGCGACGACTGGAAGACGGTCACCGAGAACCTCGACTAGCCCGGAGGCACGGATGAACGGTCAGCGGGTGTGGCGCCGCCAGGGGCGGGCGATCGCCCTGGCGGCGCTCGGAATCGTGGGCCCCGCGGCGTCCGCCGCCGAGCTGGGGGTACCGGCCACCGCGGTGACCGTGCGCTACGACCTCGAGGACGGGCGCCTGGGCGACTGGAAGACCATGGACGGCGCGTGGGCCATCGAGGAGATGGCGGGGGCGCCGAGCGGCCGGCACGTGCTCGTCCAACGCGCGGTGGAGAACGTCTTCAACGTGATCGTCGCCCCGGTCGGGCCGTACGCGGACGTCGACGCGTCGGTCCAGTTCAAGCCCATGTCGGGCCGGGAGGACGCGTCAGGCGGGATCGTGTTTCGTCTCCACGACGGTAAGTACTACGTCATCCGGGCCAACGCGCTCGAGAACAACTTCAGCCTCTACGCCTACGACCGGAGGCGCCTGGAGATCGCCGGCGTGCGGGTGCAGGCGCCGGCCCTCGGGCAATGGCACACGATTCGCGTGGTCGCCGTCGGCGACCACATCCAGGGCTACCTCGACGGCACGCTCCGGCTCGACTACCGCGACAGCCGGTTCCGGTCGGGCCGGGTAGGGCTCTGGACCAAGGCTGACTCGGTGACGGCCTTCGACGACCTCGTGATCCGTGGGGTCCCGCGCGCCGGCCCCTGAGCCCCATCCATCCCTTCCCGTTGACTACGTCGGGCCTCTGCCGTAGCCTCCCTCGCACGCCATGAAACGTGCAGAAGCGCTCCGCCGCCCTCCCGCCTGACGTCGGGCCCTGCGATGCTGATCCAGGGCGGGACCGTCGTCGATCCCGCACTCGGGCCCTCCGCGCTGCGGGACGTTCGGCTCGCCGACGGGCGCGTGGCCGCCCTCGGCGAGAATCTCCGGCCCGCCCCCGGCGAGGAGGTCGTCGACGCCCGAGGCCTCCTCGTGACACCCGGCCTCATCGATCTCCACGTCCACGTCTACTACGGCGCCTCGCACTACGGCATCGAGCCGGATCCTCACTGTCTGGCGACCGGCACCACCACCGTCGTCGACGCGGGCTCGGCGGGGGCGCTCACGTTCACCGGGTTCCGCAAGTACGTGATCGAGGTGGCGGAAACGCGCATCCTGCCGCTCCTCAACATCAGCAGCACCGGAATGTTGAGCGCCGAGGTCGGCGAGCTGGAGGACGTCCGCTTCATCGACCGGGCCAGGGCGCTCCAGACCATCGAGGCCAACCGCGACCTCATCCACGGCGTGAAGGTACGACTGTCGCGCCAGCAGGCCGGCGGCAACGCCCGGCTCGCGCTCGGCACGGCCCTCGAAACCGCGGCCGCGGCCCGGCTGCCGCTCATGGTCCACGTGGGCGATACGCCTATTCCCCTCGAGGACATCCTGCGCGAGCTGCGTCGCGGCGACGTGATGACCCACTGCTTCCACGGGCGCGAGCAGGGCGTCCTCGACGAGCGCGGCCGTGTCCGCGAGGAGGCCCGACGGGCGGTCGGCCGAGGCGTGGTCTTCGACGTCGGCCACGGCGTCGGGAGCTTCGCGTTCGCGGTGGCCCGGGCCGCCCTGGCGCAAGATCTCCGGCCCGGCACGATCTCGAGCGACCTCCACGTGTATAACGTGCGGGGGCCCGTCTTCGATCTCGCGACGACGATGACGAAGTTCCTGGCGCTCGGCCTCCCCCTCGACGAGGTCGTCCGCATGACCACGGAGGCGCCCGCGAAGGTGATCGGAGCGGCGGGCCGGCTGGGCACTCTCGCCCCCGGCGCCGCCGCGGATGTCACGCTGCTCAGGATGCAGCGGGGTTCCTTCGAGCTGACCGATGCTCGCGGCGAGCACATGACGCACGACGAGCGGCTGGTTCCGGTGCGCGTGGTCAGAAACGGTGTGGTTCGCACCGCGTCGCTCCAGCCGGCGCCTGCCATGTAGAACCCTGGGAGGACATTTTCAGCTTGACATTTGATGCTCTACAGGTGTTTAGTAGTGGTCTACCTTGGAGGTGAGTCATGAACCCCGTGGATCGGCTGCTCCGAGACGAGATGAACCAGCTCCTGGACAGGATCGCGGCGACGGTGCCCGAGGGAAGCCTCGCCGCGGCCACGGCGAGGTACCCGACACTCCGCGCCCGACTCGACGAAGCCGAGGCCCGCCTCACGGCGCTCAGGGCGACGTTGCTCGAAACCTACGGCGCGTGGGGCAAGACCTTGGAGGACCTCGACAATCTGTGGGCGCTCGCCGCGTGGAAGCGCGACGAGACCTCGCTCGCGGCGTGACCCAGCGCGTCGACTAGTCCCTGCCGGAGAGCCGGCCGCGCCGCCCTCCGCGATCCGGGGGGAGCCCCTTCTGCTCGGCCGCGAACTCGCTTTTCACCGTCTCGAAGCGCTGCCAGTAGTCTGGCAGGCGCGTCGCCAGGGAGGCCTGGTCGGCCAGGAGCCGCGCGGTTCCGGCGCCGGCGGCGGCCGAGGCGAGGCGGCCGCCCTCCTCGTCGCCGAGGCCGACCCGCATCGAGGCCTCGAGTCGACCGAGAAACGCGCCGACCAGGCGGTCGAACTCGGCGCGGTCCTCGACGTCGTCGGCAACCGGGGGCGGCAGGTTGCGCGCCCGTCGCGCCTCGACGAGCACCTCGAGGCAGGCGGCGTCGACGGCTTCCTCGAGCCGCTCGAGGAGCACCGCCTCGATCCGCGCGCGGAGCCCGCGGGGGTCGCCGGGGTCACGGCGAAGCGACGTGCCGAACGGGCGGCTCACGCGAGCAGCAACCGCTCGAGGCCCGACGGAAACGACACGGGCTCGAGGTCGAAGGCGTGGAGGAAGGGCTTGGGGTCGCAGACGTTGTCTTCCTCGAGCATCCGAAGCTGGTCCGTCGTCACCGGGTAGAACGGCACCGACTGAAGGACGGCCGTCAGGCGGCGCATGAGGCCGAGCGGTACGTGCGCCTTCCGCACTCGCCGCTTCAGCACGGCGCCGATCAGGTCGAGGACCTCGTTGAGCGTGTACGCCTCGGGGCCGCCGACGTCGTAGGCCTGGCCGACCGCGGCCGGTCGGTCGAGGGCGCGCGCGAAGCCCTCGGCCACCACCGGGAGCCACACCGGCTGGAGCCGCGCCGTGCCGCTCCCGATGACCGGCACGATCGGCAGCCGCCGCACCATCCGCGCCAGGACCGTCACGAATCCGTCCCCGTGGCCGTAGACGATCGACGGGCGGAAGATCGTCCAGTCGAGCCCACTCGACCGCACCGCCTCCTCCGCGCGCCACTTGGTCTGATGATAGCGGGCGCGGGCGCCGGGCCGGGTGCCGAGCGCACTCATGTGAAGCACGCGGCGCGCGCCGGCACCCGAGGCGGCGGCGAGCACGTTCAGCGTGGCGTCCACGTGCAGGCGCTCGAAGGTCTCGGCGAGCGCGGGCCGCTCGCGGATGATGCCGACGAGGTGGATGACCGCGTCGCAGCCCGCCATCGCGACGTCGAGCGTCCGGCGGATGAGCACGTCGCCCTCGACGCGCTCGACCGCCCCGAGGCCCTTCAGCAAGGGCTCAGAGCCGCGGCGCACGAGACAGCGGACGATGTGGCCATCGGCGCGGAGGGCCTGGACGACGCCCCGGCCCACGAACCCCGTGGCGCCCGTGATGAACACCCGGTGCATCGTGGGCGAATCCTAGCATAGCTTTCCCCGCTGCACGTGGCCAGGCGGGAAGACGACGGCCGATGCTATAGTGGTCTGGATGCCCTCGATCGCCCGCGCCTGCGTAGTGCTGCTGGCGCTGTCCGTCCTTCCGACCCGAGCCTTCGCCGAGCCGCCCGACTTTTCCGCCGTCGACGCCGCCGCCAGCGACGCGGTCGCCTCGGGCGAGATCCCGGGCGCCGTCATCCTCGTCGGCCAAGGCAGCCGGATCCTCTATCACCGAGCGTTCGGCCTCCGGCAGGTTGTCCCGTCGGCCGAGCCCATGACGGAGGACACGGTCTTCGACCTCGCGTCACTGACCAAGCCCCTCGGCACCACCCTCGCCGTGATGTCGCTGGCCGAGCGGGGCCGGATCCGTCTCGATGCGCCGCTCGGCGCCTACCTGCGTGAGTTTCGGGGCCGCGCGTTCCGGGAGGTCACGATCCGACGGATCCTCGCGCACCGCGCGGGCTTCTGCGCGGTGCCGCCCGAGGCCGCGGTCCGCCCCGGCTTCCCGCGGGCGGCGCGGCTCCTGGCCGAGATCCCGCTCGACTACCCGCCGGGCACGGGCTCCCAGTACAGCGACACGGGCTTTATCCTCCTCGGCGAGGTCGTGCGACGCGTGAGCGGCGAGTCGCTCGACGTCTATCTCCGACGCGTCGTCTTCGGCCCGCTCGGGCTCACGGAGACGACCTTCCACCCCGGCCCGCTCCTCCGGATGCGCGTCGCGCCCACCGAGTTCTTTGACGGCCGGCTGCTCCACGGCGAGGTGCACGACCCCCGCGCGCGGGTCCTCGGCGGCGCGGCGGGCAACGCCGGCCTGTTCTCCTCCGCGTGGGACATGGCGCGCATCTGCCGGATGCTCGTGGACGGCGGCAGCTTCGAGGGCCGACGGGTGCTGGCCGCGGGCACGGTTCGGACGATGTGGGCGCCGTGGCCCACGCCCGACAGCCCGCGCGCACTCGGCTGGGACGTAAACTCGCCCTACGCGGCTCCGATGGAGCTCTTCTTCCCGGCCGGCTCCGTCGGCCACACCGGCTTTACGGGTACGATGGTCTGGATCGACCCGCCGACGCGGACCTACATGATCGTCCTAACCAGCCGTCTCCACCCGAGCGGCAACGACTCGGGGCGGATCCGCGAGCTTCGCACGCGGGTGGCCGCCACCGTCGGGGCCGCGCTCTTCTACCAGCCGACGCCGGTCGCCGTCGCCGCCGGCGGCGGCGGGGAGCCGGGCCCGGCCGCCGACGCGCCGCTCCCGACCATGGGGCAGGTGCAGACCGGGATCGACGTGCTGCTCCGCCAGAACTTCGCGCCGCTCGCGGGTCAGACGATCGGCCTCATCACGAACCAGACTGGAATCGACGCCACCGGCCGGCGGACGATCGATCTGCTCGCCGCCGCGCCCAACGTGCGCCTGCAGGCGATCTTCTCCCCGGAGCACGGCCCCGCCGGGGACGCCACCGGCGACGTCCCGAACGGCCGCGATGCGCCCACCGGGCTCCCGCTGTGGAGCCTCTACGGTGCCACCCGCCGACCGACCCCGGAGATGCTCCACGGCCTCACCGCGCTCGTGTACGACGTCCAGGACGTTGGCGTCCGGTACTACACGTACCTGGCAACGCTCGTCTACGCGATGCAGGAGGCGGCCAAGCGCCAGCTCCCGGTGTTCGTGCTCGACCGGCCGGACCCCATCACCGGCCGCATCGTCGAGGGGCCGCTCATCGACCCGGACCTGCGTTCGTTCACGGCGCCCTTGCCCGTTCCGGTGCGCCCAGGGATGACCGTCGGCGAGTTCGCCCGCCTGGCGGCCGCCGAACTGCAGATCCCCGTCGCCCTCACGGTGGTGCCGATGACGGGGTGGAGCCGGTCGGCGTGGTTCGACCAGACCGGGCTGCCATGGCTCAACCCGTCGCCGAACATCCGCTCGGTCACGGAGGCGCTGCTCTACTCGGGTCTGGGGCTGCTCGAGGCGACGAACCTCACCGTGGGCCGCGGCACCGACACGCCCTTCGAGATCGTGGGCGCGCCGTGGATCGAGCCCTACGGGCTCAGCGCCGCGCTGAACGACCTCGGCCTCCCGGGCGTCCGCTTCGTGCCGGCCTTCTTCACGCCGATGGCCGACGTGTATGCGACGCAAGCGTGCGGCGGCGTGCACGTCGTCGTGACGAACCGAGAGACGATCCGGCCGGTCGCGGTGGCGCTGGCGCTCGCGCGCGAGCTGCGGGAGCGCTACCGCGACCAGTTCAGGCCGGAGATGATCCAGAACCTCCTGGTAAACCGGTCGATGATGTGGGCCTTCCTGCGGGAGGAGCCGCTCGCCCGGCTCCAGGCCTGGGCCGAACAGGAGCGGGACAGCTTCCTGAAGCGGCGCGCGTCGTACCTCATCTACCGTTAGCGACCTGCATCGTCGGTCTCCTCACGGTCCTCAGGTTCAGTCGCGCTCCACCACCTTCACGCCCGGCGGGAGCGCCGGGCGCAGTCGCCCGTGGGTGCCCGCCGGGATCGTCACCGTCGCGGCGTCGCCGTCGCTGACGAAGCGCTCGCCCGGGTTCTGGTCGAAGTGCGCGAGCCAGTGCCGCAGCTCGGACTCGATTGCCTGGATTCGCGGCAGATGCGTCGGGTCGAAGCTCTGGGCGAACGGCGACGGCGCGGGGCCGCCCGCGACCTCGAGGATCGCGTCGTACTCGTAGGTCGTGCCGCCGGCCGTCCCGTGGAGCGCCCACGCGACCTGCTTGGGATAGACGCCGTGCGGCAGTGCGAGCGTCCGGATCCGGTACTGGGGGACGTAACGGTGGATCCACACCTCGGCGCGCGCGATCTGGTCGCGGACGATGGGCTCGGGGTACTGGCCGAGGTTCGCGTGCCAGAGCGTGTGGTTGCCGATCTCGAAGCCGTGGCTCACGAGGTACTGGAGCTTCTGCGCCTCGTACTCGGGCTGGTTGAAGAGCCGGTTGGGCTTGCTGGCGCCGGGCAGGACGTAGAAGGTCGCCTTCCGCCCGAAGTCGGGATGGGCCTCGGCGAACGCATCGAGGATCCCCACCGCGCAGTCCGGGTCGATCACGAGCTGACCGTCCTTGTCGATGTAGCGGAACTGGCCGGGCGAGGAGTCGTCGAACGTGAGCACGACGGGCGTCGTCCCCATCGGGAGCGCGATCTGGCCGTCGATCAGCTCGTTGAGCCCGATCAGCCGGTACCCCTTCGCGTAGAGCGTCTCGAGATCGTGCCGGAAGTTAGCGGGCGTTCGCGTCCAGCGATTCTCGGGCTCCGCCAGCCTGTGGTACTCGAGGATCATCACGCGCCCGAGCTCGTTCGGGGCGAGCGCTTGGGCTCCGGCGGGGCCCGCCGAGAGGACGAGGGCGAGTACGGCGCGGCGGACGGCGCTCAATCCGTGAGCGACGGCGTGGCCCGGCCCGATGCCGCGAGGCCCCCCTTCGGCTTGAGCGCGGCACCGGTGTAATCGTTGCGCGGGTTCCAGAGCATCCAGCCGGCGCTGCCGGCCTCGTCGGCGCCGCGTACCTGAGCCTGCACCTGAGTCACGCCGAACACGCGTCGGTCGAAGGCGTAGTCCCGGAAGTCCTGGAGCCACGGTCGCACCCGCGCGACCGCGTGGCCCGAGCGCTCCCGGATGAGCCGGACGCTCTCGCGCACGACCTCGTACGGGTGGGTGACCGGGTTCCGGAAGCCCGGGATGCCCAGGTGGTAGCCGGACGGGTAGACCATGGGGCAGATGTAGTCGAGGCGGGGCGCCAGCTCCTCGATCCGCTGCCCGATGTCGGTGTCGTTCTCGTTGAACGCGGTGTAGCCGAAGATATCGGCCGCCACGAAGGCGCCGGTCGGGCCGAGCTGTCGGCGGGCGCGCTCGAGGAATCCCGCGATCGCCGGCAGCCGCGTGTCCTTGTTATTTGGCCGGGAGTAACGTGCGGCGCCAAGCTTGCCGTCGGTCGGGAACCGCACGTAGTCAAACTGTACCTCGTCGAAACCGTGGCGGACCGCCTCCTTCGCGATTGCGATGTTGTAGGCCCAGACCTCTTCCCGGAACGGATCGACCCAGGCGAGGTTCTCGCGGTCGACCCAGGACTTGCCCGTGCGCCCGTCGGTGACCGCCAGGTCGGGCCGGCCGGTGGCGAGGACGTTGTCCTTGAACGTGACGATGCGCGCGATCGTGTAGACGCCGCGCGCCTTCAGGTCGATCATCAGGTGGTCGAAGTCGCGCATCGTGGCCGGCCCCTGCGCGCCTACCTCGAGCGCGAGCGGCACCTGGGTCGGGTAGAGGATCCAGCCGCGGTCGCCCTTCACGTCGATCACGAGCGCGTTCAGTTCGGTCCGCTCGATCAGGTCGAGGACGCGACCTCGGATCCGCCGGTCGTTGATGCCGAAGTAGGTGAGGTAGGCGGCTTTGACTGCTTGGGGCCGGAGCGCGATCTCGAGCGGGCGCGGCGTCGGTTCGATCGTCACCTTCGCGTAGCCCGGCATCTTCACGAGCAGACGGCTCCCCGGGCTCAGGTGTTCGAGCGCGAAACTCCCGTCGGGGCCCGTCGAGACCTCGATCCCGTCGCCGACAACCGAGGCGTTCGCCAGCGGCTGCCGGGACTCGTCTACGATGCGGCCCTGGACGGGTGAGGGCCAGGGTCGTGTGTCACCAGGCGCCGGCGCGAGGGCCGAGGGGGCCTCGATCCTGGGCACGACAGTGGGAGCTTCGGCCGGCGGGGCCGCCGTCTTGGGCAGCAGAATTCGGGGTGACGGGGCCGGCGTCGCTGCCGGCTCAGGGGCCAGGCGGCCAGCACGACTGGACGGGGTATCAGTAGTGCCAGTTGTGGGCTGGGAAGGCTTCGCGGGCTCGTTGGTCGTGCGAGAAACCGCCGCCACCGGCGGCTTCTGAGGCGAGATGACTGCCACGGCCCTGGGCAGGCTCAGCCGGTCCGGAGCGAGCACGGCATACCCGACCAAGATGGCCAAGCCGTACAGCAAGATCGCGTAGGCTCCGTCCAGCAAGTGGCGGCGTCGGGACGGCACAGAGACGAGCTCCATCGGCGGTTACTCTGACAATACCCGACCCGCGAGGCGCGCGCAAAACGAATTTCGCGGGGCCGCGCTCTGTGAGCTTGTTCTAGGCGATCGCGGTGTGCACGGCGAGGGTCCCGAGACCGAGCCGCTGGTAGCTCGCGCTGCGGAGCCCAGCGCCGCGCATCTTTGCGACGAGCTCGTCCGGCGTGACGAAGCGCTCGACCGAGTCCGGCAGATAGCGGTACGCCTGACGGTCGCCCGCGACCGCGGCGCCGAGCGCGGGAACCAAGCGGTGGAAGTAGAGGCCGAATGCCAACGAGAACACGGGCAGGGTCGGTCGAGTGATCTCAAGCGTGATCACGCGCCCGCCTGGCTGCGTGATCCGTCGCATCTCGCGGAGCCCTTGATCGAGGTCGGTGAGGTTCCGAAGGAGGAACGCGGAGGTGACGCAGGCGAAGCTCGCGTCGGCGAACGGGAGCGCGAGGGCGTCGGCGGCGAGGAGCGCGATCAAGGCCGCTGGCCGCGCGGCGAGCTTCCGTCGCGCCTCGCGCAGCATCCCCTCGGAGAAGTCGGCGCCGATCACTCGCCGGTGGGGGACGAGCTCGAGGATCGCCAGCGCGAGGTCCGCCGTGCCCGTCGCGAGATCGAGCACGAGCCCGTCGGGCGCCGCGATCGTCGCGCGCGCCGCCACCCGCCGCCACGCTTGGTGGCGGCCGAAACTCATCAGCGCGTTCATCAGGTCGTAGCGCCGGGCGATCCGCGTGAACATCGAGCGCACTCGCTCGGCCCCGTCGGCCGCCATCGCCCGCCTACCGCCAGAGGCCAGAGACCACCGCCGCGAGCATGATTACCGCGATATAGCCGTTGACGTTGAAGAACGCGACGTTGAGCCGGCTCAGATCCCCAGCGGACACGAGCGAGTGTTCGTAAACAAGGAGGACTACGACGGCGAACCAGCCGATCCAGTAGAGGAGGCCGAGAGGGATCAGGAGGCCGAGCGCCGCCAGGGCGGCCGCCGTCAGCGCGTGGTTCGCGCGCGCGACCGCAAGCGCCGTGGGGACGCCGAAGCGCTCGGGCACCGAGTGGAGGCCGTAGGCGCGGTCGAAGTCGACGTCTTGACACGCGTACAGGAGGTCGAATCCCGCGATCCACACCGTGACCGCGGCCCAGAGCAGCAAAGCCGGCGCCGCGAAGCTGCCCGTCACGGCGATCCAGCCACCGGCGGCCGCGATCCCGTCGGTGAAGCCGAGGATCCAGTGCGAGGTCCACGTGAGGTATTTCGTGTAGGAGTAGCCGGTCAGAAAGAGGCAGGCCAGCGGAGCGAGCGCGAGGCACAGCGGGTTGAGCTGCCAGGCGGCGACCAGCAACACCATCATCGAGACCGCGGCGAGCATCAGCATCTCGCTCGGTCGGATGATCCCGCGGGGGAGATGTCGATTCGACGTCCGCGGGTTCTGGGCGTCGATGGCGCGGTCGACTACGCGGTTCACCGACATCGCGGTAGTGCGCGCACCGGCCATCGCCGCCGTTACCCAGAAGACGACCCGCCAGCCCGGCCAGCCCCCCGCCGCCAGCACCATCGAGACGTAGGCGAAAGGCAGCGCGAAGATCGTGTGCTCGAACTTGATCGCGTCGAGGAACTGCTTGGTCCTGCTCAGAACCCGTAGTCCTTCCAGCGGCGGGAGACGAGTTGCCGGACCTCCTCGCTCATCACGATCTCCTCCGGCCAGGTCTGCGCCACATCGTCGAGCGGGCCCTTCTCGGTTGCGTCGATCCCCATCTTGCCACCGTAGCGGTGGCGCAGAGCCGCGTGGTCGAGGTCGTCCATCGGCCCCTCGAGCAGCATGATGTCACGCTTGGGATCGATGTTGCCGGTCGCGCGCCAGGCGACCTCGGAAGGGTCGTGGACGTTCACGTGCTCGCTAACGACGACGATCGTCTTGGCGAGCATCATGAGCCCCATGCCCCAGAGGGCCAGCATCACCTTCCGCGCCTGCCCGGGGTAGCGCTTCTTGATCGAGACGATCACGAGGTTATGGAAGACGCCCTCGGCTGGCATGTTGATGTCCACGACTTCAGGGAGGAGGAGCCGGATGATCGGCAGGAACAGCCGCTCCGTTGCCTTGCCGAGCCAGTAGTCCTCCTGGGGCGGGCGCCCCACGATGATCGTGGGGTAGAGCGGCCGCCGTCGTCGGGTGATCGCGGTGAGGTGGAATACTGGGTACTCGCGCGCGAGCGAGTAGTACCCCGTGTGGTCGCCGAAGGGGCCCTCGAGCCGGCGTTCCCGTGGGTCCACGTAACCTTCGAGGATGATCTCCGCGTGCGCCGGAACCTCGACGTCGACCGTCTTACAATGAACCATCTCAACCCCACGCCCACGGAGCCAGCCCGCGAAGACGATCTCGTCAAGCCCGGGCGGGAGCGGGGCGGAGGCCGCGTAGATCGTGGCGGGGTCGCCACCGAGCGCGATCGCGACCTCCATGCGATCGAGCCTGATCCGCTGGGCTTCGCGCTCGTGCTCCGCCGAGCCCTTGTGGGTCTGCCAGTGCATGCCGAGTGTCCGATCATCGAAGACCTGGAGACGGTACATACCGACGTTGCGAGCGCCCGTCGCGGGGTCACGCGTGAAGACGAGCGGAAGCGTGATGTAGCGCCCCGCGTCGCCCGGCCAGCAGGTGAGGATCGGTAGTGACGCGAGCGACGGGCTCGCGGTCTCCACTAGCTCCTGGCACGGGCCCGAGCCGACCCGCCTTGGCCCGACCCGGGCGAGGTCAATCAGGGTGCCCAGCTTCTGCAGCTTCTCGAGGAACGTGCCGGGTAGCGTGAAATTCAACAGCCCCGCCGCCCGCGCGGGGAGCCCGCTTAGGTCGTCCACGCCGAGAGCCCACGCCATCCGCTGCGCCGATCCGAAGGCGTTGATCAGGACCGGCATGTCGTAGCCCTCGACCCGCTCGAAGAGGAGCGCCTTGTTTTGGACCGCCGGCCCTTTCGAGACGCGGTCGGCGATCTCGGCGATCTCGAGGTCGCGCGAGACTGACGCCGTGATCCGGTGGAGCTGATTGTGCTTTTCGATGTGCGCGACGAACTCGCCGAGATCTGCGAAGGCCATCGTCAATCGCCCCATCATACTCCGCGTCTTGACACGTTCAAGGGGCGGGACGTATAGGTTGAGGAATGACGAAGGCGGATCTCGCCGCCGGGATGGCCAGGGCCGCCGACGGCACTAAGACGGCCGCCGAGAAGGCCATCAACGCCTTTATCGCGGTCGTCTGCGACTCGCTACGCAAGGGGCGGCGGGTGACGATCGGCGGCTTCGGGACGTTCGTGGTCACCCGGCGCGCCGCCCGCAACGGCCGCAACCCGCGCACGGGCAAGGCGATCCATATTCCCGCTACCCGCGTGCCTCGCTTCAAAGCCAGCCGCGCTCTGAAAGACACGCTTCGCTGAGCGCGGGAATGCGGTATACTCCCGAATCAGCGTCCGGTGGGGGATCGTCTAGTGGTAGGACGCGTGGCTCTGGACCACGTAGCGGGGGTTCGAATCCTCCTCCCCCAGCCACTTACACTCGCCGCCCGCCCCGTTGTGTACGCGGCCCCATCGTCTAGAGGCCCAGGACACGGCCCTCTCAAGGCTGAAACACGGGTTCGAATCCCGTTGGGGCCA
>Ga0137415_10001825_pt1 | contig 21213 bp, 17 predicted proteins | sample CZODoug3_1_1_16f_FD_183082 | JGI IMG/M metagenome (GOLD analysis project Ga0137415, IMG submission 183082) | Vadose zone soil fungal communities from Angelo Coast Range Reserve, California, USA - CZODoug3_1_1_16fungal (Hybrid Assembly) | ecosystem: Environmental > Terrestrial > Soil > Vadose...
GTGCGCTGGATCTCCGCTAACCGGGGCGTGCCGGGCAACGGCGTTTCGTGGACCCCGCTGCACGATCTGGAAGGCACGATCACGCCCAGCGGTTTGCATTTCGAACGGCACCACAACGGCGTCCCGCAGATCCCGATCGATCAGCACCGGCTGCTGATCCATGGCCAGGTCCGGCGCGCACTCACCTTCTCGATGGGGGAGCTGGCGCGCTATCCGATCCGCTCCGACATTCTGTTTATCGAATGCGGCGGAAACAGCAATGCCGGTTGGCACCAGCTTCCGCAGCAGACGCGAGCCGGGTTCATGCACGGTCTCGTTTCCTGCAGCGAATGGGCCGGCGTTCCGCTGTCGCTGCTGCTGGACGAGGCAGGCGTCGATGCCTCGGCCTCGTGGCTGACAGCCGAGGGTGCCGATGCGGCGGCAATCCAGGTCAGCCTGCCGCTTGCGAAGGCGCGCAGGGATTGTTTCGTCGCGCTGTACCAGAACGGCGAACGGATCCGACCCGAAAACGGCTACCCGCTTCGGTTGATCGTGCCGGGCTGGGAAGGGGTGCTGAGTATCAAGTGGCTGCGCCGCCTGGAGGTCGCGCGCGAGCCGGTGATGGCCCGCAACGAAACGGCCCGCTATACCGAGCTGCAGCCGTCCGGCAAGGCCCGGATGTTTACGTTCGTGATGGACGCCAAATCGCTGATCACATCGCCCTCGCCGGGCCAGCGCCTCGACGGCAAGGGCGTCTACGAGATCCGGGGGCTGGCCTGGTCCGGGCGGGGCCGCATCCGGTCGGTCGAAGTGTCGACCGACGGCGGTGCGCACTGGGCGGCGGCTCAGTTGCAGCAACCGGTACTGCCGCTGGCGTTCACGCGCTTCCGGACCGGATGGACCTGGTCCGGTGCGCCGGCGGTCCTGAAGAGCCGCGCCAGCGACGACAGCGGATATGTGCAGCCCGAGCGATCCGCGCTGATCGCCGAGCGGGGCCGGCACGGCTATTTTCATTACAACGCAATCGTCTCGTGGCAAGTGGACGAGGATGGCGAGATCTCGCACGTGTACACGTGAGCTTCGGTGTGCGCTGCTGGTTGCGCAGTTTGCGGTGTTGCAGTCCGGCGCGGCGGCGGCAGGACCTGTTTTGACGCCTGAGCTGGGGCATCCGGCCAGCGCGGAGCTGGTTGCGCGCTGGAATCTGAGCATCTATCCGGACGGCCGCGGGCTGCCCGCGGGTCACGGAACTGCCGCGCAGGGCCGTCCGATCTACCAGGCGCGCTGCGCGAAGTGCCACGGCACCGATGGCGAGGGAGGCTCCGGTGGGGCGCTGGCCGGGCGCGGTCCGTTGACGGATCCGGACCCGGACCAAACGGTGGGCAACTACTGGCCCTACGCGACGACGCTGTTCGACTTCATCCGGCGCGCGATGCCGATGGACGCTCCCGCGACGCTGAGCGATGATGAAGTCTTCGCGGTCAGCGCGTTCGTGCTGTATCTGAACCGGATCGTCGGGCTCGACGACCGGCTCGATGCGGACAGCTTGCCCCGGATCCGGATGCCGAACCGCGACGGCTTCATCGGGATCGACGCCGAACTGCCGGCGTCACCGGCAAGTTTGCCCGGACGCTGATGGTCGTTCGATCTGCCTTGCCCTGACTCTGCGGTGATAGCATGCCCGAAACCCTGTACATGGTCATCGAGCGCTTCAAGAACGGTGGTCCGGTACCCGTGTACCGCCGCTTCCGCGCTCAAGGGCGCATGGCGCCCGAAGGACTCCATTACGTCTCGAGTTGGGTCGATCTCGACCTGGGCACGTGTTATCAGATCATGGAAACGGCCGACCGCGGATTGCTCGATCAATGGATGGCGAACTGGGAAGATCTCGTGGAGTTCGAGATCCATCCCGTGATGACATCGGCCGAAGCGGCAGAAAAGGTCGCCGCACTACCGCCTGCGTGAGCGTGCCGCGGGCCTGCGCTCGCCGTCCTCGAACACGTCCGCAGGCTGTCGCAAGACCACTGGCGCCCCGCGGCCTGCGCCAGTCAAACCCGCGCCAGCGCCTGCTGCAGATCCGCGCGCAGATCGTCGACGTCCTCGATCCCGACCGAAAGACGCACCAGCGCATCGCCGATACCGAGCTTCTGGCGCGTCTCAGCCGGAATGGTCGCGTGGGTCATGATGGCCGGGTGCTCGACCAGGCTCTCGACGCCGCCGAGGCTTTCGGCGAGCGCGAAGATCCGCACCGCTTCCAGAAAACGACGCGTGCCGGCAAGGTCGGTGCGCAGGGTCGCCGAGATCATGCCGCCGAAGCCGCCGCTCATCTGCCGCCGCGCCAGCCCGTGCTGCGGGTGCGACTCGAGTCCCGGGTAATGCACCCGCGCGACCTGCGGCTGCGCTTGCAGCCAGTGTGCAAGCTCGAGCGCGCTGGCGCAATGCCGTTGCATGCGCAGCGCCAGCGTTTTTACCCCGCGCAAGGCAAGAAAGCTGTCAAACGGACTCGCAATTGCGCCGACCGCGTTCTGAAGGAAGCCCAGGCGCTCGCGCAGGGCAGCCAGTCGCGGCTCCCGCCCGACCACCGCGATGCCTCCGATCACGTCCGAGTGGCCGTTCAGGTACTTGGTGACCGAGTGCACGACGAGGTCGAAGCCCAGTTCGAGGGGGCGCTGCAGATAGGGACTCGCGAAGGTGTTGTCGGCTGCCGTGATGATGCCGCGCGCCCGGCACACCTGCGCGATCGCCCGCAGGTCGGCCAGCCGCAGCAGGGGATTGGTGGGTGTCTCGACCCAGACCAGCTTCGTGTCGGGCTGCAGCCTGCGTTCCAGCTCGTGCGGATCGGTCAGGTCCGCGTAGCTGAACCGCAGCCCGGCGCTGCGCTCGCGCACTTGGTCGAACAGCCGGAAGGTGCCGCCATACAGATCGTCGCTGGCGACGATGTGGGCCCCTGCGTCGACCAGCTCGAGCACGGTCGAGATCGCCGCCAGCCCGGAGGCGAACGCGAACGCCTGGGCGCCACCTTCCAGGTCGGCGACGCAACGCTCGAAGGCCCAGCGTGTCGGGTTGTGAGAGCGGCCATAGTCCAGGCCCTTGTGGACGCCAGGGCTGCTTTGCACATAGGTCGACGTCGCGAAGATCGGAGGCATGATCGCGCCGGTACTGGGGTCAGGCGCCTGGCCGGCATGGATTGCGCGGGTCGCGAAGCCCAGGCCCGTGGTGTCTCGATGCTGGCTCATACGAGCGTTCTCCTCAGGTGGTTCAGCAGGTCAGACCGGGTAATCAATCCGTGAAAGCCTCGCTCATCGGCAATGATTGCGACCAGCCCGCGATCGAGGATCGCCCGCAGTTCGGCCAGGCTCGCCTGCGGCGGCAAGGTCGATGGGGCCTGGGTCATCGCGCTGGCGACCGGTGCCCGAAAACGCGTCGGGTCCGTGTGCACGGTCAGCAACAGGTCCGACTCGTCAATGACCCCGACGAGTCGGGTACCGTCGAGCACGGGCAACTGCGATACGTCGGCCAGGCGCATGCGCTGGAACGCGGTGAGCAGCGTGTCGTCAGGGGCCACGCTGACCACGCTGCCGTCCTCCGCGCGGCGCGAAACCAGGTCGCGCAGGTCGCCGTATTGGCGCCGATGCAGCAGACCCTGATCGACCATCCACGCATCGTTGTAGACCTTGGACAGGTAGCGGGTGCCGGTGTCGCAGACGAAGGTAACGACGCGCTTGGGCTGCGTTTGCTCGCGGCAGTAGCGTAGCGCCGAGGCGAGCAGCGTGCCGGTCGATGAGCCGCCCAGGATGCCCTCGCGCCGGAGGAGCTCGCGGGCGGTCCCGAAGCTTTCCTCATCGGAGATGGAATAGGCGGCTCGCACGGCGGACAGGTCGGCAATCGGGGGCACGAAGTCCTCGCCGATCCCTTCGACCGCCCATGACCCTGCCTGGCCGATCACGCCGCTGCGCGTGTACTCGGCCAGGATCGAGCCGACCGGATCGGCGAGCACGAACGCAAGCGCGGGCTGCACGGTGCGGAAATAGCGGGTCAAGCCGGTCAGCGTGCCCGAGGAACCGACCCCGACGACGATCGCGTCGACATCGTGCTTCATCTGCTCCCAGATCTCCGGGCCGGTGCCGGTCTCGTGCGCGCGCGGGTTGTCCGGGTTGCCGAACTGGTTCGCGTAAAACGCCCCTGGGATCTCGCGCGCCAACGCGGCCGCCCGATCCTGGTAGTAGTCGGGATGCCCCTTGCCGACGTCCGAGCGGGTCATGTGCACCTCGGCGCCCATCGCCTTCAGATGGAGCACCTTCTCGGTCGACATCTTGTCGGGCACGACCAGCACGACCCGATAGCCCTTGGCACGCGCCACCAGCGCCAGACCGAGGCCGGTATTGCCGGCGGTCGCCTCGACCACGGTGCCGTCGACTCTCAAGCGCCCGTCGCGCTCGGCCGATTCGATCATCGACACACCGATGCGGTCCTTGATCGAACCGCCCGGATTCTGAGACTCGAGCTTCAAGTACAGGGCGCACACACCGGTATCGAACCGCGTCACGCGCACCAGCGGCGTATTTCCGATCAAGTCGAGCACGGCAGGGTTCGTGGCCAGGGGCGCCGTGGTCATAGCGTCTCCTTGCGAAGCGGCTGGCGTGATGGTAGTCGCGTGTCGGGCACAGCGTGTGCCTCGCCACGAGTCCAGCGGCCGATGCCCTGGTCCGCTCGGGTGCGTGCTGAGGATCGGCCCGCTGGGATCCTGGCGCAGATTTGCCGGGATCGCGAGCGACCGAAATAAGCCGTTCAGCGAGCGGCTGTGGTCGAGATCGCGTCCGCCTTGGCCAGCAGTGCCTCGGCCATCCGGATGCTGGCGATGTCGATCAGCCGGCCGTCGAGCGACACGGCGCCTTTGCCTTCGCGCGCGGCCTGCGCCATCGCTTCCATGATGCGGCGGGCCTTCGCGACTTCGGCCGGCGACGGCGTGAAGACGCGGTTGGCCGGTTCGATCTGGGACGGGTGAATGGCCCACTTGCCCTCGTACCCGAGCACCGCCGCGCGGTTGGCGGCGGCTACGTACCCGTCCGGATCGCCGAAGTCCCCGAACGGACCGTCGATCGGGCGCAGGCCGTACGCCCGACAGGCGACCATCATCCGGGTCTGCGCCGCATGCCACGGATCGGTCCAGAAATACTGCCGGTTGCCCTGTTCGTCCCGGTCGGTCAGCACGCCGCTGTCCCGGTGTACACCGCCGATCACGGTGGTGCGGGCACGGGTCGATGCGGCGTAGTCGGCGACGCCAAAGCTCATCGCTTCCAGGCGCCGGCTCGACTGGGCGATCGCCTCCACGTTGGCCATCCCCAGCGCGGTCTCGATCAACACCTCGAAGCCGATCCGCTTGTCGCGCCTTTTCGCGGCCTCGATCTGCGTGACCAGTACGTCCACCGCGTACACGTCCTGCGGCACGCCGACCTTCGGGATCAGGATCATGTCCAGCCGCGGACAGGCCTCGACGACGTCGACCACATCCCGGTACATGTAGTGCGTGTCCAGCCCGTTGATCCGGATCATCATCGTCCGGCTGCCCCAGTCGACCTCGTTCAGGGCCTGGATGATGTTGCGGCGCGCCTGCTCCTTGTCGTCAGGCGCGACCGCGTCCTCCAGATCGAGGAACACGATGTCGGCCGCGCAGCGTGCGGCCTTCTCGAACATGCTCGGATTGGATCCGGGCACCGCCAGCTCGGAACGGTGCAGGCGCGGCGTCGCCTGCTCGATAGTCGTGAAGCTCACGTTGAGTGCTCCTTGAGTCGATTATCCCGTGGCGCCGAAACCGGCGGCAGCGCAGTTGATGGTCAGCAGCAGCGCATTGCGCACCTCCTCATCGCCGCCGGCCCGAAACTGGCGCAGCAGGCCGATCTGCTCGCGGCTGACCTGGTTCAGGGTCTTGAGCCGGCGCTGCAGGCGGCGGCGGAACTGCGGAAAGCGCTCCGCGATTTCGGCGCCGCCCGAGACCCGCAGCACCATCTCGCAGGTCAGGTGGTATTCGCGCTCGATGCACCCGAAGATCGAATCGCGCAACACCGGGTCGTCGACCAGCTCGGCGTACGATCGTGCGATGTCCAGGTCGACCGCGAGCAGCGTTTTTTCGACTTCGTCCAGGATGATCCGGAACAGCCTCGCATCGCGAAACATCCGCCGCAGCAGATCGAGGCCCTGCTCGCGCCGCACATCCAGAAACGCCTTCACGGCACTGCCCACGCCGTACCAGCCGGTGACCAGGTGGCGGTTCTGCGTCCAGGCGAAAACCCACGGGATCGCGCGCAGATCCGACAAGGTCCTGGCCTGGGTGCGGCGCGCGGGACGCGATCCGATGTTCAGCAGCGCCAATTCCTCGAGCGGACTGGCGGCAGCCAGGTATTCGAGCATCCGCTCCGAACGCATCAGGTCGTGGTAGGCGGTCCACGACAGTCCGGACAGGGACTCCATCGCCTCGTCGAACTCGTGCACCGGTATCAGCGCCCGCTCCCGCTCCGACACGAGCGCGTGCTCGATCACCGAGGCAGCCAGCAACTCGGCCTGGTAGGCCGCGGTGCCGCGATTGGCGTACTTGAACGACACCACTTCGCCCTGCTCGGTCACGCGGAACTGCCGCTTGATCGAGCCGGCCGGGGCCGCGGCGATGGCGCGGCCCGTGGGGGCGCCGCCGCGGCTGACGGAGCCGCCGCGCCCGTGAAAAAACGTGATCGTGACGCCGTGTTCCCGGCCCAGGCGGGTCAGCGCCGTCTGTGCTTTCGCGAGTTCCCAGTTGGCCGCGAAGTAGCCGCCGTCCTTGTTCGAATCCGAGTAGCCGATCATCACTTCCTGCATTGCGCCCTGCCCGTGCAGGCTGCGTTGCACCAGCGGAACCGCCAGCAGCTCCTTCAGGATCGCCGGTGCCCGCTTCAGATCGGAGATCGTCTCCAGCAGCGGCACGACCGGCAGCGTGCAACGTTCGACTGCGCGCAGGTCCGAGAACAGGCCCGCCATTTTGGCCATCAGGTAGACCCCGAGCACGTCGGCGGCGCTGTGCGTCATGCTCAGGATCAGCGCGCCGAAGGCCTCGCGGTCGACTTGCTGGCGCAGCTGAGCAATGGTGCGAAACGTCTGCAGCGTCTCGCGCGCATCCGGGGCCAGCAGCTGCGGCTCGAGCGGGGCTTCGCGCGGCATCGCCAGCTCCGCCAGCAGCCATCGCTTCCACTCGGCCGTCTCGGGCTCGGGCGGCTCGCGCCCCGATTGGGTCGCCCGGTAGATAGCGGTCAGCGCCTGGTTCATCCGGATCGTGTTTTCCCGCACATCGAGCCGCACGGTGCAGAAACGGAACACGGCGACCTCGCGCTTGAACGGCAGCAGCAGCGAACGCGCAAGCGATCCGGCCCCGGCTTCGGTCAGAGCCTGGATCATCAGATCCAGGTCGGCCATCATCTGCTCCGCGTTGCGGTAGCCGGTCGCATCCAGCGTGGGCCGCTGCTCGAGGCAGTCACGCGCAGTTCGTTCCACGCAGCCGAGCATCGCGCCCAGGTACTGGCGAAACGGCTCGCCGGCGTTGCGTGCGGCCACAGCCGCTCCGTCGGGCAATCCGGCCAGACGCTCGCGCAGCGCCTGCAGGAACGCGGGCGGCAGCGCGTGCTCGGCGATGCTCAGATGGCGGATCAGGTCGAGCAGGCGCTGGCGATAGCGGTTCAGGGCAGCCAGCCGGTTGGACCAGACCGTTTCGCGCGTGACTTCGCTGGTGACATACGGATTGCCGTCCCGATCGCCGCCGATCCAGGATCCGAACTGGAAGAACAGCGGAATTTCGAATTCGACGTCCGGAAAACTGCGTTCGAGCGCGCTTTGCGCCTTCGCCAGCAACTGCGGCACGACGTCGAACAGGTTCTCGTTGAAGAAATAAAGCCCCCAGGCCACCTCCTGCGCCACCGAGGGCTTTTCCAGCTTCAGCTCTCCGGTGAGCCATAGCAGCTCGATTTCGTCGCGCAGCGAGCCGATCAGCTCCTCGCGTTCGCGCTGCGTCCAGCGCGGCGACTCCAGGTCGAACAGGCGCAGGTAGATGCGCCGATGGCGCTCGAGCACCGTGACGCGCTTGGCTTCGGTCGGATGCGCGGTGATCACCGGTCGGATCCGGATCGACTGCAGCAGCTCGCGGATTCTCTCGTTCGGAATGCCGTCGGCCGCCGACTTCTCGAACACCGCCGCGAACGTACCCTTGACCGCTGCGCGGCCGTGCTCGCGCTCGAGTTCGCGCCGGTTGCGCATGTCGCGATTCTGTTCGGCGATCGCCAGCAGCTGGAACAGGATTCCCTGCGCCTGCAGCGTGCGGGCCAGCAGCCGCGGCGCCAGGTTCCCGGTCGTCGCTTCCCCGCGCAGCACCCGTGCCGCTTCGGGCTCATGGCACTCGACCACATCGGTCAGCAGGCGCGCAAGCAGCTCCCAGCGCGAGAAGCCGTCCGCCGGCGTTGCGCCGGGTGCAGTGACACCCGGCTCTTCCGTGGCGGCGGCGCTCATGTGCGGGAATCCGGCGATCCGGAGCGGCCGCGGTTCAGGTGACCTTCGCCAGCGCCTTTGCGACCGATGATCCGAGCTCGGCGGCGCTCGGCGCCACCAGCAGGCCGTAGGAACGCATGATGTCGGCCTTCTCGGCCGCGGTATCGCCCTCGGCTGAAATGATGGCGCCGGCGTGTCCCATCCGCCGCCCCTTGGGCGCCGTGAGGCCGGCCACGTAACCGACCACGGGCTTCTTCATGTTGGCCTTGATCCAGGCCGAGGCTTCGGCCTCCTGCGGCCCGCCGATCTCCCCGATCATGATCACCGCCTGGGTGTCCGGATCCTTCTCGAACAGCGCCAGGTGATCCAGGAACGAGCTGCCGTTGATCGGATCCCCGCCGATCCCGACACTGGTCGTGACACCGATGCCGAGCGCCTTCATCTGCGCCGCCGCCTCGTACCCCAGCGTGCCGGAGCGCGACACGACGCCGACATTGCCGCGTACGTAGATGTTCCCGGGCATGATCCCCAGCATCGCGCGTCCGGCGCTGATGATGCCGGCGCAGTTGGGTCCGACCACCATCGTGCGGCTTTCGCGCGGATAACGCATCAGGTAGCGCTTCACGCGCATCATGTCCTGCGCGGGGATGCCGTCGGTGATGATGCACACCAGCCGCAGGCCGGCATCGGCCGCTTCCATCAGCGCGTCGCCGGCGTACGGCGGTGGAACGAACGCGAGGCTGGCCTCGGCTCCGGTTGCTTCGACGGCCTCCTTCACCGTGTCGAACACCGGGCGGTCCAGGTGCGTCTGGCCGCCCTTACCGGGGGTCACGCCGCCGACCACGCGAGTTCCATAAGCGATCATTTCCTTCGCGTGAAAGCTGGCCTTGTCGCCGGTGAATCCCTGAACGATCACGCGCGTCTTTTCGTCGATCAGAATGCTCATGCTTCGGCTTCTCCTGGTTCAGGTGCGCGCGGCCGCGACCGCTTTTTTGGCGGCATCGGCCAGATCGCTCGCGCTGATGATCGGCAGGCCGCTGTCGCGGACGATCTGGTTGCCCTGCTCGGCGTGGGTGCCGGCCAGCCGCACGATCAGCGGCACTTTCAGTCCCGCGGCCGCCTGGACCACGCCCTGCGCGACCCAATCGCAGCGATTGATGCCCGCGAAGATGTTGACCAGGATCGCCTTGACGTTCCGATCCGACAGCACGAGCCGAAACGCCTCGGCAACGCGCTCGGGCGAGGCGCCGCCCCCGACGTCCAGGAAGTTGGCCGGCTCGCCCCCGGAGTACTTGATCATGTCCATCGTGGCCATTGCGAGTCCGGCGCCGTTGATGATGCAGCCGATGTCGCCGCTCAGCCCGACGTAGTTGAGTCCATGCTGGCTGGCCTGGGCCTCGCGGGGATCCTCCTGCGCTGCGTCTCGCATCTCGGCGACCGCAGGACGCCGAAACAGCGCGTTGTCGTCGAACGACATCTTGGCGTCCAGCGCCAGCAGTCGGTTGTCCTTGGTGACGACCAGCGGGTTGATCTCGACCATCGTCGCATCCAGGTCGCGGAAGGCCCGATAGCATCCGAGGATCGCGGTCACGGCGCGGCTCACCTGTTTGATGTTCAGGCCGAGCCCGAAGGCGATCTCGCGGGCCTGGAACGGCTGCATCCCGACGGCCGGCTCGACCTGGATCTGGCGGATCGAATCGGGCTTCTTCTTCGCGACCTCTTCGATTTCGATGCCGCCTTCGTTTGACGCGAACACCCGGATGCGCTGCAGCTTGCGGTCCAGCACCAGACCGAGGTACAGCTCGCGCTCGTACGGCTCGGCGACCTCCACATAGACGCGCTGGCACATCTTTCCCTCGGGGCCGGTCTGGCTGGTCACCAGGCGCTTGCCCAGCATCTCCTTGGCCGCCTCGGAAACCTCGTGATAGGTCCGGCACAGCTTGACGCCGCCGGCTTTGCCGCGACCGCCGGAATGGACCTGGGCCTTGACGGCCCAGTGCCAGCCGCCGAGCTCGGTCGCGACGAACACCGCCTGGTCGGGGCTGTAGGCGACGCTGCCGCGCGCGATCGGAACGCCGAACCCGGATAGCAGTTCCTTGGCCTGGTACTCGTGAACGTCCATCAACCGTCTCCCTCGGGAATTCGTGAATGCCCCCTGGCTTTACCCCAGGCGGGTGAGTACCGTGTTGTAGGCCTGCTCGCTGGCGGTGGCGCAGCGCGCCAGCATCTGGTCGAGCCGCTCGCGCCGGGAGCGCACGAATTCGGCGTCCTTGATCGACGGCGCGTTGATGTACACGTTCAGTGCCGCGCTTCGAAGCGCGGCGTAAGCGGCCAGCGACGCCACGCCGGCGTCGGAGATCACGGCGCGATTTCCGATCGGGGCCACGCGCCGTGCCAGCTCGATCACCTGCGCGCACGCCTCGGCGCACGCGAGCGGCACGTCGGTGGCCTGCTTCAGTGCGTCCTGGATCGCGCGATCGCGCGCCATCTTGTCCTCGTCGCTCGTTCGGGGCAGCTTGTAGGCCGCCATCAGCGCGTCGAACGCCTGCGCGTCGGCCGCGATCATTCCGTTCAGGCGCTGCCTCAGAGCTTCGGCCTCGCCCAGCGCCTGGCACATGTCGGCCTCGACACCGTCGTAATTCTTCTTCCCGATCGTCAGGTTGCAAACCATCGACACCAGCGCGGCTCCCATGGCCCCCATCACGGCTGCCGCGCTGCCCCCTCCGGGAGTGGGTGCGGAGCTCGCCAGCTCGTCCAGGAAGCGGCGCAGCGACTGCTCTGCGATCACGGGACCGACGCTTTCACTCAGCTCTTGCCGACCATCGTCTTGGCGATCGCGTAGATCTGCTCGGCATCCAGCACCACGTCGTTGGACTCGAACAGGCGCGCAATGCAGGCCCGATGCAGCGCGATCTTCAGGGACCCGAAGCCGATGGCGCCGAACACCGTCTTGCCGTTCTTGACGGCCCCCTTGTCCATGATGTCGATGCCCTCGATCCCGGCCGGCGGTGTCGCATTGGCGTCGCACAGCAACTGCAGCGTCGGGCTGTCCTTCCAGCTGCGTTCGGCCAGAAGCTGGGCACCGGCGGCGCCGGTCGACAGGACGACGTGCGCGTTGGCGGCGTCGCGCGCGCGCGACCGCTCGTCGGCGCCTTCCAGCGGCGTCACGTCGACCCCGAATCTCGTCTTGATCGCCTGGCAGGCGGCCTGCGCGCGTGCCAGCGTCCGCGAAGACAGGCCGACCTGCGCACCCTCGCGGCTCAACATGAAAGCGGCGCGCATTCCGACCGGGCCGGTCCCGGCCAGCACGACCGCCTTCTTGCCGGCCAGCGGGGCCGAATGCGCCAGGCAGGCCACGGCGGCCGCAGCGGTCGTGTTCGATCCGTTGCTGTCGAGCATCACCGACACCCGGAAACCGGCAAAGAACTTCTTGCGCACGGCCTCCAGCAGCGCTTCGCCCGCCGCCATGTCGCTGCCGCCGATGAAGATCGCGGTGAACTTCTTGTCCTTCGGGGCGCGCGTGAAAATCGTGCCGTCGACCAGCCCGCCGACATTGCGAGGATCGACCCCGCCGTAAGCGCTCACCTGGTCGGCGCCCCCGTCGTATGCGACCACGTTGTCGAACGATGACGGCATCGGGTCGGTGTCGAACTGATACAAGAGCTTTTTCATCGCATCTCCCACGTGCGGCCCTGACCGCCCTTCCCTGCCCAACTAGACGACCAGGTTCTGCGGCTTACCCTCAGCCCAGGCGTCGATGTTGTCGATCAGCTGGTCGGCCAGAAATTGCATCGCTCCATCCGAGGCCCAGGCGACGTGCGGCGTCAGGATGAAGTTGGAGCGGCGCACATCCAGCAGCGGGTTGCCTTCGCGCGGCGGCTCCACGGTCAGCACGTCGAAGCCGGCGCCGGCGATCAGTCCTTCATCCAGTGCCCGGATCAGGGCCCGCTCGTCGACCAGCCCGCCGCGTGCCGTGTTGATCAGCAGGGCGTTGCGCTTCATCCGCCGCAACTGCTCGAGGCCGATCATATGGCGCGTGCCCGCCGTCAGCGGCAGATGCAGCGAGATCACGTCGGAGGTCTCCAGCACCTGCTGCAGCGGCGTGAATTCCACGCCCGGCGCCTTGGGCGGCTCGTGGTCGGCGAACAGCACCTTCATCCCGAATCCGCGCGCGATGCTCGCCGTGCCCTGCCCGATCGCCCCCTCGCCGATGATTCCGATCGTTGCGCCGAACAGATCCCCGATCGGGTGCGTAAAGAAGCAGAACTGATCCGAGCGCTGCCACTCGCCCTGCTCGACATCGTGCCGGTACGCGAGCAGGTTGCGGCGCAACGCCAGCACCATCGCGAACACGTGCTCGGGCACCGTGTGCACCGCGTAGTTGCGGATGTTGGCCAGCGCGATGCCGCGGCGGCGGCACGACTCCACCTCGATGCAGTCGTAGCCGGTGGCCGCCATCGCGATCAGCTTCAGCTTGGGCAGTTGCGCCAGTGTCGCGTCGCGCAGCACGACCTTGTTGATGATCGCCACTGTCGCATCCCGCAGCCGTTCGACGACCTGATCGGGAGCGGTCTTGTCGTATTCGGCATAGGCTGCGGCGCACCGTGGGCGCCGCACGTTCGCCTTGACCGACCGGCGCTCCAGGAACACGACATGCTCGCTCACGTGTGCGCGCCCTCGGTCGAGCCGGTCGAATGCGAGGCATAGATGACCTCGCTGCGCGCTACCTTCTTCTTCGCGATCTGATCGTTGGCCCGCCAGTAGCGCTGCGCAGCCCCCACTCCGCTACCCGGCTCGATACGGATGCCCACGTCCAGCATCGCCATCTCGGCGCCGCCGAGCGCGCCCAACAGCATCAGCTCGTTCAGATCCCCGAGGTGGCCGATCCGGAACACCTTGCCCGCGACTTTGCTCAGCCCGGCCCCCAGAGCCAGGTTGTAGCGGCGGAATGCGACGTCGATCACGTGGGCCGCATTGATGCCTTCCGGCACGAACACCGCCGAGACGGTGTCCGAATACCATTTCGGTTCCTTGGCACACAGCTTCAGCTTCCAGCCGTCCTGCACCGCCGCGCGCACGCCGTTGGCAAGGTAGCTGTGCCGGGCGAACACCGCCTCCAGCCCCTCTTCGTCCAGCAGCATCTGCAGCGCCTCTTTCAGTCCGTACAGCATCGGCAGCGCCGGCGTGTACGGGAAGTAGCCGCTCTCGTTCGCCTTGATCATGTCGCCGTAGTCGAAGTAGCAGCGCGGCTGGCGCGACGACTGGCGCGCCGCCAGAGCCTTGGGACTCACGCACGACACGCCCAGGCCCGCCGGAAGCATCAGCCCCTTCTGCGAGCCGGTAATGCACACGTCCACGCCCCACTCGTCCATCCGGAAGTCGATGCTGGCGAGCGAGCTCACTGCATCGACGAACAGCAGTGCCGGATGCTTGGCCGCATCGATCGCCCGTCGCACCGCGGCAATGTCGCTGGTTACGCCGGTCGCCGTCTCGTTGTGGCAGGCAAGCACCGCCTTGATCTTGTGCGATTTGTCCGCCTCCAGCAGCGCCAGGTAGCGCTCCACCGGCACGCCGGTGCCCCACTCGCAGTCGAGCGCCTCGACCTCGAATCCGAGGCGCTGGCACATATCGATCCAAAGGTGACTGAATTGCCCGAAGCGGGAAGCGAGCACCTTGTCGCCCGGGCTCAGGCAGTTGGTCAGTGCGGCTTCCCAGCAGCCGGTTCCAGAGGACGGAAAGATGATCGGCGTGCCGGTGGTCGTCTTGAAGATCTTCTTCAGGCCCTTCAGGATGCCTAGCGTGAGTTCCGGAAACTTGGAAGAGCGGTGATCCTCCATTGCGACGACCATCGCGCGCTGCACCCGGTCCGGGACGTTGGTTGGACCCGGAACGAAAAGAAAATTGCGACCAGCCATCCTTATCTCCTTCCTGATAATCCTTGTGGGTGGACGATTCGCTTCGGCTGCCGTCAGCCGTACACCGGCAGTTTCGCGCACAGGCGCTGCACTTCCTGCGCCACGCGCGAGTTGATGGCTTCATCCCGCGGCGCTTCGAGCACGTCGGCGATCAGGTGCGCGACCCGGGTGGCCTCCTCGACGCCGAAGCCGCGAGTCGTCATCGCCGGCGCCCCGATCCGGATTCCCGAGGTGACGAACGGCTTCTCGGGGTCGTTCGGGATCGCGTTCTTGTTCACCGTGATGTGCGCGCGGCCCAGCACGGCCTCCGCATCCTTGCCGGTGATTTTCCTGGCGCGCAGATCCACCAGGAACAGGTGGCTCTGGGTGCCGCCCGAGACGATCCGCAGGCCGCGTTGCGTCAGCGTCGCGGCCATCGCACTGGCGTTCGCTTTCACGCGCTGCTGATACGTCTTGAACTCGGGGCTCAGCGCCTCTTTGAACGCCACCGCCTTGGCCGCGATCACGTGCATCAGCGGCCCGCCCTGGATGCCCGGAAAGATCGTCGAGTTCAGCGGCTTCTCGAACTCGGCGCCGGACAGGATGATTCCGCCGCGCGGGCCGCGTAGCGTCTTGTGCGTGGTGGAGGTGACGAAATGCGCGATGCCGACCGGGTTCGGATACTCGCCAGCCGCCACCAGCCCTGCGTAGTGGGCCATGTCGACGAACAGGTACGCCCCGACTCGATCGGCGATCGCCCGCAGCCGGCGCCAGTCGATTTCGAGCGAATACGCGGAGGCGCCCGCGACGATCATCTTCGGGCGGTGTTCCTGCGCCAGGCGCTCGACCTGGTCGTAATCGATCTGCTCGGTCTCCGGGTGCAGGCCGTATTGGACGGCGCGGTACATCTTGCCGCTGAAGTTCACCGCGGCGCCGTGCGTCAGATGGCCGCCGTGCGCCAGCGACATGCCCAGGATCGTGTCGCCGGGCGACAGCATCGACATGTAGACCGCCGCATTGGCCTGCGAGCCCGAATGGGGCTGAACGTTGGCAAACTCGGCCCCGAACAGCTGCTTGGCCCTATCGATCGCGAGGCGCTCGGCCTCGTCGACGTACTCGCAGCCGCCGTAGTAGCGCTTGCCGGGATAGCCTTCCGCATACTTGTTGGTGAGCACCGTGCCTTGCGCCTGCAGCACGGCGGGACTGGCGTAGTTTTCCGAGGCGATCAGCTCGAGGTGATCTTCCTGCCGTTGCACTTCGTGCTGGATCGCGGTCCACAGCTCCGGATCGGTCTGCGCGATCAGGCGTTTCGGGTCAAACACGTCTCCTCCTCGGGCTGTTCGGGCCCATCACGTTGCGCCGCGGAGCCCTATTTTCACCGCGCAGCGTAGAAGCAGACCAAGTGCCCGAATAGTCAAAGTTTTTTGAGGCTGGTATAAAAAAACTTTATGGATTGTGAATTCCAAATAAGAAAGTCGCAACATATTTGGCTTCGGGCCATTAACCGCCAGAATGGCGCCGGTCAAGAGGAAGGGCGATGAACACACGCGGCGAACGCGATCTGCTGATGTCATTGTTCCGGGCGGCTGTCGAGGCGGCCGATCCGATGCAGATCGTGCCGCCGCATCTGCCGGCGCCGCCACGCGGCCGCACGCTGGTGATCGGGGCTGGAAAAGCGTCGGCCCAGATGGCTCGCGCGGTCGAGCTGAACTGGCCAGGGCCCTTGGAGGGATTGGTTGTGACCCGCTATGGCTACCAGGTCCCGACCGAGCGAATCGAGATCGTCGAAGCGGCGCACCCGGTTCCCGACCGGGCCGGGCTGGACGCGGCCACCAGGATTTTGCAACTGGTGCGCGGTCTGACTGCGGACGACCTGGTGCTATGCCTGATTTCCGGTGGTGGGTCGTCCTTGCTGCCGCTTCCGGCGAGCGGCCTGACGCTGGCGGATAAGCAACTCGTGAACCGGACCCTGCTGCGCTCGGGTGCCACCATTTCCGAGATGAATTGCGTGCGCAAGCATCTGTCGGCGATCAAGGGCGGGCGACTCGGCGCTGCGTGCGCGCCGGCGCGGGTGGTGACGCTGCTGATCTCCGACGTGCCGGGCGACGATCCGTCGGTGATTGCATCGGGTCCGACCGTACCGGATCCGACCACCTGCGCGGACGCGTTGGCGATTCTGCAGAAGTACTCGATCAGCGAGCCGGCCGCCGCGCTCGAACATCTTCGGCGCGGACAGGACGAAACGCCCAAGCCCGGCGACCCGAGGCTGGTCGGTGCGGAAGCGATCCTGATCGGTACGCCGCAGGCTTCACTGGAGGCGGCGGCCGAGCTGGCACAGGCGGCGGCAGTGACGCCGCTGATTCTGGGCGATGCAATCGAAGGCGAAGCGCGCGACGTGGCGCTGGTGCATGCAGCGATCGCGCGCCAGGTCGCTGCGCACGGGCAGCCGGCGCGCGCCCCATGTGTGCTGCTGTCGGGCGGCGAGACGACCGTGACCATTCGGGGCAAAGGGCGCGGCGGACGTAACGCCGAGTTCCTGCTGGCGCTCACGATCGCGCTGGACGGGCACCCGCGGGTGCATGCGATCGCGTGCGACACGGACGGAATCGATGGTACCGAGGACAATGCCGGCGCGATCGCAGGGCCCGATTCGCTGCAACGCGCAGCGGCCCTGGAGCTGCGCGCCAAGGACTTTCTGGCCGACAACGACGGCTACACGTTCTTTTCCCGGCTCGGCGATCTGGTCGTCACCGGGCCGACGCTGACGAACGTGAACGACTTTCGCGCAATCCTGATCCGGTGAGGGGGGACCACGGCGAGACCGAATCTCCTCTCAAATAAAGTCAGAAGTGATTGACGAGGGGCAGAATGCGTGCGGGAGGCTGGCCGGCCTCAACCGCTGGCCATCCGACAAGCCCTGCAGGTGCTCCGAAGACCACAAAGACCCGGCCGTCGCGCGTGCCCGCGGGCACCTCGTGCGGACTGCATTGCCACCCCGCCGCCGCATTTGGCGGCAGCGCGGCCGACGGCGCCTGAACGCCGATGTGGCCGGCCGCGCGAAGTGTCGAGGCTTCAGCCTGACATGCCGGGTACGTCGTCTTGTCGCCGCGCAGTGTTGCGTTGGGCAATCGAGGCACGCCGTATCCGGCGCCAGGGATCTCGACGGCCCAGAGCGAGCGCCGCACTCCGGCGAGGTCAGCGACGTCCTTGATTTCTTCGTGCCGCAGGAACTCCGCCCACGCCCCGACCGCGGTGTCGGCGAAGTAGCTCGCGGGGCCATCGCCGGCCGCATGCCAGCGCGCCGCGGGCTGCGAGGCATCGCTGCGCAGAAACGGCCAGCGTGGGTCGCAATGGCGAAATGCAATCATGTGGCGCCGAGCTCGGTCAGAGCGGCAGCCAGCGCCCGAATCTGTCGCGATAGCGCGGCGTCGGGCGCCCAAGCTTTCCCGAGCACTTGCTGGGGCGAGCGCCCGCCCAAGGCGCTGCGGGGCCGGTGAAACCACCGTCGGATCCCCAGCGCGTTGTAGGCCCCGGCCAAATCCGCCACCACCATGGCAAGCCAATGAAGCCGGTCGGCGATCAAGGGCGGGGTTGCGCGGTCGCCCTTCGCGTACCGCGCGATGCTTTGACGGGAACTCCCCAGGAGCGTCTCGAGTTCGTCATCGCCGAAAATCTGTCGCATCGACGCCCACTCGATCTGGGGCACCGGTGATTCCTCGAAGGCACGTGACAAGCCGTCCAACAACTTGGCGGCTTCGTCCGGGCTTTGCTCGAGGATTTCCGGAACCGCTTGCAGGTAGGTGCCGATGTTGCGACCGATCCCGAGGCGCCGCGCGCTGTCGAGGAGGCTCTTCAATGTGCGCGTCGACAGCGTAAATGGGCCGCCATGGCCTGGCATGGGGACCCCCATCGCCCATGCACGGTTGATGACCGGCATCAGCGCGCGCAGGATCGCGGGGTGGTCGATCGGTTTCTCGACGGATGAAATTTGGATAGGGTCCACACTCCAAATTATATCCAACTTCGCCCCGAGGGGCAATGATGATCGCAGGTCCGCCGAGCGAGCGTTCACGACAACATAGCTGTCCGCAGGAAAACGGCAGGCAGAACGCGAAGATTCGCGCAATCCTCATCCGGTGAACCGGAGAAGTGTGGCGCATCGGTACTGCGGGGCCGGGAGTGGCCGGGTGCGGTGGAGCGAGGTCAGCACGCCCGAGCCCCCGTCACTGGCGAAGGGCGTAACGCGAGCGGAACCGCACCCGGCCACTCCCGGCCCCGCAGTACCGATGCGGCGACGAGTCGTCAGAATAAACCGACCACGCGCCCCTTTTCGTCGATGTCGATTGCGTGGGCGGACGGAACCTTGGGCAGCCCGGGCATCGTCATGATGTCGCCGCAGATCATCACGATGAACTCGGCCCCCGCCGCCAGCCGCACCTCGCGGATGTCGACCACGTGTCCGGAAGGCGCGCCGCGCACGGACGGATCGGTCGTAAACGAGAACTGGGTCTTCGCGACGCACACCGGATAGTGGCTGAACCCGGCCTGCTGCAGGCGCTCGATCTCGGCCTTGACCTTGCTGTCGGCCGCGATGTCCGCAGCGCCGTACACCCGGGTGGCGATGGTGCGCATCTTGTCCCACAGCGATGCGCGCTCGTCGTACACGAATTTCATCTGGCTGGGCTGCTCGCTGAGCCGGACCACCTCGTGGGCCAGTTCCTCGGCGCCGAGCCCGCCCTGCGCCCAGTGGCGCGCGATGATCGCGCGGCAGCCTTTTTTCGCCACCCGCTCCGTGACCAGCGCGAGCTCGGCGTCGGTGTCGTGGCTGCGGTGATTGATCGCGACCACGCACGGCAGTCCGTAGACGTTGCGCACGTTGTCGACGTGCCGCTCCAGATTCGCAAGCCCCCGCTCCAGCGCGGGCAGGTTCTCCTTCGACACGGCGGCCACCTCGACCCCGCCGTGAAACTTCAGCGCTCGCAGCGTCGCAACCAGCACCACCGCGGACGGCCGCAGGCCGGACTTGCGGCACTTGATGTCGATGAATTTCTCGGCCCCCAGATCGGCGCCGAAGCCGGCCTCGGTGACCACGTAATCGGCGAGTTTCATCGCGCTGCGGGTCGCCAGCACCGAATTGCACCCATGCGCGATGTTGGCGAACGGACCGCCGTGGATGAACGCCGGGTTGTTCTCGAGCGTTTGCACCAGGTTCGGCGCCAGCGCATCTTTCAGCAGCACCGTCATCGCGCCGGCTCCGTGCAGATCGCGCGCCATGATCGGGGTGCGGTCCGCGGTGTACGCGACCACGATGCGGCCGAGCCGCTCCTTCAGGTCGCGCAAGCCGGTGGCCAGGCAGAAGATCGCCATCACTTCGGAGGCGACCACGATATCGAAGCCATCCTGGCGCGGAAAGCCGTTGCCGGGGCCGCCCAGTCCGACCGTGATATCGCGCAGCGCGCGGTCGTTCATGTCGACCACGCGACGCCAGGCGATGCGCCGCACGTCGATGCCGAGGCTGTTGCCATGGTGCACGTGGTTGTCGATCAGCGCCGCCAGCAGGTTGTTGGCCGCGGCGATCGCCGCGAAGTCGCCGGTGAAGTGCAGGTTGATGTCTTCCATCGGCACCACCTGCGCATACCCTCCTCCGGCCGCGCCGCCCTTCATCCCGAATACCGGACCCATCGACGGCTCGCGCAGGCAGATCACCGTTTTCTTGCCAAGCCGGTTCAGGGCGTCGCCCAGTCCGACGGTGGTGGTGGTCTTGCCTTCGCCGGCCGGCGTGGGCGACATCGCGGTGACCAGGATCAGCTTGCCGTCGGGGCGCGACTGAATCGTGTCCAGGTACTCCAGCGATACCTTCGCCTTGTAATGACCGTACGGCTGCAGGTGCTCCGCCGAGATACCCAGCGCCTCCTGCGCCACCTCGGCGATGCGCTTGAGCTTGCCCTGTTGTGCGATTTCGATATCACTCAGCATGTGCTCCCTCCTGACGAGCTTTCCTTGGATTTATTTTGCAACCAAGCTTCGACGGCGTCGAAGCGCAGAATGACCCGATGGCGCTGCCTCAACCGCAGGTTCAGATTATCCGGTTTCCCTCGATGGCTGGGAACAGTTCAGCCGCCAGGGATTCCGAAGATGCCGGCCGGAACAAATTCAGGAAGTTTTCGCTGGTCGCGCGTGCGATGGCTGTTATCGGCTGCGACCTCAGCTCGGCCAGCTTCTGCGCGACCGTCACCACCCGCGCCGGTTCGTTGGTCTTGCCCCGATAGGGCACGGGCGAGAGGTACGGCGAGTCGGTTTCGATCAGCAGCCGCTCGATCGGGACGTGCGGCACGATCGCCTGGAGCGCTTCCGCATTACGAAAAGTCACGATCCCCGAAAACGAGATGTAAAAGCCCAGCTCGAGCGCCTCGCGCGCAAATGCCAGCGATTCGGTAAAGCAGTGCATCACGCCGCCCGCTTCGGCCGCGCGCTCCTCCTTCAGGATCTTCAGCGTGTCTTCAGGCGCGCTCCGCGTGTGCACGACCAGCGGCTTGCCCGCTTCGCGCGCCGCACGGATGTGCACCCGGAAGCGGTCGCGCTGCCAATGCAGCGGCTCCTTAAGCCGGTAGTAATCCAGTCCGGTTTCGCCGATCGCAAGCACCTTCGGATGCGCGGCCAGTGCGACCAGCTGTTCGACCGTGGGCTCCTGCGTCTCGGTCGTGTCCGGATGCACGCCGACCGTCGCGAACACATCGGATTGCGCCTCGGCCAGAGCCAGGACCTGCCCGAACTCCTCCATGCGGACGCAGATGTTAAGCGCCGCGCGGACACCGGCGTGCCGCATCCGGTCCAGCACGCC
>Ga0137415_10001828_pt1 | contig 21192 bp, 19 predicted proteins | sample CZODoug3_1_1_16f_FD_183082 | JGI IMG/M metagenome (GOLD analysis project Ga0137415, IMG submission 183082) | Vadose zone soil fungal communities from Angelo Coast Range Reserve, California, USA - CZODoug3_1_1_16fungal (Hybrid Assembly) | ecosystem: Environmental > Terrestrial > Soil > Vadose...
CAGATCGCCATGGTGACGCAGGAGAACATCCTGTTTCACGATACGGTGTGGAACAACATTTGCTACGGATTGACGAATATTCCCAAGGATAAAGTCATTGCTGCCGCGCAAGCAGCGCTGGCGCACGATTTCATCATGGAGTTGCCAGGTGGGTACGATACGGTAATCGGTGAACGCGGAACACGCTTGAGCGGAGGACAGCGGCAGCGCATCGCCATCGCGCGCGCCATCTTGAAGGATTCGCCGATTCTGATTCTCGACGAAGCCACTTCGGAGCTGGATGCGGAGTCCGAAATGTTTGTGCAGAAGGCGCTGGCCAACTTGATGGTTGGGCGAACTACTTTCGTGATCGCGCATCGCCTGGCCACGATTCGGCGCGCGGACAAAATTCTCGTTCTGGAGGACGGCCAAATCCGCGAAAGCGGAACGCACATGGAGCTGATCGCTGGCGGCGGAACCTATGCCCGGCTTCACGATTTGCAGTTTGCGGACGACGACGTGCTGGCGCCGGCGCAGGCTGCACCGGCAAAGTTGAACGATGCATCGAATTCTATATGAGCCAAACAACGACAATACCAACAAAGAAAATCGAATGTTTCTCGATGACCGGATACGCGCAAGCGCGTGCCGAGCAGGATGGCTGGGCGGTGCGCGTCAGCGTGAAAAGCGTCAACCACAGGTTTCTGGACCTCAAGCTACGCATGCCCGAAGGATTCGATTTGTACGATTTGCGACTGCGGCAGATCGTGCGCGAAAAAATTCACCGCGGCCACGTGGAAGTAAGCGTAAACGTCGAACCGGGGAAAGCAGCGCCGGTGCAAGTAAATCGCGAGCTCGTGCAAGCGTATCTGAAAGCCGCCGAAGCGTTGAGGCAAGAGACACGAGCGGCGACGGACATGGACGTGGTTGCGCTTCTAAGGCTGCCCGGGGTGATCACCGGCGTCACCACGGCAATGCCGGAAACGGAAGGAGAGCAAGAACGGCTTGGGCGAGTGCTGGACATCGGCTTGCGCGATGCGCTGGCAAAGCTGGATGATATGCGGCGTGCGGAAGGGCGTCATCTGGTGGAGGAGTTGCGCGATCGACTGGCGCGCATCGGCGGTCATGTCGAGCAGGTGCGCGGGCTTGCTGCCACACTGCGTCCGGCGTTCACGCGGCGCTTGGATAGCAAGCTCAAGGAATTGCTCGGCGGTGTGGGCATCGATCCGGCGCGGCTTGCTCAGGAGGCGGCGCTGCTTGCGGAACGCAGCGATATCAGTGAAGAATTAGACCGCTTGCGGAGCCACCTGCAACAGTTCACCAAGCTACTGGACGGAGCCGGGGAGCTGGGGAAGAAGCTGGATTTTCTCCTGCAGGAAATGCATCGCGAAGCCAACACCATGCTGTCGAAGACGCCGGGCGTGGAAAGCGAAGCGTTGGCGATTACCGGAGTGGCGCTGGAAATCAAGGCGGAGATCGAAAAACTGCGGGAGCAGGTGCAGAACATCGAATGAGCTCGCAGACTGAGATCGCGCCGCTGCTGTTGATTGTGTCGGGGCCTTCGGGATCGGGGAAATCGACTTTGGTGCAACGTATTTTGGAGCTTCCCGGCATGATGCCTTCGATCTCATGTACTACACGGGCGCGCCGGGCGACCGAGGCCAGCGGGAAATGCTATGATTTCGTAACGGAAGCGGAATTCGACGCCATGGTTGCGCGCGGCGAATTTCTGGAGTACGCGCGGGTTTTTGGAAAGCATTCTTACGGCACGCCGAAAAAGTGGCTGGAGGAATCGCGGAGGAAGGGACTCGATCTGGTGCTGGAGATCGACGTTCAGGGCGCGGCGCAGGTGAAAGAAAAGATTCCCGAGTCGGTGGCGATTTTTATTTTGCCGCCGTCGCGCGAGGAGTTGGAACGCAGGCTGCGCAGCCGGGGCCAGGATTCGAACGAGGAGATTGCACGGCGGCTGGCCAAGTCGCGCGACGAAATTGCGCAGTTCGGCAAGTACTACGATTTTTGCGTGGTGAATGAGGATGTGGAACGCGCGGGACGCGAAGCGCAGGCGATCGTAACCGCCCTGCGTTGCACGAGCGCGCGACGGAGGGCGAGAGTGGAACAGCTTCTGGCATCGTTTGGGAGGGTATGACTGAAATGACCATGCTGACAAAAGCTCCGGAGAGCCAGTTTGCGTATGTGGTGCTGGCGGCGAGGCGTGCGAGGCAGCTCATGGCAGGCGCGCCGCCGCTGATTGAAAACCCCAGGACACAGAAGGCCACGCGGATCGCGTGCGAAGAACTGGAGCATAGCCTGATCGAGTACGACTTCACGGAGCCGTCATCGATCGACGTGGACAAGGAAGGGAATAAGCGGCGGAAGTAGCGGGCCGCGAAAGGCAGCGATGCGAATCACGCTTGGTGTGACCGGCGGAGTGGCGGCTTACAAAGCCGCGGAGCTCGTGCGCCGTTTGCAGCAGGATGGGTTCAGCGTGCAGGTGGTGATGACGCGCGGGGCAAGGGAATTCGTCACGCCGCTGACGTTTGCGGCGCTGAGCGGGCAGAAGGTCATCACGGATCTGTTCGGCGATTCCTCGGGTAGCGAAGCAAACCTTGAAAGCGCGATCGAGCACATCGCGGTAGCGCAAAGAACCGATCTGCTCCTGGTGGCGCCCGCCACGGCGGACATCATTGCGAAATTTGCGCGCGGGATTGCGGACGATTTTCTGACGACGTTGTATTTGGCATCCACGGCGCCGGTGGTGGTAGCGCCGGCTATGAACGTGAACATGTGGAATCACGCCGCCACACAGGAAAACGTGGAAAGGCTGCGCGCGCGAGGCGTAAGAGTTGTGGACCCCGGCGAGGGCTACCTCGCTTGCGGCATGACCGGCGCGGGGCGGCTGGCGGGACAGGAAGCCATTGTCGCTGCCGTGCGCGAAGTGCTGAAAACGCAGCGGGATTTGGACGGCGAGACAGTCTTGGTAACCGCGGGGCCGACTTGCGAAGACCTCGATCCAGTTCGCTACATCACCAATCGCTCGTCTGGGAAAATGGGTTACGCCGTGGCGGAAGCAGCGGCACTGCGCGGAGCAAAAGTCATTTTAGTTAGCGGGCGCGTGAGCTTGGAGTCTCCTGCCGGCGTGGAGCGCATTGACGTGCGCACCGCGAACGAAATGCACCAGGCCGTTGTGGAACGAATTGCGAATTGCTCCATCGCCATTCTTGCGGCCGCAGTGGCGGATTACCGCCCGGTTGAACAGCGCGCGGAAAAAATCAAGAAGAGCGATGCAGCCCTGACAATCGCTCTTGAGCCGACGACGGACATTTTGATGGAAGTAACAAGAAACAAGGGCCAGAAAATTGTAGTGGGTTTTGCGGCGGAAACAGACCACGTTGCGGAGAACGCGCGAAAAAAACTTTCTGCGAAGAACGCCGATCTGATTGTGGCCAACGACGTCACCGCCGAAGGCGCAGGGTTCGATCGCGATACGAATATTGTGACCCTCTTTTCCCGCGATGGCCGAGACCTCGCGCTCCCGAAAATGAGCAAGAGCGAAGTGGCGCAGCGGATTTTGGATGAAGTCGTGCGCTTGCGAGGCGTTTTGCACGCAACAGTCGCACTGAAACACTCCGGCGATTGATCCCGCCATGGCCGAGCGCGTTTCCGAAACTCTGCAGAAAAAACTATCCGACCGACTGGGTTTCTACGAAGACCTTGGAATCCGGCTGTTCTATCGTGACCGGGGAGCCGCTACTGCGCCGGATTGCGAGCGGGGATTGGAACAGCCTGCGATTGCCCATTTTTCAACTCCAGACCCTCAAAAGGAAGAGACCTTGCCCAAGCCCACCGGAAAACCCGCATTGCAAAAGACTGCTCCGCGCATGACGCCGGTGAGTCCCAAGATCGCATCGCTTCCTGTAATCGCTGGCCCGTCGCTCTTCGAGTCCGTGGAGAAGATTACCGGCGACTCGCTGCTCAAGACTCGCGAGGATTTGGGCGAATGCACGCGTTGTAAGCTGCACAGCACGCGGCACAAAATTGTTTTCGGCGACGGAAATCCCAAGGCCGAATTGATTTTCGTGGGCGAAGGCCCGGGCGCCGATGAAGACGCGCAAGGTTTGCCGTTCGTCGGGCGCGCGGGAAAACTGCTGACGCAGATGATCGAAGCCATGGGACTGCAGCGCAAAGACGTCTACATCTGCAACGTGGTGAAGTGCCGTCCGCCGGAGAATCGCCAGCCGGAGGAAGACGAAGTACGCGCTTGCTCACCATTTCTGATGCGCCAAATCGACGTCATTGCTCCCAAAGTGATCGTCTGCCTGGGCGCCGTCGCCGCAAAAACACTGCTGCAGACCAATCGCGGAATTTCTCAATTTCGCGGCGAGTGGCTGGAATTTCGCGGAAGAAAATTACTGGCCACCTATCACCCCGCGTATTTGCTGCGCAATCCGCCGGCGAAGAGCGAAGTCTGGAAGGATCTCCAAAAGGTCATGGCCGTCCTAGGCCTTGAAGTAAAGAAAGGCAAGTCCTCCTAACTCATCATGGGAATTTTGCTGGGCTTGCTGACAGCGCTGACTTGGGGCGGCGCGGATTTCATCGCGCGTTTTGCCACGCATCGCATTGGCGCTCTCCGTTCCATGCTTTACATGCAGTTGATTGGCTTCACCCTCCTAACGATTTCGTTGCCGGTTCTCGGCGGTTGGGGGCATCTCGCAGACGGTTCCGGGTGGCAGCCGTGGGCTTGGGGTTTTCTGGCTGGATTCTTCAACGCCATAGCGGGACTGGGATTCTACCGCGCGTTTGAGATTGGAAAAATGTCGGTGGTGGCTCCGCTCTCGGCCAGCTATCCCGCTTTGACGCTTCTGCTTTCCTGGATGACGGGTGAGCGCGTAAGCGGTGTGAGAATCGCGGGCATCATTTGCACTCTGGTGGGTGTGGTGATTGTTGCAGGCGGAGAAAAAACACCGGACGAGAACGACGCTGAGGCTTTACGTAGGAGCGGCCGCGGAATGGGCTGGGCGATTTTCGCCTCTATTGGCTTTGCCATGCTGTTTTGGCTGCTCGGAATTCGCATCATCGCGCGAGTTGGCGCGATACAAACCGTGTGGATGATTCGCTTGACCAGCACCCTGCTTATCGCGGCGGCGATCCTGGTGTCCAAACAGCCCGTGCGTCTTCCCCGCGGCGAGGTGCGCTGGATGGTGCTGGGCATGGGCGTCTTCGATACCGGCGCTTTTGTCCTCAGCAATCTCGGGATGAAGATGGAGCAGGTTGCCGTGATCAGCGTTCTTGGCTCGCTGTATGGAGCAGTCACCGTCGGGCTTGCGGCCATTTTTTTGAAAGAGCATGTTTCGCGCTGGCAGTGGCTGGGAATCGCAACTATTTTCCTGGGAATTTTTCTCATCGGCCGGTAAATTTCTCAGCTCGTTCTGCATTCGTTGCCACGCTTTCTGCTGGATTTCCTCGTACTGATACACTACACGGCGGGATGACTCCTCCATTCTGCAATGTCGCACTGCCGGTGCCGCTGCGCACCACGTTTACCTATGCAATTCCGGAAGCATTGCAAGGAACGGTGCAGGCGGGCAGCCGCGTGCTTGTGCCTTTCCGCAAGAAATCCATGGTCGGCGTCGTTGTTGAAATGGCGGAGAGCGCTCCGCACGGGACGAATATCCGTGAAATCAGCAGGGTATTGGACTTTGTTCCGTCCTTGACTCCGAAATTGATCGAACTGGCGCACTGGATCGCGGGGTATTACCTGGCGCCCGTCGGTGAAGTTTTTCGCGCGATGTTGCCGCCGGTGACGGAGCTGAAATCGCAACGCCAAATTATCTTGACGGACGCAGGGCGTGAGGCCGCGGAGAGCTTGAGCGGCGGACAATTGTCGCATGGGCTCAGCTCCGCGGAGGCGGCGTTTCTGGCAAAAGTGAAAGAGAAGAAAGGAGCGGTGCTACTTGGTCCAGCAGCAAAGTTGGGCGTGCACGCTGCCGCGTTGCAACGACTGCAACGGCGCGGGCTCATCGAGATCCGAGAGAGCATAGAGGGAAGAAAGCGCAGGACGCAGCGAGTGATCGCCTGGAAGGGGGGCGCGGCAAAATCGATCGACAAGGAAGGAAAAGATAACGCAGAGACGCAGAGTACACAGAGGAATCGCAGCGAAGAAAGAATCAGAGAACTGTTGGAAACCGAACGCGGGCCGCTGCCTCTGCCACAACTTTTGAAATTGGCCCAGGTGACACGCGCGGCGATTGAGCGGATGTTGCGCGACGGATTGCTGGAGAGTTGGGAAGAGGCAATTGATCCGGCGGAGGATCCGTTTGATGCGGGATACGCGCCGCCAGCGCATGAGTTGAATGTAGAGCAGGAGAGCGTGCTGAAAGTGATTCGCGCGCGGTTTGAGCTTGGCGAATTTGGCGTGCAACTGCTCCACGGTGTGACTGGCAGCGGAAAGACCGAAGTGTATTTGCGCGCGGTTCAAGATGCGCTGGCACGCGGAAAAACAGCGCTTGTGCTGGTGCCGGAGATTGCGCTGACCTTGTGGATCGGGCGACAGTGCCGGTCGTGGTTTGGCGCGAAGTTCGAAGGGGTGGCGGTGCTGCATTCGGCGCTGAGCGACGTCGAGCGAGCGCGCGAATGGTGGCGCGTGCGGAATGGCGAAGCGCGTGTCGTTGTTGGGACAAGGTCGGCCGTGTTTGCGCCGCTGGAAAATGTCGGGCTTATCATTGTCGATGAAGAGCAAGAGAGTAGTTTTAAACAGGAAGAGACTCCCCGCTATCACGGGCGCGACGTGGCCATCGTGCGAGCGAAAATGGAGGGCGCGCTGGCACTGCTCGGTTCGGCGACGCCTTCGATGGAAACGTACCACCACGCGAGGGAAGGAAAATATGAATTGCTGACTCTGGCTTCGCGCGTTGCCGAGCGTTCGCTGGCGAGCGTGGAGATCGTGGATCTGCGCGAAGATTTTCAGCAGACGCATCAGACGAGCCCGATTTCCGCGGCGTTGCACGCGGGGCTTCAGGAATGTCTGGCGAGTGGGACGCAGGCGCTAGTGTTGATAAACCGGCGCGGATATTCGTGGTCGGTGCTGTGCCGGAGCTGCGGCGCGTCGGTGCAGTGCGTGAATTGCAGCATTTCGATGACGCATCACAAGCAGCGCAACCGGCTGGAATGCCATTATTGCGGATCGATCCAGCAAATTCCGAAAGTTTGTCCGAAGTGCCAGTCGAAATATGTCTATTTTTTTGGAGAAGGCTCGGAGCATTTGGAAGAAAGGCTGCGCAAGGAATTTCCTGGAGCGCGAATCGCGCGGCTGGACCGGGATACGGCGCGGACGAAGCGGCAGTATCAAGAGACACTGGGAGCGTTCGCGGGCGGGGCGCTGGACATACTCGTCGGAACGCAAATGCTGGCGAAGGGGCACGACTTTCAGCGCGTGACGCTGGTCGGCGTGGTCTCCGCGGATTCATCGCTGAGCCTGCCGGATTTTCGCGCGGCGGAGCGCACGTTTCAGTTGCTGACGCAAGTCGCGGGTCGCGCGGGGCGCGGCGAATTGAGCGGGCGTGTGCTGATACAGACATTTTATCCCGAGCATTACGCGATTCAGGACGCGGTGAAGCAGGATTACGGCGCGTTCTTTGAGCGCGAATTGCATTTTCGGCGGATGATGGCGTACCCGCCGTTTACTTCACTGGCGAACGTGATCGTGCGCGATATCAGCTTGGAGAAGGCTATCCGCTGGTCGCGGCAGCTCTCTGAATATTTTTCGCCGCATGACGATAAAGGCGTGCGCATCCTCGGGCCAGCGACGGCGCCGCTGGCACGTTTGAAAAAAGAGCACCGGTTCCAGTTCCTTCTGAAGTCGCCGAAGCGTTCGGTGTTGGCGAAGCTGCTGAGCGGCGCGCTGGCGTACTGCGGGGCGAACGAAATCCCCGATACTGCGGTGGTAGTGGATATGGATCCGCTGAGCTTGCTGTGAGCAAAGGTCCCCTCTAGAATTTGGCTTGAAGGAGGTACCCCCTGTTTTCTGTAAGTGTTGCATCTAAAGGAGTTAAAGGAATGATGGGCAGTGATCAGTGAACAGGGGTCAGTGCGGAGAGGAATTGGGAGATCGGAGAAAGGAAATAGGGGCTAGGACAAGGAAAGAGGCGAGAAGTTGGCGAGAATGGCGTTCGGTATACACGCGGGAGAATAGCACATCTTAATTAAGATGTTAAGTGTTTTGCAGAGAATGGTCGAAATTGAGGGTCGAAAGGTCATTAGGGTGCGTGAATGGTTTCTGTGGATGCGAGAGGAACAAAGAAAAAGCAAAGTCAAAAGCCCCACACTCAGAACCGGCGTGATGAGGCACCCAAATTCGTTTTAGGGCCACCCGCCCAAGCTGTTGTATTTCCAGTCGTTAGGAAGCTGCGCGTCCCGCTAAATGCTTACTTGAGGCGCTCCCAGAGGAGTTTGTAGGTGGCGTCTTTGCGGGGGAGGACGCCGCCTTTGCCGTCTTCCATGGGGATGAGATAGAGGCGATTGTCGCCCTGGAACTCGAACCAGCGGACGTTATCGGTGCCGCCGCGGCCGGGAATGAGATTGTCTTCCAGGTGGTGGGTGACGGTGCCGGCCTTGGCATCGACAGTGTAAGTGCCGAAATAGGCCGCATAGCTTTCAAAAGCGGCGGCTTTTTCTTCGGTTGTGGCGGTGAGAAAGCCCTTCGCGAAGGGCGCGAAGGGTTTGCGATCGGCTTTGAGGACGATGTTGACACACATATGGCCTGCGGAGTCGTACATGAGCAGGCCGGTGGGCCGGTCATAAACGAAAGGGCGACCAGGTGGATTGCCTTCGATGGAGACGAGTCGCCAAGAGCCGACAAACTTTCCGGTGAAGTCGTCGGGATGTGGGGCGGCAGAGGCCGCAGCCAGACAAAAGAGAATCAGGAAGAACGCAGCGAATCTTCGCATCAGAGAACTCCTTGGATGAGATCGGAATGGGCCGTTTGCAAATCTCAAAGTGAGTCAAGATAGCACAGCGTGTTGCTAGTTGAGACGGTTTCCGAAGGCGGCGAAACCGAACCGCGATACGGCCGCTAGTGCCTAGATAGCCACTAAATTAGCAGGGTTGAGGGAAACTTTGAGGAGAGCAGCATTGAAAGGAAAGAAGATGGTAGTTCTGCGGCTTGGCGAAGATCATTGGCGCGAGGGGTAGCTAAACGCGAGACAAGTCGGTGGGCAATTTGGCATGTGCGGTGCACTTATCAGGGCATTGGTCGGCGCACGCGACGGTTGGTTCCAGGGAAAAGGTGCAAAGCGGCGCAGGCGAGAGCACATCCGCAGCCCGAAAATGACTGTTGGAAGTGAGTGTTCGCCGCCGTTCGGATGGTTTCCCCCAACCGCCAAGTCTCCAGAGGAATAGCTCAAAAGTGCGCAGCAGGTCGAGATGCTGTGCAAATTACAAGACTTCAAGAAGTGGTGTCTAAGAGCCGCATTAGTTCCAACGCTGTTCCTCACCATGAGTTTGATTGTCTGGGCGCCTATGGCAATGGCGCAAGCGCAACTCCCTACTGACGAACAGGCGGGCGGAAAGATTTCTGGGACGGTACTCTTGAAGAAAGGGAATCGGCCCGCGAGCCAGGTGGCCGTGAAACTGAAATCGCACGCTGCCGGGATCTTCCGCAGCGTCTTGACGGACTTGGAAGGCCACTTTGAGGTGCGAAGCCTCCCACCCAGCACTTACGAAATCGTGGTCGATGAACCTGGCTATGAGCTGGCACAGGCAAGCACACAGCTCGACGGCGCTGCCTCATCGCTGGTGCTGTACCTGAATTCCCCCAAAACTGCGCAAAGCGAGCGGAACAGCTACACGGTTTCTGCACGGGAGCTGAAGATTCCCGACAAAGCGCGGAAAGAGTACATCAAGGGATTGGGGAGCTTGGGAAAGAACGATTTCGCCGGAAGCGTTAGCCACTTTAGCAAGGCTGCCCAAGCGTTCCCGGACTACTACGAGGCCTTCTATCACATTGGCGTGGCGGAGACGAGACGAGGCCGCTTGGAAGAAGCGCTGCCGGCCTTTCAAAAGGCTATTGATCTAAGCGGCGGAAGATACGCCTGGGCGGAATTTGGCATTGGTTACCTTCTTTATGCGGAGGGAAAAACAGAGGAGGCGGTAACCACGCTCAGAAGAGGATTGGAAGTGGACGCGAACTCGCCCGACGGGTACACCATCCTGGGGATGGTGATGCTGCGGCTAGATCGGCCAGACGAAGCCGAAAAATGCGCGCGGGAAGCGCTTCTCCGCAACCCCAATTTCGCGCAGGCCTACCTGGTACTGTCAGATGCTTACGGGCGAAGGCGTGAGTATCGCGCGCAACTGCAAGGCCTGGATTCCTATCTGAAACTTGAGCCGAACGGCGCAGACAGCGAGCACGTGCGCCAGGCGCGCGAGTTGGTTCAAGGACTTCTCACCAGGGTTCCTCCTGAAAACTGAGGCTGCTTCTGGCAAGCAGACTATTCCTTCGAACAGGCTACCTGCCGAGACAGGGCGCAGCATTCCCGCGGCTGCGCTCGTGATAAAGCTGCGCCCTACAAAGGAGAAGAAGTGGCTTAGGCGGCGCGTTTGCGCCAAAAGAAGTAAGCGGGGAGGCCGATGAGAAAAAGAACGATGGCGGCCTTGAGATTCATGAATTTGGAAGGGTCGAGGAAAGCGAGATAGATAGCGTTGCCAACAATGATCGCGGCGACGAGAACGAAGAGTATAGGCGTCCAAGGATAGCCAGGAACACGATAAGGAATTGGGCGGTCGGCCGAGGCGCGGCGAATGGGGAAAATGGCGGCGGCGCCAAGACCGTAGAAAATCCAGCCAATAAAAATTACTCCTTCTATCAGTTTGCTGAAAGTGCCCAACTCACCAGCACACACCAGAACTGCCGACCAGACGCCCAGTCCAATGATGGCCGCCGCGGGAGTCTTAAACCGCGGATGCACTTCCGCGAGCTTCATGAAAAAGAGTTTGTCCTTGGCCATGGCGTAGAAAACGCGAGGGGCAGTGAGGATCACACTATTGGCGGCGCTGAAGGTGGAAATCAGAATGGTAAGGGCCACGATCTTGCCCGCCCATGAGCCGAGGACGGCGGTGACGGACGTGGCCGCGATCGTGTCGCTCATGGCCATTTCAGCAGGGCCAAGAGCGAAGAGGTAAGCGACAACGGCAACGAGATAGAGCCCGACAAGAATCAGCGAGCCCATCAGGAAAGCGCGCGGGAAGGCTTTTTGCGGGTCAATGACTTCACCGGCGCTGTAGGTGCCGAATTGCCAGCCTTCATAAGCCCACAGAACGGTAATCATCGCCAGGCCGAAATTGGACCACAAGCCAACTCCGTGTTGAACAGCGCCAAAGGCGGGGGGAATGTCGCGGGCATGATGTCCAAAGGACAGCAGCAAGGCGCTGAGGAGAATGATAATGCCCACTTTGACGAGCGTGGTCCAGTTCTGAAGGTCCGAACTCTTCCGAGTGCCCCAGACGTTTATGGCCGTTACTATTCCGATCATCACGACGGCGGCGAAGGTTTGCTCGACGGAAGAAATCGGAAGAACCCTTGCCAGGTATTCGCTGAAGGCCCGTGCCAAGGCAGCGACGGAGCCGCTAGCAATGACCAGGAAGAGACACCAACCATAAAGAAAAGCCGAGAGACGACCGAATCCGTCACGAATGTAGCAGTACAGCCCACCTGCCTCAGGATTTGCGGCAGCGAGCTCCGCATAGGTAAGCGCGCCGAGTAAGGAGAGGACGCCGCCCACGATCCAGACCAAGAGCGAGATGCCGACGGAGCCGTTGACCTGGCGAAGAATGGGGCCGGGCGTGCGAAAGATGCCGGAGCCAATGACGGAACCGACGAAGAGAAGCAGGAGATCGCGGAGACGCAGTGTGCGGACGAGTTCAGGCATGCAAAGGCTGGAGCGGTGGGACGCTCCAGGCTGAGGGCATCATAACCGGAGATTGGAAACGGTCAATGGAAACTTCGAGAAATGTAGATGGGAGCGGGCATGAAGGAGAGGAGAAAGACCAGAAGAGCAAGAAGTGCTCCCCAGCGACGGCTGGAATCGAGAGTCGTAGGGTCGTAAATGGGTGGGATGCGAAGGAATCGCATAACGAGAATCAGGACTCCCCAGAAGTACCAGCCCTCCCAGAAGCCAAGGAACCCAAGCAAGAGAAAAATAGCGGGCATAAGGAGCGACGAATAGTAATGCAACCTAGGGTTGAGGGAACGAAGAATGTGACCGCCATCCAGCTGGGCAACCGGGACAAGGTTCAGCGAGGTTAATAAGAGACCGACCCAGGCGGCGCGTCCAATCGGCGGCAGAAGCAGTGCGTCGGGTGAGATGCCGGGATGCACCACCACGTCCAAGAGACGCAGTAGGAGGGGGGTGCCATAGATGAGTTCGGCGTTCGTGGCGTCAGCGAGGCCGGGAACAAGCTTGGCATGCAGGACGCCGTAGACGAGAGCGGGAACAGCGAAGACGAATCCAACGAGCGGGCCCGAAGCGCCGACATCAAACAGCGCCCGGTTCGTGCGGATGGGCGAGCGAATCAAGATGAAGGCGCCGAACGTGCCGGTTAAATTGGGGAAGGGAACGAAAAAAGGATAGGTCGACCGAATGTGATGATAGCGGCAGGCAAAGAAATGGCCGAGCTCGTGGGTGAGGAGAATGGTGAGTAGAGTGAGAGCGAAAGGCAGGCCCGCGGCGAGGCCGAGAGGGTTTTTGTAAAAGAGAGTGAAAGAGCGGAGAAACTCGTCGGAGGAGAAGGCTTCGTTCCGGGCATAGGCGTTAGCGAACTGCGTGCCGGCTACGAGGCAAGTACAAAGCGTGAGCAAGAAGAGAATGCAAGCGACGATTAACATCTTTCTGGAAGGGCGGTAGGGGACGGGCGTGTAGCGAACACCAGGTGGAAGAGCGGCGCTCCAATCGACGTTGGCGGGGGTGGATGGCGGTGGATTTTCTGGAGGCGGTGTGGTCACGAAGTATTTTTGCGCGTGGAATGAGATGCGCACTTGTCAGTACAGCATAGCTGAAGGGGTTCGCGCCAGTTTCGAATTGGCGGGAGTTCGATTGGGCAGAATGATTGAGGCGAAGTCGAACGAGTCTGTCCGGCCTACTTTGCTTGGTCGATGCCCTGAAGCTCTTTGCCGGGTTTGAAGCGGACGGCTTTGCCGGGGGGGATGTTGACCTCTTCGCCAGTGCGAGGATTGCGGCCGATGCCGGTCTTGCGAGGCTTTACGCTAAAGACGCCGAAGCGGCGAAGTTCGATGCGCTGGCCGCGGCCGAGAGCCTGCTTCAACGATTCGAATACGGTTTCGACGGCTTGCTCGGCTTTGGTGCGGCTGATGTTCGTCGCAACGACGACGGCATTTACGATGTCCAGCTTAATCACACAATCCTCCAGCGCTTCCGAGGCAGATGCTAGAGGGTGCGGCGCAGGTTGTCAAGACGTGAGGGGTAATCTACACTGAACATCTTTTGGCGCACCGAGTTGAACGACTTTAGTGTTTGTAGCGAATCGAGGAGACAAATCGCAATCAAAGAACGGGGAGGAATGGATGGCCGTCAAGCCAGACCGCTGGATCCGGCGCAAGGCGCTGGAGCACAAGATGATCGAGCCGTTTACGGACCGGCAGGTGCGCGAGGGAGTGATCAGCTACGGAGTGTCGTCGTACGGCTACGATATTCGAGTGGCGGACGAATTCCGAATTTTCACGAACGTGAATTCGACGATCGTCGATCCAAAGCATTTCGATCCGAAATCGTTCGTGGAGTTCAAGGGCGACGTGTGCATCATTCCGCCGAATTCGTTTGCGTTAGCAAGGTCGGTGGAATATTTCCGGATTCCGCGGAACGTGTTGACGATCTGCCTGGGCAAATCGACGTATGCTCGATGCGGGATCATCGTGAATGTGACGCCATTCGAGCCGGAGTGGGAAGGTTTTGTGACGCTGGAAATCAGCAATACGACGCCGCTGCCGGCGAAGATTTATGCGAATGAGGGTTTGTGCCAGGTGATCTTCTTTGAGTCCGATGAAGATTGTGAAGTGAGTTATAAGGATAAGAAGGGGAAGTATCAGGCGCAGAGCGGAATTGTGCTGCCGAGATTGTAAGTACATTCCGCAGGGTTTGAGTTTCAAGCGTGGATCGGGTGAGATCCTTCGCTACGCTCCGAGGCTGTGACTAAATTGCCGGCGCGATTCGTGCGCTCGGAGTGCTGAGCTATTTTCTTGCCGCCGTCGATTTGTTGCGCCCGCGACTGCTCTGCCAGACCGCCTCTGCTAGCGTCTCCTTTTCCCTCATTCGTTTATTTCTGCAACGCCGAGGCGAAGTGCATCAGGTTGTAGGCCAGCGCGCACCACAGCGCGACACATCGCGCTTTGTGCAGGCCGCGGACCGTAATTTGCGTCAACCCCCGATAACTGCGCAGGTCCGCATTGATCGTTTCGCTGGTCGCCGCCCGCTGCCGGTAAATCTTCTGTCCCTCCTCGCTGGCCATGCGCTGCTTCCAGGCTCGTATCGCGGCGCTATCTCGTCTCTGTGGTTCCAGTTCCCGCCCGCGATTCTTCGTCGTGCGCGCTCCTTTCGGGGGCACGAATAACTCCACCTTTTGTTCGTGCGCGCGTGCGATGTCCCGGTTGCGCAAGTAGCCGCCGTCCAGCAACTGCTGCTCGACCTTTCTTGCGCTGCGCCGCTCCACTTGCTCGCGCATCGGTTCGCTCCGTCCGGACGAATCATCGCCTTGGTTGCGCACCTCGACTCCTACGATCGCGCGGCTCTGCGGGTCGCTCGCCACTTGCACGTTGTACGCTGCGTTGTATCCGCCGTTCGGCATTTTCATCACCCGCGCTTCCGGATCACTCGTGCTCACGCGCAACTCTTTCTCCCGCATCTGCTGCCCGTATTTCCCTTGGCCCGCCCGGCTGGCTCGTTCCTGCTGGCGCTGCTTCAGCTCGGGCAGTTGCGCCAGCGCTTGTTCCAAACGCCTCTGCTTTTCTTGCACCACCCGCCGCTCGCCTTTTTTCTTCTTCGCCGCGGCGGCCGACATCGTTTCCGGCTCCTCCACTTCCCGCCGCAGTTCCTCCACGTGCTTCTGGCTTTCCGCCAGCAACCTGCGCAGCCGCTCTTCGCGTCGAAAACTCCCCGCTCCCGCGCTCACTCGCACGCGCACCCCGTCCTGGCTCACGCGGCTTACCGATACCAGTTCCTGATCCACCAGCGAGGTGATCACCTGCGTGAATAACTGGTCCAGCGCTTCGCCGTGATCGGTCCGAAAATCCGACAGCATCCGGTGGTTCACTCCCACCCCTCCACACAGCCAGCGAAACGGCGCGCTCTCCTCGCAGCGCCGCGCCAGTTCTCGCGCCGACCCGATCCCTCGGATGCAGCCGTAAAGCCACAACGATACCAGCAACTCCGGATCGGTCGCGTCTCGGCCCGCCACTCCTTCTCGCGCTTTGATCGGCTCACGAAACGCCGACAGATCCAGTTTGGCCACCACCGCCGCCACCGTGCGCACCCCGTGCGTCGCCGCCACTAAATCGTCCGTGCACTGCGGCACCCACTCCATCTGCCGCCGCTCCGGTTTCCGCAACCGCACCTCACCAGCCGCTTCTCCTGCTCCCGGATAGCTCATGCACTCCTTATAACCGCAAACACACTCAATCGCACAAAAAAAGTCACAGCCTCTCAGGATGACAGCGAAGCTGGCAAGAGCATTTATTTTGCTTCCGCTGTGACCGTGGGAGTGTCCATTGGATAGCCGCGCTCGCGCCAAGCGTCGAGGCCGCCCAGCAGCGGGCGAATCCGGGTGATGCCTTTCTTCCTGAGGAGCAGCGCCACACGGGCACTGGTGGCTTCGTTTGGTCAAGTACAGTAGAGGATGATTTCGTGGTCGCGCGGCAAATGGTCGTCCTTTTCCTCCAACTCCTTTGAATCTATACGGAAAGCGCCGGGAATGGTTTCCGGGTCCGCTTCGAAGTCCACCGAGTGGCGCAGGTCAACGATGACCAGTTCTTCGCCGGAGTCGAGCTTCTCTTTCAATTCATCCACGGTGATACGAGAGATGCGCAGATCACGAAGAAAGCGCCGGCGGGCGACAAACTTATTGGTGAGGTATGCCGCAAAGGCAGCAAGGAGAAGGACCAGCAGCCAGCCGCCGAGAAAAGCGAGATGCTCTGCCACGAGCTCGATCTGGCCACTGAAGATGTAACCAAGGCCGAGGAAGGTGCCGGCCCAGAGAAGCGATCCCGTGGCATCGAACAAAAGGAAACGCCCCAGCCGCATGTGAAAGATGCCGGCAAGAGGAGGCGCGACAGTGCCCAGGCCGGGGAGAAACTTTGCCAGTAGAAGCGAACGGGCGCCTTGCTTCGAAAAAATGCCTTCGGTGCGGCGAACACAGGAATCCGGCTCCAGCGAAATTTTGCAGAGAAGCTGGAGGATGCGGATGCCTTTGCGACGGCCAAGCTGGTACCAGACAGAATCCGCCGTCACGGCGGCCAGCATGACGTAGAACATCGAAGCGAAGAAACTCAGGCGGCCAGTACCTGCGAGTGCTCCAGCAGCGAGCAACAAAGGCATAGAAGGAAGCGGCAGCCCCATCTGCTCGGCGAAAACCCATCCGAGCAATACTACGTATCCGTGATGGAGGAGGAATTCGAGGGTGCGGTGCATGGCTGGGCGAGGTCGGCGATCTCCGGTTATTTCGCTGCGAAAGGAGCAGTATGCCCCCAGTGGCCTGCCATGACAAATTCGTTTATGGGCTTGCGTGTCCTGGGCGCCATTTCGCGATCCTTCAAGGGCTGGGGCAAAGAAGCCGGGTCTCCTGGGTAACCGATGGCGATCGCGGCAATGGCTTCCCATCCCGCAGGAATCCCAAAGACGTGCCGCGCTTTTTCCGGGTCAAATCCGGCCATTTGATGGACGGCTAAGCCCCGCGCGGTTGCTTCCACGGAGAGCAGGGCCGTTGCCGCGCCGGTGTCATATTGCGCGTTGCGGTTGGGGACGTTGTTCTTTGCAAATGTAAGTCTTGCCACGGCGATTGCCAGTACGGGCGCGCCTTTCGCCCAGTTGGCATTGAATTCCACGAGAACGCTCAGCGTTTTCTCAAAACTGGCGTTGTCGTCTCTCGATGCCACGATGTAGGCCCAGGGCTGCTCGTTATTGCTGGAAGGCGCCCATCGCGCAGCTTCGAAAATGCTGCGTAATACGTCTCGCGGAACGGGCTTGTCGGCAAAAGCCCGCGGGCTCCAACGCTCGCTGATTAGTTCATGGACCGGAAAATCGCTTGGCGCCGGTTTCTGCATGAGATCGATCCCCTTCATTTGCAACCCGTAGTTTTGATGATTCGAGTGGCGCGGACAGTGCATACATACCGGCCACTCCTAGCCCAAACTGTGAGCGCAGAGCCCGTCAATTGGCGGGTTTCGGCGCTTGCTTGATCATTTCCGCGTCGATGGTGATGTTGACATCATCGCCTACGACAACGCCGCCGTTGTCCAAGGTGGCGTTCCACTTCACGCCATAGTCCTGACGATTGATTTTTGAGGAAGCGCTTGCCGCGACGCGTTGATTGCCCCAGGGGTCCTTTACAGGAGCGGTCGGGCCTTCCACGTCGAGCACGACTTCCTTGGTCGCGCCGCGGATGGTGAGATCACCAGTGACTTTGAGCTTTCCAGGTGCGACCTGTTCGACTTTCTTGGATTTGAAAGTCATGGTGGGGAAGTGCGCGACGTCAAAGAACTTGTCGCTGCGCAGATCGTTGTCACGGGCAGGCTCGCGGGTGTCCACAGTCGAGACGTCGATGGTGACGTCGACGGTGGATTTGGTGGCGTCCTTGTCATCTAGCACCATCGTGCCGTTGACTTTGCTGAAAGCACCCCGCACTGTGGAAATAGCCATATGACGGACGGAAAACTGCGCGGACGAATGCTGCGGATCGATCTTCCACTCGGAAGTGGCCGCGCAGGCAGGCAGCGAAAGGACGGCTGCGAGTCCGGCGGTTACCGCGGTTCGAGATAGATTGTGGCCCATGTTTTCTCCTTTTTGTTCTTGATGGAATATTCAAAACTCGTGCCGCAAGATCTGCTAGGCAGGCTTACGGACGCGGACTTCCTCCAACAGATCGGAAAGAATCTTGAGACGCGCGGCAGACATGTGCCGGAACTGGCGTATGTGAAGTTCGCGAATTGGACGGTCGAGCGTTTTTAGAAGGCGGAGTGCTTGCGGCATGATGCGCGTCTTCACGACGCGGCGGTCGTCGGTCTGGCGCATGCGGGTAATCAGCCCGCGCTTTTCCAGGCGGTCGAGCAGGCGGGTCATGTCTGGGTCATGGGAGATCATGCGGTCCCCAATGCCGCGGCAGGGCAAACCTTGCGGTTCGGCGCCACGAAGAATGCGCAGAACATTGTATTGCGCGCCCGTAAGCCCCGACGCCTTCAGAAACTGTTCCACTTCCTGGCCCAGGGCGTCGGCGGCTTGCAAGAGCGCCACGAAGATGCGGTTCTCCAGGGTGACGGCAGGGTGGGCGGGTTTGGACTGCGAGTTCATGACCGGAGTATAGTTGTTGTAACGACTAATGTCAAGAGGAAAGTCATAGACTGGGGGACGGAGCGGTCGCTTACGATTTCCGAAGCGGCCGGAGATGAATCTCGCTCAGGAAGCTTTGGGGGCCTTGCGTGACGATAGCTTTTACGGCATGGGCCACATCTTCCGGACGCAGCACTTTCGACGGGTCCTTTGCGGCACGTGAAGAGAATTCAGTGTCTACGCTTCCCGGGCAAATCACGCTGACGCGAATGCCGTGTTCGCGAAGATCTTCCGCCATGCAGCCGGAAAGACCGAGAACACCCCATTTGGACGCGCAATAGATTCCGCCGCCAGCGAAGGTATTTTTTCCGGCCAGCGAACTGATGTTGATGATGTCACCCGAGCCACGGCGGATCATGGAAGGCGCCACGGCACGGGAAACCAGGAAAACACTCTTGAGATTGGTATCCAGAACGCGGTCCCAATCGGCTTCGGATTTCTCGTGGGCCGGGCCAAAGAGACCGATACCGGCGTTGTTGACGAGGATGGTGATGGGACCCAGCGCCGCTTCTGTTTTGGCAACAAGATCGGCAATTTCAGCGGGGTTTGTGACGTCAGCAATTTGGCTATGCACAGGCACGCCGAGCTTTGCCAGTGCCCGCGCGGAATCCTCGAGTGCGGTGCGATCCCGCCCGCAAATCGAAATGGATACTCCCAGAATTGCCAACTGCTGTGCGATCGCCAGGCCGATACCGCGGCTCCCGCCGGTGACGAGCGCTACACCGTCCGCCAGCGGTTTCTTTTCGAGGGCATGTTCATTTGTTTTGCTTATTCGCGCCATGAGAATTCTTCCTCGTACAGGCCACTCTTTTTGTGCGACACTCATCCTATCATTAGAGTTTTCCGCAACACTTGGGATCCCCTGGTGCCGTGACGGAAACGGGAGAGAATCGCCTCCTTCATGAAGAGATTTCCTCAGGTCATCAAGTCAGCAAAAGGGTACGTCTTGCAGATAGGGTGCGGACTTCCCTATAATCCCAACGTTTTCCGAAACAACGCGATTCCCGGCAGAAGCATTCCGGGGTGCACCGGAAGCAGAAAACTCAGGCTTGGAGTTTGAGCGAGGAGACATGGGAATGAACGCAACACGAAGATTGACCGGATTCGCGATGGTCGCAACCCTTTTCCTGGTGGCAGGGATCGGGCTGAGCGCATTCGCGCAAGCACCGGCAGCGGGTCAGGACACCGGGGCGGCCAAGGGGCCGAAGTACACGCAGGCGGAATACAACGCCGAGCAAGCCTGTGCGGCAGAGAAGACTCCCGCGCCGTTGCTCAAGTGCCTGGATGACTTTGTCGCGAAGTATCCGAATTCCGATCTGCTCTCCTATATCTATCCGCTCTACTACCAGGCATACAGTGCGCAGAAGAACTACGCGAAGATGATTGAGAGCGCCGATAAGCTGGCTGGGCTCGGCGAGAAGATAGATGCACTTACGCGCTTCAACGCCTATTTCACGCATGCCACCGCTTACTACGCAATGGTTTCCGATCCTGTGGCTGGCCCGAACGCCTCGAAAGACGTCGCACAAGCGAAGGCGGCCCAGGCTGCCGCTGCTTCAGCATTGAAAACGCTCGACGAGGTGAAGAAACCGGAAAACGTGACGGATGCCGTCTGGAAAGAACAAATGACGAAGTCTCAAGTCACGCTGAACGGCATTGCGGCCCAAGCCGCCATGAATGCCAAAGATTGTTCCGGGGCTGTAGCATCGTACAAGGCAGCGCTGGCGCTAAATCCCGATGATCTGACCTTCAATTATCGGCTGGGACAGGCTTACTTGTGCATGACTCCACCGCAACAAATGGACGCCTTCTGGTCCATTGCGCGCGCCGTAACGGCCAAAGGCGCGACCCAAGCACAGGCGGCTAAAGTGAAGGACTACCTGCGAAAGCTAATTGTTAATTATCAGGGCGGAACGGTGTGCGACAGCCTGACAGATGCGGAACTCAACGAACTACTGCAACTTGCGGGCAGTTCGGCGGAGCGCCCGGCTAGCTACTCGGTACCTGGCACGACGGAACTCGCGGCGGCGCAGAAAGATATGACCATTGCCTCGGTGGTCACGGACCTGAAGGCAGGGGGCGACAAAGGCAAGTTGACCTGGCTGGCGTCTTGCGGTCTGGAGTTCCCTGAAGTGCCCGGCAAGGTGATCGAAGTCGTGCCCGGAACGGACTCCATTTTGCTCAAGATTGCGTTCGTGACGAGCGATGATGAGTTTGAAAAGGCCACGACGCCCAACATGGACGTGAAGGTAGTCGGTCAGCCCGCAGCAGCACGCGTTGAAAAAGGCAGCGCGGTCCACTTCACTGGGACCCTGACGTCCTACGATCCCGATCCGACGTTTTTCCTGCACTGGGACAAAGCCAAGGTAAAGGAAGAAGACATCCCGAAGGAGAAAGGGACGCCGAAGAAGCCACCAGTGCGGAAGCCGACAGCGAGAAGGCCGGCGGCAAAACCGTAGGCTGTTTGTCTCCGAAGTAATTAGAAGAAACGGCTTCCGGTCAACTCCGGGAGCCGTTTTCATTTGGTACGCCGAGCATGTTCGACAGCTTGGAGGTGAAAGTCCTCTTCACAACCTGATAGAGGTGAAGTGATAGCGAAGCGCAAGGGCGT
>Ga0137415_10001829_pt1 | contig 21184 bp, 14 predicted proteins | sample CZODoug3_1_1_16f_FD_183082 | JGI IMG/M metagenome (GOLD analysis project Ga0137415, IMG submission 183082) | Vadose zone soil fungal communities from Angelo Coast Range Reserve, California, USA - CZODoug3_1_1_16fungal (Hybrid Assembly) | ecosystem: Environmental > Terrestrial > Soil > Vadose...
TATCGGAAGCTGGACCAATTCGATGATACTCGTCCGTTGTCACCTTGGCTCTTTCGCATCGCGCACAACCGATGCATGTCGTCGCGTCGATGTTAGACGATGCGGAGGCTGGCATATCAGTTGCACTCAAAGGCTGTGGGCTAGGTGCCGCATCCTCGCCAGCCGCCACCACTGTTACTAGGCCATGTTCCTCTTTCAGGAAGATAAGCGCTTCACCCATATCGGCCGCACTCACTGAAGTTTGACAGTGGATTCGTCTGATGAGGTCTTGCTGCCAAGGCGAGCGAGTTTTTGGAAACCTCACGGTGTGGGAACGTGGAGTGAAATATATTTCTGTCTTTGTGCAAATCTACCGCTCAAATGCAAGGGCGTTAAAAGCGGCATAATCATAGCACATTCTCCAAGATTTCCGGTGAACGCCCTATTTTGAGATCTAGGTCAAATGTTGGTCTTTGGCATTGTTCAACCGCTTTAATCGGAAACCGATGTCGTCGATACCTGTTCTCAGGCGCGTACTCACCACGTCAGCATCTCACTTGTTTAAGTTGACGATGCCCGCAGAACTCTTTGGCATCAGTAAGTTGACAGCTGTTTCAGTCATTCTGCGCACAACTGGTAGATAATCCTTCTGGACGATTTTTACAGTCCAGACTAGTCTTACCGAGGACATGGCTCATACAGCCCGCATGGATCTGATGAATACTCAAGCACCCTCCATCTCCGTTAAAGAAGATGAAACTCTGGCGGCAGATGAACGGTGGCACTTAGTGCACCGAATTACGGCAAGCCAGCAGTTTGCCAAGGCTACACAACTGCGTGAGATTCTCCTCTACATTACACGCCGCAGTCTGCTAGAACGTGCGACCACGATTTCCGAACAGGATATCGCGTGTGGTGTGCTGGGGCGTAGAGGGGATTTCAATCCTGTAGACGATAACATCGTCCGCGTTCAGATGGGGCATCTCCGCAGAAAACTCGAACTCTATTTTTCCACCGACGGGCAAAATGAGCCTTTTACTGTGCTTATCCCAAAGGGGACATATGTTCCTCGTTTCGAGGTGCAATCGCATCCAGTATTTGCCGAGAAACTCACAACACCTCCCATACTCGAAGAGAAAGTGGCGAAAATCGGCGGCAGGTTTTCCACCGAAAAGACCTGGGTTATTTCAAACAAACGATATTGGCGTATACCTCTCGCCATTACCTTTTGCGCGTTCTTTTTCTTTCTGCTTGGACAAACGTCTAATCGAGTTTTTACTCAATTGAAGTTGCAAGCGAACAATGCCCAGAACCCTTTTCTAAAACGCATCTTCGTCTCTGATTTGCCTGTCTCGATCGTTGCCGCGGACACAAATCTGGTGGTGCTTCAGAATGTTCTTCACACCGACATCACAATCGACCAATACATCAGCAAGAACTATCCGGATAATATTCTTGACAATGCCTCCTCTCCAGGAGAGCGATCAGTCCTGGCAGGGCTGGCATTGCGGAAATTTACGAGTCTCGCCGACTTGAACGTAGCAGCTAAATGCGTCGAATTGAGTCGTGATTATGGCGCGAGGACCACAATTCGCTATACCCGTTCGATGAATGCGCGTGATTTCGAGAAAGGAAACTTCATTCTGATCGGGAGTAGAACTGCGGATCCATGGGTAGAGATGTTCGAATCCCAACTCAACTTCGCCTTTGAACGGGATCCTCAAACACATGTCTTTTACTTCCGTAACAAACATCCTCAGAATGGCGAGCAGGAAGTATATGAGCCGGTTACTGGCAGCAGAATTTCAACTATCAGCTATGTAGACATAGCAATCGTACCGAACCTTACCAAAACTGGTTACGTGCTCTTGCTGAACGCAGCAACCATGGACGCAAACGAAGCGGCCACCGAGCTCTTATTTCATGAACATTTACCGCCTGTTCTTTCCAAGCTCTTTAATTCGAATTCAGATATCGGCAGCCAGTCCATCGAGATATTTCTTCGCGACAGCGCTGTCGACGGCGTGGTGAGCAGTTTTGAGGTTGTCTCTATGCGCAAACTTCCATAGAAACCCTTGGTTATTTTGTCGCCTGCAAATATCTGTCACAAAGAATTCGCTCATGTACAGCCTGATCGTCATCGCCGAGATGAACGATATCGGGCCCCGCGCCAATCTGACAGCCAGAACTCGCCTGATCTACTCCTCAGGCAAATTCTGGCTGATGACTCACAAGTTAAGTTGGTATTGGCGTAGGAAATTGGCCTTCACATCACGTTCTGAGTTTTTCCATAGATCGTTGGAATTGTTGTCGGGTTATATACGTTTGACCCATTACACGAATTCAGTTGCTCCACGGTTGTTCCCGTAGGCAATCCGGAGACGGTAGTAGGGTAATTGGTACCACTCACGTTATAGAGGAATTGCATCGTCCCAGTGGGGTAAGAAGTGCAGGAAAAGCTTCGAACGGTATTATTCGCTGCCGAACCGTCAAAGTACCATAGCAATGCGCCAGTGGAATTATAACTGCCATTCCATACGGCCCGACCACCTATAACATGACTGTTGTGGCCATAGAATTTGCCGCAATATTGAACCGTCGTATCGCATTCCAAACCATAAAAGTCGATTCCAGTACTGTGGTCTTCGAATCCGCAATTTAGAGCACCTGACGTCCCAGGTTGAGGATGAAAATCGTAAAATACATTTGCGCCATGGTTGACCAGCATTGCGCATGTAGATCCCCCAAAAGCTCGTACATCATAAAATCTGGAATCTGTCGCATTTACGACTAAAGCATAAGCGCCGGCTCCAACCGTACCTGATCCACTCAAACCTGTTTGAAGGTGATTCCAAAATTGCTCATAGTCGTTACTATTACCTGGTGTAGTGACTTGTCCTGCTATTACGCAGTCGCCCGTACAATTGAGCGCACTCAAATTTTCGGCATAGAATCTAAATTGGCCACTCGAGTCGAAGGCGGTAGCGCACAGATGATTACAATCCACAATTATGTTTGACCAATGGCACCCCCCTGAAGCGCGTGTATCTGTGTGTTTGATGGCAGTTCCCCCAGCTGCTCCGACGTACTGCACAGTAAACTTAACTCCACCAGGTAGTTCCGATGTTTCGTACCCCTCAATATTCACGCAAGCACCAGACGGGCTTGTTGTTGTATCTACTCCGTTTGTCGTATAGGTGTGCCCCATGGGCAGGATGACTGTCTGGCCCAGGTTAGTACTATTAGCAGCTGCTACAGCTTGACTTACAGCCGTGTCGAAGCCTAATTGAGAAGCGTCGAATATGCCTGTGCCAATTTGAGCAAAACAGGTTGCAGAACATATAGTCAGGGCAAACAAGAGAATTTTATGCTTCATCGCAATTCTTCCTTTCTTTCATTCAGTTGGTGGTCGAATGGTGGGTCGATGATCGGGAAGATGCCGCGCGCTGGTTTCAGCAATGCTTGCTCGCGGAATGCCACCCGCCAATAAAATATTTACTTCCGAAATTACGGTACAAAACTTCATAATCAGAGCTATTGAGGATAGAAAATAGTCCTTCTAGATTGCATATTTTCCTCCATATCCAAAGAGAATCGGTCCTAGTTATTCCAGTACGTGCATAACATTGTCAGATTCACCACATTAGTCGCGCAGTAAGTTGAATTTGCCGGGCAGTAATATAAGAAGTTCTCGTACTAATCAGGCCAGTGGTTGCATCTGGAGTATTCGTTCCCTGCTGATTAAACACATTAAAAAAATCACCTTGAAGTCTTAGCCCAGCAGTTCTGGTAATAGGGAATATCTTGAAGAGCGATGCATCGGTATTCCAATTAAACGGACCAAGAAGAAAAAGCTTGGAGTAGGGATGTACTCCTTGAGGTCCAGGGCTATACGCCGTAGGTACTTTAGAACCATTTGAGAGTGTAAGGAAAACCGTCTGTGTCCCGTAGTATGGGCAGTTGGGATCTGGATTGCCGCTACAGCCCCCTTTTGGCGGCCCTGATGGGGGTATCGGAATGATTGGCTGATGTGACGGCACATAGTCAGCCGGTAGTCCCTGAACTCCAGTATTGGTATTAATCTGGGTCGGAGGCAGATAGCCGTTATATCCAAGATATGCGTTATAGCAGATCGTGCTGCTGCTCGAGCTACTGCGGCAGTCTTTTACCTTATATTTAGTCCCATAGTAGTGAAGAGGATGAAATGTTCCCCAATCGCTAGTAGACGGATGCCATAACCCTCTTGACATGTAGCCGTCTCCTGCAAGTTGCCAGCCACCTATCAGCGCATTGGTAAAGCGGTTAGCTCCCGATAGAAAGTGCCTGTTACGTCCCACCGGGATATCCAGGACCCAGTTCCATCGGAGCAGTACCGGAGTAACGCTAGTATCGAGGCCATAATTCTGATAGCGATTCAGGTTGTTGGAATCGGATGGAGCAATGCCGGGAATGAATGTCGAGGATGCGTAGACGATGGAATCGCGGAATCCATTGCCACCGTCTCTGAAGGCTCTATTCCATACATAAGATATTTGGTAAGCAAGCCCTTTATTAAACAAGCGCTGATAGTTGATCTGGAGGGCATTACTGTTCGAAAAACCGGTCTTCCTCTGTATTTGGATTTCTCCGTATGTAGTCTTGTCGTAGGGACGAGTCGCGGTATTGGAGTAATAGCCGGAGGGCAGCGGCTGGCCGGTGGTGACATACCAAACATAGTTACTGGGCTTAGTGTTGATGTACCAGTATTGCTCCAGGTTTGATCCGTGATTTGCGACGTAAGCAATACTGAGAGCAGACCTTCCCTTCAACTCCTTTTCCAGGGTAACGTTCCACTCGTTTACATAGCTCAGTGGATAGTGTGGGTCGAGAACGGTCATGGTAAAGCTGCCAGGGCTGAAGACAGCATTTGTGTCATAGTTGATGACATTTGTACTATTTTGGCCGGCTATCACTGTCTGCTGGGAGCGCAGGATATAGTTGGCCAGTCCGTCTGTCTGCGATGCATTCGTAAAGTCCTGGGCAAAGCTATAGTCATATGGAACCTGCGAGTTCATGGCACCGTAAAAATTGCGGGGTGGCGCTGGAAAGAGATAGGTTCCATAGCCGCCACGCAGCACCAGACCATATCTCTCATCGAATGGCTTATAGGCCGCACCGAGACGGGGACCGAAGGTGAAATACTGGCTGTTGATAATGCTGCTTGGGACGCGAGCCTGTTGGGTCGTCTCAAACTTTACGCCTATGCTTTGCAATCCATTCACGATCTGGGGAACGGTTAAATTGTCTTTATAAAGTTGGGCAATGGGTGTACCAGTAACTACGGCATGATTAGCAACGTCGAAACCGGTGAATTGATTGTCCCTTTCATGAAGTGCTGGATGGACCTCCCAGCGTAGACCGAGATTCAATGTGAGGTTATGTTTAATACGGTAATCATCCTGAAGGTAAGTGCCGAGCTCCTGATTACGGAGATGCAGATACTTTTCATTGAAATAATTCTGATAGAAGGATGAATCGCCGAGAAAAAAATCTGCTGCAGCCAGCCCTGTATTGTTCACTGCGCCATAAGCCGTTCCAGTAGCGGGATCGTAGAGTGCCGTGCCCAATCCATCGAAGACCAGCCGTGCCGGATATGGCTGGTCCGGCAGGATGTTGAGCCGTTCATGACGATACCGGGCTCCGAATTGCAGCGTATGCGGACCCCGGATCATCGTCAAATTGTCATCGAAAATGTTGATGTAATTATTGTTTCTGAGAGTGTTGTTTCCCTGGCCGTAACCCATCAGTATGGAGTTAGCAGCATTACCATTGGTAGAGGTACCGCTGATATATGGATAACCGAGTTCGCCGAAGTGGTTCTGCAGGCCAAGATCGGCCGCATAATTGTGATTTGGATTCGGCCCCGTTTGAGTGGCATCGGACTCGTAGCTCATCGATGCTACGAATTCGTTGTAAAACGTCGGTGAGAAGATATGGCTCCAGGAAAGGACGCCGCTTTGTGTATGGACTACGGTATAGGTCATGTTTGCTGTATTGTCGGTTGTTGGCGGCCCAGGAGGACTCACCGATGTTAAAAAGTTGCTTGTCGAGCTACCGTAGCTATAACGGAAGAAGGCATTGTTCTGCTCGTTAAAGTGATGGTCCAGACGAGTCGTAAACGAAGTTCTATCGTTATTGTTCGGAGTAACACCGGTCCAGTTCGGGGCCACATAGGGATTGCCCGCATTCGTCGCATGCGGAGATACGGCATAAAGTGTTTTAGCCAGTGGGCTAATACGTCCGATAGGAATCTGATTCCCCGGAAATGCTTGACGGGTCCACGGGCTGGAGGATGTTGTAGTGCTATTGTCGTAGAGCGTTACGGCTTGTCCATTGGCATTTGTGATGCCGCCGAAATTACCGGCACGCATGGCATCTGTGGGCACATAAAGACTTTGCGATTGAGCCTGACGCAATGCCAATCTTTCCCACGCCACAAAAAAGAAGGACTTGTTTTGTCCTCGATACAGTTCCCGCCCATGCCAGTACCAGGGGAGATAGATCGGTCCCCCAAGGGAGATACCGTACTCATTACGGATATACTTTGGCGCATTCAGCGTGCTTACATCTTGACGGCTCTTGGCAATGCCATAGCTATTGTCGCGGTTGGTTAGAAAAGCCGAACCGTGAAGATCGTTGGCGCCAGATTTGGTGGAGAAGATCGCGGTCCCAGGACGATCAAATTTTGCCGAAGAATTACTGGTTTCGACTCTGACCTCCTGGATGGAGTCGGGATCGGGTGGCTGCTGATTGATGCCGCCACCATCGCGATTGTCGAGCGAGGCTCCATCCTGAACCCAGGAAAAGGCGCCCCACTCCAGTCCGTTAACGTGGGGTTGCGCGGTCTGCGTACTGTTACCAGGCTGATATCCGGGGACGGTTAGACTAATGACACCAGCGATAGAGCGCCCGTTCATGGGCAACTGCTCGATGCGTTCTCTTTCCAGAGTTGTTCCCTGCGTTGGACTGTCAGTCGTGATAAGTTGCGTTACGTCTCCCGCCACCGTGACCTGAGTTGTGCCGCCAGCAACGGCGAGTGAGGCATTGACAGTTGCCGTCTGTCCTACCTGGAGCGAAATATTGCCCTCCCAAGCGGTCATGCCGGGCGCCTCGATGGAAATCTTGTACTGTCCTACAAAGAGTGATGGGATCGTGTAAAACCCTTTGTCTGTCGTCGTCGTATCGGTACTTACTCCAGTGGTTGTCTCGACGACATGAACCTTGGCCCCAACAATATATGCGCCAGTTCGATCCATAACCGTTCCCTGAATCGTTCCGGCGCCAGTCTGAGCAAATCCAAGGGGTAAAACAGGTGCAAAAAGCAAGAGTGCGACAACAATCGCCCTCCAAATTGCTGACTTCTTCATTCACCTTCTCCACAATGCTTCAGCTTCACTGCTCCGCCTCAAAAAATAATTTTGTTGGTTCAATGAGTGCATCTCAAGTGAATCTTCAGGTTTCGGTTGCCCGCAGATCCAAAGACTGCCCATGAATTAGGACCAGCCTGTCTTTTTGTTTACCGAGCGGCACGAATCATCAACTTCGATCTGTGAAACCATCAAGGCAATTTACTGTCAAGTAACTTTCTTTTTACGTAAATCATTCATTGAATCAATTGCATACAGCATCGTCATGCGACTGCATATCCTTATAAGTCATACCTATCCGGATCTGCGTACAGGCACAAATGGCTCCCAGCATGAATATTCTTCCGCCTGCAAGCGTGCCGCACGGAGACGTTCCGGCCATGGTGCGGGATCCGAGCACGATTAAAGGGCACAACAGAATGATTAATGATTAAGGTAAGGGGCTGTCCTAGATAACTAGCGAAGTGGGTTGGCGGAATAGGATGGCGTATTCTGCAGGGCAAGAGGCGTTCGGAACATCTAACGTAAAGGCATGTTCAACGCGAAAAGCATACTCCGCCGTGGTGGGCCTTCGCTTTTCCAGCAATAAATACTTTAGGGCCTGATAGGGATTCTGTAGTCAGATTAAGCCCTGATCTGGCCATAAAAAGCAGGTCAGGGCCTGACTCGACCACAGAATGTATGTTAGGGCCTGGCAGAGGGTGTTTGAAAACAAAGAAGTTATTTATTATCAAACCGATACATAGACAGTAAGCCCTGAAAATTCAAATACTTCCAAAATCAATGGGGGTAGGTGGTCATCGAAGTTGCGGTACATCATGTCCTATCCCTGAAATTCATATCAAACAGGTGTCACCCTGAGCGCATATTTCAGGTTGTCATTCCGACCGAAGCCGAGGAACCTGTTTTTTGTGTCGGTTGGCAACTTAGTTATGCGTAGCAAATATGCTGCGAGCTTTAAGGGCAGGACACTAGGCCGTCTGTTTTCTCGCACCCTTCTGAGTGATGGTGTACTCCGCTCCCTGATAATGCAGCCCTTCGAGGCGCGCCTCCGGATCAAATTCGTCCAGCGTGGCGCGAGATTTGAAGCTGATTGGAGAAGACGTCAAGAAATTCAGTTATGTCCTGCGGGATTTCCGGAATTACATCCACCCATATCAGCAGATTTCATCCCATTTCGAACCGGACGAACACACGGCCAGGATCTGTTGGCAGGTACTACAAGCAGCGATCACTCAGTTATCTGATCGGAAAACCGATCCATTCTCCGCGCAGCACTAGGGAGGCGCGCGTATCGATTCGTTTCCAACGCGCTCCTGCCTGACTGGCCGTTGGGAGTACCGTCGTCATGATTAGTACTGCTAAACGCCCTAGCATTCCTCGATAGCTTGACTTGTCCGAATCCTGACCTCGATATCGAAGTCCATCTGCTACTCATCTGGCATGCCTATTTCTGGAGATTCTATTCTTGCGGCGATTCGCTGCGCATAATTTAGCGCCTTCTGCGCGCCAATCACCTGCCGGAGCCGTCCGCCCGTTACTACCATCCCTCACGTACTGCGCAGGCCAAAGGCGATATACTCGCCCGGATTGAATTCAATTCCCTTCTCTCATTGAAATTAGGAGAACCCTATGAAACTTCGTCGCAATGAATATTGCCCCATCGCTCTCTTTCTTGCTGTGGTAGGGAGCCCGTCCAGAAACCGCAAAGGCTTAAACAGTTCGGCGTGCAGCGAATCGACGATCCGCATCATCCTCGGGGATATCGGGAACTCCGTTCCAATCGAGAGATGAGAAGACTGATGAATCGGAAGATTACTGAGCACGGACGCAAGTGCGGGATCTGCGAAGAAGGGTTCACCAACTATACGGACATCGTCCCAGACCATATCCATCCCAAAGGCATGGGAGGAGCCTGGCGTGACGATCACCCTAGCAACATTCAGACTGTGCATTGGTGGTGCAATGCGCTTCGCAGGGCTATTACTGGGTCATCCCGCGTGGAGCGCTTTTGACTCATTGGGAGAGTTTTTCAACCGGAGAACGGCGTTCTAGCTCACGTCAGTCCCCTTTTTCTATCTCAAAAACTTAATTTCAGCGCAAACTGCATAATCCTGGGGCTTGCAATGGTTCGTTGAATCCATCCGAAGGTAGATTGATCCGAGGCAGTATTCGGGTTGTCGAACTGGGGAGTGTTGAATGCATTGAATAGTTCCGTTCGAAATTCGACATGGGCACTCTCATTCGGCCAGCTGACCGGAAAGAGCTTGATTAATGCGAAGTCCACATTGCGCTGCGCGGTCCCGGACACAATACCGGGACGTGAGTTGCCGAATCCAGTTGCCTGGCGATCATCCCCAATGACACGCGGACTGATGAAACATGACTGGTTGATGTAGCTGTGCAGCTTATGCTCGACTGATCCTGGAGTATTTATTTCGCCACGCGTGCATCCTGGAGCAACCTCAGCAAAATCGCCTTCGCTTTTATTGATTCCATAAACGCTCAGCGCGTTCGTATTCGTCACAGTCAACAGGCCGCCGGACTGCACCGTAATCACTCCGGCTCCCTTCCAGCCTCCCAGGGTTTCTCTAAGAAAAGACGTAGTCTTAAATGGTGTCGGGATTTCGTAGACAAAGTTCGCTATGAAGCGCTGTGAGCGGATAAAGTCGTCAGGGCCATAGTTAGCACGAGGATTATTCTGGTCGCCTAGTCTAATGCCGCCGTTTTTTCCGGTCGCACTTTCTGAAGCATTGCTGAGATCACGCGCCCATGTATAAGACGCCTGGAACTCCAGACCTTTCGTGAAGGGCTTGGTTAGGCTCGCCGTAAGGGCGTTATACCATGAGATTCCGGTCGATTCAATTTGATTGAGTGAGCTTGATCCGAAACCTTCGATCAATACGCGCTGTTGGACATTTTGAAGCGTATTGTTCGTTACTCCTCGTATGGGGTTTGCTGCGCTGGCAAGCGACGCTTGGTTCGGTAGGCGAACGACTATCAAGTGAATGCCGCGAGTTCCTATGTAACCAATCTCCAATATTGCCCTCTTCCCAAGCTCCACCTGTGTGTTGAGGTCATAGTGCTGAATTGTCGGAGGCCGAAAGTCGTGTGCAAATGCAAACAGGCTCAGCGCAGTTGTAGGCGAGTAAGACACGAAGGAAGGCAGCGTGTCGGCGAAAGCGGGCAGAGGGTTTGCCCATGAAGCTTGAGTATTGGCAGGACCGAGATTTTCGCGCAGTTCTGAGAAAGGAGCATTTGTCAGAAGTTGAAAGATAGGCTGGCCTGTAGTTTTCTGATGGTATATGCCGTACCCTCCACGGAGAATGGCACCGGTTGTTCCAGGAAATTGCCAGGCGAAGCCCACGCGAGGATTCAGTGTGTTCTGGCCAATCCCATCAATACCAGAGTCGGTACTCAGTCGAGTTACACCCGCCGGGAATGATCCTTTGTAATTCGAAGAAACCACAAACCCTTCATAGGTTCCGCTCGCTGGCGGATTCGGATTTGCGAGACCGGTGTAGAAATTCGAGAGGCGGCCGAGACCATCAGAGATATCCCCCAGGCGGTCATAACGGAAACCAAGATTTAGAGTAAGTCGCTGTGTGATCTTGTAATCATCCTGAACATACACATTGGCATCTGTCGTTCGAAACTCGCGATTGAACAATCCCGGAAGATCAATTGAGCCATAAATATTGCTGACGCCAGTACCATTCTGAATGCCGCTTTGGCCAAGCAAAATGTCTGGAAACGAGAAAAACAATAAACCTGCAACATAGTGAAACTCATCTTGATTGTCTTGAGCGTGGGTTACGCCACCACCAAACCTGAACGCATGCTTACCGCGGATCCAGGAGACGCTGTCCTGGTAAACGAACGTATTCTGCCCTACGAGAAGGCCCTGACCATTGCCTCCAAGTGTCACGCCTCCATTGATAAACACCTCAGGAATACTATCGTCGAACGATGGCACCTGGGCGCCTATGTCTGAATATTTAAACGCTTCTTTCTGGACCGTATTCACATATTGGCGGTGATATCCGAATTCTGCCTGATTCAATAAGTTCTGGCTAAAAATATGACTGTTGGCCAAAGTGAAGTTCCGGAAGCGATTCGGCGATTCGACTGGAAATCCCGGGACTGTTGGGCCACCGAGATTAGCTGCCGGCAAAGTACGCGTTTGAGTGCTATTTGCAAAAAAGAACCTGGCCTGCCATGTGCTATTCACAGATTGCAGCCAGTCCGCGTTAGTCATGAATTGATCTTCGTTATAGATGCACGGTTGGCTTATCGAACTGACACCTTGGCTATCAAAAGGCTGGCTTGAATCGACTCTCTGAGGCGTGGGAATGAGGTATTGGCCGTTGGGGAGCTTGAGATTAAAGAGCGCAAGAGCCTGGGGACTAATATTGGAGCCATCTGAAAGAACATTGGGTCCGATGGGTGCGCCGGTAAGCTGCTGAATGAATGTTGGCTGGCCCGCAAAGAGAGCACCCAAGGACTCCTTTGAGCGATCGTTTGTGAGCGGGGGTGTGAAAAAACTGCTCGAACAGTCAGGGTCTATTCCATTGGTCTGACGAGTTGCCTGATACGACGTGAAGAACGTCAGCTTACTTTTCTTGATTGGGCCACCGAAAGTAAACCCAGGTTGGTTTTGCCGCAAGATTGGACGCAGTTGATCCTGCTGATTCAGGAAGTAGTCGTTTGCATTCAGCGCCTCGTTGCGGAAAAACTCAAAAATAGCACCATGGAATTGGTTGCTGCCACTTTTGGTAACAAGATTGACATTTGCGCCGGAATTGCGTCCATAGGATGCGTCGTATTGACTGGTCTGGACCTTGAATTCCGCAATCGTGTCTGGGTTAGGAACGGCGATTCCGCCGCTGAAATTACCACTTCCCTGCAAGTCATTGATTTCTACTCCGTTCATTTGGAAATTATTGTCTGACCATGAGGTCCCCGCGGAAACGATACCCGTGCGGCTAGAATCGGACCCAGAGCCCCCGCCATCTCCCCGCCCAAGTGCACCCGCGTTCGTGAGGTTCGTCGAAACTCCGGGAGAAAGCCCGATGATCTGCGTATAGTTTCGGGTGACAAGCGGAAGACTCTGCACCATCTCCCCGGTCACCAGTGCGCCGAGAGTGCTCGAATCAGTCTGTAGCAGCTGACCTGCTGCATCCACGCTCACTGTCTGTTTTATCGAACCGACCGCAAGCTTGGCATTCAGTGTCGTCGTCTCCGTGACGTTGACTGCAACATTGGAGAACGTCGAAGTGCCGAAACCATTCTTCGCCACTTCGACTTCATAGTGGCCTGGAAGCAAGAGCTGTACAGCGTAAACACCTTGTCCACTGGAGACTACCCGGCGAGTCTCGCCGGTAGCAAGGTTCATGATACTGACCGACGCCCCTGGAATTGCCGCCCCGGAAGGATCACTTACTATTCCGGTGATAGCTCCTGTACCCGAATTCTGAGCGGGAGAGGAACAGTTCAACAGGAGTGAACCAAGAATCAGCAGTAGCAGACGGAATGAATCGCGACAGCCACTCATCGGAGATACCCTCCAAGTGAAGTTCCCGAGAAAAGCGAATTTGGCAAACGACACGCCGTAGGGATAACTGGTTCTTTTGCAGACTACTTTGCAACAACGTCGCTACTATTTTGACGGGGACGATTCAGCAACACCGGAGCTAACACTGAGCAACGCAGCACCTGGATACACATTCGGAACAATCTTCCCCATTTCTACAACTGCTGTCCCGCCAACAAAAACGTATTTCATACCGACGCTGGGCTGTTTCGGATCGGCGTAGGTCGCACGATCCGAAACAGTTTCTGGATCAAATACAACGATATCGGCATCAGCGTTAACTTGAATGCGACCTTTTTTCGTGGCCGTCAGGGTGGCTCCCTCTAAGCGCTGTGCAGGCATGAGGCTCATTTTGCGTATAGCGTCCATGAGAGTGAGACTCCGTTGTCCCCGAACATAGCGAGCTAGAACACGAGAGTAGGTTCCAGCATTCCGAGGATGACTGAGTAATCCATCACTGGCGATGATGACAAGTGGATCGCGAATGATGGAGTCCACTGTGGCGTCATCGTTGAGAAACAGCAGAACGCCTTGTGGAGTTTTAGAAGCGTGCAACTCTTCAAAGCGTGGGGCAGTCAAGCGTTCACCTGTGTCGGGCAACTGCAGAGCGTCATAATCAATGCCGAACTTCTCGCGCCAGCCTGGATTGAAAAGCGCAGAATTGATCTGTGTCATTCCAGCGGTGTATGGATAAGCCTCGGTTGTGACATCAAGCCCCCGGCCACGTGCGCCCGCCACCATGGCAATGCATTCAAAGGCTTCTTTCAAACAGCTGCTGTTAATATGGGCGATATGCAGTGAGGCACCGGTGATTGCGGAAGCTGCGATGACTTCACTCACTGATTCGATGCTCGAACCTGGCTCCAACTTGCCTGCGCTTCGAACATGAACAAACACAGGTAGGTGCCGTTCAGCTGCCAGCCTGAATATGTGGATCACCTCAAGCCTGGTCGCTCCAGGTGTGTATTGAATGCCCATCCCGATCCCCAGGGCCCCGGCCTCTAGTTCCGAACGCAATCGATTTTCGATTTCCTGTAGTTGTTCCGGATTAGCAGCTTCATTGGTTGCATGTCCGGAAGAGGGTAAGATTCCATTTGGCGGAAGAGGCTCATGGAAGGCCAGCGCACGAGCAGCGACATGACTGGCCGTGGCGCCGTAATTGATGAGTGCGTGACCTTTTCGCTGTCCTAGGAATTGCGCTACATCCGACCTTCCGATCTCCATTTCGAGGGCTGTGGTCACGCCGTCGAGTGCCTTTAGACGATCGCTTTCGTATGTTTGCTCGTGCTGGTGCAGGTCAATAAAGCCGGGAGCAACGATCAGGCCATTAGCATTGACAACGCGTTTGCCTTCTAACGATTTTGCGGAGATGCCGGCAATCGTCTTGCCGACAATTCCGACATCCCGAATGGCATCCAAACCAGTCTCGGGATCGATGACTCGTCCGCCGTGGATTACCAGGTCATATGTCTGGGCCGTAGCAGACAGGTCAACCATCAGAAGCAAAGACCAGATTAGAAGAGTTGAGAATATCCACAATCTCACTACCTTGGTCATTTCCATCATGCGACACAATGTACTCCACGCTGGGTGTACAGAGGAAATAAATCTACAGCGCTCAACCTTTAGTAACGTCTAACGCCACAAGGTTCGGCAGATGGCGCTGTTGCAAAAACTGGATGGCTGAAATGGGATCATAGTTTTGAAGAGAAGTTGATCCAGCTAAGGTTGAGGAATGACACATGATTTCAAATGTCGGCACTTTGTAGGAGAGGTCATTCTCCGGGCTGTGCGGTGGTATTGCAAATACGGCGTTAGCTATCGCTAGCTGGAAGAGATGATGGAAGAACGCGGTGTCCACCTGGACAACACGACTGTGTATCGTTGGGTGAACAAATCCAATGCTCTCATCTGGGACCATTATCGCCATACACTCCCACAGCCTTCAGAGTTTGCACCAGAATCCTCCATCGTAGCGCCTGATGTCTGCTGTACGGCTCATCGGCCAGTTAATGCAACAGAACCGATAATCCGCGTTGTCGCCGTGAAAGATGGCTGAGCTTGCAGCAAGCGCACGGCTGTCTGAACTTCAGACGAGCCCAGCGGCTCTAAAGGATGGATCGGCATACGTTGAGAACTCCTTAGTTGCGGTGTTTGAACGACTCGATACCGGTTTTGCGCCCGTTTAAGCTGCGGCAACGCCTGTCCTCTTCAGCCGCAAGGTCGCATTGTTGATCAGCGGTTTCGCCCAGAAGCCAACGCTGAAGATAAAGCCAAAAGTTATGTAGAGGAGCGCCAACCCATTTCTCAATCCAAAATGGTCGCCAATTCGTCCGATGATGACTGGCATTACCGCACCACCCATGATCCCGGTAGCAAGAATGCCAGTAAAGGAGCCGTGATACTCCGCTACGGAATTGAGCGCGAGCGAAATCAGGATGGGCCACATGACAGAAGCGAATAGACCCACCAGAGGAAAAGCGGTTGCCGATAATTTTCCAGGCCCAAACAGCGCCAGAGAAAGGAAGAAGAGAGCGCCGGTTGAAGCGCCGATCAATACACGCCGACTGTCGAATATTTTCAGCAACAGAACTCCGGCCAGGCAGCCGGATGTCATCAGCCCCCAAAACCAGGAGACCGCGCGCGCACCTGTCGTATGAGGATCAAAATGGTGATACTGGCTTAGGAACTGTGAAAGCCAGTTAGCGGTTCCCTGTTCGCATCCCACGTATGCGAAGATCGCCAGGAAATACAGCCATACAAGACGCCGCCGAACCAGGCTTCCGTACATCTGCAATGTGCCGGGCCGTTCTTCGGCAGTGTGCTGGACACGCGGAAATCTTAGCACGCAAAGCAATAGAACCATCGCAAAAGCAGTCGCAGTGAAAATCCAGTACAGAGAGACCCACGGCAGGGCAGCTGGAGTGATTTTTTTCAGTACTCGGAGCAATATGTTAAACGCCTGCGAGCTGTGATTCAGATTTAAGACCAGATAGGAGTAGATATGCGGACTGATAAAGGATGCAGATCCAAAGAGCAGTTGCGCCAGTACCTCGTTCAAGGCGAAGTTCTCCTCTCCACCGGAAACGCGCAGCAGTGGATTGATGGCTACTTGCAGAACAGCCATCCCAGCGCCAATGATAAACAGTGAGATGACTGCCATTTTGTATTTTGGAAAGAGCGCAAAACTCATCGAGCCGAGCATGGCAGCCACAAAGGCTAAGATCATCACAGGCTTTTCAGAGAAGCGTTCCACTAGAAATCCAGCGGGAATGGACATGAATCCATACGCGATGAAGAAGGAGAATACTAGGAACCCAGCAGCAGTCAGACTTACATGAAAGTTACTAATGATATCCGGCACTATCGGCCCAAGTATATTTGTGAGCAAGGATATGACAAAGAATGTAAGCAGGACCAAGTACACCATGTATCGATTTCTCGCCATAACCCCTTAACTCCTATTTCATCCCATCTCCGTCACAGACCTATCTCTTCAACCGGCAGCATTAGAGAGACATGTTCATTGACAAACGTGTTTTCCATCTTGAGCGAACCGGTAGTGCCAGGCCCGAGCAGCACCAATAAGGTTGGCATCCTCTCCGAGCGAGGCCAGTTTCAACTCCGCCTTCTCCAAGGGAACAAATCGGCAGCCTTGACGCATGACCTTGCCGATACCATCGAAAAAGAGGCTTGCACTCTTCATGACACTTCCACTCAGGATCACCGCGTCCGGAGTAAACAAGTTCACAAGATTAGCAAGGCCGAGTCCCAGATAAAAAGCCTCCCGCTCAACAGCGCGAAGCGCCAACGCATCGCCGGCAAGTGCTAGCTCGCATATTCGTATCGCCGTGAGCTCATCGCCCTTGGAATACTCCGGTTGACTCCCCATCCATTTGGCCATAGCCGGCCCGGCTGCAAGAGATTCCCAACAGCCCCGAAACCCGCATGAACAGAGCGGTCCGGACGTATCGATCACCTGGTGACCGATCTCAGGATGCGCGGCATCCACGCCGCGATAAAGTTCACCATCGAGAATGATCCCACCGCCGATCCCTGTTCCAACCGTCACGTAGATGAGTCGCGACTTGTTTCTTCCAGCGCCCCAACTCGCTTCCGCCAGGGCCGCTGCATCAGCATCATTTTCGAGCGCGACCAACACGCGGAATTCCTGCGCCAGATCGTCAACCAAGCTCTCCCCGCTCCAACGTGGAAGAAAATCCAGATCTCCGAATCGTCCAGTAAATGGGTACACTGGACCAGTTGAACCAATACCAATCCCCGTGATAGCGACGCATGCTGCCCGTGCAGTATCCCACAACATATCTGCAATGAGTCTCAGCCCATCAGCATAGGCTTCCACTGCGCTGGATGGAGCCTCCATTCTGTACAAAAGGCGTGCGTCTTCATCCACGATTCCAACGGCTATCTTTGTTCCGCCAATGTCAACTGCGCCAATCGTTGTCATAAGTGGTTCACTCGTGGTCCGCTAATGTTGATTTCACGCTCATGGAAGGCACGACTCCGTTCGGCAGGAGACCGTCATCGCCGTCAACTATGTAGGAGGCAAAGCGAAACGAATCGCAATTGACACTAGAGAGCTGGGCGAGGCGTTCCACTGCAAGCTGCGCAGGAAACACATCTGTCAGGAATTGCCAATTCTGAGGCGCTTGCGGAAGCTGGAAGACCAAATCGCCGGCACCTTTGGATAAATCGTGACCAATCAGCATCACGGAAGCGCCTACCTTTCGCAGATCGTGTGTTACTGCCAGGTCCTGCTTCCGCATCTGTTCGCCGTCGATCCAAACCGCAAAATGGGTATCCGTCGTTACGATCTCTTGCGGTCCATGCCGAAAGCTGCCCGTCCCCATTGCGGTCGCCGGCGATTTTGCTCCTTCTTGCCAAAGAAGGCCAGCCTCGTAAGCACTCGCTAGACTGGAACCTCGCGCTAGGAAATAATACGGAGCACCTGGCACTAGCCAAGACGTGTGAGCAAGCTGTTGCTGCCAGTCCGAGATCTTTTTTGCCGTCTCTACGATGTAGAGGGAGAGTGCTGCGGCAAGGTTCGCGTCAAAGGAGCTGACGACAGCACTGGCCATAGCCGCGGCAGTGAGTGCCAGCGCTGAGTAGGTGTTGACGGAGATGCCGTGATCTGCTTTGACCGGGATGACGACCGGGATGTCGGCCTCACGAGCAAGCGGACCATCTTCAAAATTGGTGATCCCGATCACGATTGCTCCTGTCTCGCGAGCCTTGGCCAGCAACTTCACGATTTCTATGCTTCGGCCGCTGCGCGAAAGAGCCAGGATTACCGAGCCGGGCACAATTTTGCTGAATACCAGCAACTCTGCCGCATCCAGCATGTATACAGGCCGGCCTCCAGAGTGGAAAAACGCTCCCGCACTTAGTGCAGCATTCCAACTGGCGCCAATTCCGGTAACATAAACATGGCGCGCTCGACGTATGACGCTGGCAGCCGACTCCAACAATTCTCTTCCCGCTCCATAGGTCAGATGATCAATCACTCGCCTTAACTCATCGGGCTGGCGGAGTATGTCTTGCAAGAATCGGGTCATTCGTTACCTCAATATCCCTTCTTTCTAAACAGACCTATTCCAAAAGGTTTGCAGAAGCTGCGGCGTCCGTTTCTGCAAATAAGTTGCCGCCTTAATGGCAAAATCAGCCACTCTCCAAGCTTCTTGATCGAAGGCTCTTCTCACTTCGCCGGCGTGATTACGATATTGCGAAATGCGACGCGACCCTTTTCACCGCCCTGCAGATAGATTGGTCCAGGCAATGCTTCGCGGCTGTTTACAGCTCCACCTGTGATACCGGGGATCTCCTGGTTATTGATGACGGTTTGCCCATTCTGAACGATGGTGACTCTTCGCCCGATCAGCGTGATATCGTACGTCTGCCATACATCGGGCCTACGCGGCAGCTCCGGCGAGGGAGCAAGAAATCCATAGACCCCGCCAGTATGGTGGCTTGACGGCTCGGCTTCCGACTCGGTTTCGATCTGCACTTCATAGCGGCCACGCAGATACACTCCACTGTTCGCATCCTTTCCACAATTGAACTCAATGTGCAGCTTGAAATCCTGGAACTTCGCGTCGCTGACAAGTTCAGGGCCGTTTCCGGGGCTGACGAGAGTTCCATCCTGCACCGTCCATACAGGGGGCCCTGGCTTGTCCATCTTCCAGCCGGTCAGGCCCTTTCCATTGAATAGCTGAATGGGCTTGCCCCACTTCGGCGTACCTGTTCTTTCAAGCGCAGGCGCCTTTTCACCAACCCATTGCCAGGTCTTCCCGTCCGGCCCGGTGACGGTCCCCGATAGAGTCTTATCTGCGAACTTGCCTTCAAATACCAGGTCGGTCTTACTACCTTCTTCTTCCTTGGGAGAGACGAAGATAAGAGTGCCATTCGAAACTTCAACCTTAGGGAGAGGGCGCGCGTTGCCCCAGCGTCCGACCATCCGGGCCTTTAGTTGGCCATCTTCCTGCCGCATCTCCAACCAGGAAGGATATTCCCGATCGGTTGCCTTCAGCGTCAGGTCCCAACGCCCTAGAAAGGGCACAGCGGAAGCAGCATCAGCAGAAGAAGAATTTTCAACGGCACGCAGACACACTGGGGCAAACGCGAAGACAGTTGCGATTGCTGCAATGAGGACAAACCTTTGTAATTTCACGAAACCTGCACTCCTTTTCAACTAGCTTGATTGACGCGATCTATAAATCTGACGAGCCTTGAAATTGATTGCCATCTCCATCCTCGCCACTCATCCAAGTGATTTGATCGTCTGCGAAGACGCATCCCAATAAACCGGGCTCTTGCGGAAGTAAGACTCATTCGCAAGATGGCAGGCCAGGGCTGCATTGTGACCAAAGACAGCATCCTGCACTACCGGTTGACGTGAGCGCACTGCCTGGAAGAACTTCCACAGATGCGGCTTGAGATCGTCATAATCGTTTCCGTTGTAAGTAATCGTCTCCGGAGCAGGTTCTTGTCCGGGAGCAGGATCGTGCTCTTCGTGCCACTGCTTGAGATAGGCATTCTTCAGGCGGGCTGGGAATGAGGCGGAATAATAGCTTGGCGAAAGATCGACTCCGGCTTGCGGAATATATGTCACGCTGAATTCACGAAGTTCGATAACACCCTTGGACCCTTGAAAGCGGGTAACTTCGGTTGACTCGCATCCCAGCGACAAACGCATGTAGACGGGAATGTCGCCATACTCAAAGAGGACCGGATGCACGTCCGGCATATTGCGTCCATCTTTCCACCGGTAGATGCCTCCAAATGCCGACACGCGTTTAGGGACTTCGTTGATGCCCAGGACAAACTGCATGCCGCTGATCAGGTGAACGAGCAAGTCTCCGGCGACACCCGTTCCATATTCCTTCCAGCAGCGCCAGCGCGCGAATGCGAGAGGATCGAATGGCTTCTTCGGCGCCGTTCCCAACCATGTATCCCAATCCAGATTTTCAGGAGACAAATCAGGAGGAGGAGGATATTCCCACGCACCATTGGGATCATTGCGTCCGTAGGTCGCTTCAATCAGATTCAGTTCTCCAATAGCCCCTTTGTCGATAAGTTCCTTTGCCTTCGCGCAAAGAACGGAGCTTGTACGCTGCGCCCCTATCTGCACAATACGATCTGGCTTTTTTGCAGCAGCAACCATCGCCAACCCGTCAGCCGGATTATGAGACATGGGCTTCTCGCAGTACACATCCTTGCCTGCACCTACGGCGTCAACAACGACCTGTTTATGCCAGTGGTCGGGAACGGCAACGATGATGGCATCGATTGTTTTGTCGTCGAGCAGCTCTTTGTACCGTCGCGTTGTCTTTATAGGCTTTCCGACAATCTCTCGCGCCAGTTCGTGGCGGCCATCGTAGAGATCGCAGGCCGCCGCGCAGTCTACGCCAGGAAGCTGAATCGCAGTTGTCAGCAGTCCGGTGCCCTCCATGCCAACTCCTACAATCCCAAAGCGAACTCTGTCACTGGCGCTAGTCAACCGAGGCAAAGCGACCAACGGATCGGGCTCCAGCAGAATGGAGCCGCCAACAAGCGAAGCGCCAGTTATTCCTGCACTCCTCTGCAAAAACTCACGGCGTGAGTAACCAGCCCTAGTCATACTGCGATCTCCTTTGGCGCTGTTTACAGCTTCAGTGCCCGTTGTGCGACACCGGCGAGATTCACCCAA
>Ga0137415_10001830_pt1 | contig 21170 bp, 20 predicted proteins | sample CZODoug3_1_1_16f_FD_183082 | JGI IMG/M metagenome (GOLD analysis project Ga0137415, IMG submission 183082) | Vadose zone soil fungal communities from Angelo Coast Range Reserve, California, USA - CZODoug3_1_1_16fungal (Hybrid Assembly) | ecosystem: Environmental > Terrestrial > Soil > Vadose...
GGGCCCGCGAACCCTCCAGCCTTCAGTGAGGCAGAGACCCTCGAAGCGACATCGCTCTGGATCGCAAACACATCGTCCAAGTTCCGATCATAGTTCTCGGCCCACAGATGATTGTCTGTGTTCGTATCGATCAATTGGAGCGCGATCCGGACCCGATTGCCCGCCTTCCTTACGCTCCCCTCCAACAGGGTGCCGGCACCCAGCTCCCGACCAATCTCTGACACATGTTTCGTCTGGTTCTTGTACTGCATCACGGAGGTTCGCGAAATTACTCCGAGACCCGGAAGCCGTGACAGGGAAGAAATTAACTCTTCAGTCATCCCATCCGCAAAATACCCATCCTCCGGGCTAGAGCTCATGTTGGACAGCGGAAGCACGGCCAAGCGATTCCTATCCAGCTTTCCATGGGCCTCCTGCTTCTCTTCGCTCCAAGGCATGACCATTCTGAAAACCTCGACCGGAAAGGCCACGTTTTTCAACAGTTTGTTTCCGGAACTCTTCAGTGGTAATTCGAACTTGTTCTGCACGTGATCATAGACCTGGCGCGTTAGACATACCCCTCCATTCTCCGCTAGAGCTTCGATTCTAGAAGCAAGGTTAACGGCATCTCCCGAAATGTCTCCAGCGGATTCGACGACGTCTCCCAAGTGGATTCCGACTCGCAAGTGGATCCGTCTCTCCTCTGGGAGAGGGATGTTGAACTCTCTAGCCGCCCTCTGAATCTCATAGGCACACCTCACAGCTTCGAGCGCGCTCGAAAACTCGACCAGGAAAGCGTCGCCTATGGTCTTCACCTCTCTGCCCATGTGCCTCTTGAGGATGGGCCTAGTCAGCCTTCTCTGTTCATCGACAAGCGCGAGAGACAGGGACTCGCTCTTCTGTCCCAGAGCTGTATAGCCAACCATGTCTGTGAACATGATCGCCGCTAGCCTTCGGTGCTCTTGGGACAAGCACGGTACCTCCCGCTTTCTGAAGTTCGAGCGATAAATCGTTATTGGACTAGCGAGCGGGCTACATCGGGGTAGCTGGGCGACCGCCTCCAAAGCCTGTCCCGAACTGTGTTGAGATGAAGAATTCCGACATGGCTGCAGCATTTGCGTCTTCGGGGTAGAGGGAGGGCAGATTCCAAGCGATCTCGATAGTCTTGATTCCTGAATATTGGGTGTATGATGTGGTCGACCGGTAATTTGTCTTCGCAGCTGGGCCGGTCCAAATCGCTGTGACAAAATTGTTGGCTGTTGTAGATGATTCATCCCAAGTGATGAATAGTGCTGCGTTTTGAGTTTTGAAGATCGTGCTGTTCAAGATTTTCGGGACCAGCATGGACAGGTAGAGGTTGGATTGTGAAACGGTGTTGTTCAAAGGAGGGCAGCGGTTATGGCCATCATCGCATAGGTTAGGAGTCAACCACATGTAATTTGAAGCTGATACGGTCGAGTTGAGATCCAAAATCAGTTGGGTTGGAAGAGCGAGGAAGCCGTTAGCTCCAGGATTCGCGTCAACTATCTTGGCGCACCTTGTTGCGTTACTGTAGATGTTGGTGTAGTATAGAAACGGATTGTGTGAGTTTTCGTAGGTAACCGGATTGTTGGATCGTGCGCATCCTCCGCTAGTGTGGTCTTCCATGTATGCCTTCCACGAGAGCCCCGAGCTCTCAATACTGTCAACTATGTTGAGTCCTGAAATGTAGCAGCCCGTAGTAAGATTCTCAGGATAGCAATCCCGGTTGAAGGGTACCCGGTCGTAGTTCCCGCCACTGGTCAGAGTAAGATAGTTCGGTAGACTTGTGTGAGCTACTGAAGAATAGCGCAATGCTAGTCCGTATTGGTTGGATAGTTCAGTGATGTAGGTGCAATTGCCCAGACAGTGAGAACCGTAGGTATCGTTCAAACCATGGTTCTCCATTATGATCGTAAGCACGTAGCTGAAGAGAAAAGGAGGAGACAACGTCGTTTGTACGAAGCCGGTACTGTACGCGTACCCCGCCCCTGTTATCAGGGCAAGCAAAACAAACGCCGGGATTGCCAAGCCCGTGTATCAAATCGCCTCAAATGTCGATGTCATGCTCCGCCTGGGATTCGTCTCTCGCTCGCTCCGTTCAGTGTGTGGAGAAGGCCATAGGTATCATCCCCTAATTATCCGCATCGGATACTTTTCCCGGTAGATCCTCTATTACGAGCCCCCTCAGCTCCTGCATCTCGATCGTCATGGCCTACACACTGAAATTCCTCAAAGTCGGATCCCTATACCAGAACCAATAACCAGCCAGCTTTAGCTCACCGCTCTCTTCAAGAGCGCGACGATCCTTGCTTCTTCGGCGGCGGTCAATCCCTTCAGCGCGAAGGCGTTAGGCCACATGTTGCCTTCGTCAAGGTTCGCCTTGTCGCTGAAGCCGAACGTCGCGTACCTCGTCTTGAACTTCTGCCCTGATTGGAAGAAGCATACGACCTTGTCGTCCTTGGCATACGCGGGCATCCCGTACCAGAGTCTCGGCGAAAGAGCTGGTGCGCTTTCCTTGATTATAGCATGGAGCCGCTTGGCCATTGTCCGATCAGGTTCTCGCATCTCGGCGATCCTCGCCAGCACAACACTTTCCCCCTCTTCCTTGCCAGCTTTCATCTCTTGGACGCGGTCCCTTATCGCGCCCCGTTCCTCCTTTGTGAATGCCTTGCTGGTCTCGGTCGTGCTCTTGGCGGAGTTCCGCGCGCCCTTCCGTGCAGGTTTCATAGAATTTTATCCGTCTTTTCAGAGCTTAAGTATTTTTTCACGGGTTCATTGCTTGGGTTTCAATCGGCTCGTTGGGCCCTTCTCGTAGGGAGTGCTCGCAACTGTAAGACCCAGGAAGCTAGAGTGTGTCATGAGCAGACGACAGTAGTCTCGCGAATGGGGCCGGTCTCCTTGGCTAGTGATTCTCTAGGCCGGTGCGGCGACGGGCTTCCTCTGTCTCTTAAGAAGCTTCGGGATTTCTTGACTGTTAGCATTCATCGACTAAGATGTCTAGCCTTGCCTTCGTTTGCTAATTGTGTCTCTTGACTGGAACCATATGACCGTGGCGAGTGCAATTCCATAAACTGCCGAGTAGGCCAACGTCTCAAGGCTTGAGGTCCAGCGGGTCGCGGATGAATAGACGAGAAGTGCAACGGTGGGGATGCTAGTGGCCATTCCTACGGCGATCCCAATTGAGGCAGCAGCGAATATTCCCCAAGAGAATCTATGTTTGAAAGTTGGGTCAATGGAAACTTCAGTTTTCGAACCGCTGATGGGATTCCTAGACTGCTCTCTCTTGATTGACCTGCTCGTGAGATAGTCGGTAATTGGGAAGCATGAGATCAGAGCAACTGCTGCCGTGGCTATTGCAATGCTAGTGTAGAAGTTGGCCTGTGATTGCTGCTGCTGGAGCTGATCGATCAACCAGCTGTCCGTGGTTCCGCCGATCGACGACGTGATCGCCTGTATTTGTCCTTGTAGAGACTGGACCTTTGCAAGGGCTGTTCCAGCATCGAGACCGCTAAGGTTGGACTGCTTGGCATACACGAAGAGTTCAGTGATGAAGGTTGCTGCACGGTTGGAGTTTTCAAAGTTAATCATGGGTGGAATGAGGTCGTCCCAGTTTGCGACAAGGGTGGGAAGCTGGAACAAGTTCCCTGAAGCGGATGCAATTTCCGAGTTCGTGAGGTACCCGAACCCGTTCACGGTTGAGTCGGCAAACCCCGCGATTGTGAGGTTTCTGACCATGCTCACATATCTGTTCGAACCCATTGTTGTACCCGCGTAGAATGTGAAATTCGCTTGAATGACCTGACCCATAATGAACTTGGAGGAGTTTTCGGAATTTCTGATGACGATCGCCTGGCCAGGGCCGGGAGTCTTGGCGCCAGAAAAGTAATTCAGCCCAGAGTAGGCAATCGAGGCGTTAGGTACTGCGAAGACGTCCACGATGCGCAATCCTGAGCTGGGTACCGAAGCGATATCTTGGGAGCGAAGCTCGGCCCTAGCGATTCCGCTAAGGTTCCCTACCTGATTCCGGGTCGTATAGTACTGACTGACGGTTACGTATCCGCCATACCCCCATCGAAAATGGGATGGCAGAGAGACAAGCGACTCTGTGCTGGCTCGAGTGAAGAGCGCTTCCCCTGACATGTTGATAACAGAAAACACCGTTACGAATATCGTAACAATTGCCACTATAGCGAGGTATACTGATCGCATCTAGATCCTCGCGCCCCTTAAATCATGCACACCGCTAGCCGTAGATAATTGCCTTGCGGGTCCCTGCTCAGAGTTCTGGGAATGCACTATGCCTGCTTATGAATTCAATGAGGCACTCCTCGGCGATCTCCGAGAGGATCCATCCTTATCTATCAAGATCTCGATGCTCACGGCGAATGGTGGCCGAAAAGTCTCGACCAGTATAGCATGTGTGAATCTTGATATCTCGAACCAAGTGTAGGTTCAGCCTTGAAACATCATGTCTGGATCTGAGTCTGAACTACAGAAGCGGTTGAAGGGCATACAGTGGCAGAACGGAAACTGTCTGTCCTGCATCTGGTTTGCAACAAAGGATCCGCTCAACGCTGATCTGTTTGACCGGGCAAAGTGCATTCATCCAAAACTGAAAGCTTACCAGCTCGTCGTCTCTGGTCGCGACTGGTGCAACCTCTACGAGGAGATAAAACAGAAACAGATCGAACACAAACAAGAACTCGCCCTGAAAGCAGAAGAAAAAGTAGCATAGCAACCACTTTTCCGAAACCATAATCTGACGGAATGACGGATTGGATTCTTTCAGTTCTTGATCGCGGTCGACGAATTCTTTCTCCTGTAAACCAGTGTCGCCACAACGGCAAAGATGATTGCGAACGCGGTTGCACCTGTGCCCAGGTACAAGTAGGGTTCGGTGCGTGAATAAGTAATGATGCTCGCGCCCATTGCTACTCTACCGGTTACATTCCCCACCGCCCCAGTATTAGTGAAGTGCAGAGTATAGTTTCCGGGAGCATTAACCTCGAATATCGAAGTGGCCCAGCTAAACCCGCCACGGACCCCGGCATATTGATCAAGGCCGCCATATTCACCTGTATTCAGGAAGGGGTGAGATATGTTCCCTTCTGGACCGCTAAACCAGAACGGGCAGCAGCCAGAAGGCCCCGCTAGGAAACTGAACGAGTCAGTGAACACTGCATAGCGTCTGTCATACGATGACGCTGTATCATTAGCCGATGTCCAAAGTAAAGGGCCAAACACGAACCCCCCGGTCGCAAGCGTATATCCACTCGCACCCTGGTGGCAACAGGTTGCGCTAGCAGTCTTAAACATCAAGATATACTGGAAGCCCACCCCCTGCTTGATCACATCCCCTCCGTTTGAGACCCCATTAGCCAGCATGTTGTTTTCTCCCCCCAGTATCGCGTTGATGACGCTTGCCTTATCGCTTGGGGACGTCTGAGTCCAAACGATACCATAGACCCCAACGACCAGAAGTGCGACGACTAGTATTCCTTGGAGAAAAACATGGATCGAATTGATCCTTGGAGCCAAGTCAGGCGGACCCTGTGAAGCTGCTCTCAGTGCCAAGTACGCTTTAGCGCTTTCCCCGAGACGAAATTCTGCAGGAACCCCTTAGAACCCATTGATTTATCGGACGGGAGCTAGAATCCCAATCCTGAAGATCGCTTGGGGAACCGAGAAGCGAGCCTAGTCCCGCCAACCGCCACGATGCTCATTCTGTCTTTTATTCCAATCTTCCTTGGACTTGGTTTCCTACAGATCGTCCTGGGAGCCTGGCTCGTCACTGTTGGGTTCACAGCCGTACAAGCAGGACTACTAATCTCGGCCCAAGGCATCGCAGTCGTTCTCACATCGATTCCTCTGGGAATCATCTCCGACATCTATGGTCGAAAGCAGTTACTGATCCTTGGAAATTTAGCCGGTGCCGTGGCGCTACTAGTCTTCGCCCTAACAACGAATCTCCTATATCTCATCTCGGCGAGCGTTGCATTGGGATTCGCTGAAGGCGCCAGCGTGACCACCTGGAATGCGCTGCTAGCGGATCTTACTGAAAATTCCAATAGGAACAGGGTCTTCTCGCTTTCCTTCATTATGATCAATGTCACGACAGGAATCGGTCTCGTCCTTCCTGGAGCATTTCCGGCCCTGCAGTCGCTGACTGGTGTCACAAACTATGCGCTTCATAGGGGGACGATGCTGATACTCGGCTTGGCGAGCTTCATCAGTCCTCTCATGTTCTACGTTCTGCTTCGAAACCATCGCGAAGCCCATAACCCCGAGCGCGGATGGTCGGGACTGACCAACAAGGGAATACTCGTGAAGCTCGGCTTCGTCGCGAGCACTATAGGGTTCGGGGCAGGATTCATCATCCCACTCGTAGGCGCTTGGTTCTACTACCGGTTCAACGTCTCCGACAGCTACAGCGGGCCAATCCTCGCGTTCTCCAACATTCTCATCGGATTCTCCGCCTACGCTAGCCCTAGACTCGCCACCAAGTTCGGACAGATGCGCGCCATCATCCTCGTTACAGGCTCGTCAATGCTCTTCATGCTAAGCATGGCCTTCATCCCCATCTTCGAGTTAGCAGCGGGAGTCTACATTGTAAGATCAGCGCTCATGAACATGGCAGGCCCGCTCATGGACTCATTCTCCATGAGCATATTCCCCGCGGGACAGAGAGGCCTAGTCAGCGCACTGAGCAACATTACATTCCGACTGCCCAACAGTCTAAGCACCTACTTCGGCGGACTAATACTCGGACTAGGACTACTACAGCTGCCCTTCTTCATCGCCAGCGCATTCTACATAACCGGACTAACAGCCTTCTACATCTTCTTCGTAGCAACCAAACGCTACGCGGCCCAAATAGCCACCCTAAGATAGCGAACCCCATTATTCGTAGTGACGGGATTCTAGAACACTAGGCAGTTCTACGTCGCGAGACTAGCACGCATACCTTGTTTTCTTAGACGCTCTATCGCTAGCCGGATCTTAACAGGGACCAATTAACAACCCCGTTCACATCTGTCTACTATCCAGCGAACATTATCATTGACCAGGATCGTAAGGCGTTTTCTAGGCGACTTCCTTGGCACCCTCAGAGTCGTCAGCCTTCGAAGCATCAGAGGTCTCCGTATTCTGCGCCTTCTCCACATCCTCCGTTTTCCTCTCCCCTGGCCTAGGAAAGACTATTGTCTGATAATTCCTGGACGCAATCTGACGCGCTCTCTGCTGCTGCGACTCTACTACTTTTTTCTCCAGGTCCTGCAGCTGAATCGTCAAAGCCTCAAGACTGAAACTCTTCATAATCTGATCCTTATACCAGATCAGCTGACCAGCAAGCTTCGTCCACCTGGCCCGCTGCGCACTAGGAGTATACTGAGACTTCGCATACTTATGCGACGTCTGAATCAGATCCTGAATAGTGTCTATCATGATCTTCCGCTCCGACTGCCGCCAGGCATTGATCTTCTTCGCCGCCTCAGACTCCTCCTCAAACTCAATCTTGTCCAAATGATACCAGCATACTCCAGCCGCACTGTAACATATGTCCAAGAGAGCAGGACGAAAAACGTCAAGAAAACTACAAGCAAACTAATCGAACAGTTTCAGCAACAGTTTCATAAGAATATTCCGGGTCCCCTCCCATCTTTCTGTCTCCACGCGCATGCGGGACAGGATGCCAAGACTGGAGCGAAGCTGCTTATCAGACTGCGGTTTCTTGCGACTTCAGTCGGTTGCTTGAGTCAAGTTCTAGATCCAGGCGATGGTGAAAGTGTACTCTCTGAGCCCTAACTCGGTTATCTGGAGGATGTAAGCCATAGGACGATCTGGTCGTAGGCATCCTCAATTTTCTGCAGTGGGACACTTAGTCCTTCACGGGAAAGAGCTTCTAGGAGACGTTTGCTGCGAATCTCTTTTCTGCGCTGGTCCCATTCAGGTTCGTCGAAAAGTGGTGTTTCCCGGAGATCGAACGTTACAGCTTGAGTCTTTCTAGATGGGGACGCTGAATCGGCCCTAATGTTGTTCGATTATTCTCTTCAGGTTTTGGGTCGAGTGTTGAGCCATTTTTCGAATGCCTCTTTTGACCATGATTAGGTCCATAATTCTGCCGAAGATTGAGTAGGGTGGCACATATTCCAGATCTAGAGAGTAGCGTGCCCCATCTCCCTCCATCTCGACTCGATTCATGGCTTTCATTCTCATTGCCTGGGGAGTCCCTGAAATTGCTTCCCAGACGATGGAACTGTTTTCAGTCCATTCTATGACCCTTCCATCCCATTCCATTTTTCTTCCCATGATTTGGCCTGAGTGGTGTGCTGTGGTGCCGAGTCCGGTCTTCTCTCTCGATGAGTAACTGGCACTTGAAACGAATTCGAGCCAATCATTACAGTTGTCATGTTGAGCTATGCGTGCGAAGACTCTCTCCACAGGCGCATTGATGAATATGCTCGACCCGATTCTTGTTGTCAAATAGCCGTCTCAACACCAAGGATGTGCTGAGGGTATTTGATCTTGTGTGTAAGGATTGTCAGTACAAGAGCAACGGCGGCGAACGCGTGCGCTCTGACCCGAGACATCCTGGTTTCTGGACACAGTCGCCTAGTCTAACGCTTCAGGAGAGCCCGAAAAACCAAGGCCAGAGTATGAGAACTGGTCCATCCCTATTGCCATAGGCTCTTCGATTGCCTAGATTGAGACCGAGTACAAATGCCAACGCGCTTGGACTCCTTTCAGTGAGTGGGTCCCCTTGTCCTCGAATTTGATGTTCGAACCTGATACCAAGTCTTTGACTGTACTCGACACAAGGACCTCGTTATCTTTCGCCATGGCGGCGACGCGTGCGGTTATGTGAACTGCAACGCCGACGATGTCGTTCCCGACTAGCTCACATTCACCAGTGTGCAGACCCGCCCTGACAGTGATGCCGAGGTTCTTGATTGAAGATACTATTTCGAGGGCACACCGTATTGCCCGACCTGGACCGTCAAAGACGGCAAGAAAACCGTCGCCCGTCGTCTTGATTTCTCGGCCTCTGAACTTTGAAAGCTCTTTCCGGATCACTTCCTGGTGCGTGACGAGTAAGTTCTTCCATCGACCGTCCCCTAGCTGGCTCGCGGTACGAGTCGAGTCGACGATGTCAGTGAAGAGTATTGTCGAGAGAACGCGGTCAACGTGGGCTACTTGGCGAACGCCGGTCACGAACTCCTCGATTTGATCAACAATCTGGTCAGACTCGCCCGCTGTCGGCAAATGATCGTCGCCTGGCAATTCTACGAACTTTGCTCCCGGAACGTTCTTCGCCAAGTAGCGACCGTTCTCGATGTTCACGTCCTTGTCGCCTCTCCTATGGATCACGAGAGTGGGGACATGAATTGTGGGAAGAACGTTCCTTATGTCGATGTAAGTGTTCATCCTCGCCAATGCGACTGCTGCGGCTGGACTCACACTGAGCCTGCCATAGGCCGCGAACCATTTCTTGAAGCTCTCTTCACCTGCTCGAGAAGGAGCTAGGCTCTCGAGTTCGACATCACCTCCCCATCCTCGCTCCAGTGAGTCTATCCATTCCTCCCTTTGCTTGAGAGTCGGAGCCCATGGATAGTCTGGAGCCGAAATTCGACGAGCGAAGGCACCATACAGAATCAGATGGGACACTTTCTCAGGATAGGTTGCAGCGAATAACGCGCTCATGGATCCACCTTCACTCATTCCGAAGATCGCCGCTCGTCTGATGCCAACAGCATCCATGACGACGCGTACATCGTCCATTCTCTGTTCCAGAGTGGGCATCCCGACATCACGGTCGGACAAGCCTGTTCCTCTCTTGTCAAACCAGGTTACTCTGCAAAATGAAGCCAGTCTTGTTAGGAACTGGGCGAATGCTGGTTCCTCCCATGCGTATTCTATGTGCGAAGCCCAGCCAGGGATGATGACTAGGTCAGACTCTCCCCTCCCAAACGCCTGATAGGCGATGTGTACATCGCCAGTCTTTGCGTACCGCGTTTCTGGTGGAGACAACCAACGCGGCCTAAACGCGTATCTGCATAAGAGGCTTAGCCGGAGCGGTCCAGTCTTCGTCAATGCGCGCATGGTTCCATCCAGGACGTATTCGCCAAGGACGCAACATGGGTCGTAGTCTCAGAAGTGTTGCGAAATCGGTGGAGGCTTGAGAGGTTTTCGTCGTACTATACGACAGATACTTGGGTTACCTGCAGATCCTTCTGAACGCAATTTTCGCACCTTAGAAACGGAGGGCCTTCCATTTATCCAAGAATTCTACAGCGTCATCGAGTCGCGGTGCGGAAGATTTTTTTCTCCGTTCCCATACGAGCCCCGGCCAGACCCCGTGCGTACCAGAGCATGATAGGTGTACTTCTCGGCTGCCTCCCTTAGTTGCTCTAGTTCGAAGCTCATTCAGGTTCTCATGTGTACATCGATAGTAACTATAGGGTAGCTCGGGATTGTCTCTTGTCTTTGATGTACTTCGCCATGATCACGGATGAAAACGCGGCGTAAGCGATCGCCCAACCGATTATTGACAAGACGCCCTTGATCACGAACGCAGCGAAGAATAGCAAAGGAGCCATGACTGCGATCATTATGATCAAGTTTCTAATTAATCGACGGACCTCAGCGCTGGTCTGGTTCCTAGAGCCCCTCGCTTCGATGAAACCATGCCCAGTATTGACCACCGCTAATACAACGATAGCTAGAAAACTCAGCCAGAAGTAGTACAGAGCGACGAGGAAGATAAGAACGGTTCCGACGGAAAGACTGATTACCATTTCTAGCCAGTTCCTCACTTCCAAGTGCACCATTCGGCGACGCCTGAACAGCATCACTACTGGCACAACAAAAATCGACAGATTGAGCGCCATTGCGAGGCCGACGAGGATGCTGTAGTTTGAAAGGACTAGAATGCCCGCGAAGAACCCGATTCCAGATCCAACTCTGAGACCTAGTAACCCCCAATTCAATGATGGACCGCTATCTTCACTCAGTAGTCGTATCTACTAATCAACTAGACTGAGGACTTGAGGAAGAACTCTGAAATTGAGGCTAAAATCACCGACCACGGACCACTTTTCGCATCACCATCACCCGTTTGCTTGTGACGAAGGAACCGTGTGGACGGAATCCTAGGTCTAGATACATTGAGTCGGTTCCACCCCCAAATGAATGAGTTCGAGTATTTTTTCCCTTGGGAAATGGCGATTGGATATCCGTCGACCGTTCCGCCTCCTTTGACCTTGATGAGGCGGAGTGCGCCTTCCAGCGCGGCCTTCGCAACTCTTTCGCGTCTATGGTCGAGGTCGACGACGAGGCATGTAGTCCTCCAGTCTGGCAGATCGACGCCCATCGTGTCATACGCCTCATCCGACCCGGAGTTCGACAACGGGTCCGAACTGACACCACCCTACGACATCGGGCCCATCGTAGACTAGAGCTGCGTGGGACCGGTTCGCTCGCGCTGGTATGATACGTAGCTCTCCGGGTCGGGGCGTAGTTTGTATGTGTTTCTGACTATTGCTTGATCCCAGAGCATGACAGTTTCGGGGAGGAAGAAGTGGAGTGGTTTCCCAGATGTGGTTGGTGGAGTCCCCGGTCTAGTTCTGATCAGGAAAGAAGTTAGGCTTGGACTACAAGGTCGCCGGCCATAGAGGGCCCGTGGAAATCGCAGGTGTAGTGGAATATGCCTGCTGTGTTGGCGATGACGGTTACGTTTGCAGTGCTTATTTTGGTGTTTGTCATTGCGGGAAGGATGACGTCTTCCGTGTATGGCGATCCCATCGTGAACGAGTGAGCCTGGTCTGTTGGGTTGTAGAAGTGGATGATGAGCGTGTCCCCTCTGTTTACCGTGATCGTCATGGCTGAGAAGCCGTAGTCGGCTTTGAGCCCTGTCGTGTTCCCTGCGGGGAATCCCTGGTCGACCGCGAACATGTAGAAGTTGCGGGTCTGCGGTGCTGGAGCAGGGTGTAGGGCGTAGCTTACACCTAGTCCGGTGACTCCCGCGACTGCTACAGAGAGAAGTACTGCGGCTATGATCGTGTTGCGCGGAGTCCAGGCCACCATGGTGCTACTGCTTGTGGACTCGCTTTAAAAGCTTTTACTTGTGTAGAATGTTTGATGATAATCACTGCTAACAGCGTTCGCATCAGGCGAGATGCGGCTAAGAAACTGGTTTCGTCTTCTTGTTCAACCCCGTGCGTGCCAGCGTCATGATAGGAGTACCTCTCGGCTGCCTCTCGCAGTTGATCCAGTTCGAAGCTCACTTTGGAGTTCATAATGAGCCCTCTGCGGGCTGGCCTCTCCCGTCGACGTGAACTCCGTTACGGTTTTGGTATTGGATTCCTTCTTTCGTTTCTGCTTCGTGGGAGAAGGATTCTTGCGGCGTTCCCGACTCAAGGGGCCGGCGCCGGCGGTCTGGGCATCGACGGCTTCGCGTGCCTCGGTTGGTACCGATAAATGAGGTATGCCAGGATCGCAACATAGAGAATCACGCCGCCGACCACCGCCAGTACGACCGATCCTATTTGGCCGAGCGGACCGCCTGGCGAGACATATCCGAGCAACGCCGACAGCACAATTGTGGCGACCAATCCCAGAATGACTTGGATCCGGCCCGGCCTTCGCTTGTAGAATGCGAGCGAAATGATGCCGGGGGCGAACATGGGCACGGCGAGAACCTCGCTCGGTATAAGGAGTTGGCTCGCTTGCATACGTCAATTGTATATTCTCTCCGCCCTGTCCTGTCCGGTGGTTGCAGATGATGTTCGATCTTGTCGTCTTGGGGTCTGGGTCCGCGGCGTTCGCTGCTGTTCTAAAGGCGACGGACCATGGAGCGAAGACAGCCATGATAGAGAGAGGAACTATTGGCGGAACATGCGTCAACGTCGGCTGCGTTCCTAGCAAGAACCTTCTCCGTGCAGGAGAGCTTCGATACTATGACAGTAATCGCGATTTTCCAGGGATCATTCCTGGAAGAACAGCGCTTCAGTTCAATAGAATCATAGAGCAGAAGAATCAGATCGTTAGAGGACTTCGGAAGGAAAAGTACTCTGATGTTCTGAAATCTCTGCGCTCAACCAAACTCTTTCGCGGGGATGCGAGGTTCGTCTCCGAGACCCGCGTAAAGGTGGACGGGATCAATGTTGATGGTAGAAAGTTCATCGTAGCGACCGGATCATCGCCCAGGATACCGAACATGCCCGGCATTGGGAGTTTAGACTATTTGACGAATGTCGAGGCTCTCAGCCTCAAGAAGAGACCGGCCACGATGATCGTGCTAGGCGGCCGAGCGCTGGGCCTCGAGTTCGCGCAGATGTACTCCCACATGGGAACCCATGTCACCCTCCTACAACGAAGCGATAGAATCATTCCTGAAGAAGAGCCAGCAATCTCCGATGCTCTACGAGTGTACTTGGAGGCTGAAGGAGTCACGATCAAGACGGGAGTACAAGTCAAACGGGTCTACGAGACTCAAGGCAAGAGGGTCGTAGCCGGTACAGTCAAGGGTAGAGAGTTCGAAGTCAGAGGCGATGAGCTACTCTTGGCTACGGGACGAGACCCCAACACGGACAGTCTAGGCTTGGATACTGCGCGGGTCAAACTCAGGGAGAACGGCGCGGTAAGAGTCAACCGAGAGATGCATACGACTGCACCGCACGTGTGGGCTGCCGGAGACGTCATCGGCGAACCGATGCTAGAAACTATCGCGGCCAAGGAAGGAGCAGTGGCCGCGGAGAACGCTCTCCTTGGAACACATCGGAAGATAGACTTCTTACCAGTTCCCAGAGCAATATTCACGTCACCACAAGTAGCAACGGTGGGCCTCACCGAAAAGGGAGCACATGATCACGGTATCGAATGCGCGTGCAGAACCATACCAATGACAAAAGTTCCAAAGGCCGTCGTAGTTCGCGATACGAGAGGCTTGATCAAGATGGTCGTGAACGCTTTGACCGGAAGGATACTAGGGGTCCATATTCTTGCAGACAACGCAGCTGACATAATCCATGAAGCAGTTCTAGCAGTCAAGTATAGGCTTACAATCGACGACATCATCGACACCGTGCACGTATTCCCGACCTTGACCGAATCGATCAAGCTTGTCGCGACCTCCTTCCGAAAGGACATAGACCAGCTCAGCTGCTGCGCGGAGTAACTTAGAGCCCGAGGTGTTGAAATCAATGTCCCAGCCCAGTCCCGCGAGACTCGTCGGGTTCTCCGCCACGCCTACCTTCTACCGTATCGTTCTAGCGGAGATGGGAGAGGTCTACCTCAAGTGTGGCGCGGACATACTCATTAACGGGTTGAAAACTAACCTTGAGGCTGAAGCTCGATGCCCCGTCTGCGGGGCTATCACTAGTTTCCGCCTCGCCGAGAAACTAATCGAAGACCTAACCCCGAGAGACCCGACCCTTCACGTGGTCGAATTCGAAATGGAACCGGGACACTTGCGCGTCGAATGCAAATCTACCCATATTTTCGACAAGAAAGAGTGTCTCAGTAAGTGGCGGTCAACTTATTCTGGAAAACCTGGTCGGATAATGTCGTTACCCGAATACATGGTTTCTTTGAACCAAAGGCCACCGAGAAAAGTATCACCCGCATGATCCTTATTCTCAGCTGCTTCCTGCAGCTGCTCCAGTTCGAAGCTCATTCTCCGTACCCCTGTCAACATCAATGACATCTTCGCCATAACGGTCTCGCTCGGGACCCCGCGGAACCCTAGCACCGCGCGGATTCTGTCTTTTTAGCTCACGAATGGAGACACGTTTCCGTTTTGAATGCCAGCAAGATTAAGCGGAAAAGTCGCCCTAGTCACTGGTGCGAGTCGTGGTATCGGTAAGGGTGTCGCGCTCGGTCTAGGCGAGGAAGGATGTACAGTCTATGTGACGGGGAAGACGTTCCGGAACGGAGATAGCAACCGGCCTGGTTCAGTTACTGCGACCGCGGAGGAAGTGTCTAAGATTGGAGGGCGAGGTATAGCAGTGGTATGTGATCACCATCAGGACTCGCAAACAGAGGCAGTCTTCCAGCGTGTACAGAAGGAACAAAATCGTTTGGATATTCTAGTCAATAATGCGACCTCGTATTCTACGGATATCGGGCCTCCGGAGGATCACCCCTTCTGGGAATCGGCTCTTCAGGACTGGGATGAGATGAACGCGGTGGGACTTCGATCGCACTATGTAGCGAGCATGTTTGCTGCGCGAATGATGATCCCTCAACGCGGAGGCTTGATCGTAAACATCTCTTCAATTGGCGCGATAAAATACACTGGCTCCGTGTCCTACAACGTGGTCAAGGCGGGCGTGGACATGTTGACCGTGGGAACGGCGGAAGAACTGCGAACCCAAAACATCGCGGTCGTGTCGCTCTGGCCACGACTAACCAAGACCGAAGGAGTACTAGCACACCCTGACCTCTTCCCCGACTTGAGCAAAGCATGGTCACCAATATTCAACGGTCGAGCAGTAGTAGCCTTGGCCTCGGATCCAAAGATCATGGAGAGAACAGGCCGAGCTTTCAAGGCCGACATCCTTGCGGAAGAATACGGCTTCCAGGATATCGACGGAAGACGTCCAATCAAGGAAGCCGTCAAGCCTCCTACCTAGCAAACCCTCCTCGACTGAGCCTATCACGCTGGGAGCGCATCTTCACCAAATGCAATTCTGCCCAACGCCTAGTGTCAGCATGACTTCGGTCCATGAAGGGTCGTCGTCGATTGCTTCTCTAATTCTTTCAGGAACTTTTCTTTGGCATGTGGAACCAACAGAAAGTAGGCGAGAGTCATCCGGAAGAGAGAAGATCTTCTCAAACCTTTGATCTCTCGTCTCTTAACCGCGCCGGAAAAACAGCCCAGAAACAGTTCATGAGACAGAACTTCGTGCCTGATTTCGTTTAGGGCCTGAACTATGTTCTCATTCGACATCTGTGTCAAGGCTTACCCGGGATTAAGAAAGAGTGTTTTTCCAAGATAACCCTTCGCCTCGATCATTCTGGGCTGCTCTCGCAGCTGCTCCAGTTCGAAGCTCATTCTGAGCGCCCTCGTTTGACTCGACGATTGAGACCGTTTAGGAGCGTCGGAAGGATCTGAAAGGTCCAGAGAATGGTGAAATAGCTGGATCTTTCTATATCGCTAGCTATCCGCCTGAACCATTTGCGTGGCAATCTTCATATCAACCATTTCTTGCGGCTAGACTCGTGATTTTTTCAATTTTCACTGGGATAATGGGTCGAAAGAGAGTTTTCACGGTACTCCTCGCGTTTTTGATGATCGGGTCCAGCCTCTTGATCTTCAGCCCAGAAGTTAGGGCTGGAAGCCAGGTCTCTCACAAAGCCATCATTATCAACGGAGATTCTGACTTCAACAGTACCAACGGAGTGATGGGTGGCACCGGCAGCGCATCTGACCCGTTCATCATCTCAGGATGGAGCATCGAGTACCAGATTGGTCCTGCGCAGATCAGCATCAGCAATACACGATCCTACTTTGTCGTGCGTAACGTCACTGCTTACAGCCGAGGCAATGGGATCATTCTCTCCAACGTTACCAACGGCCGGCTGCAGAATCTAGAATCCGACGGCGCTATCTACGGCTCCGGCGTCGGAATTCTCGTTACTGGTTCGAATAACATCTGGATCACGAGCGTACAGGTTTCCAGTGGCGGTACACCGAATGAGGGTGGTGGAGGACCCGGAATCATCATCCGATTCTCATCCAACATACTGATCGCAAACAACACCATTCCAGCCAATCTCGGCTCTGACCTGACTGTTAGCTCGTCTACGAATGTGACTATTAGTGGAAATTACATCGGTAGTAGCGCGACGGGTTATGGCATGGATCTGAGCGGTGTGAACGTCACCATCTCAAAAAACGGCTTCCATAATAGCGGCTTGGTTCTCTCAGGCTCTGTCAACGTTGCCCCCGACAACACCGTCAATGGAAGGCCCCTCTATTTCTATCACGACTGCAACAGCCTATCTCTCAACAACGTCCCAGTAGGCCAACTAATCATTAGCAACTGTTCGAATGTGCAACTCTCAAACCTGAGCATATCAAACACAGACTTCGGAATCACCATGTATGGCGTGCATCACGCCCTCATCCAGAATGTTAGCTCTACGTCAAACTACTATGACAACCTCCTAATTGGAGGATCTACAAACGTAACGATAGAACACAGCGACTTTTCGAACGTGCCACTGAACTTCTTCGACGGACCCGGAGCTTGGAATGCCGTCAATATCTACGGATCAAACAACACTATCGTCGATGGAAACGTCATCCAAAATGGCCAGAGAGCTCTCGCCCTAAGCTCGGATGTCAACGCTACAGTTTCCGGAAACACTTTCGCCCATGGTAACGGAATGGTTTGTCTCTTCAGCTCAACCAGCATTCGTATCTATCACAACAACTTCCTCATCGATCCAGATTATACCCGGTTCTGCCTCTCCGACACTCAACCCGGCCACTTCTGGGACAACGGGTTCCCCAGCGGGGGAAACTACTGGTCCAACTACACGGGCTCAGACCCCGACAATGATGGTATAGGAGATACGCCCCAACCAATACCGGGCGGAGTCTACCAGGACCGATATCCGCTCATCAATCCGTACCCTGCATCGATCCCTCTGACAATAGAATTCAACTGGACTCCTCTATACCCGATGACTGGGCAGACTGCTGCGTTCATTGCTAGCGCCGTGGGTGGGGTCGCGCCTTACAGTTACAGTTGGAATTTTGGTGACGGGTCGACGGGCTCGGGGAGGTCGGTGGCACATGTCTACAGCCAGGGCAGTTTCTCCATGAAGGTCCTCCTAACGGTTACAGACTCGGCCTCACCACACGCCTCCCAAACCCTACTTCACTACTTGACAGTGCACAGCCCACCTGCCGCATTGACAGCAAGCTTCAGTTCTACATCTCAGACTGGCCAGTCCTCGACGGTTGTGGTAGGACAATGGATGCGGTTTGATGCCGCTGCATCCGGGGGGACCTCGCCCTACAGCTATTCTTGGAGCTTCGGCGACGGAACCTCCTCTACAGGCCTAGAAGTGTTTCACACCTACACCTCCCCGGGGACTTTCACGGTTGCGTTGACAATCAACGACAGCGGTTCACCGCAGCAGACTGCGACAGCTCAGAAGATTATCACGGTGGCGAGTCCTCCTGCTGTTCTGACGGCCAGCTTCGTCTACAGTCCGTCCTCGCCCCAGACGGGACAGGCGATCACGTTTACTGGTACAACTGGCGGCGGGACGCCCCCGTACAGTTCGTATTGGACTTTCGGCGACGGGAGTCCCTCGGTGACTGGTTCATCTGCGACCCATACTTTCCCCGCGCCAGGCTCCTATCTGGTGACGTTTTACGCCTCGGATAGCGGATCTCAGACAGCATTCTCCCAACAGACGGTTAAAGTCACCAGCTCACAGCCATCATCCTCGACATACATTCTGGCCTGGCAGGGTTATGACTGGGACGGGGGACACGAGCAGACAGTCTATCTCAATGGCAAGCTCCTAGCATCGCTGCCTTCCACCAGTGTATCATCCAATGGTGGAACTTGGGCCTCTTTCTCGCTGAACATAACTTCCTTCGTTGTGCCGGGGTCGAATACGATCACATTCACTCATGCCGGCTGGGATTGTGCCATTGTTGATAGTGTGCGGAACCTCCAGGTGACCTACAACTTGGCGATAGTCTACACCAACTCGTCCATAGAGCCTCTGAGCTGCACGCAGAAACTGACCTATCTCTTCAACGCCAACCCGACGCCAACGCCACTCAGCTCAAGCTTCAGCTTCTCGCCACCATCTCCAAGCACATACTATACCTTCACGGCCCAGGCTAGCGGTGGATTCCGACCGTACACCTACACGTGGGATTTTGGTGACGGAAGAGGCACGTGCGTTTGCGGGTCCCAGGTACTCCACAACTATCAAACGGCAGGAACCTATACTGTCACACTCACTGTCACCGACTCCGCTTCGCCAAATCCTCAGACGGTGACTGTTTCGCATACGGTGACGGTGCCCAATCCTCCACCGCCTCCATTATCAGCCGGTTTCAGCTTCACGCCTACGAACCCGACTGCTGCCCAGACGATCACATTTACCGGGACCGCCTCTGGAGGAGTCTCACCTTACAGCTACAGCTGGAGTTTTGGCGATGGGTCCACAGGAATAGGCACCGCTACAAGTCACAGCTATTCTGCCCAAGCGACATACTCTGTAACCCTTACAGTATCCGACTCCGGATCTCCAACCAAAACCTTCAGCACTACAAAATCCGTTGTCGTATCCCCGCCCGCTCCTCTGACGATCAGCTTCAGCTACGCGCCATCCAATCCTGTGGCCGGATCCCCGGTCACCTTCGAATCCTCGGAGACTGGCGGAATACCTCCGTACAGTCTCAGTTGGAGCTTCGGCGACGGCTCCACAGGCAACAGTGGATCCGCGGGCCACACCTACTCTTCGCCCGGAAGCTACACTGTGACGTTTACTGTTACTGATTCCGCATCGCCTCAGAACAGTCGGACGACGAGTCAGACTATCACGGTTTCCGGACCGCCCTCGTCCGGCACGTATACACTGTCATGGCAGGGCTACGATTGGGACGGAGGCAGTGAAGAGACGATCACTCTCAACGGACACGTCATCGCACATCTCCCATCAACGGACAGTCCTCAGAACGCAGGTGTATGGGCCTCCTTCTCCCTCAACATAACAGCGTACCTGGTGAAAGGGGCCAACACCCTAACGTTCACACATGCCAACTGGGACTGTGCCACCTCGGATAATGTCAGGAATCTGCAGGTGACAACCGGAACGACAGTGATCTACACCAACAATGCAGTGTCTACTCTAAGCTGCACACAATCTTTGACTTACATGTTCATCGTCTAGCCGACGTAGTAGTCCGAACTCTTGTAGGTCAAGAGCCTCAAGAATGGAGAGCTGATGCTGCACTACGAGACGGTTCGATCGGGAAAGCGGCTTTAGCCAGAGAACTCTCGATGAGTCTCACTCCTCCGCTGGAGATATAGTTCTTAAATCCATTGAGTCAGAGAAATCTCCGATGTTGAAAGAGGAAAGAGAGTCCAAGCGTCGTTTAGCATCAAGGCTGAAGGGTGTCCAATTGTTTGCAGGGCTCGACGATAAGAATCTAGAAGCGATAGCAGAGTCTGGCCGAGAAGTCTTCTTCGAAACAGGCACTAAGATCCTACGACAGGGCGATCTCGGTCTAGCCTTTCTCCTAATTCTAGATGGCGGCGTAGAGGTGAACAGGGATGGGAAGAGGTTGGCAGGCCTAGGGAGAGGACAGTTCTTTGGAGAGATGACAGCGGTCGATGATCAGCCTCGCTCTGCCGACGTGGTAGCTACGGAGCCGACTACGTGCTTTGGATTGCCTGCTTGGTCGTTCGACGCCATGCTCGCAGGCAATCCGTCAGTAGCAAAGCAGCTGATAAGAGAGCTAGTCAGGCGACTAAGACAAGTCGAAAACTCTACGTGATGTGATTACTTTTACTCCTCACTGGCCAGAAATAGCTAATCTTGGGCGAGAGGCTTCGGGGAGTAATCAGTGAAGATTGGGCTGATGGTCTTTCTGGCAAACGAGCGCGAAAACAACAAGCCGCGTTCTTATGATTCGATCCGCGCGGTCGCGCAGCACGCTGAGGCGGATAGTTTCGACAGTATCTGGCTTCCTGACCACTTCTTCTACCGTAATCCTGGTGAGCCGACTCGGGGAATCTGGGAATGCTGGACCATGTTGTCGGCGTTGGCTGAAGCGACGCGTCGGGTGGAGATTCGCACCTTGGTGGCCTGCAATTCCTTCCGGCATCCAGCGATCCTAGCGAAGATGGCGACGACCCTCGACGAGGTGAGCCGCGGACGATTGATCCTCTGTGTCGGAGCGGGATGGAATGAACCAGAGTACCACGCCTTCGGGCTCCCCTTCCATCATCGCGTCGACCGATTCGAGGAAGCGCTGCAGATTCTCAAGCCACTATTGAAGGAAGGACACGTCGATTTCATGGGACACTACTACCAGGTACGGAATTGCGAGATCGTGCCACGTGGACCCCGAGCAGAGGGACCCCCTTTGATGGTCGGAGCCGACAAACCGCGAATGCTCAAGTTGACAGCTC
>Ga0137415_10001831_pt1 | contig 21170 bp, 18 predicted proteins | sample CZODoug3_1_1_16f_FD_183082 | JGI IMG/M metagenome (GOLD analysis project Ga0137415, IMG submission 183082) | Vadose zone soil fungal communities from Angelo Coast Range Reserve, California, USA - CZODoug3_1_1_16fungal (Hybrid Assembly) | ecosystem: Environmental > Terrestrial > Soil > Vadose...
GCTGCGCGGCCGGCGCGACATCGGCATCCGCTATGGCGTGATCGAAGCCGTCGAACCGGACATCCCGGCGGCGCGGGCGCTGCGCACGATCGATGCGGGCGGCAAGCTGGTGACGCCCGGGCTCGTCGACCTGCACTGCCACGTCTATCCGTATGGCTCCGCGATCGGGATTCCGGCGGACGAACTCATCGCGCACCAGTGCACCACCACCTGCGTGTCGGCGGGCGATGCCGGCGCCAACAATTTCGCGGGATTTCGGCGTTTCATCGTGGCGCAGACGCGCACCCGCCTCTACGCCTTCGTGCATATCGCAAATATCGGCCTTACCCCATTTCCGCTCCCGGAACTCTACAATCTCGACTTCGCCCAGGTTGATGCCTGCGCCAAGGCGGTGGCGGAAAACGCCGACATCGCCATCGGCGTCAAGGTGCGCATGTCCGAGAACGTGATTGCCAGGAACGGCGCCGAGCCGCTCCGGCGGGCGATCCAGGCGTGCGAGATGGCCGGCACCGGCGGCCGGGTCATGGCCCATATCGGCGGCGTCGAAAATGTCGCCCTGATGATCGAGATCCTCGATCTCCTGCGCCCCGGCGACATCCTCACCCACGCCTATTCGGGCGCGCCGAACCTCGCCGGCGCCTTCACCAACATCGTGCAGGACGGCAGGGTGCTGCCGGCGACGCTGGCCGCCAAGCGGCGCGGCGTCATCTTCGACGTCGGCCATGGCGGCGGCAGCTTCGACTTTACGGTCGCCGAGGCGGCGATCGCCCAAGGCTGCCCGCCCGACACCATCTCGTCCGACATCCACGTCGTCTCCGGCAACACGCCCGGCATGCCGTATCTCACCTGGGTGATGAGCAAGTTCTTGAGCCTAGGCTTCACGCTGGAGCAGGTGGTCGCCATGGCGACTATCAACCCGGCAAAGGTCATCAACCGCGCTCCCAAGCTTGGCACGCTGCAAATCGGGGCGCCGGGCGACGTCGCCATCATGGAACTGGTGGAAGGGGAGGTCGCGTTCGTCGATACGCGCAACAACGCGCGCAACGGGCGCGCCTATCTCAAGCCGGTGCAGACCGTAACGGCGGGCGTAGCGTTCGGAAAGCCGTATGCGCTGCCGTTTTCGGTGAGGTGACAGGTCATCGATGACAAGGGGTATTAGTATTTATGCCCTTCGTGGCGCGCCGAGAGGATTTCTTCCAGCCGAATGCGTGGCATCGTCTTTCGGAATTCCTCGATCTCCGCAAGCACATACTCGTCGCCGGCCTGACGCTGATCCGCCTCAGAGATGATGGAGGGGTCACCCGATCTCGCCGTCATTTCCGCGTGTCTTTGAAGTACCTCAAATCCGGAGGCTGCTGGCCCTTCTTGGCGGGCATGAGCAGGCCATCCGCACCCACCATATAGTCCTCCTGGCCGATGCGGACATGCGGGTTGCCCTCCGAGCAGTCCCACGCAAGCCAGACCGGGCGGGTGCTGGGATCGCGAACGTAATTCTTGGTCACCGTCCACGGACGCGTCAACGCGTGATCAATGATTGTCATTTCGTCATGCAGGACGTTGCGGTTTGTCTTGTCGAGGTAAATGCGCTCCTTGACCACCGTCTGATTGTCCTCATGCAGTGGAATACCGGTCTGATCAAAAGCGCGCTGCCCCCTGAAATACCGCGTCTCGACGATGAGCGTATCGAATTTTCCGTCCGCATCCTCGTCGATCCATCTGCCAATGGAATAGCCGATACGGCTGGGCTCGACGTCTGCCGGCCAGTCGCGGCCGTCGGTGTAGATTCTGCGATGCATATACCCATCCGCCCCTGTCACGTGGGTTGTTCCGGCCGTGACGATGATTTCCATCGGCATATAGGCGGTCATCCGCATCGGCATGCCGGACGAGATGCACAGATAGTCGGGTGCGAAACCGCCGCCGCCGGCAGCCTGATCGGCGAGACTTGCTTCAAGAATCTTTTGATACTCGGGGGTCAGCGGAGCCTGCTGAGCGAGGCCGGGACGCCTGGTCGGATCAAATGACGGGCCGATGCCCGGGACGTCCTGGCGGTTCCATTGGCCTTTCAGATCGGGATAGTTGGCGTCATCGAACGCCCATGCACCGCCGGGTATGAGCATCAGCGCCGCGCCGAGCAAGCTGCCGGTAATCGCTCTTCCGAGCGACATTCGAATAGACATGTCATTCTCCCTCATGCGCGGCACAAGAGTCGCGTGGATGGGCGAGCGCACTCCCTATTTGACCTTAACGTACTTCCTCAAATTCTGCATGCCCACATCCGCCGCGAAAACGCTGCCCATATCGTCAGCTGCGATGCCCGACGCCGGTCACCCTATTCAAAGAAGATTTTTTGTCGATTCTACAGTCCGGCTGAATCGAAATCCACTGGTGCTCTGACACTTGACCATTCATTCCCTTTCGGTCAGTTCAGATCGGCCAACATTTTCCTGATGGTCGGTTCCAGCGCCGGCAAATGCAGGGTTGCGATCTCCCACATGACTTCGGGGTCGATCCGCTCATACTCGTGACGAATGAAATTGCCGATACTTATGATCTTTTGCCATTCCTCGTTGGGATACTTGTCCAACAATTCGATCGGGAGCGCTTTGACGGCTTCGGAGACGATTGCCACCGCGCGTTCGACGGTGCGTTCCATGTAATAAATGGACCTGAATGTGTCGTAGGAAATGCCGGCAATCATGTCCTCGACGCCTCGAATGTGAAACAGGACGTGCTCAAGGCGAGCGCGGGGGTTCTTGGTGGCCGCCATCAGAAGACGCGGATCGCGCCCTGTTCGATATATGGTCGGTAGCTGTCGACGAGGCCCTCGCGGGTGGTGTAGCCGATCTCCACGCCGGGAAAGGTGTTCTGCAGGACCGTGTAGGCGCCCAGGAACGCGTCGAGGCCAAACCTGCGGCCGGGTGTCTTATCGACAAACACGTCGATATCGGAGTCCTCGCGGCCTTCCTCGCGAGCGTGGGAGCCAAAAAGATACAACGCCGCAACGCCGTGAGCACGCAACTTGGGTTCAACGGCCTTAAGCTTGTCGATGATTTCAGCACGGTGCATGGCTTCGGTCTCTATCACGAATCGCATGAGGCGGCCACTGGTCGGACCGCGGCAACTTGCGCCATCCAACTCCGGTCCGCGCTTTCATTCACGGAATGGTTCACCCCACCCCCTCCGCCCTGACCTCCGCCCGCAGCGCGTCGATGAGCGTGAGCGTGCCCTTGCGTTCCACGTGCCAGAAGGTCCAGCCGTTGCAGGCCTCCAGGCCCTGCGCCAGCGCGCCGATGCGGTGGATCGACCCCACGGCGTCGCCGAGCGCAATGGCGCCGTCGGCGCGCACCAGCGCCTTGTGCCGGCGCTTAGCGTCGAATAGGTCGGCCCCGGGCGCGATCATGCCGCGCTCGATCAGCGCCGCGAACGGCACGCGGGGCGCGTCGCGGGCGGTCTGGAATGCGGCGAGCGAGGCCGCCGGCAGCGGCGCCACGGCGGCGATGCGGCGTTCGGCCGCCTTCAGGTAGGTCGCGTCACGCTCGATGCCGATGAAACGTCGGCCGAGACGTTTTGCCACCGCGCCGGTGGTGCCGGTGCCGCAGAACGGGTCGAGCACCAGATCATCAGGGCGAGACGCGGACAGAATCACCCGGGCAAGCAGCGCCTCCGGCTTCTGGGTCGGATGCAGCTTCTTGTTATCGCAGCCCTTGAGACGCTCCTCGCCGGTGCACAGCGCAATGGTCCAGTCCGAGCGGACCTGGATATCCTCGTTGCCGGCCTTGAGCGCCTCGTAGTTGAAGGTGTATTGCCGCGCGGCGGCGTCGCGCGAGGCCCAGATCAGCGTCTCGTGCGCATTGGTGAAGCGCCGCCCGCGAAAATTCGGCATCGGGTTGGTCTTGCGCCAGATCACGTCGTTGAGAATCCAGAAGCCGAGATCCTGCAATATCGCGCCGACGCGAAAGATGTTGTGGTAAGACCCGATCACCCACAGCGTGGCGTTCGACTTCATCACCCGCCGGCACGATGCGAGCCAGGCGCGGGTGAAATCGTCGTAGGCGGCGAAATTCGAGAACTTGTCCCAGTCGTCGTTGACGGCATCGACGCGCGAATCGTTGGGGCGCTTGAGGTCGCCTTGGAGCTGCAGATTGTAAGGCGGATCGGCGAACACGAGATCGACCGAGCCGGCCGGCAGCTTCGCGAGCTCAGCGACGCAATCGCCGTACAAGATCTGCGGCGTCGACCGGGACGGTTGGGCGACCTCGGGAATGACTTGGAGACCGACTCGGGGACTGACTTTAGGAATCAAGCGGGGCGCCCGGCTGGACGCCCCGCTGCGCGGCATGACCATGTTCAGGACTCTGACTCTGGCAACGCGGTCGGCGACGCGGGACCTTCATCCGACAGTCACAATCATGACGGCTCAGGGTAAAGATCGGCTTAAGGCGCCGACGAGAAATCACCGCGACCGTTCTCCCCTCCCCTGCTCACGAGCAAGGCCCGGGAGCGGGAGCCGGAGCCCGGGTGGAGCGGCGGCGAAACCGGGGCGGCTTTGCCACGCTGATGGGCGACCTCGGATCTCGCCGGACTCAAGTCGGGCTACGATCCTTGGTCCATGCAGCGGTACCAGCCCCCTACTCTCCCCAAGTTGGGAGGGTAGAGGCCGCTGCACTGGCGTCGTAAACGGCGCATCCCCATATTCCGGCCGATGAAGCGGTTCAGGGTATTCCATTTTGGTGCTATGACACATGCTTGATCGGACGCCCCGGCAAAATTGGCCGAGCGGACACCAAGTCATGATCCTCGGCGCAGCGAAAAACCGGGCGATGGAGCGCTACAATGCGTTTGGACGAGACCGAACAGAGCGAAAATATTGAGGATCGCCGCGGCGAACCGGGCGGCGGGTTTGGCGGCGGCGGCTTCGGCTTCCCTTTGGGCGGCGGCGGGCTCGGGATCGGCACCATTGTGGTGCTGGGCCTGATCGGCTGGGCCCTCGGCATCGATCCGCGCGTCCTGATCGGCGGCGCTGAGATCTTTTCCGGCGGCGGCCCCCACGTTCAGCAGCCGATGCAGCCGCCGGGTGGGCAGGCGCGGCGCACCGGCAAGCCAAGCGATGACATCGGGAGATTCGTCTCGACCATTCTCGGCAACATTGACGCGGAATGGACCGACATCTTCCAGCGGGACGGCAAGACCTATCGCAAGCCGGTGCTCGTCCTCTACCAGGGCCAGACCCAGGCAGCGTGCGGCGGGGCGGCGCAAAGCGCGATGGGGCCCTTCTATTGTCCGACCGACCAGAAGGTCTATTTGGACACCTCGTTCTTCCGCGAGATCGAGTCCCGTTTCCGCGGCTGCGAAGGCAAAGCCTGCGAGTTCTCGCAGGCCTATGTGATTGCCCACGAGGTCGGCCATCACATACAGAACCTGCTGGGGGTGTTGCCCAAGGTCCAACAGCAGCAGCAGCGGATGGACCGCACTGCCGCCAATCATCTGCAAGTCCAGGTCGAGCTGCAGGCCGATTGTTTGGCCGGTATCTGGGCAAGCCACGAGAACAAGAGGTTACAAAGCCAAGGAAAGCCATTGCTGGTGGAGCCCGGCGACATCGACGCCGCGATGCAAACGGCTTCCGCGATCGGCGACGATACCTTGCAGCGGAAGGCGACCGGACGGGTGGTGCCCGACAGCTTCACCCATGGTTCCTCGGCGCAGCGCCAGCGCTGGTTCATGAACGGATACCGGGAGGGGACCGTCGCGGCCTGCAATACCTTCAGGTCGGAGAATCTTTAGGCGCCAGCGAAGTTCGGCGGGTGAAAACGAAACGAGGTTCCTTCGTGTCATGACCAAGGACCAGGTGAAAGAACTTCTCGACCGCGTCTTAACTTGGCCGGAGGATGATCAGGAGAAGCTTGCGCAGTTCGTCCGCGAGGTTGAGCAGCTTCGTGCCGGCGATGATATCACTGCTCAAGAATGGGCAATCATTGAACGGCGCGCGGCTCGAAGAGACTTGGCGACTGACGAAGAGGTCGAAAAAGTGTTCCGGCGCCATCGCAACCCATGAAGCTGCGATATGAACGTGGCGCACTCGCCGATCTCGATGAAATTTTTTCGTATATAGCCAAGGACAATCCGCAAGCAGCAAGTCGCCTTGTTGCTCGCGTTGAAGAAGTGGCGGCGCGGATTGCCGCCTTCCCGCATATCGGGCGGGCGACCCGCAACCCCAGATTCCGACGATTTCCGATCGGAAAATACTTGATCGTGTACGAGGTCGGGAAGGATGAAGTGGTTATTCACTATGTTCGCCACGGCGCTCGCCGGCGCCATTGGGAGGGAGAGGAATAGAGGCAATCTTCAGTCGCAAGATCTGAAGGCTTTGCTAGCCGCAGCGACGCTCGAAGGCGTCGATCTCGATTGATCACGAGATGTGGGACGCACGATCGACCTCAACGATTGGACCATTAGCCATGCCCGGCATCGATGAGAGCAAGCAATTCATCCCGCTGCATATCGCGATACTGACCGTGTCGGACACCCGCTCGGCTGAGGACGACAAGTCCGGCGCGACGCTCGCGGAACGGATTGCGAAAGCCGGCCACGCGGTCGCGGCGCGCGCCATCGTCACCGATGACATCGACAAAATTCGCACTCAGGTGAAAGCCTGGATCGCAGACGCCACGATCGACGTCATCATCACCACTGGCGGCACGGGCTTCACCGGACGCGATGTGACGCCCGAGGCCGTGGAGCCGCTGTTCGAAAAGCGCATGGATGGATTTTCGACGCTGTTTCTGATGGTGAGCTACGGCAAGATCGGTACTTCGGCGATCCAGACCCGCGCCACCGCGGGTGTCGCCGGCGCGACCTACATTTTCTGCCTGCCGGGCTCGCCGGGCGCGTGCCGCGATGCCTGGGACGACATTTTGGTGCACCAGCTCGACTATCGTTACCGGCCGTGCAATTTCGTCGAGATCATGCCGCGCCTCGATGCGCATCTGCGCCGCGCCAAGGCGCAGCGTGCGACGGTTTAGACTGACGTAGCCCGGATGAAGCGAAGCGCAATCCGGGATGGGCCGTTCCCGGATTACGCTTCGCTCCATCCGGGCTACAGGTTACGCCTATAGCTCCAATTCCCACGTCTCGCCCACGACGTCGACCCCGAAGCTGTGATGCGGCTTCTCCTCCACCCGCACGAAGCCGGCGCCCTCGTAGATGTGGCGTGCATCGGTCAAAACGCTCTGCGTCCACAACGTGATTTTCCGATATCCGGCATCGCGGGCGAATTTGATGCAGTGCTCGACCAGGCGGCGGCCGATGCCGCGCCCGCGCGCATGCGGTTCGACGATCAACAGGCGCAGCTTGGCGATGCCATTGCCGGCATCGACCAGCATCACGGAGCCCGCCGGCGCGCCATCAAGCTCGGCGATCCAGCAGCCCTGGCGGGCGAGGTTGTGGCGGCGCTGGAAATCCGCGATGATCCCGGCCACCAGCACGGCAAACTCCGATCCCCATCCGTATTCCCTGCCGTAGATTGCAGTATGGCGTGCGAGCACCCAGTTGAGATCGTCGGATCGATGCGGACGCAAAATGACGGCGTCGGACATGGCGGGTGCCGCGGCAGGCGCGAGCAGCGTCTGAAGGGTCGCCATGGCCGCGACAAGGCGGCGCTGCGCGTCGTCGTCGAGACGCTCCAGCAAGGCGCCGATCTCCTCCTGCGAGCGCCGGTCGAGGGATGCGAACGCTTCCCGGCCTCGATCCGTCAAGGCGAGGATGCTTTGCCGCCGGTCGATGGCGGACCGCGTGCTGGCGACGAGACCCGATGTCGTGAAGCCGCGCAGCAGGCGGCTGAGGTAGCCGGGATCAATGCTGAGATCGGCCGCAAGCTCGGCCGCCGTGGTGGTTCCGCGCTGGGCAAGCTCGTAGAGCACGCGTCCTTCGGTCAGCGAAAAGGCGGTACCGAGGAGACCATGTCGCAACAGGCCGATCTGGCGCGTGTAGAAGCGATTGAACCGACGGACGGCCGTCACCCGGACAGCAGCTTGCATCGAGCCCTCGCTAACGAGACTGTCAGTGAGGGATGAGTCATTTTGTTGACTGAGTCAACTAAATTTCGAAAAGACAATAATGCGCCATTTCAATCGGTTACGCATCCGCGTTCATCGGCGCGCTCCGCTGCGCAGCATCAGGATGCGCCTGCGGCCGAGGCGGGCCAAGAGGTCCGCTTCGGGATCGGCCGCCGTGTCACGATGGCCGCCGACCTCATTGTAGAGCCGTGCATCGATCAGGAGGCCCTGATCGGGATGCGCTCGTCCGAACAGGGCGAATTTGAGCAGCGCCAGCGCCTCGAAGATCACCGGATAGGCGGATCGCACGGGTATCGACTTGCGAAATACTGCTGCCGATCGCCAAGCGCCGGACGATTCGGCTTCATCGATGAAGCGCGCCGCCTCCTCGATCCAGGTTGCGTCGAGGACAGTGCCGGCGCGCAAGAACATCAGCCACGGTGAACGCGCCGCCGCCGCCGCCGCATTGAGCCGAGCGCCGAGCGGCGCGGATGAGACTGCCACTTCGCAACCTGCCGCATCCGCGACCTGCAGCGTTGCATCGGTCGAACCGCCGTCGACGACCGTCACCTCGCGCACGACGCCGCTCATGGCGCCCGATATCAACATCGCCAGCGTGGACACGAGCATGCGTTCGCTATTGAATGTTGGAATAATGACACTGAGCATTGAGGTCGACTTATGGATCCCGCCCCCCGCGGGGGAAGCATGGCCTTCGCTGTAGCATCCCCAGCCCTCCCGTCGAGGCAGGAAAATTGGGCGTGCCGACGTGAAAGGCGGCATGTGGATAAGTCCCGAGCCGCGGCGCGAGCCGGGGGGCAAAATTGTTCTTGTTTTGTTCTAAACTCTACGCTATAAATAATCTATGTCTCGACAAACCGCAGCTCGCCGTCGCCCGCCGGAACCGGACCCGTCGCATTTCGGTCCGGCGGGCAGTATGTGGGAGGTTGGCGCCGAGCCCCACCCGGACTTGGCTGCCAACACAGACGTAGACTCAGCCCGCCGGCGCGGGCGGGGTGCTCTGACGAACGCTTCGGGCAGGTTCGAACCTCGCGTTCTCGTCGCGTTCGACGATGGCTGGCAATCGATCGAGGAGCTTCCGCCGTTCAAGACCGAAGTCGCGATTGATACCGCCCGCAAGGTCATCACCCGCAATACGTCGCCGGACATCCCGTTCGATCGCTCGATCAACCCTTATCGCGGCTGCGAGCACGGCTGCATCTACTGCTACGCCCGACCGACCCACGCCTACCTGGGCCTGTCGCCGGGCCTCGATTTCGAATCGAAGCTGTTCATGAAGCCCGATGCGCCCGAGCTTCTGGAACGCGAGCTGTCGGCGCGCAACTATACGCCGCGGTTCATTGCGATCGGCACCAACACCGACCCCTATCAGCCGATCGAGCGGCGTCACGCCATCATGCGGCGCATCCTGGAGGTGCTGGAGCGCTGCGGACATCCCGTCGGTATCGTGACCAAATCGAACCTGGTGACCCGCGATATCGACATTCTCGCCAGGATGGCGAGCCGCAAGCTGGTGCGGGTCGGCATCTCGGTGACCTCTCTCGACGCCAAGCTTGCCCGCGCCATGGAGCCGCGTGCCCCGACGCCGGCGCGCCGGCTCGAAGCGCTGCGCGCGCTTAGCTCTGCCGGTATTCCGACCACTGTGATGGTCGCGCCCGTCATCCCTGCGATCAACGATGCGGAGATCGAGCGCATTCTCGAAGCTGCTGCCGCCTGTGGGGCGGAGGCGGCCGGTTACGTGCTGCTGCGGTTGCCGCTTGAGGTGCGCGACCTCTTCCGCGAATGGCTGCAGGCCAATTTCCCCGACCGCGAGCGCCACGTTTTTGCGCTGATTCGCCAGACCCGCGGCGGCAAGGACTATGACGCCACTTTCGGCAAGCGCATGACGGGCGGTGGCCCTTACGCCTGGATGATCGGCAAGCGTTTTGAGACCACCTGCTCCCGCCTTGGGCTCAACGTGCACAAGACGGAACTGACGACTGAGCATTTCAAGCCGCCCACGCCGGCGAGCGAGCAGCTGAGCTTGCTTTGACGGCTAGAGCGGGATGACTTTTCTTCGAATCGTCATCCCGCTCTAGCTTATCGTTGGAGCATGATCTTTTCCGAAAACCGGTTCCCACTTTTCGGGATCATGCTCAGCACAAGCGGCCCGGAGCGTCGGCGACCGGGCCGTCGAGCCTCTCCCTACCCTCCCCGCGCGGCGGCGGAGGGGGTCAGGAAGGTGGGGCTTAGCAGAGACTTCAGGGCGCGACGACGTGCCAGACGTTGTTGCGGTTGTCGCCTTCGACGTCGCCGGCTTTCTTGTCATCCTTCCAGTAATAGAGCGGCTTGCCCTTGTAGGCCCACTGCTTGGCGCCGTCATCGCGCACGACCACGGTCCAGTTGCCGGCATCCTTGGCGTCGCCCGATACCAGCAACGGCGGCCAATTGGTGGCGCATTGGCCGTTGCAGCCCGATTTGCCGGCCGTCGTATCGCGATCCCACGTGTAGAGCGTCATGCCCTTGGTATCGACCAGCACCTTGCCTTTCGACGTGTCGGCGACCTTTGCGGGCTCGGCCATTTGGGCGAGCGCGAATGTGGCGCCGAGCGACAACATTGTGCCGGCAATCGCCGCAGCGAAGATCTGCTTCATGATGAAACCTCCCTGATTTTCCTTGGGAGAGCGCTGAAGAGGGCGCTCGGGGGTGAGCTTTGAGGCGAAGGCTTTTCCCCGCCCCGCACGCCATGGTGCAACAAAATAGCTACGTTGCAAAGCCGGCACTTTATGGGCCAGCAATTGCACATAATCGACGGCGAAATCCAAAGCGACCAGGCCAATCAGCGTCGATGCCTTATAACGTATGCATACGCTGCCCCTCGCGGATCGCTGCCCATACCCGTTCCGGCGTTGCCGGCATGTCCACATGGCGTATGCGGTAGGCCCGATACAGGGCATCAACGATCGCGTTCATGACGGCCGGCGCCGAGCCGATGGCGCCGGCTTCGCCCGCTCCCTTCACGCCCAACGGATTGGTGGCGCATCGCACGTTGCGGGTCTCGAAGGTGAACGGCGGCGTATCGGCGGCCCGGGGCAGCGCGTAGTCCATCAGCGAGGCGGTGACGAGTTGACCGGAGGCGGCGTCATAGACCGTGTGCTCCATGATCGCCTGGCCGATCCCTTGCACGGCGCCGCCTTGGACCTGGCCAGATAACAGCAGCGGATTGAGGGTCACGCCGAAATCGTCGACCACCACATAGGCGAGAATGTCGACATGACCGGTGTCGGGATCAACTTCCACTTCGGCGATGTGGGTACCGTTCGGATAGGTCGGCTGCGGCGGTCCAACCGAATCCATGACCGAGAGCAGCTCGGGTTTGGCCTGCCCTGATGCCGCTACTCGGGCAAACGAGATCGAGCGGTCGGTCCCGGCAATGCGCACTTCTCCGTTCTCGATTTCGAGGTCGGTCTCGGCTGCTTCCAGCTCTTGAGCGGCGATCGACTTGAGATTGACGGCGAGTTTGCGCGCAGCGCTGTCGACCGAGGCGCCGCCGCAGGTGATGGAGCTTGAGCCGCCGGTCCCGGCCCCGGTCGCCACCACATCGGTATCGCCTTGGATAACAGTCACGCGCTCGGGCGGCAGGTCGAGATGTTCGGCGACGAGCTGAGCATAGGCGGTCTTGTGCCCCTGCCCGGTCGACTGCGATCCTGCCAGAACCGTGACGTTGCCGTCGCGCCCGAGCCGCACGGTCGCGGCATCCGGTCCATTGTTGCCGCATGCTTCGATATAGGTGGCAAGCCCGATGCCTCGCAGCTTTCGCGCCTTTTTCGAAGTGGCCGCACGCTTGCCGAACCCGTTCCAGTCGATGATCTCCTGAGCACGCCGCATATGGGCGGCAAAATCGCCGGTGTCGTAGACCTTTTGGGTCGGCGTCGTATAGGGCATTGCGGTGGGCTTTATGAAGTTGCGCCGACGCAGCGCCTCCGGAGAGATGCCGATATCGCGCGCGGCGGTATCGACCAGCCGCTCGATCAGATAAGCCGCCTCCGGCCGGCCGGCGCCGCGGTAGGCATCGACCGGCAGCGTATTCGTGAAGGCCGCCGTGATGCGGATGAAGCAGGTCGGAAAATCGTAGACGCCCGGCAACATCACGGCGCCGACATACGGAATATAGGGCGCAAAAGCCGAGAGATACGCGCCCATATCGCAGGTCATATCGATCGACAGCGCCGTGAAGCGATGGTCCGCGTCGAGCGCAAGCGTCGCCGTGGTGAAATTGTCGCGCCCCTGCGTGTCGCCGAGAAAGTGCTCGGTGCGCTCGGCGACCCATTTGACCGGACGCTTGAGCCGCTTTGCCGCGACGGCTGCAAGCGCGTATTCCCGATAGGGAAACAGCTTGGTGCCGAATCCTCCGCCCACGTCCGGCGTAATGACCCGCAGCTTATCCGGTGCGATCTTGAGCACCGCCTGGCTCAAGAGGTCGCGCAAGAGATGCGAGCCCTGGCTGCCCAGTGTCAGCGTGATGCGGTCCGCGCTGGCATCGTATTCTGCGACGACGGCGCGCGTGTCGAGATAGTTGGTGACAAGCCGCTGATTGACGACGGACAGCGACACGGTCTTGGCGGCGGTCGCAAGAGCCTGTGCGGTGCCTGTCTCGTCGCCCAGCGTCTGCTTGAACGCGACATTGCCGTGATGGGTCGGCCACACCTGAGGCGCGCCCGGTTTGAGCGCCTCGACTGCGGACACCACGTGCCGCAGCGGTTGCCACTCGACGACGATCGCCTCGGCCGCGTCCTTGGCCTGCGCGACCGTGTCCGCCACCACGAAGGCGACGGCATCGCCCACATGGCGGACCTCGTCAGACGCCAGGATGGGATAAGACGGCGCGTTGACCGTCAGCCCCTCCGGGACCGCGATGCAAGGAAGAGCGCCGAGATCAGCCACATCCGCGCCGGTGAGCACGAGATGCACGCCACTTGCGCTGCGTGCTGCCGCGATATCGGTTATGCGAAAACGCGCGTGCGCATGCGGCGAACGCAGCAGCACGGCGTGCAAGGCTCCCGCCGGCGCGACGTCGGCCACATAGCGGCCGTTGCCGCGGATGAGCGCATCATCCTCCTTGCGGGTCAGGCCTTGCGAAACGCCGAATTTGGTCGGATGCATGGGTTCTCCGATCGCGCTGCCCTCTCCCGTCCTTTGTAGGGGCGACCCTTGTGGTCGCCCGGTTTGCGCCCTACGTCCGACCGCAACGGGGCGACCACTAGGGTCGCCCCTACGGCGGTAGGAGGGAATCACAGGCCGGATACAAAACGGGCCATGATGACGATGGTCAAGACCTGCATGGTGCCCTGCGCGGCCACGGCCAGGAAGAAGTTCCGCATCATGCGGCTGATCTTGTCAAAATCCGGATTGGGCCCTCGCAGTTGCATGCATACCCGTAAATTTGTCGGCAGCAGATAGCCGGTGCCCTGGATCGTCATCAGGACAACGAGCGTCAACGCCGCCGCGACCCATGCGAATTGCGGCCACGGCACGTCGAGGAAGCCGAGGTCTTTGGCGAGAAACCAACCGGTGGTGCCGGTCATGATCGAGAGCGTCGGCATCAGGAACAAGGTTTTCGGCACCAGCCGGACGATGATCTCGCGCCGTACCGACAGATCGACGCGACGCAGAATAGGCCCCATCACGAAGCCCATGAACAGGTCGATGCCGGTCCACATCACGCCACAGATGACGTGGACGAAATTGAGAAACCACCGCTCATGGCTCGTGATCGCGACCGTCATCACGGCGAGTGCAAGCGCGCTATAGCCGACATAATGCCAGCGGACGATCGGGCCAGGGGCGGTATCCGCAATCGCAGTCATGGGCAAAGTCCGTCATAACTCGCGGGTGCGACCTGTGCGGTGCTCCGCGAGCGCCTCGTCCGCGATTCTGTCCAACTTGCCGGCCTGGGCATCTTGCTCGATTCTCTCATCGAAGCGTTGGGCATCAAACGTTTCAAACCACTCACGAAACCTGTCAAGTTCCGTAAACGAAAGCTCGGAAATAGCTCTTTTGATACATTCGAGCGATATCATGCGGGCGACTGTAGGGTGGGCAATGCGCCGGCGCAATGACGTTGAACGGTGCACGGGCGGTACCGGCGCATTGCCCACGCGGTCCAATGCCTGCCTGACGGCGTGGGCAAAATCGCCTTCAGAAAATCGATATTTTGCGGTCGCCGCGGAAGGCGATTTCGCCCACCGTACGTCGAACCTCACTCCGCCGGCTGCGGCGCCGGTTGCGCGGGCACGCGGCGCCGGCTCATGATGCCGGCCAGCCAGCGCGCGATAACATAGAACACCGGCGTGAATACGAGCCCGAACGCCGTCACGCCGATCATGCCGGCGAACACCGCGGTGCCCAGCGCCTGGCGCAGCTCCGCGCCGGCGCCGACCGCCCAGACGAGCGGCACCACGCCGAAGATGAAGGCGAGCGAGGTCATCAGGATCGGGCGCAACCGCAGTCGCGCTGCCTCCACTGCCGCCGCGAAACGGTCGCGGCCCTGGTCTTCGAGCTGCTTGGCGAATTCAACGATAAGGATGGCGTTCTTGGCCGCGAGACCGATCAACACGACGAAGCCGACCTGGGTCAGGATGTTGTTGTCCATGCCGCGCAGGATCACGCCCGTGATCGAGGCGACAAGGCACATGGGCACGATCAGAATGACAGCGAGCGGCAGCGTCAGACTCTCGAATTGCGCCGCCAGCACGAGAAATACGAATGCGACGGCCAGGGCAAAGGCGAAGGCCGCCGTACTTCCAGCCTTGATCTGCTGGAATGCAAGCGTCGTCCATTCATAGCCGAACCCGTCGGGCAGGACTTCGGCCGCGAGCTTTTCCATGGTCTCAATCGCCTGGCCCTGGGAATAGCCGGGCGCCGCCGCGCCGTCGATCTCGGCGGCGCGATAGAGGTTGTAGCGCGGCACCCGGTAGGAGGACGAAATGGAGTGCACCGTCGTGAACGAGCCGAGCGGCACGGTGTCGCCGTTCGCATTGCGCACCCGCAGGCCGAGGACATCGCGTGCGTCGCCGCGATAGCTCCCGTCGGCTTGTGCCGTCACCCTGAAGGTGCGGCCGAACAGGTTGAAGTCGTTCACATAGGCGGAACCGAGGTTGACCTGCAGCGCCGAAAACACATCGGTGACGTTGATCCCGAGCAGCTGCGCCTTGGCGCGGTCGATGTCGAGATAAAGCTGCGGCGTTGACGTCTCGAACAGCGTGAACACCTGCGTCAAGCCGGGCGTCTGGTTGGCGCGGCCCATCATCGCCACCGCGGCCGCCTGCAACGCCTGCGGACCGCGGCCGCCGCGGTCCTCGACCATCATGCGAAAACCGCCGGCATTGCCGATGCCCGCGACCGGCGGCGGCTGGATCACGAGGATCAGTGCGTCCTGAATCGCAGCGAATTTGCCGAACAGCGCCCGCGTTATGCCGGCGGCGGACTGGCTCGGATCTTTGGCCCGCTGCTCCCACGGTGCGAGCGTCAGAAAGATTGCGGCCGAATTCGGCGCATTCGTGAACGTCGCCGCCGAGAAGCCGACGAAGTCCACGCCATGCTCGACACCCGGCGTCCGCAGCGCGAGATCGACGGCGCGGCGGTAGACGGCGTCGGTGCGCGCCAGCGACGCCCCGGGGGGCAGCTGGATCACGACGATGAGGTAGCCGCGGTCGATTTGCGGGATGAACCCCGTGGGTGTCTTGCGGAATTCGTTCAATCCGAAGCCTAGAATGGCCACATAAGCGATGAGCATCAGTACGGCGACGCGCACCGCCCGCGCGGTGAGGAAGCCATAGCCACGGCCTAATCGATCGAAGCTCCAGTTGAACAACTTGAAGAAGCCCTTGACCGGCAACTCCCACCAGCGGGCGCGGTGATGCGGGTCGTGGGGCTTGAGCAGGAGAGCACACATCGCCGGCGACAGGGTCAGCGACACGATGAGCGAGATCACGGTGGCGCCGGCGATGGTGAGCGCGAACTGGCGGTAGAACTGCCCGGAGATGCCGGTAATGAATGCCGACGGCACAAATACCGCACACAGCACGAGCGCAATGGCGATCAGGGCCGAACCGACCTCATCCATGCTCTTGACAGCCGCATCATGCGGCGAAAGCCCGGCCGCGATATTGCGCTCGACGTTCTCCACCACGACGATCGCATCATCGACGACGATACCAATCGCGAGGACCAGCCCGAACAGCGTCAGATTGTTGAGCGTGAAACCGAAAATCGCCATGAAGAAGAATGTGCCGACCAGCGAGACGGGAATAGCAACGATCGGAATCACAGCTGCGCGCCAGGTCTGCAAGAACAGGATCACGACCAGCACCACGAGGACGATGGCCTCGGCAATGGTCTCGATCACCGCATTGACCGACTGCTGGATGAACTCGGTCGGGTTGAAGACGATGTCGTAGGCGACGCCCTGCGGAAAGCGGGCGGACACCGTTTTCATGGTATCGATGATGCCCTTCGCGGTCGTGAGCGCATTCGAACCCGGCCGCTGGAAGATCGCAAGCGCCACCGCCGGATCATGATCGAGATAGGAGTTGGTCGAATAGTCCTGCGCCGCGAGCTCGACGCGGGCCACATCCTTGAGGCGCACCAGCGCGCCCGGCGTCTGCTTGACGACGATCTCGGAAAACTGGTCGGGCTCGGCGAGCCGCCCCTGGGTTTGCACGGCGATCTCAAATGGGCCCGGACTTGTCATCGGCTGCTGGTTGAGCACGCCGGACGCGACCTGAATATTCTGGCCCTGGAGGGACGCCACCACGTCGCTTGCGGTCATGTTGAGTGACTGCAGGCGATCGGGGTCAAGCCAGATGCGCATCGCGAAGTCGCGACCACCGAACACAATGATCGAGCCAACCCCGTCAACGCGCGTCAACGCGTCCTTGATCTCGAGCGTCGAGTAATTGGAAAGGAACAACGAATCGCGCGATTTGTCCGGCGAATGGATGTTCACCACCATAAGGATGTCGGGCGAGGCCTTGGTCACCGTAATGCCGATGTTGCGAACATCGGCCGGGACGCGCGGCTGGGCGATGGCGACGCGGTTCTGGACCTGCACCTGAGCGATATCGAGATTGGTCCCAATGTCGAACGAGACCGCGATGGTGAAGCGTCCATCGGACGTTGCGTTCGAGGACATGTAGATCATGTTCTCGACGCCATTGATCTGGTCCTCGATCGGCGACACCACGGTCGAGGCGACCACATCGGCGCTTGCACCCGGGTACTGCCCGGACACGTTGATGATCGGCGGCGCGATCTCGGGATATTGGGCGACCGGAAGGCGGAAGAACGACACCGCACCGACGATCACAAACACCACAGATATCACCGCCGCAAAGATCGGCCGGTCAATGAAGAAATGCGAGATGCGCATCGCTCTTCCTCAATCCGTTTTGGGTTGGGAAGCGCTCGCGTCGACCTTGGCTTGGGGAGAGCCAGGGATTGGGGCGGGCGGCGCCTCGTTCTGCGGGTTGACCTTCTGGTTCGGGCGCGCGCGCATCAAGCCGTTGACGATGACGCGGTCCTCTTCCTGCAAGCCGCTCTTTATCACGCGCAGGTTGTTGAACGATTGCCCGAGCGTCACGTATTTCATTCGCACGACATTTTCGGAATCGACGACCAACACGTACTTGCGCGTCTGCTCGGTGCCGATGGCGGCATCGGAAACGAGCAGCGCGTTGTAGGACGGCGAACCGGGCACCCGCACGCGTGCGAACATCCCGGGCGTAAGCACGCCCGCCGGATTGGAGAACACCGCGCGGCCCCGTATGGTGCCGGAGGAGCGGTCAATCACGTTGTCGACGAAATCCATACGTCCCTGATGCTGGAAGTCCTGTTCGTCGATCAACTTGAGCGCCACCACAACACTGGTGTCGCGGCTGGTCATCTCGCGGCCGCCCTGGGCCAGCCGCTCGTAGCGCAGGTAGGAGGCCTCGTCGAAGGTGAACTCGAACCTGATCGGGTCCGTCGACATGATGGTGGCAAGCAACGAGGTATTGCCGGCGGTGCCGCCGGTGACGAGGTTGCCGGGGGATACCCGGCGGTCGCCGATCCGGCCGGCCACCGGGGCCTTGAGTTCGGTGAACTCGAGGTCGAGGCTGGCCTGCCGCACGGCCGCTTCCTGTGCCTGAACCGAGGCCTCGGCGACGCGCTTGACCTGGGTGCGCTGATCGAAGGTCTGCTCCGTGATGGTGCTCTGCCGGACGAGCTGCGCGCCGCGCGCAAGATCGGTCTCCGCAAAGGCGAGGTTGGCGTGGGCCTGGGCGAGATTGGCCTTGGCTTGATCGAACGTGGTCTGGAACGGGCGCTTGTCGATGGTGAATAGCGGATCCCCCTGCTTGACCATCTGGCCGTCCGTGAAGTCAATGCGGTCGAGGTAGCCGGAAACACGGGCGCGAATTTCGACGCTGTCGACCGCAACAAAGCGGCCAACATATTCATCCTGGTCGATGACTACGCGCTTGACCGGATTGGCGACCGTAACGGCCGGAGGCGGCGGTGCAGAGGCCTGCTTTTGCGGGCTCTCGCTACAGCCGACCACCAGCAACAAGGCAGCAAGCGAAACGGCGCGCACCGCAGCGGAGGGTCGCATGAGTCCTCCAAATGATGCGACCGGCAAAAGGAATTTGCGGTTTCCGCGGAACATCGGTCGCTCCCCTGGGTAAAAAAGTGGTCAATCTTGACCGAACCGTTTAGTCAAGGTATTATATAAGCACTGCGAAAAGAGTCAAGATGACCGAACCGTTCGGTCAACAAAAAACTCCCTCCAACAGCCTCACAAGCAGCAGCGATCCTGCGGACGAAACGGCGCACGCGACGGTGGCGGAGGCCATGAGTTCTCCGGGTGCTGCGATGCAACAAGAGGATTGTAGGTAGGTCCTGCCTCGCGATCTGCAAGACGCCTTTTCGTGATCAGGTCGCCTTCAGTTGAGGCAAATGGTTGAAATAATGGTGTCTTTGTGGCGACTTTGGACGGCGGCAATACTTCCATTCTAACTGCTCTGATGGTTTTCTAACTGCTCTGACGATTTCGAGCAGAACGAAATACCCCTTTTTATGCAAGCGAAATCAGTGTCTTGTAGAGGGGTTTCAAAAAGGGGAAAAACTCAGGTTGCGTACGCCGCTGCGGCAATCCCCTCCCCCGCTCGCGGGCAGGGTGCGAGCGATCGAAAGTCGGAACAAGCTCGCCTTCAGGCGCTGCGTCCGCGCCGGAATTCACGTAGCCACCCGGGACCGCAAAGGATAGCGACGGCGCCTCCGTAAACGGCCGCGCCTAAGATACCAAGGATGCCGAGCGCCGCCACGAAGCGGACCGCGCCGAGGTCTTCGCACTGCCGCATGACTGGGCCGGCCGCGACAAGCAGGGCCGCCGCGAGCGCCAAGCCGCTCAGCGCGAGCTTCATTCCCGAAGACCGCAGGCGATCGTCGAACGAGATGAGGCCACGGCGCCGCGCAAACCATATGAGAAGGATGAAATTCACCCACATGCCGATCGAAGTCGCAAACGCGAGCCCGACCTGGGCATAGCGATCCATCAATAGGATTTTCAGTGCGATATTGATCACGACCCCAACCGCCAGCGCCTTGACCGGGGTCGCCGTATCGCCGCGGGCGAGAAAGCTTGCCGACACGGCACGCAACAGGACAAACGGCAACAATCCGATCGCATAGGCCGCGAGTGTCGCGCCGGCGGCTGACGCATCGGCCGCGGTGAACGCGCCACGCGAGAACAGCGCCAGCATGATGAGATCGGGCACGATGCCGAACGCGGCGACGCAGGGAATCGACAATAACAGGGCGAACTCGATCGAGCGGTCCTGCGCACGTCGCGCGCCACGCTCGTCGCCGACCGCAATCCGGCGCGCCATCTCCGGCAACAGGACCGTTCCGACCGCGATGCCGATCACCCCGATTGGCAACTGGTTGATCCGGTCGGCGTAATAAAGCGCCGATACCGCTCCGGCAGCGAGGAAACTCGCAATGATGGTGTCGGCGAACAGCGCGATCTGGGTGCCGGCCGAACCCAATACCGCTGGGCCGAGCGCCCTGAAGAACCGCCGTACATCATCGTCAAGGCGCAGGGTGCGAAATCTCGGCAGCGCTTCGTGGCGACCAAGATCGGCTGCCACCATCAAGGCCTCAAGACATCCGGCAATGAACACGCCCCAGGCCGCCGCATGACCGGCCGTCGGAAAAAACGCGGCGAGCGCCAGCGTCGCCATCATGGACAAATTGAGAAGGATCGGCGCCGCCGCCGGCGAGGCGAATCGCTGCAGCGTATTGAGGATGCCGCCATAAAGCGTCACCAGCGTGATCAGCAGCAAATACGGAAACGTGATGCGAGTGAGTTCGACCGCGAGGGCGAAGCGCCGGGGATCGGCGCTGAAGCCCGGAGCGAGGAGCGAAATCACCGCTGGGGTGAATAGAAGCGCCACGACAATCAGCAACGCCTCGGTGGCAAACAACATCGTGAAGACGCGGTCGGCAAACAGCTGCGCCGGGGCGCCGCCGCGTTCGCCGCGAATGCGCGCGTAGGCCGGAATGAAGGCGGCATTGAAGGCGCCCTCGGCGAAGATGGCGCGAAAATGATTGGGCAGGCGCAAGGCGATAAAGAACGCATCCGCTACCGGTCCGGCACCGAGGATCGCCGCCAACATGATGTCGCGCAGAAATCCGGTGACGCGCGAGACGAGCGTCAGGCCGCCGACGGTCATGATGCGTTTGAGCATGGGAGTCTTACGGTTAGCCGTCGGGTGGGCAAAGCGAAGCGTGCGCCCACCACCCGAATAAACCCCAGGCGCTCACGAGCGTTGCAGGGCAGCGGTGGGCACCCTTCGCTTTGCCCACCCCACGCGCGTCTCGCCTCCTACGGGCTACCCGCCGACCGCGCGCCGGACGGCCGCGATGATGCCGTCCTGCGTGGTTTCGTCAAGATAAGCGTGCATCGGCAGGCTGACGACCTCCTCGGCAATGAGGTCGCAGACCGGCAGACCGCACGGGTCGGCTGGAAAATGGCGGTACGCCTCCAGGCGATGCAGCGGCTTCGGATAGTAGATCGCG
>Ga0137415_10001832_pt1 | contig 21168 bp, 15 predicted proteins | sample CZODoug3_1_1_16f_FD_183082 | JGI IMG/M metagenome (GOLD analysis project Ga0137415, IMG submission 183082) | Vadose zone soil fungal communities from Angelo Coast Range Reserve, California, USA - CZODoug3_1_1_16fungal (Hybrid Assembly) | ecosystem: Environmental > Terrestrial > Soil > Vadose...
CACCGCGAACAGCGTCATCGCTTCCGCGAACCGGTTGATCGATGTGCGCCACTTCTGGTTGAGCAAATACAAAATCGCCGAAATCAGGGTGCCCGCGTGGCCGATACCGATCCACCAGACGAAGTTGACGATTGCGAATCCCCAGCCGATCGGGATGTTGATGCCCCAGATTCCCACGCCTTTGGTGATCAGCCAGCCGATCGCCAGGTTCAGCACCATCACGATGCCGAACAGGAACGCAAACCCCAAAAGCCATCCGATGCCCAGTGGCCGCGTCAGCACCACCGACGAAATCTTGTCGGTGACCGAAGCGTACGTATGCCCCGGCTCAATCCACGGTTCCGGTTCGTGCCCTCCCGGCAATTTCTCGTCTCCGCTCATGCCTTTTCCAGCTCCGCATTCGGATTGCGCACCGCGCCGAGATACGTGGTGCGCGGCCGCGCATTCAATTCGCCCAGAAGGGTGTAATTCCGCTGCTGCGCCTTCAGCTTCGCCACCTTGCTGTTCGGGTCATTGATGTTGCCGAAGGCAATCGCTTCCGAGGGACAAGCGGATTCGCACGCCGTCACAATTTCGCCGTCGCGAATCGGCCGGTTCTGCTTTTCCGAGTCAATCCGCGCATTGTTGATCCGCTGCACGCAGTACGTGCACTTTTCCATCACTCCGCGGCTGCGCACCGTCACTTCCGGATTCCGCAGCAGCTTCAATTGCGGCGTCTCCCAATCCTGGAAGCGCAGGAAATTAAATCGCCGCACCTTGTAAGGACAATTGTTCGAGCAGTAGCGCGTCCCGACGCAGCGGTTGTACACCATGTCGTTCAGGCCTTCCGCGCTGTGCGTCGTCGCGCCTACCGGGCAAACCTGCTCGCACGGCGCGTTTTCGCACTGCATGCAAGGCACCGGCTGGAAGAATGTCTGCGGATTATCCAGCGCCGGGCTGTATTCCGTCGGATCGCCGGTGTGGCCTTCCACCGAGGAGGGAGAATGCGTGTAATAGCGATCGATGCGGATCCAGTGCATTTCGCGCCCGCGCATCACCTGATCCTTGCCGACCACCGGAATGTTGTTTTCCGACTGGCAAGCCACCACGCACGCATTGCACCCGTTGCACTTGTTCAGATCAATCGCCATGCCCCAGGCGTATCCGGGATAGGCAAATTCCTTGTACAGCGAATCATCCTTCGCCGGCGTTTCATGTCCTTCATGCGGGAACCCTGGATTCTTCTTGTATTCATCCAGTGTCGCCGTGCTCAGAATCTGCCGGCCTTCCATGTTGAAGTGATACTGCGTGCAAGCCAGCGAGTAGCCTTCGCCTGTCGCCGTCATCTTGCCACCCGCGGCGCTCCACAGCGCGTTCGACGTCCGCACCGCATAGGCATTGAATCCCTTGTTCGTTCCGGCAAACCCGGAGCGCGTCCGCCCGTAACCGAGCGGCAATACCACCGTGTTTTCCGCTTGTCCCGGCAGCGTCCACGTTGCCGCGGTCACCTTACTTCCGTTCAACTCGATGTCCACCACCGTCGAGCGAATCTGCCCGTGCTCGCCGCCCCGTGAAATCACTTTGTGCGCCAGGTCATTCTTCTGCGCGAATTTCGGGCTCACCAGCGCCGCGTTGTCCCACGTCAGCTTCGTCACCGGCTTCGGCAATTCCTGCAGCCATCCATTGTTAGCGAACCGCCCGTCGTACACCGTCGGGTCCGGTCGGAAAATGTACTCCACTTCGCTGGCAGGGATTCCCGCGAACGCCGGCAAACTCGCTGGATTGAATTTCAGTTCCGGATTGATCGGCGGCAACTTCGTTCCCGGAATCACTCCGTCATTCAGCCACTTCCGCCAGCCGGCATCGATCGAAGTTTCAAGATGGGTTGACGCCTCCGTCCAATACGCGCGCACCGCGTCGTAAGGAGGTTGCCCCGGTTTGTCGCCGAACGCCGCCACTATGTCATGCGCCGACTTTGTGTAATACAACGGCGATATCAGCGGTTGCACGATGCTTGCGGTTCCGTCGTAAGCCCGCGCGTCACTCCACGATTCCAGATAATGCGACTCCGAAACATGCCACTGGCAGTAAGCCGAAGTCTCGTCAAAATAAGGGCTCAGGTGCACCGAGGTGTGCACTTTCTTCAGCTTCGTAACGAAATCAAAATCGTGCGGAGCGTCATAAACCGGATTGCCGCCCAGAATCACCAGCAAGTCCACTTTTCCGGCGTCCATATCCGCGCAAAGGTCTCGCAGCGATTCCAGTTGATTCACCGGCTCCACTTCCACCGGCTCCGTGTAATAAACCGTCGTGCCCACATTCCCAAGCGCCGCGTTAATCGCGTGCGCCAGCGCGTGCACCATCGCCGACTGTTGCTCTCCCGCAATCACCAGTGAATTGCTGTGAGCCTTTTGCAAATCCGCAACAACCGTGTTCAACCACTTTTCCGCGTCGTTCGGCAGGCTCACCGCGTTGCCACGCCCCAGCTTCGCCGCCAGTGCGCGTGCAAACAATTCAATATCGCACGCACGCATCGGCAGCTTGTTATCCGCCGAAGATCCGGTCACCGTCGGCGTCGGCTCCACCACATACAGCCGGTTCATCGCCTCGCTCGCGCCTTCCAGCTTGCGCCGCCGCGCGAACTGCTTCGCGTGCGAAATGTGCCCAGGCCCGCTCGCCAGGAAATCCGCGTCCAGCGACAAAATCACGTCCGCCTTGCCTGGCACGTAAACCGTGTTCACCACGCGGCCAAACGCCAGCTTCGCGCCCTCGCGCGCTCCGTCGCTTACCGCCGGCTCCCACTGATGCCACTTCGCCTGCGGATAAAGCGCCAGCAATTTCCGCAACTGTGACGCCAGCGTCGGTGAAGTCAACGTTCCGCTCAGAATGCGGAAACCCGCGCCGCCGGCGGCATTCACACCTGTGGCCGCTTCCTGTGCGGAATCAAGGAAAGTGGACCAAGCGCGAATTTCGCCGCCTTGCAGCACCGTCTGCGCGCGATCCGGATCGTACAAATTCAAAACCGAAGCCTGCACCATCGCGCTCGTCGCACCCAGGCTCGACGGGTGATCCGGATTCCCCTCAATTTTCGTCGGCCGCCCTTCGTGGCTTTCCACCAGCACGCCAACGGCATCCGCGCCAAACGGCATCACAGTCGCGTAATAATTCGGCTTCCCAAGCACAATGCCGTCCGGCTGCTTCACATACGGCACGATGTGCGATTCATCCGGACGCCCGCAGCCCGCCATCCCCGCCAGCGCCAGCGACGCTCCCATCAATTTCAGGAAGTCGCGGCGGTCCACCGCGTCGTCCCACTCCGAAGCGTGCCGCGGAAATTCCCGATGCAGCAATTCCTCGAAATGCGGGTCTTCCGAAAGCTCTTCCAGCGTGCGCCAGTACTGCTTCCCGCTCTTGCCCTTCAGCTTTTCGCGGACCGCGGAAAGTTCCAGCCGGTGCTCCCGCAACGTGTCGTCCACGATCTCGTCGTCTTCGTGATCGTGCCCCTCGTCCAATGCGGGTTTCGCTGCCAGCGGGCCTTGCAGAATGCGCAGTTGCTTGTCGTGTTCGTGATCGCTCATAGCATCCATTAACGGTGACAGGTCGAGCAGCTCGTCAGCTCGGCCGTGGTTCGCAGCTTGTACTCCCCTGCAAGTTGCCGCCCCGCTTGTTCCTGGTTCGCGGGCGCCTTCCAGTCCATATTGAAAATCTGATCCTTCTGGCGAAGATTCGCTTGCGGGTTCCGGTGGCATTCCAGGCACCATTCCATGTTCAAAGGCGAAGCCTGCAGCATCAGCGGCATCTGGTTCACGCTGCCGTGGCACGAGGAACAGCCGATGCCCTTATTGATGTGAATGCTATGGTTGAAATAAACGTAGTCCGCTAGCCGGTGCACTTTGTTCCAGCGAATCGATTCGTCCGTCCGGTAGCTCTCTCGCACCGGCTCCAGGTATCCGACATTATTGAACAGCACCGAGTGGCAGTTCATGCAGGTCTTCGTCGGAGGAATTCCCGCAAATGCCGATGTTTCCACGCTGGTGTGACAATACCGGCAATCAATCCCGTCATCCCCCACATGGTGCTTGTGGCTGAACTGAACCGGCTGAGTGCGCGTCACGCGCTGGTTCGTAATGTACGGCGATCTCGCAACGACCAGCACCGCCGTCAAAGCAATTCCCGCAAGGGCGGCCACTCCAAGCAAGCTGGCTCGGGCAATAAAGTTTGCACTTCGGTGAAAGATTTGTGCCATGTCAGAGTTGCGCTAGAGCGAAGTTCTTCCCCATAAGCGTTGGTCCCTCGAAGTTGTCCACTCTCATACCGGACAGCGCATGTCCGGCTACATCAGCGACCGATTAGTTTCCAATAATTTTTCCGGGAATGCAACTCATATCCAATCTTTTCGCCTTTGAACTCTTCAAACGTAAGATCAACGCAACGGACATCCAATTTGAACATTCCGAAATAATTCAAATTCCACTGTCATCGTGGTATTTCCTCTCAAAACAGGACCGCTCGCTTCGTTTTCCTCTCTTTTCTCCCGCCCTCGCCTCAATAAGCCTTACTTATGATTGCCCTCAGCCTATTCCGCTCTTGCTGATGCCCCGCGCCATGTTATTCTTTTTGTGTTGTTCTTCACTTTGCAGGCTAGCCCTGCAGGCTCCGGCCCTCCCCGGAGTAGCCATGCAAACCCCGCTGGGGCGTGGTCCAACTGGTAGGACACCTCACTGTTAATGAGGACGGTGAAGGTTCGAATCCTTCCGCCCCAGCCAATTTTCCCCTCTCCGCTTAACTATCGGGCTTTCCCAACCAGTTCGTTCAACTTTTGAAATACATCATCGTCAATCTTCACCGATGCCGTCGCAACATTCTCTTCCAGGTGCTCCACGCGCGACGTCCCCGGAATCGGCAGCATCACCGGCGAACGCCGCAGCAGCCACGCCAGTGCCAACTGCGAAGGAGTTATCTTCGCCTGAGCGGCGATGCTTGCCAATTTACTGCCCGCCGCCGACAACTGTCCCGCCCCCAGCGGAAACCAGGGAATAAATCCGAGCCTCGCGCGCTCGCAATACTCCAGCACGTCCTCCGCCCCGCGATCCAGCACGCTGTACCGGTTCTGCACCGTAACGATCGGCACCAGCTTTCGTGCATTTTCAATTTGCGCCGCGCTCACTTCGGAAAGCCCAATGTGTTTGATTTTTCCTTCCTCCTGCATTTCCTTCAGTGTCCCCAGTTGATCTTCCGCCGGCACCTTGTCGTCAATCCGGTGCAATTGAAAAAGATCGATCCGCTCCACGCGCAGCCGCCGCAGGCTCCCCTCGCACGCCTTCCGCAGGTGGGCCGGCTTGCCGTTCGGCACCCACTGATCCGGTCCCGGACGCTCCAATCCGGCCTTCGTGGCGATCACCAACTCTTTCGCATACGGGTAAAGCGCCTCCGCGATAATTTCTTCGCTGACCGCAGGCCCGTAAGAATCCGCCGTGTCAATAAAATTAATTCCCAGTTCAATCGCCTTCCGAAGCACTCGAATCGACTCAGCGCGATCCTTCGGCTCTCCCCAAATCCCCTTGCCCGTAATTCTCATCGCTCCAAAACCCAGCCGGTGGACGCGGAGATCTCCTCCAATCACAAAATCCCCGGCTTTCGCCGCCGGACGTTCCGTACTCCTTTGCGTTGCGCTTGTGCTCTCCATCTTTTGCCTTCTTTCTGTCTGCAATACTTCTTCCAGAATAGCGAGGCCTCGCTCAGGCTGATTTATCGTCTCGCGCGGACCATCCCGTTTCCCGCATTTTCCACCCGGTCCTGGTCTGCTACTTCAGATGAACAAGTCCGCCCGGTTGTTGCAGCTTTTTTTCGACCCCACGCCTCTTCGAGCAGGGAATTACAGCCGATAGGCATTAACACATCCTCTCCATGCCTCACCGCAACCCCTGAAAATCTCCGTAAAATAAACAGCGGCGCCGCACTTGATTTGCGGCGCCGCCAGCTTTTCTGTCTCGCGATTATTGGCAGGGTTGCGAGGGTGTCGTCAGCTTTGTCGTATCCGGATAGCTGTACGCGCCGCCGATCGCCGACGAAGGCGATTCCCGCGTGAACCACGGCAGGATGGCCTCGGTCTGCGGATGATAAGTGAATCCCCCAATCGTCACTGGGAAATCGGGATGCGCCACAACTTCCATGGGATCGCCGGTTTCCAGATTTCCTTGGCAGGACCCAGGCCTCCCGGGGAATTGCCAGGGTGGAACGAAATTCCGAATGAACGGATCGTTCATCCACTCCGAGACCTCATGGCTCAGCGGCAGCACATCCGCCCATCCCGGAGGAAATATGTTGGGGTCTGGCCACGCCGCATAAATATAGGTCTGGATTTGCTGGTTCCCGTTTCCGTTCAGCGAAAGCGTCGCTCCGTGAAAACCAAGTACGCAGCAGCTATTCAAGTTGTGCACATATAAAAACGTATTGTACGTAAGCACCACCGGTAGTGTCGTCGGAGCGATGTGCAGCGAGTTAATCGCCTCGTTCAAACGATCCGAGAACCAGGAAGCGCTCATCAACGCGAAAACCCTGTGAGAGACGCTTCCAATCAGAAGCACAGCCTGCCCCTGCGGTACTTGAATCACCTGTGTCGGGTAAACGGTCGGCGTGGAATCAAGCAAGGTATGCCAGTTCGGGCTCGAGGTTGAAACGGACGGCCAAAATTCCGCTCGCTGCACCGCGTCGCCAAACTGCGTGATGCCGCTCGAGTACGTTGCGTCCTGGAAGTTCGGCGAGCCCAGGACATTGCCCACCTTCGAGGTGCCGCTCAGTACAAAGCCATTCGGGAAAACGAAATCGAACGGGATGATGGCCACATCCACCGTTGTCGTCGAGTTACTCGACGCCGGGTTGGTGCCCACCATCGTGTAAGGGTACGTCACGCCCTTATATGTGAACGAGGACGTCCAGTGCGGAACGGTCTTCGACGTTGCCGGTACGGTCGTGATCGAGGAATCCGTCGTAAACATCGGAGTACCGAATTTGTCTGCGTCTGAATCCGACTGCGCAACGGAAATCGCCGGCATAACCAAAATTAGGGTAAGCAAGGACAGTAATGCGACCAATGTTTTTCGCAAAGTGGAGACTCCTTTCGGGATCTGTATTGCAGGGCAGGTGCGGGATGCCACTCGCCTCCCGGGGGACTTCACTCTCACTTAGAGATCGCGAAGCAGGAGCAAGTAGCGAGATGGTACCCCACCATTGTGAGTGTCGCAAGCGCCACTTTCTTGCGGCAACTTGGTCCGCCGGTTTCGCCCGTTAGCCTGGGCGTCTCTCTTCCGCGTCACTCTCGTGCCTGGGAAGCTCCTCCCGATCCACCCTATTTCCCTCTTCTAAATTCACAGCGTCGCCAATGCCATTTGTCTCCACGGAATCTGCGCCACCCTTCGTTGACACCGCTTCGTCATAGGAATACGCTTTCGCTGGTCTGGAGCGTGCGATGAAAAACATCCCTGCCATTGTCTTTCTTGCTTTTGCCTCCTCTTGCTTCGCTCAAGACGAACCGCACCACCACCACGACGCCGCCGAAAAGCTTGGCACCGTCTCCTTCCCGATTTCCTGCGCTCCCGCCACGCAGGCCCAGTTTGAGCGCGGCATGGCTCTCCTCTATTCGTTCGAGTACGAAACCGCCAGCGATCAGTTTCAAGAAATCCAGAAGAAAGACCCCGCCTGCGCAATGGCCTATTGGGGCCAGGCCATGAGCTTGTATCACCAACTCTGGGACCGCCCCTCTAAAGCCGATCTCCAGCGCGGTGCGGATTTGCTTGCCAAAGCGCGCTCGCTCAATCCTCCAACCGCGCGCGAACGCGAATACATCCAGGCTCTCTCCGTCTTTTATTCGGATACCGCCAAGCTCGATCACGAAAAGCGAGCCGAGGCTTACACAAAAGCCATGTACGGCGTATACCAGCGCAATCCCCAGGATCGCGAAGCCGCCGTTTTATATGCGCTCTCACTACTGGCGTCAGCTCCCGAACGCGATCCCGACCTTACGAACGCCAAAGCCGCCGTCGCCATTCTCAACAAACTCTACGACGAACAGCCTGACCACCCCGGCATCGCCCACTACATCATTCATAGCTGCGACAATCCCTCCATGGCCAGCCTCGCCCTCCCCGCCGCCCGCAAATACGCCGGCATTGCGCCGGCTTCCGCCCACGCCGTTCACATGCCGTCCCACATCTTTGCGCGCTTGGGCCTCTGGCAGGACGACATCAATTCCAATCTCGCCGCCATCAAAATTGCCGATCAAATGGCTGCTATGCATCTGCATGTCATGCATCACAAAATGCATTCCATGGACTTCCTCGAATACGCCTATCTTCAGATTGGCGACGACGTCCAGGCCAAGGCCGTGGTCGACGCCCTCGCCGCAATTCCTGAATCCGTCGCGGATCCCGAATTCACGGACTACTTCCAATTCCACAAGGCCATGGCGCCAGCCACCTATGCCATCGAGCGGCGTCAATGGAAGGAAGCGCTCACTCAGCAACCCGCGTCCAACACCCCGCCCCACGTGCAACTCATCGCCTATTGGAGCCGCGCCATCGCCGCCGGCCACCTTCATGACTCCGCCACAGCCCAGGATGCTCTGAAGCACGGCGACCAGCTAATCGAAGCCACTCGCAAGGGAGACAAGCCCTACCTCGCCGGCTCTCTCAAAGACACTCGTGATGTGATGCAGGCATGGGCTTACTATGCTTCCGGCAAAACCGCCGAGGCTGTGGCTCTTCTCCGCTCGGTCGCCGATACGGAAGATAAGATCGGCAAGGGCGAAACTGATCTCCCGGTCCGTGAAATGCTGGCGGACATGCTCCTGGAGATGCAGAAGCCGCAGGAAGCGCTCGTCGAATACGAAACGTCGCTCCGCACCGATCCGAATCGTTTCAATGGCCTTTATGGCGCCGCGCAAGCTGCCGAGATGACGCAACAAAAAGAAAAGGCCGCGGCTTATTACGCGCAACTCCTCAAGAACTGCGATGGCATCCGGTCCGATCGTCCGGAGCTGGCTCAAGCAAAAACTCTTCTCGCCGCGAAATAGTGCCGGGCCATCTTCGAATAACCGCGATTTCAGCGCGCTTCATTGCGCTGCACCTTTATCTCAAGACCCTTCCCGGCTTCTCAATTCCCCTTTAACCCTTTTGTGTCGGCAATCCCGCTCCGATCCAGCCTTTCCACCCGCCGTCCATCGATTCCACATTCGTATAACCCATCTTCTGCAAATTGTCCGCCGTCAACGCCGAACGAAATCCTCCGCCGCAATACAGCACAATCTTCGCGTTTGTGTCCGGCACGCGTTGTTCAATGTCCCGCTCGATAATTCCTTTTCCCAGGTGCATCGCACCCGGCAAATGCCCCTGCGCCCATTCGCTCTCTTCCCGCACGTCCACCAGCGCGATTTTCTCTCCCGCATCCATGCGCCGCTTCATATCCGCCACGTTTGTTTCTTTGATCCGCTTCTTCGCATCATTCACCAGCGCAAGAAATCTTGCCGCGTGTGCCATATAAATCTCCTTTGCCATCCAGGTCCTGGAAAACCATCATAACGCCTCATCGCCAAAGAAAAAGGGGCGTCCCGCATCGTTGCGGACGCCCCATAATTTGCAAACAGTTCCAATCCGCGGCAGCTAACGTTTCCCCGTCTCATCCTCAGCCGGGATTGCCGCCGGCACTTTGCATCCTTGCTCCGGCTCTTGCCCGCGGCGTCCCGCCGTAAACCGGCTCGTCTCCCTCAACCGCGTCCGCACCCCATCAATCACTGCTGGAATCACGTTGTGCTTTTCCCCGCGAATCAGGTAAATCATCAACGCGGCTTCTCCCGGCGCGTCGGCGCTCGACGTGATCCCCACTCCCTGCACGCCCGGCTGCTTCATCAATTCGTCCACGTGCGCCGCATGAACCGCCTTCGCCCGCTCCACTTCCGTTGTGTCGAGCGCGTTCACCGTTAACACGTCTTGTGCGGGAACGATTCGCGATGCAGCCTCATACTCAATAATTCCATGTGGTGACGGCTCTCCCATCACCACGATTCGCGTCCCCACTCCCTCAATCGTCGCCGGCAGCGGCGTCGGCTCTTGCCCCGGATTCACCACGATCAGCACCGCGGCTTCTCCCGGACGATCCACGCTGGGCGCCACGCCCACCGCATTGATATAAGGATTCGCCAGCAGTTCCGGCGCGTGCAAATCGCGCGCCCGCTGCGCCAGCGCAATCGAAGCCGTATCCACCGAAATCGCGGCCTGCGCCGCTGCCTTCACCGCCGCGCCCGCCAGCGTGCACCCGATCACCTGGTGAGTTGACGCGCTTCCCACAAACAAAGGCTGGTTCCCCTGTTGATCCGTCAGCGCCGTCAACACGTCCCCCACCGGATTTCCCACCGTGTCCGTGTCCGATCCCCCATACAAAAGCGCCACAGGGTCCGCCGTCCCTTGGTCCACGATCAGCGATCCGGAGTCTCCGCCAGCGCTGAATCCTCCTCCGGACACCGAAACCTGATTCCTGTAAGTCACGGTGAAACTTGTGCCGCCGTTGCATTGCGTCTGGTACGTCACCGATGTACTCAAGTTCGTCGCTGCAACCGTGGAGCAGCTCAGCCCGGAGGTCCGGCCGCTCTTCGCGACATGCTCCCCGATGGAAGCAAGAATTCCTCTGCCCTGGTGTGGCGGCCCCGCATCTGGCGTGCTTCCGGTTGCCGTGCTGCCCAACAACAGAATGCTACCCGTCAAATCCACTGCCCCCGGCACAATCAGCGCAATCGCCGCATCCACGTTTGTGCCCGAAGCCTGCAGATTCACAAATGACGTTAAATTCGCAACCGTATTCGTTCCCACGGTCGAGCAATTCGTATCAACAATTCCCGGCTGCGAAATCGGCTCTCCCGGAACCGCTTGATCGCTCCGGGCCAGCACATGGTTGTTGCTCAAAATATAGAAGCTGCCATTGCGAATCAGCAGCGAACCCAGCGTCCCTCCGCAACAAAACCGGCCGCTCGTGTCGTCAACGTTTCCGCCCGAAGTCCCCAGCTTTACCGGCAAGCTCTGTGCGTTTTGATTTGGGTTCGACTGAAACACCTGCACGCGGCCCGTTCCCGTCTTCGTCGTGTCCGCCTGCGAAACGGCAGTCACCACCACCGTGGAAGGATTTGGCAATGCCGATGGCGCCGTATACAGGCCGCCGGTTGTAATCGTTCCGACAGTGGGATTTCCTCCCGCCACTCCTGCCACTTCCCAGTTCACGGCGGTGTTCGTCGTTCCCGTCACGGTCGCGGTGAATGGCACTGTCTGCCCAACCACAACTGACGTCGCCGAGGGGAACACACTCACCGTAATCCCCGTCGGATTTCCGCTGCTGCTGCTGCTGGAGGATGGTTTGCTGCTGCAACCCGCGCTCCACAAAATCGCAAGGGTCAGGAATAGTTTTCCGGTTCGCCCCATCATCATCCCTCGCATGTTCATCCGTTAAAAGGCTAGCATGCAGGCCTGTAGCCACCGGGAACCGTTAGTGTCCGGGTGACCTATCTGTCGCCTATGGGCTGGGGCAGGACTACCAACAATATTCTACCGCTCTTCACTTCTCGCAACGGTGGGTAATTCTTCAGTCCAGGTCACGCCAGTTCGGGCCGGTCCCGATTTCGACCACCAGCGGCACCGTCAGTTTGTGCACGTTTTCCATCTCTTCTTTCACCAGTTTTTCCAGCTTGCTCTTTTCCTTCACCGGCAGCTCAAACAGAAGTTCGTCGTGTACCTGCAAAATCATCTTCGCGGCCAGCTTCTCTTTCTTCAATCGCGCGTCAATCGAAATCATTGCCATCTTGATCAGGTCCGCCGCTGTCCCCTGCAAGGGCGAATTCAGCGCCGTGCGTTCGGCGAAATTCCGAAGCTGCACTTGTGGCGAATTGATCTCCGGGATCGGCCGGATCCTTCCAAACAACGTCTTCGCCTCGCCCGTCTTCCGCGTTTCCACCACCACGTTATCCAAATATTGTTTCACCCCGCGATACCTCGTGAAATACGCGTTGATGAATTGCGCCGCCTCTTTTTGCTCGATTCCCAATTGCTGCGCCAGGCCAAACGCCGAAAGCCCATAGATAATCCCGAAATTGATCGCTTTCGCCGCCCTTCGGTGTTCCGCGGTTTGCGCCATCGGTCCCACGCCAAACACTTCCTGCGCCGTTCTGGCGTGGATGTCTTCACCGTTCCGGAAAGCCTCGGTCAACACGGGATCCTTCGAAAAGTGCGCCATGATGCGCAACTCAATCTGCGAATAATCCGCGGACAGCAGAATCTGCCCCTTCTGCGCAACGAAAGCCGCACGGATCTCCCGCCCCAGTTCGCTGCGGATGGGAATGTTCTGCAAATTCGGGTCGCTCGAACTCAACCGTCCCGTCGCGGTTCCCGTTTGCGAAAAACTCGTGTGCAGCCGCTTCGTCTCCGGATGAATCAGCTTCGGCAGCGCATCCACATACGTCGATTTCAGCTTGGCAATCTCCCGATACTCGATCACTTTCGCCGGCAGTTCGTGCTGCTCTTTCATCTCTTCCAGGATGTCCGCCGCCGTCGATCGCACTTTGCCTTTGCCCCGCCGCGCCGGCGGTTGCAGGTTCAACTTGTCGAACAGAATCTCCGCCAGTTGCGTCGGCGAGTTCACGTTGAATTCCGACCCCGCCAGCTTCCAAATCTCTTTTTCCAGCCGCCGGACTTCTTTCTCCATCGAGTGCGACATCTTCGCCAGCGCGTCCGGATCCACCAGAATTCCGGCGCGTTCCATCTCCGCCAGCACCCCCGCCAGCGGCAGGTCAATTTTTTCGTAAACGCTGTCCAGGCCCTGCGCTTCCACCTCCTTCCTCAGAACCGGCGCCAGCCGCTGCAGATAATCCGCTCGCTCCCCCGCGCCTCCGCCGATCGGCGCATTGAACTGCCGGAAAATCACATCCGCAAAATTGTGGTTCGCGGTCGTCGGCCGCAGCAGATACGAATAAAGCTGTGTGGCGTGTTCGATCTTTTCCCCGCCGCCTGTCAAAAGTTGAAACAGCTTCGGGTCGTGCACAATCTTTCGCCGCTTCGCGTCTTGCACCGCCCCGGCCAGTGCTTTCATCGCCTCGCCCTTCTCGTCCGCCCAAACCGCCCGCCCCTCTCCCTCTTTCTGCGAAACCTCAATCCCCGCAACCCGCGTCCCGAATCCCTCCGCCTCGCGTTCCCCCGTCTCCAGATTCAGCCACACCGCCAACTCGGCCTTCGCCGGCAGTTTCTTCAGGTACCCCTTAAACTCTTCCACATTCGCAAACTGCGCGTAATCCTTCTTCTCTACGCCGGTCGTTGATTGCGATTCTTCGCTGGATTTTCCGGCCTCGACATTCGCCCCGCTCGCCAGCAACTCCTTCAGCAACGAATTAAATCCCAACTCCCGGTAAAGCTCCGCCAGCGCCGCCGGATCGCCCGCGCGCATCTGCAACTTCTCCAGGTCCACCTCCAGCGGCACATCCAGGTTGATCGTCGCCAACTGCTTGCTCATCATCACTTGTTCTCGTTGCTGTTGCAGCGCCTCGCGGTATCTTTTGTTCGTCACCTCATCCGCGTGATCCAGCGCGCTCTCCACGCTTCCGTATTTCTGAATCAACTCCGTCGCGCCCTTTTCTCCGATCCCTTTCGCTCCCGGAATGTTGTCCACCGTGTCGCCCAGCAGCGCCATCAGATCGATCACCTTTTCCGGCGGCACTCCCAGGATTTCCGTCACCTTCGCCGCGTCCACAATCGTGTCCGCCTTCGCTCCGCCCGATCCCGTCCGCAAAATCCGCACGCCGGAATTCACCAGTTGCATCATGTCCTTGTCGTTCGACACCACCAGCACGTCCAGCTTGTTCGCCGCCTTTTTCGCCATCGTGCCGATCACGTCGTCCGCCTCATACCCGTCCAGCTCCAGAATCGGCAGCCGCATCGCCTCGCACAGCCTCCGTACGTATGGCAATTGCACGCTCATCTCGTCCGGCATCGGCGGCCGCTGGGCTTTGTACTTCTCAAACAATTTGTCGCGAAACGTCGGTTGCCGCGTATCGAACACGATCGCCACGTACTCCGGCTGGTAATCCTTCAGCAGCCTCCGCACGATATTCGCGAACAGGAACGGCACCTTCGTCGGAATGCCGCTCGGCGCGTTCATCCGGTTCATCGGCGCATAAAACGCCCGGTAGATATGCGCCATCGCGTCCACAAGAAACAATTTTTTCGCGGCAGAAGCCATGCGGGCGAGTATAGCAAAGCCCCGCCTCCCCAGCCGCTCGCCGGCAAAACGAAAGGGCGCACAAGTGCGCCCTTTCCTGCGTCCATTTCAGAAATGCTGCTTACGGTTTCGGCGTTTCGGCCGCGCCTGCCGCCTGCGTCACCAGCAGCAACTGCGTGCCGCTGTCCAGATGCAGATTCTTCCCCGTACAAGTGATCAGCGATCCTTGCGCCGCGCCCGTTGTCGCCGAGCTCAGATTCACTCCCTGCAGGCCGAACACTCCCTGGCTGCTCGAAGTCAATTGACCCGCGGCGTTCAATCCGCCCGCTGCTCCCTTGCTCCCCGCGACGGTATTCGTCGCCGAATGAGCCGTCGAATTCAGTGCTCCGCCCGCCGTGTTGCCGGCGTTGGCCGCTGTATTCGTCACCGTGCCAGCAGCTCCGCCCGCCGTTGAGGTCACTCCTCCCAGCGCCCCTCCACCCGCCGCCCTGCCGGAACCGCCCGCATACCCTCCCGCGCCGCCCCCGGCAGACAGATCATTGCCGGCATTCGCGGTTGCAGCCGACTGCGCCGATGCCAACGCCTGGATCGCCACGTTCAACGGCACTTCCTGCCCGTTCTTCAGAACTGCCTTGTCAAACACGATGCCCAGCGCCGATTCTGAATCTCCCTTTGCGCGAGCCGAAGCCTGGGTCACATGTCCCACAAGTTTCGAACCCTTCGGTATCACCGTCTTGCCATTCGATTTTGTCGGCTCGGTCGTGCGCCCGGCCACCGGATCACCCGGCTTCGCTTTCTTCGAATCAATCGGCGCGCTCAACTCCGCATTAATCGCCGCGCCGCTCCCAAGCGAAGCATTCGTTTGCCCGTTCTGCGCCGACGCCGAAGAAGCTGCCGACGCGGAACCTGACCCCTGTGCTTGCGCTTTTCCGGCCTGCACGGAAGTCTGTCCGCCCGCCTGAGCTCCCGCCTGCGCGTCCGCCTGTGTTTGCGCGGCGGCTACGTTGGCAAACAAAATCCCTGCCACAAGTACAAATCCAGTGCGCTTCATGTGCGATTCCTCCTCATTTCAACCGTCATTGGACAGACTGGGATTGTCCGGCAAAACATAAGGGTAGCGACGGTGTAATTTGATATTGGCAAACCGAGTGCCAAGCCTGCACCCTTTGTTATCAATAAGATGGGGATGGAGAAGGTTGGAAAAACCGTGCGAAACCTGTGAAAAACGCCGCTGAAATGAAAGAATTACATGCTCACGGCAAGCCGCAGGATCCGCGAGAACAGCCTCAGACAATCCCCAACGGCTTTGCCACTTCGGCCAGAGTATCCGCCGCCTTCAGCAGGTGCTCCCTCTTATGCGCCGCGCTCACCATCGCCCGCAGCCGTGCCTTCCCTTCCGCCACCGTCGGATACGCCACCGCCGGCGCGAACACACCCGCATCGAATAATTTCCGCGAAAATTCATACGCCTTCGCCCCATCTCCCACGTGAATCGGCACAATCGGCGTCTCGCTCGTCTTGAACTGAAATCCGCGCTTCTTCAATTCCCGCTTGAAAAACTTTGTGTTCGCCCAAAGCTTCTTCACCAGCTTCTCCCCATCTGGCGAATCCAGCAGCGCAAACGCCGCCTGGCAAGCCGCCGCCGTGGCAGGTGGATGCGAAGTCGAAAACAAAAACGGCCGCGCACGCAAATACAAAAAGTCAATCAGGTCCCGCGAACCGCATACATACCCGCCCATCGACCCGATCGCCTTGCTCAAAGTCCCCACCTGGATATGCACCCGCCCGTGGCATTGGTGATGATCCACCGTCCCCCGCCCGCCGCGCCCCAGCACGCCGCTCGCGTGCGCGTCGTCCACCATCATGATGCAGCCATACTTTTCCGCCAGCTCGCAAAGCTCCGGCAGCGGCGCAATATCTCCATCCATCGAAAACACGCCGTCCGTAATAATCAGCTTCTTCCCGGGAAACGCCGCGTGCTCCTTCAGAATCCGCTCGCAGTCCGCCACATCCTTGTGCTTGAACACCTTGATCGTCGCTTTCGAAAGCCGCGCCCCATCAATGATCGACGCGTGATTCAGCTCGTCCGAAACAATCAGGTCTTCTTTCCCCAGTACCGCCGAAACCGTTCCCGCATTCGCCGTGAACCCGGACTGGAACACCACGCAAGCTTCCACGTTCTTGAATTTCGCGATCTGCTCTTCCAGGTCCATGTGCAGCTTCATCGTCCCGGCGATCGTCCTCACCGCCCCCGCGCCCACTCCCAGCTTCCGCACCGCTTCAATCGACGCCTTCCGCAATCTCTTGTCCGACGTCAGCCCCAGGTAATTATTCGACGCCAGGTTGATCACCTCGCGCCCATCAAACATGCACACCGGCTTCTGCTCGCCCTCCAGCACACGCAGCTTCGGCGCCACGCCCTTCGCCCGCAAGTCATTCAAAGTCTCCGTCACATACTCCAACGGATTCTGCTTCGTAGTCATCGCTCCCGTTTCACTCATCTCTTCTTCTCCGAACTCAGTGCTCTCTGTGTGCTTTCCTCTGTGATCTCCGTGTTAAGTCTTGCTTTTCTATTTTCCAATTTCCATTTTCTATTTCTGCAATCCATTCGGATAAATCAAAATCTTCCCCGCCAGCCCATTCTGCAATTTGCTGAACGCATCCTCAAATTTGTCCAGCGCAATCTTCTCTCCAAACAGCGGCTCCAAATTCAATCGCCCGGCCTTCAGCAGCGCCGTCATCTGCACCCAGGTCTGATACATCCGCCGACCGTAAATCCCCTGCACCGTCGCGCCCTTGAAAATCACGTCGTTCACCAGATCCAGCGGCACATTTTCCGTCGGTATCCCCAGCAGCGAAGCTCTTCCCCCCGCACGCAGCGCCTTGAATCCCTGCTGAATTGCGCTCGGCACTCCGCTCATCTCCAGCAGCACATCCACGCCCGTTCCCCCCGTCTCCGCCAGAATCTTTTTCACCGCCTCTTCCGCCGCCGGATTGATCACCACGTCCGCGCCCATCTGCTTCGCCATCTCGCGCCGGTGCGCATTCGTCTCCGTCGCAAACACCGTCGAGCTTCCGCAAGCCTTGGCCACCGCAATCGACATCAATCCAATCGGCCCGCAACCCGTCACCAGCGCCGTCTGCCCCGCAATCGCTCCCGCCAGCACCGTGTGCACCGCGTTTCCCAGCGGATCAAGAATCGCGCCGTATCTTTCCGGAATCGCCGGGTCCAATTTCCAGATATTCGTCGCCGGAATCTTCACGAACTCCGCAAACGCCCCATCCTGGTCAATTCCGATCACCTTCACATTCGGGCAGATGTGCGCCTCGCCCAGCCTGCACTGGTGGCAATGCCCGCAATTCACATGCATCTCCGCGCTGACAAAATCGCCCGCCCCCACCGCCGTCACATCCGCGCCTACGCGCTCCACCACGCCGCAAAACTCATGCCCCAGCGTCACAGGAGGCTTAATCCGCCCCTGCGACCACCGGTCCCACCCATAAATATGCAAATCCGTCCCGCAGATCGAAGCCGCCTTCACCCGCACCAACACGTCCCCATGCCCCACCTCGGGCACCGGCACACTCTCAATCCGTAACCCGCGCGCCGCATCCATCTTCCGCAGCGCCTTCATCGTCGCAGCCATTCCAGCCAGCTCCTCACTACTTCACCAACTCCTCAACGCACAATCTCAAATCCTAGCACCCTTTGGAGTGCGGCGCGCGCAGCCGCCGCTTTCACGCACTAATCCACTCCACCCAACTTCTGTCATTCACCTCCGCGCCGGCCCCCAAATTATTCGCTCAACCAACACGCCTCAAGGTGCTTGAGGGCGCCCCATCCTTCGCGCCTTTCAGCGAAGGGTGGGCTCTTACCCTCAAACGGCGAGATCTTCTGCTCTGTTCTTTTTTCGTTGCCGCATTACTTCACCTCTTCCACCACCCCAACGTTGTTCATCGCCCCTCTTCTCCAATCAACGCGCGACCAAAATCGTTGTCATCCTGGAGCATCCGATAAGGATGCTCGAAGGACCTCAATTTCAGCTCCACGCAAAATCCAGCCACGACCACCTCTTCGCCTCCTGCGCTGCTATCTGTTTTCTGTCATCCCTCTACTCTTCGCTGCTTCTTTACCCCGTTACCTCTTCGCTTCCTTACCTCTCCTCTTATTCATATCCACCTTCATCCCTTTCATCGGCTTCCTCTTGTTCAACTTCGCCGCCTCCACAATCAACTTCTTCAGCGCGGGCCTCTTCACATCTTCCGCCGTCCGCACCTTCACATGCCGCACGCTCTTCCCCGTCCCTTCCAGCAATCCCTCCGGGTCCGGCAGCGCCGCGCCACGCAAGAAAATAAACGTCACATGTTCCTTTCCCGTCATGAAACCGCACACCGTCCCGTTCGAGTCAAACGACGGAATCTTCCACGGATTCACATACTCCTCGCTTCCCCCCAATGTCTTCTTCACCAGCGCACGCAAACCCTTCACCACACCTTTCTGCTTTCCCGCTTTCTCCACATACTCGTCGATCCACGCCCGTCCTTCTTTTCCCTCAATCGTCGGCATCGCTCACCTTCCTTTCTCAATCCGCCGCCATTCTAATCCTTTTTCCCGTCGTCCCGATTTTCCCGCCTCCCTCGCCGCACCCTATAATAAGGATTCGACTCTTCGTTATGCCCGACACCACCTCCTCCACTGCTCCTTCTCTCCCGGACGCCCCCGCTCTTCCGGGCTCCCACGAACTTCCCGGCGGCGTCATCGCACGAATCCTTCCCACCGTCTCCCTCACCTTCGTCTGCTACCTCACCATCGGCATCCCGCTCGCCATTCTCCCGATGCACGTTCACCTGCAACTCGGCTACGGCACGCTTCTCGCGGGACTCGTCATCAGCGCCCAATACGTCGCCACCGTTCTCTCTCGCCCGCGCGTAGGCCGTATGGTGGATGTCCTCGGTCCCAAGCGCATCGCAGTGCTCGGCCTTTTCGCGTGTGCCGCAAGCGGTGCCCTCACCTTCGCCGCCGCCTTCTTCAACTCCTTTGCGCTTGTCTGTCTCGCGCTTCTGCTTTTGGGGCGCCTCCTGCTCGGCATCGGCGAAAGCATGGTCGGCACTGGCGCAATCATGTGGGGAATCGGGCGCGCGGGCTCCCAGCACATCGCCAAAGTCATTTCCTGGAGCGGCATCGCTACCTTCAGCGCGCTCGCCGCAGGCGCACCTCTCGGCGTTCTGCTTCAGCTGCATTGGGGCTTTGCCTCCGCAGGCCTGGCAGTTCTTGGAATATCGCTGGCTGCCGTCGCGCTCGCTTTCCGTCTGCCGCGTATCCCTGTCTCGCCGTCTAAGCATCTTCCCTTCGCGCACATCTTCTGGCGTGTCGCTCCCTTTGGCGCAGTGCTCGCCCTCGGCGGCATCGGCTTTGGGGTGCTGGCCACCTTCATCAGCCTCTATTTCGCGAAACTCCATTGGAGCGGAGCGGCCCTCACGCTCACTCTCTATGGAGCTTGCTTTGTCTTCACACGCATGCTCTTTGCCGGCTTGATCACGCGCGTCGGCGGTTTCCCGGTTGCTCTCGTTTCGCTCTTTGTCGAAGTCTTCGGTCTCCTCCTGCTGGGTTTCGCGCGCGTTCCGTCTGCCGCCTTTGCCGCCGCGGCTCTCATTGGCGTTGGATTTTCACTCGTCTTTCCGTCTCTCGCCGTCGAAGCCGTCCGCCCCATCCCCATTGAAAATCGCGGGACTGCCCTCGGCGCCTACAACGCCTTCATCGATCTCTCCCTCTTCCTCACCGGCCCCATCGCCGGCATCATCATCAGCTACGCCGGCTACAACGCCGTCTTCCTCACCTGCGCCGCCGGAGTCTTCCTCGCCTTCTGCCTCACCATCGGCCTGGCCTCCCGCCACCACGTCCCCCCGCCAACTGACGCCACCACGAACTGAGCTGCACCAAGAAATAGTCATCCTGAGGCTATCCGACGAGGTCCGCTGTTTGGACTCCGGTGATTTTTACCGGAGATAGCCGAAGGACCTCAACTCAGAGACCTTGCACTAACTGCTCGTCGCGAGAAGTCCTGCCTCTACTTCCTTAACCTCCTTCACTTCCCCGCTCCATCGCGCATCAAACTGAAATGAAATCTTCCCGTCCTTTCCCGCGTATCATGATCTGACGCCATCTCTATGCCCACCGCCGATCCCGCCATCCAACTCGACCGCGTCTCCCGCCACTACGCCATGGGCGAAACTTCCGTCCGCGCCGTCAACGAACTCTCCCTCTCCGTCGCCAACAACGAATTCCTCGCCCTCCTCGGCTCCTCCGGCTCCGGCAAATCCACGCTCCTCAATCTCATCGCCGGCCTCGACCGCCCCACCTCCGGCACCATCCTCGCCCACGGCCGGAACATCGCCTCTCTTTCCTCCCTCGATCTCGCCCGCTACCGCTGCAACACCATCGGCATGATCTTTCAGTCCTTCAACCTTCTCCCTCGCATGACCCTCGAGGAAAACATCGAACTCCCTCTTCGCCTCGCTGAAGTCGATCGCTCCGAGCGCCCCGCCCGCGTCCGTGAAGCCCTCGAACGCGTTCGCCTCACGCATCGCCTCGGCCATCGCCCCACGGAACTTTCCGGCGGCGAACAGCAGCGCGTCGCCATCGCCCGCGCTCTCGTCAATCGCCCGAAGATTCTTCTCGCCGACGAGCCCACCGGCAATCTCGATTCCGCCACCGGCGAAGCCATCCTCACCCTTCTCCGCGAACTCCAGTCGCAGCTCGGCATGACCATCGTCATGGTCACCCACGAGCGCCCCCTCGCAGAAGCCTTCGCCGACCGCCTCGCCATCATGGGCGACGGCAAGCTCCTCTCCACCACTTCCGCGAAAGGCCTCCCGCAATGAAGCCCCGCGACCTCGCCGATCTTGCGCTACGTAATCTGCGTGAATCTATTCTCCGCAACGCTC